>JACCDW010834263.1_pt1 | contig 35363 bp, 30 predicted proteins | sample 7449781 | NCBI WGS metagenome assembly JACCDW01 (sample SAMN15323449, study PRJNA562643) | freshwater metagenome | isolation source: river surface water | place: USA:Blue River Watershed | collected 2017-08-18
GAACATTTCGGCAATCCATCTTCAATTTATTCATACGGAAGAGAAAACAGGCTGGCCATTGAGAAAGCCCGAAAATCAGTTGCTGCCGCTCTTCATGCCCATCCTTCTGAAATATTTTTTACCAGCGGCGGAACCGAAAGCAGCAATACGGCCATTTTTGCTGCAGTAAAGGAGCTGGGGTGCACCAGGATCATCAGTTCTCCTATCGAACACCATGCAACACTCCATACCTGTAATTTCATTGCAGCCAAGGGTGAAGCCACCCTGGATTTTGTCAACATCCTTCCCAATGGTCATATTGACTTAAACGACCTTGAAAAGAAACTCTCGTCCTCTACAGAGAAAACATTGATTACCCTGATGCATGCCAACAATGAAATTGGCAATTTAACCAACATCAAAAAAATAGGAGAACTGGCCCAGCAATACAATGCCATTTTTCATGCAGACACCGTTCAGACTGTTGGCCATTTCCCCATCAACTTATCTGAAATCAACGTTGACTTCATCACTGGTGCCAGCCATAAGTTTCATGGACCAAAAGGAGTTGGTCTTTTGTACATCAATGCCAACAACAAGGTGAACCCATTCATTCATGGAGGTGGCCAGGAAAGAAACATGCGGGCGGGAACAGAAAATATTTATGGGATTGTTGGATTTGCCAAGGCACTTGAAATTGCCATGCAAAACCATGAGGCCGAAAAGAAACATATCGCTGCACTAAAATCATACCTCAAAACGTCACTGGAAGAAAATATCAAAGGGGTTGTTTTCAACGGTGATCCAGCAGGAGAAAGCCTCTATACAGTATTAAGCGTCGGATTTCCCAAGACTGAAAAATCCGACATGTTGCTCTTCAATTTGGACATCAGGAATATCTGCGTTTCAGGTGGCAGTGCCTGTAGCAGTGGAGCCAATCAAGGATCTCACGTGATCAATGCGCTTAAGGTACCTGAACAATCTACTGTGAGATTTTCCTTCAGCAAATACAATACCAGACAAGAAGTTGACGCAGTCGTTGAAGCGCTCAAGGAGCTGGCCTGATCAATTGATTTTTTTCTTGATCTCACTTAAAATGACCAACGCTTCTACCGGGGTGAGGTTGTTCACGTCAACACCACTCATCATTTCCCTGATGCCTGCAAACACTTCCGTATGGGTGTCGAAGATGGACAATTGAATGCCGGGGACTTCTGGTTTCTGTGCTGACAAAACTTGAATACCCTGCTTTTTTTCAAGCTCTTCCAAAATTTCCTCTGCCCTTTTAACCAATACAGGTGGCATCCCAGCCATTTGGGCAACATGAATACCAAAACTATGTGTACTTCCCCCAGGAGCCAGTTTTCTCAAGAAAATGATCCTGTTGTCTACCTCCTTGTGGGTGATGTGAAAATTCTTGATCCTTGGAAGGCGAAGTTCAAGTTCATTCATCTCATGGTAATGAGTGGCAAACAAAGTCTTGGGTCGTTGATGAGCATCGTGTAAAAACTCTGCAATACTGCAGGCGATGGAAATGCCATCATAGGTAGACGTTCCTCTACCTATTTCATCAAGTATGACAAGACTTCTTGATGAGATGTTGTTGATGATGCTGGCGGTTTCATTCATCTCTACCATAAAAGTGGACTCTCCACCACTCAGGTTATCAGATGCACCAACCCTTGTAAATATCTTGTCGGTTATGGGGATACTGGCTTCCTGAGCAGGCACATAGCTTCCAATATGAGCCATCAGTGTGATGATGGCTGTTTGCCTGAGCAAGGCACTCTTACCACTCATGTTTGGACCTGTCAGGATAATCAACTGACAATTGTCCTGATCAAGATGGACATCATTGGCAATGTATGCATCCCCTGGTTTCAAAAGATGTTCGATAACTGGATGCCTTCCTGCAACGATATGGAGATCTCCTTTCTCATGTATGGATGGCCTGCAATATTTATAGGCTGCTGCATTGGTCGCAAAACTGGACAGGCAATCGATTACTGCGATGGCATGGGCATTCTGCTGCATGGGAACGATGTATTCCTGCAATGCTGAGAGCAGTTGGTCATAAATCTTTGATTCAAGTTGAAGGATCTTGTCCTCGGCACCCATGATCTTTTCTTCGTACTCTTTGAGCTCAGGAGTGATGTACCTTTCGCCATTGGTAAGGGTTTGCTTTCTGATCCAATCCGAAGGAACCTTGTTCTTGTGGGCATTGCTGACTTCCAAATAGTAGCCAAAAACATTGTTGAACCCAATCTTCAATGAACTGATGCCGGTATTCAATGCCTCTCGTTGCTGGATCTCTACCAACACGTTTTTTCCGCCTGTTGAAAGGCTGCGGTAGTGATCGAGTTCCTGATCGACACCTGCTGCAATGTATCCGCCCTTAACCGTTTGGGCTGGTGCATCATCAGCAATTTCCTTTAGGATTTTTTCCTTGATGGTGCTGCACCCGTTTAGATTTTCTGCAAGCTTGAACAAATAAGGGTCTTGGAGATTCCCTGCTGCATCTTTGATCAACATCACCTGTTCCAGTCCATTCGCCAGTTGCAGCATTTCTCGGGGACCAATTTTTCTTGTAGGAATCTTGCTCACCAATCTTTCAATGTCTCCACATTGTTTGATGCATTGCAAAATACCTGTTTTCCATTCAGCGTTAGATATAATGTTGGCAACAAGAGTTGCTCGTTCATCGATCTGTGCCTTTTGTACAAGCGGCATCAGCACCCATCTTCGCATCAGGCGTGCACCCATGGGAGAAACAGTACTGTCAATGGTCTTTAACAATGTTGCACCACCTTCAACACCTGCATAGACGAGTTCAAGGTTTCTGATGGTGAACTGGTCCATCCAGAGGTATTCATCCCTGTTGATCCTGTGGATAGAGGCGATATGACTGGCATTGGGATGGACAGTATCACCAAGGTAGTGCAGTACTGCCCCGGCTGCAACAATGCCCTCTTCCATGTCTTCCACTCCAAACCCTTTCAGGGAATGCGTGCCAAAATGCCGCAGCAAAGCCTCCTCCGCATACCGGTGGTCAAAAATCCAAGGATCTAAACCATAGCTATAAAATTTTTTGCCCAACTGTTCTCCAAGTTCTACCTGTCGGCCTTTTTGAAAAACAACTTCGGCCGGCTGGAAGGTCTGCAACAATTTATCGGTGTATTCAAGATCACCCTGGGCAACAAAAAATTCACCAGTGGAAATATCCAGAAAAGAAATCCCATTCAGTTTCTCACCAAAATGGATACCAGCAAGGAAATTGTTGCTGTTGTGTTCGAGCAATTTATCATGTGTGGCCAATCCTGGCGTCACCATTTCGGTGACACCCCGTTTCACAATTCCTTTCACCGTTTTAGGATCTTCAAGCTGATCGCAAATGGCCACCCGATAGCCTGCCTTGACCAATTTGTGCAAATAACTGTCAAGAGAATGGTGGGGAAAACCAGCCAATTCAAGTGTTGAAGCAGCACCATTGTTTCGTTTGGTCAGCGTAATCCCCAATACAGCCGATGATTTGATGGCATCCTCACCAAAAGTTTCATAAAAGTCCCCTACCCTAAACAAAAGGATGGCATCGGGGTACTTCTGCTTAATGGCTCGATGCTGTTGCATCAGAGGCGTATCATGAACATTTTTTGACATGCTGTTGATTAAAACCTTATTCAAAAATACGAAAGCGCAGGAAGAGTAATTGAACAATTAGTCCACATTCAAAGAAGCCCAAAATGATACAGATCTCTGAACGCATCAAATAGATGATCTTTGTCATTCCTCATCATGGAAGGATAAAGTATCTTTCCCCCAAAACCCAAATGTCGTCAGCAACCAAGATTAAAACAGCCTTCACCTTTTACAACAAAGTAGAGTTGATCAGGGGGGGCAGTAGTTATTTTTCTGTTCTGCACAACATGATTGACAATGCCCAAAAAACCATCCAGCTCCAGGTGTATATTTTTGAGGAAGATGAAACAGGAAAGGAGGTAGCTTCAAGATTAATCAGGGCTGCCAAAAGAGGTGTCAAGGTCCAGGTTCTGCTTGATGGTTATGCATCAAAAGGATTGTCCAACGGGTTTAAATACAGCATGAGAGAAATGGGCATTCAATTGCGTTTCTTCGAACCCATTTTCAAAAGAGGCAATTACTATTTTGGCAGAAGGCTCCACCATAAAGTTGTTGTTTGTGATGGCATTTTTTCATTGGTTGGCGGGATCAATATTTCAGACAGGTACAACGACATACCAGAAGCTCCAGCCTGGTTGGATTGGGCAATTAAAGTGGAGGGAGATGCCTCTTTTGAATTGTTCAAACTGTGCAACCAATGCTATACCAAAAGACAAGAGGATTGGCTGGTGTTGACAAAGCAGGATATCGCCATTGCCCTGAACAACAATTTGCACTGCCCAGTGAGGGTAAGAAGAAATGATTGGGTAATGGGCAGGAACGAAATTTCTGCAAGTTATATGGAGATGTTTAAGAATGCTCACCACGAGATCATCATCATGTCCAGCTATTTTATTCCTAGCCCTTTCTTCAGAAAAAACATCACCAAGGCCTTAATGAAAGGCGTGAAGATCAAATTGATACTTGCAGGAATATCAGATGTAGGCATTGCAAAATATGCCGAACGTTATTTGTACAGATGGGCAGTAAGACATGGCATTGAAATACATGAATACAAGCACAATATTCTGCATGGTAAAATTGCAGTGGCAGATGGAAAAATCGTTACAGTAGGATCATACAACATCAATGATATCAGTGCACTTGCGAGCATTGAATTGAATCTTGATGTCGACGACCCAGGATTTTCAGGTGTTGTCCACCATCAGCTCTTGAAAATCATTCAAAATGATTGCAAAAGAATTTCACCCATCAGCATCATCCGTTCTTATCGTACAACTGAAAGATTACTGCAATGGATATCTTACGAAACAGTCAGGCTGCTGTTCAACCTCTTCACTTTTTATTTCTCCAAAAAAAGAAAGGCAAAATAGTATCTATCAGCAATAAAAAGCACATCTATCGTCATTCAACATCATGACCACTATCATGATGTGAAAGAAACAGCAGCCTTAATTTTACTTCAAAGAAGGAACATGACTGGAGAACTCAATGAACAACAGATCAATAACTTACTGACAAGTCAGGCCATAGGGAGAATAGCTTGCTGCGATGGAAAGCATCCTTATATTGTTCCGGTAACCTATTCCTATGACGGACATTATATTTATGGACAGTCTACGGAGGGACAAAAAATGGAGTTGATGCGTCGAAACCCAAATGTCTGCTTCCAAGTAGACATTTCATGCAACATGGACAATTGGCAAAGTGCTGTTGTGTTTGGACAATTTGAGGAACTGAAAGATGAAACAGCCTTAAAAGCCAGGGAACACCTCTTTTCAAAAGTAGTGCCATTGATGACAACCTCAGCCATTCACCAACATGAACATTTTGAAGGTCTTGGGCACGAACTGTCAGACCAAGACAGGATAAAACCCCTCATGTTCAGGATTAAGGTCAATGAGAAAAGTGGAAGATTTGAAAGAAGATAAATGCGGATTGACTCATCCATCTTTATCAATAGACAAGATGCTGGTATGCAGTTGGCCGATACTTTGTTGAAACTGGGTATTAAAACAGATATGATATTGGCAATTCCTAGGGGTGGAGTTCCCGTTGGGTTGGTTGTGGCCGAAAAACTTGGGGTTCCCTTGAAACTTTTCCTGGTCAGAAAAATCGGACATCCCTTCAATGAAGAATATGCAATAGGTGCCGTCACAGAAAATGATTTGATGTTGAATGAATCAGAAAAGGTAAACCTTGATCATCATGATGACAGCATTAAAAAAGAAAGGGACAGGATTAAGGAGATGAAGGAAATATTTGGACATGTTGCCACAAAAAAAGACATACTGGACAAGACAATTCTTCTTGTGGATGATGGCATTGCCACAGGAACCTGTGTTGCATTGGCCATCCATGAACTCAGAAAATCAGGTGCAAAGGAAATCATGGTTGCATCGCCGGTTTGCCCCCTAAAAACAGCAGACAAGATCAGGAACATTGCAGACAGAATGATCATCTTGAAGCACCCAAGTCATTTTGTAGGAATCGGAGCCTATTATGCAGACTTCTCTCAACTATCTGACAATCACGTTATTGAATTAATAAAAAAAAGTCGCCTATAAAGGCGACCCAATGAATAGAATGGCTTCAAATGGATAATAGAAATGGTTGAAGCTAAAATATCCCCAGAAAACTACTTATTGAAGTTGTTTTTATAATTTTTGAACGATTCAACAAGTATCCTTACAAATATTAGGTATTTTTACTTACAACTACGTAGTTCACGCAGTAGCAATCAATCAACCAGTTAATTTTATCCACGGATGGATTTCAAAAGGCTCAATAACATGACAGGAAAAGATCCGGTGCTCAACCGCAGGATCACTTCTATTTTCCTCAATGAGTTTGAGTCTTTTAAGCGACACTTCACTCAATTACCTGCTTCCACAGACCTCGATCAGTTTCAATTTCTACTGCATAAAATCAGACCAAGTCTGGTGATTTTCGAACTTGATACACTGATCAAAAAGTATGAGGAATACCTGGACATTAGACAAACTGGCGGAAGCATTGCAGAAAATGATCCTGCATTTTTAGAGACCCTCAAACAGACTGATGCAAAATTACAGGTGGTGAAAGAATTTCTTAGTTCTATACCTTAGTGATTTGAATCCCCATTGCCGTAGAACTTATTATAGGCTTCTACCCTGTTGTTGACGTGCAATTTCTTGTAGATGTTGTAGACATGTTTTCTCACTGTCTCTTGCGATATTCCCAAGGTTGAAGAAATTTCTTTGTACAATCTTCCTTTGACCAACAGCTCCAGAATTTCATACTCTCTTGTAGACAGATTCTCCAATACAACAGCTTCTCTGTTTTCTTCTTTTTTTCTGAAACTGGCCACTACCCTGCTGGCTATTTGACCAGACATGGGCGCACCGCCGTCATACAAATCCCTGATGGCAGCTACAAGTTCCGCCGGCTTGGTTTTTTTTAGGATATAGCCACTTGCGCCAGCGGCCAGCGCATCAAATATCTTTTCATCATCCTCGTATACGGTACACATCATGAATTTTATGCTGGGGCATTTTTCTTTGATGATGCGCACTGCCTCTATTCCTGACATTTTTCCCATGTTGATGTCCATCAACACAACATCTGGAATTTCACCTGGCATTTTATCAACTGCTTCTTCACCTGAACCATACACTGCAACAATATCATAGCCCTCAGAATTAATCAAAATCTGCTCCAAGGCAATCCGTATAAAATGATTGTCCTCAACGATACTAACCCTGATATTGCTCTGTGTTTCGTCCATTTGATGAAAGTCCCTTTCAAAGGGAGGAAGTATTGCTAAAATTATCCCATTTATATTGTAATGACAATTTTATAAAGGAACATAGAGGATGTATTTTTCCTCAAAAAATGGCTCATCAAAAAGATCTCCAATGGGCTGTTGATGAGGCCTCGTGTTGGAGAAAGCAATTTCCCCTGTCAAATCACCCCCTTTAAGACAGATCAAGCCATTTTTGAGATCCTCCATTTTTCTTTCTTTCCTCAAGAGAGGCCTGCTCCATTTCCAGAGCTCACCCAAAGGGGCAACGGCCCTGGATACAGCAAAATCAAATTTACGGTCCTTGATATCTTCAGCCCTGGAATGCTGAATCGTTACATTAGAGATTTCCAAAGCAGAGGAAACCGCCTCTACAACTTTTAGTTTTTTACCAATTGAATCAACCAGATGAAACTTCACCTCAGGAAAAAAAATGGCCAGTGGGATTCCAGGAAAGCCTCCCCCAGTGCCGATATCAATAATTTCTAGACCACTGGTAAAAGGATAACGTGCTGCGATGGAAAGTGAATGAAGAACATGTCGTTCATAGATTGCCTCTATGTCCTTTCGTGACACAACATTGATCTTTTCATTCCATTCAAAGTAGACTTCTCTCAATGCTGCGAATTGATTCAACTGTTTGGGAGAAAAATCACTGAAATATTTGAGTATCAATTCCATTGATTGCGAGGCTTTTTCCATAGGGCAGAAATGAAAATCAAATAGTAAAAAAACATCCAAATATCCCAGAGCCAAAAGAATGGAAAAAGATCAGCCTCGCCCAGTTTCTTCATAGACTTGAAAAATACAATTCCCTGAATCAAAAATCTTATTCCCCAAATACCCAACACCAAGCGCCAATCAAAAGTGATCAATGCTGCAGCCATCAGTGGGTACAAAAGGAAGTGGGATGTCATATAACACCCTAACATCAATTTATGTTTTTGTTTGTAATATTTTCCTGTTGAATTGTGTCGTTCTTTTTGATTGATCCATTCTCCGATAGAAGATGGTGGCGTTGAATAGGTAAATGTGTCTTTGTCAATTACAATGGCTGTATTTTCGGTGGTTGCGCAGGCATTGATAAAAAGATCATCATCTCCACCTGGCAAATGATGGTGTGCAGCAAATCCTTTTTGCTTGAAAAACAATTCCCTTTTGTATGCCAAATTTCTCCCCACCCCCATATATGGTTGTCCGGCAATGGCACAAGACAAGTACTGCAATGCAGTATGAAAGGTATCAAATCGAATGATCCTGTTGAGCAGTCCTTTTTTTCGTTTGTAGGCTCCATAGCCCAATACGATTTGGATTCCATCCTTGAAAGCTGCCTGCATCTTGAGGATCCAATTCTCAGAGGCTGGAATGCAATCCGCATCGGTCAACAACAGCAACTCATGTTTGGCGCTTTTAATTCCCATGGAAAGAGGGAATTTTTTTCCAGGTATGTGTACAGCCTCTTGTTTCAGTTCAACAATATGCAACTGCTTAAAGTCCCGGTACAAACCCTCAAGCAGGTATTTGGTATCGTCCTGGGAATTGTCATTTACAACCACAATTTCATGGGTACTCCGGTAGGTCTGTGCCAGCACTCCTGGCAAATTGGCCTCAATTTCATCGGCCTCATCCCGGGCACAAATGATCACGCTGACAGCCTGCTCCTTGGCTGAAAGTTCCTGCTTTTCCCTGTAGAAGGCGAGTAAACGAAAATACCGCAAATAATAAAATGCCTGGATCAGAACGGCAAGGGAAAAAGCCAACATGGGCATCCACATTAACATACTCATGGTTGCAAAGATACAATATCTTTACACCATGGACTATCAATCCTGCATAGAATACCTCTATTCAAAACTGCCCATGTTCAGCCGAACAGGAGCCGCGGCACTCAAGATGGACCTTTCCAATACAATTGCCCTCTGTACAGCCTTGGGTAACCCCCAACAGCGTTTTAAGACCATCCATGTGGCAGGGACAAATGGCAAAGGATCTGTAAGCCATCTGCTGGCCTCCATCATGCAAGAAGCCGGATTTAAAACAGGCCTTTACACTTCCCCACATCTACAAGATTTCAGGGAGCGGATCAGGATCAACGGGGAGATGATTCCAACAGAACTTGTGGTTCATTTTACCGAAAACATCAAACCCCTGATAGACTCACTAGAACCTTCATTTTTTGAAGTTACCGTGGCCATGGCCTTTGATCATTTTGCAAAAGAGGGTGTTGAGGTAGCCATTATTGAAACCGGACTAGGAGGCCGACTGGACAGCACAAACATCATCCACCCTGAATTGTCTGTTATCACCAATATTGGACTGGACCATGTTCAGTTGCTTGGAAATACCCTTGGATTGATTGCTGCAGAAAAAGCTGGCATCATCAAAGCACAAGTGCCTGTAGTCATCGGGCAAACACATGTTGAAACTGCAGCGGTTTTTGAAAACAAGGCAATGCAACTAGAAGCACCCATTGTTTTTGCAGACGCCATCTGGAAAACTGCTGTGCAGTGGGCTACCCCAGCAATCATCTCAATTGAATTAACCGGCATCAATGATGGCGCTAAAAGAAAATTCAATGCAGACCTAGCAGGCATGTACCAAGCTGATAATATACGCACAGTCATTACCGCCATTGACCTGCTGATTGACAGGGGGTGGAGCATAAAAGAAGATGATATTGTCAGTGGCATCGCAAACGCCAGAAAAAATACGGGGCTACACGGAAGATGGGAGGCCATCAAGACCAACCCACTCTTGATGCTTGACGTTGCCCACAATACAGAGGGAATCAAACAAGTGGTTCAACAAATCAATGCCGTTGCATTTGAGAAGTTATTCATCATCCTTGGCATGTCCAGGGATAAAGATGTTGAATCCGTGATTGCTCATCTCCCTAATCAAGCCATTTATGGATTCACACAAGCCCAAATACCAAGAGCCCTCAGCACAGAGGAATTGGAGAAAATGGCAACTTCTGCAGGTCTGATGGGCAAATCATATCCGGATGTAAACATGGCCATTGAGGATATGCTTAAAATGGCAGGATCCAAAGACCTAGTATTGGTTTGCGGAAGTGTGTTTGTGGTGGGTGAAGTTGACAGAGAAAAATGGTCTCAGTAATTCAATTCCCCCAGTTTTGACAGTGCATAAAACAATGCAGTAGCATGCATGCTCTGCAATACCTCATTTTTTTTCAACAGGTCTTTCACTTCATCAATACTGAGCAAGTGAATTTCAATCTCTTCGTTTGCATCAAGTTCTTGTTCTGACACTTTTTCACCTCCTGTGGCCAGATAAAAATGCATCCAGTTGTTGTGCGTTGAAGGATTTGCAGAAGTCTTGCCAAGGTATTGAAAAGACTCAAACTGATAACCCGTCTCCTCAAGCAATTCCCTGGCGATCGCAGATTCAAGATCCTTGTCTTCCTTGTCTACACAACCTCCGGGAATTTCCATCATTGTCAGTCCACTTGCATGCCGGTACTGCTTTTCAAAAATAAATTTCCAATCCCGGGTCACGGCAACAGCTGTCACCCAATCAGGAAATTCATATACATAATATGGGTCAATGATTTTCCCATCACCACGCACGCAAGTATCCTTCCTGACAGTAAACCACAGATCACTAAAAAGATAATCTGACTTAACGAGCTTCCATTCCATCATCAACTTTTTACTGCCCTGATCAACGATCGCCTGAGATAAGGAGCTTTCAATTTCTTGTCATAATAAAATATCATGTAACCCCTTGAAGGTGATATTGAATAACCTTGAACAGAAAGCATTGAACTGAATTCTCTTTCATCATCATGTTGATGATAGGTACACAAGGCAATCTTCATCCCGCTTGCATTGTTAATGGTGTTGGCAAAACCCAGTAACAATTTTCGCTCTCCCCCGTCAACATCAATTTTCATGAAACTCAGCTCTTTTCCTGCAAAAAAAACATCACCTGAGCAATGCTTCTCATCATCAACATCAGATACAAAACGGGGAACAATTTCCACCTTCTCTTTCCATGGTGAGAAAGTCATTTCGAGCGCTTCAATCCATTCAGGATCCGATTCAAACAAATATACCTTTTTGATTTTCTCAATAACAGACAAGGAAAAATTTCCTTCAGCTGCGCCAAAATCTGCCAGAACATCTGAAGAAGAAACAGTAAAATTGTCGGAAAGATAGCGGTGGGGACTCTTCGGATCTTGCTCAAGTGAAAGATCATGAAAAGATTTCCTGATCCTTTGGGCAGACCACCGGCGTTTGAAATAGAGCCGCTTGTTGTCCATCATCACATACTTTAAGCCGCAAGTAGGATCTTCAAAAACCTCTATTGAAGAAGCCGAATACTTGTCTGTGAAATCATATGGAAAAATCTGAACACCCCTGCGTTTGATGTAATCAATCACTTCCTGACGTTCCATATCTGATGCAAATCCTGCATTGCCGATATGAAAAGCAGGAATTTTTTTCGCCAAAGATGCCAACAAGATTTTTGTCCTGATGGGTTTGGGAACAAGCACTCTGTATAGTTGAAACAATAATGACATGATTGGGCCTTTAGTTGAACCTTGCCCAAATGTATTGAAACAACTTCAAAAATATTCAAGATACTCAGATCTTGATGACAGATTTCACCTGCTGTATGACCTGATTTTGCAACCTGATGTAATAAAGCCCTGCAGGAAGATGCTCGCCATCAAAATCAACCCTGAAGGTACCTGACTCGAAATTGGCGTCGATCAGTATTTTCACCAGGCGACCGGCGGAATCCATCACCTGAATCATGGTATGTCCACCTGCAGATTTGAATTGAATGGTCAGTTTTTTATGGAATGGATTGGGGTATACGACAATCAGCTGGTCTGGATTCCCGACAGGATTCAAGATGGAACAGGTACCCAATTTTGTCAATGGAAGGTTTTGGAAATTTTTCAACATCACATTGTTCAGGGTAGCAGTATCTACACAGAGCCAATTGGAAAGGATACTGGCATAAATGCTCCTGAAATCATATTGGTAAGGGACATTGTCTCCTACAGTTGCATTCATCGGCAGAATAGGCGTTGTACCACTGACCCCTGCCTGTACCATTGCCCCAAAAACAAAAAGCGGAGCTGCAGCACCGTGATCTGTACCACTGGATCCATTGCTAAGGATGCGTCGACCGAACTCAGAATAGGTCATTCCGACTACACGTTCCTCAACGCCCTGGAACTTGAGATCGTCCATGAAGGCCTTGATGGCATTGCTCACATTGCCCAACAATGTTGCATGATACCCTATAGATGTATCACCAGCAACAGTTTGGTTGGAATGTGTATCAAAGCCCCCATAGTTCACCATGTATATTTTGGTCTTCAATCCACCCTTGATCAGCCTGGCTACAATCTTGAGTTGATCTGCCAGCGAGTTGCTGGTGGGATAGGGTGATTGTGTGGTCACTTTGGCATTGGCAGCCTTGATCACCTCTCCAAATTTTTGGGTCTGCTTCGACATCTCCCTTACAAAACTCAATTCCTTACCTGCATAGGTGTTGGGAGCAGGGTCGATCTGGTTGTTGACAAAACTGTAGAAATTGCTGGGGTTGGAAATGCTCATCCCCATGGGTTGTGCAGCACCCTGCAGTGTTAAAGAAGTGACAGAACCAATTTGTATCGCCAAGGGATCAGTCATCGTACTGTTGGGGTACCCAATCGGGAAACCAGGATACATTTCATCCAGGAAACGGCCAAGCCACCCTGTATTCAATACCTGCCTGCTGTCTGATGCACTCATCCAGATATCGGTGGCCCTGAAGTGCGAAAAATTTGGTTGTGGATAACCAACTGATTGCACCACATGCAATTTCCCATCATTGTACAGCTGTTGCAAACCTGTCATTGCAGGATGCAAGCCTATGTTGTCGACACCATTCAGGCGCAACGCTTTTGATTCCTCAATAAAGATATTCTTGCGAGCATTCTGGTACTTGCTGAACTGATCAAGTGGTATAACGGTATTCAACCCATCATTGCCCCCATTCAACTGGATGACCACAAATACCCTGTCGTTGTCGCCCCCGGGAAGCAACATGTTGTTCAGGAAAGTATGCCCTGACTCAAATGCCTTGAACCCCATTCCATTGACAAAGGAAGGAATCATTACACCTGCGGGGAGATATCCATTGAGGAATTTTCTTCTGTTCATGATATACGGATTAACAAAGTTGATATTCAGGAAGATCAACCATGTATTTGATCAAATTGGTGATAGCGGTAGTGACGTATTTTGTGTTGGCGGCGTTGGATGGTGTTGTGATATACAAATCCCAAGCTGCTGCCCAATAAAGATCATCAGACTGTCCAGACAACAAAATATCCCTTTTTACTTGTGCCTTGTGTTGTGCAGAAATGGGAATACCCAAAACATGGTCAACCAATTCATCTATCAATTTATTGGGATCTCTTGGTGCAGCCATCTTTTTAACATAGGCCAATCCGTCAACCACAACCTTGAAGCCACTGACGGTGTAACCACTTGTAACAAGTGAATCCAGGTATTGAATTCTTTTAGGAAGGGTATCAGTGTTGATCCAATATTCATAAAAACCAGGCTCCTGATAATACGCTTTCCATCCACTCACATCTGGCGGATCTCCCAGGTTTTGCTGAAGGTTGGTGAAATAGCTCAGCATTTGGTTCCAAAGACCATAATTGGTGGCATACATATCAGGTGCAGGAAATTTCACTTCAAACTCCCGTAGCAAACCAACCATCATGTCAACAGGGCTCTTGATCTGACATCCCCTGTTCATCATATCAAAAAAATGATCACTGCTCAGCAGTACTTTGAGTACTGGCTTGATCTCATAATTGCTGTCTCTCAAGAGCTTGGCAAGCGGAGCAATAAAACCAGCCTCAACCTCTGGTGTAATCTTATAGTAAATAAACCAGATATACAATTTGCGACAAAGGAAAAGGGCAGCTTCATCATTGGCAAAAAGCATATTGATGAAATCGTTCAACTCTGCATCACCGGCGGTTGCTCCAGTCCTTCCTGCAATGACCCTGTTCCCGTAAAAAGAGGAGAATTGCTTGTTGGTAGTATCATGACGGGTAGCATCAAAATAAGAATCAATTTTTGTAGCATTGTTCCTCCACCCAGTAAGCAACTTGGCGGCCTCCTTTACGTCAGATTCGGTAAAATCTGCTCCAGGTCCCTTTCCTATCACAAACAACTCCTGAATTTCGCGGGAATAGTTTTCATCAGGTGCTGCCTTGTTGTTGTTTTGACCATTCAGATACACCAACATGGCGGGGTCAATGGACATGGCCCTTACCAAAGACTTGATATTTCCCAATGCATTGGAGCGAATCAGGTCATGATGTTTGTAGACATATTGTGCGTTGCTCACATCATTTGTTTCCGTTGAAAAATGATTGTGCCAAAAAATGCACATGTTTTCCCTCACCGTCCTGTCTTGGTTGATCAGGTTACCTACCCACCATTTCTTGAATGAGCTCCTTCGATATGATGCGATCGTACCATCATTATTGGGATCATTCACCCATGTTTCACCAGGGCCAATGAGGGTATCAGGCATTTGTGCATTACCTACACTGTATTCCTTGACTGGAGGAGCTGGCAAAGGCAAGCTCGTATCCAATAACTGATTAATGGATCCATCACGGCCCAAACCTGCAAAATAAAGGATATCATCTTTTTTGGCGCCAAACATGGTCCTGCGCAAAAGGTGCTTTACTGCATCCTTGTCCCATGGCCCTGCATAAGGTGCAAGGCTGGGTGGGGCCTGAAATTTTCTTTCTGTTGACATAATATTCATTGTGTACGTTGTCTAATTAAACCAGACCAGGTCCACGTCATTTCCTGCATCCCCAAGACCAAGTGCGGCAACAGCAGCATTGCTCATTCTCAGTGCCAACCCCTCACTTTCCTTGCCTGGCGGAACTGCACCCAACACCTTTGCATACACTACTTTTTCAGTAGATTTTCTAACCAATTTCACCACGGTTCCAGGCACCACATTGTTCATCAAAACATAATATTTTCCATCCTGCCATCCGCTGGTGCTCTTGAAAACCCCATAAACGGAATTTTCAAGTTTTTGTTGTTTTCCCTCCTTTGATTGTTGCTCAAACAAGGTAGAAAAATAACTTTTTTCTGGCTTCAGGGCCAGACTGTTGTTTGATTTTGTAGCCAAAGCAACTGGCTTGGCTACTTCAACTTCTTGCTCAACAACCTTCACTGGAGCTGGGGCTTGAGTGCTTTTAGCAGAAGCTTGTGTCGATAACATTGGGGCTTCTGGAGGAGCAGAAGGTTTCTTCGCTTTTTCTTCTACAATCAATTCTTTCTCTGCAACTTTTGGCAGAATAACTGTCTCAGATGTTGTTTTTGCCGGGCTGGAAGGCAGCACTGATACCACAGACTCCGCTGAAGGAATCAAGTACCCGATCACCAGGTTGGTTCCTGCCTTGATCTGTTCAGAAGATATCCCATTCATTTTTTTCAACAACTCTTTGTCTACATGGTAAAGATTGGCAAGTTTGTACAAGCCCTCTTTGGGCTGGACTACATGTACAACCTTTGCCCCAGCATTTCCATTAACCGCTAATTGTGAGAAGTTTTCAGGCTTGAGCGGGATTTTCAACAACTGTCCTATACCCAAACCCTTCTCCATTGAAAGTTGGTTGAAAGCAGCAATTTCTTTTGGACTGATATAGTATATACGTGCTACACTGTACCAATTCTCTTTGGGAGCTACCTTGTGTTCCAAATACAGCTGGCTACCGGAATTTTGTACAATAAACTTTTGCTGTTGCCCCATCAGGGAAATGGAAATCAGCAGTATAAAAGAAAGGAGAATTGTCTTCATGCTACATGGTTACATTACAAAATAATATATATTTCCCAAAACTGCAAGGGGGGAGGTCTTGAAACAACTGTGTTAAACTAAATTTTAACATTTGTCAATCGCGCTTCAAAATTCTCCAAGACATTGGATAATGGTTTTTTACCCTCCCCTGTACCAATTTCACCCAACCCAAACCGATGCCCTTGAATCTTGCTAGGCTCCAGCCTTTTCCAGAGCCCTCTTTATCGATGGTGTCCTTTCTTAAAAAGGCAATGGCTTCTTCAAAAGAAAGATCCAAAACCGGCACATTCTCAGACAAAAGATTTGACATGGAAAGTTCATGGTCAGGGATGAGGTCAGCCCTGATTTCAGCACCCAACCGCAAACCAGATCTCCTTAACCTCAAAGCATCTTTGAATTGTAAAATTGCTGGCAAATTGATTTCATCTACTGCAAAAAGCTCATTATCCTTTTTAAAGAATTGCAACTGTGAGGAAGAAATGATCCAATCTTCCAAAACAGAAGGAGGTTTAACAAGATCGAGCTTGCCAGCAACATGCTGATGGCTTGTATAGCTGGTCCCAGTTTTTTGAAAAAGAGCACAAAAAAATCCCTCTCCCCTTACCTTGCTGGGATAAAACCTATAGCCATTCGCTTTTTTGAATGCAGAAACGCTCTGAACAACATTCCATTCATCAGGAACATCAACGGCAATGGATTCAAAAAGTCCGGAATCCATGATATGGTCAAGGTTGTCCTCGTTTTCTTCTTTTGAGTAGGAACAGGTAGAATACAACAAATATCCTCCTTCAACGACTGAGTGCATGGCGCTGGACAAAATTCTTTTCTGCCTGGCTGAGCAAAAGCTTACCAGGCCTGGATTCCATTCATCCATCGCTGCTGTATCTTTTCTGAAAAGGCCACTGCCACTGCATGGAGCATCTACCAATACCAAATCAAACAGTGCTGCCATTTTTTCAAAATCTGCAGGATCATTGTTTGAAACAAATACATGCCTTTCACCCCATTTTATGGTATTTTCCTGCAAAACAGGCACACGGCTTTGTATGATTTCATTCGCAAGCACAAGCCGGAAATGGGGCATGGAAGACAACAAAGTGGTCTTGCCGCCAGGAGCTGCACAAAGATCCAATGCCATCAATCCTGTTTTACTTTGCAAAACACTTGAGATAAGATGATGGATGAACATGCTGGATGCTTCCTGAACATAATAAGCACCTGCATGAAAAAGCGGATCCATGGTGAAGCTGGGCCTGCTGTTAAGGTAAAAAGCATTGGGGCACCAAGCCACCCTTTCGCCAGTGTTTTCTGCAGGAAAAACAGCTTCGGGCCCGTTTGTCTTTTGCGGGTTCAGCCTTATGGAAACCGGCGTGGCTTCCTTGTGCGCTGCGATCATTTCATCAGCCAAGAATCCAACACAGCCTTCCAACGAATGGATAAAATCTTCTTTTAGCAACATCAGTTGAACATGGCCAATGCAGCCTTTATGGTTGTATCAAAATCAGTCAAAGTATTGGCGAGGATGCTGATCCTTTCCTGCGCTTCGGACCAATTTCCCTCCTCAATTCCCTCTCTTATTCCAGGAAGGGTTTTCACTCCATAGCCAGTATAAAAACCTGGCGCATAGATCTGGTGCTTGTACCAGGGACGTCTAGGCAAACCCTTTTCGTAAAGCAGTTTTTGTTCTGCCTGATACAGCATTGCGTTCAGCTTGTCCAACTGCAGTGCATTCAGTTTGTCAGTGCTCTGCAATTGTTTTTTCAACGCTTCAGTGTCTTTTTTCAATACTGCCATTGCATTCTCTACAGGGCTGAATTCAAGATAGGGAACCGACAATTTGGTTTTGGGTAATGCAAATTTCAATTGGGGGTCAGCAGCCAGTTGATACACTTTCTCATTGATCAGCTTGTTTTCCATTTCAGCATCACTGCGAAGTTGCTCCAACATGGCCTTCAGTTCTGTCAGGTATTCTGCAATGGTTCCTGTAAGTATGTTATAATCAAATGGCAAGACATCAGCATTCGCAAGGCGCAACATGGCCCGACCAGCTGTTTTCGCCAACGCAGTACCATATTGGTATCCTGGATCTTTGAAGCGGGTGAAATGATCATACGAATCGTAAATCGAATGGTATTCACCTCCACTGCCCTCCCCGCCAAAGCCAATGTTGGCAGAAGGAATACCCAGGTGTTGAAAGAAAGGCGAGTAATCTGAACCTGCTCCAAGGGCACTGATTTTCATGTACCTGTTGCCCAGGATTTTGGCCTTCGCACCCCTGTCTGCAGAGGCCAAGGTTTTGGCATATTTTCTTTCGAGCACACTCACGCCTGTTTGTGGATCTTTCACATCAGCAGCCACTTCATTGAAAAAGTTTTCCAGTGCATGGGATCCACCAATTCCCAGAAACCCTCTGCTGTTTCCATCTGAGTTGAGGTAGGCTACTGTTTTCTTTTGCAGTTCTGCCGCATGGTCTTCCACCCACTCTGTGGATCCCAACAAAGCAGGCTCCTCCCCATCCCAGGCACAAAAAACCAGTGTGCGCTTGGGCAAGAATCCTTTCTTGGCCAAAGCGCCAATCACCCTTGCCTCTTCCATTTCTGCTACCATGCCACTGATTGGATCTGCAGCACCCATGTTCCATCCATCGTGGTGATTCCCCCTGATGACCCACTGATCAGGAAACTGCGAACCCTTCATTTTTGCAATGACATTGTACAAGGGTTTAATATCCCAGTTGAATTGAAGGTGAAGCCTGACTTTGCTGGTGCTTGGACCAGCATGATAAGTAATGGGCAGTCCCCCTTTCCATCCATCAGGAACAACAGGCCCTTTGAGCGATTGCAACAAAGGAAGGGCATCTTCATAGGAGATGGGTAAGACAGGAATTTTCATGATGGTGGTTACTTCATCACGGCTCAGACGCTTTGCATTTTCAGTTGAGCCATAACCTGGCGTGGTTGGATCGCCAGGATAAACAGGCATGTCCATTACAGAGCCGCGCTGAACACCCTGACCCGGCCTGTATGGACCTTTGGGATAGACATCACCGGCGACATAGCCATCATCTGAAGGATCAGAATAAATAATACAACCAATTGCACCATGTTCTGCAGCCACCTTAGGCTTGATGCCTCTCCAGGAACCCCCATATTTTGCAATGACGATCTTTCCTTTTACACTGATGCCCATTCTTTCCAGCTCCTCATAATCTGCAGGAATTCCCCTGTTCACAAAAACAAGTTCAGCAGTAACATCTCCATCAGCAGAATAGGCATTATAGGTGGGGAGTTGTTCTGTTTTGATTCCTGAGGTCTTGTCTTCGACCATGACGGGCTCTTCAAGCTTTGCCTTGTAGGGTTTATCGCCTAAGAGTTCTAGTGACCTGAATTTTGGCGTTGGGAACAGCACATGGTATTCAGCTAACTCAGTTTCATAACCCCATTGGCGAAACAGTGCAGCCATGTACTCCGCATTGGCCTTTCCTTTGGCGGATCCAATATGATGTGGACCAGCAGTCAAGAACTTCATCCATTCATCCTGATTGGATGTACTCAACATGGAATCGAATTGTTTCTCAACAGTCAACTGCCTTTGGGCATTTTGTGGAAAGAAACCGGTGATTTTCTGTTGAGAAAATGATGCATTAAATATCGAGAGCAACAGGCAACATAAAAGCAGGCGCATAAGGGAATTTTTAATTGCATAAAATTAAGCAATCAATTCCTCATATCGGGGCTTTAAAATACTAGATGCTGCGCACTTCTGCCAACAGGTCTTGTAAAGCTTTTTTTGCGTCGCCAAAAAGCATGGATGTCTTGGGCTGGAAAAACAACTGGTTTTCAATTCCAGCGTATCCAGGCTTCATGCTGCGCTTGTTGACAATCACATGTTTGGCCTGTTCAACTTCCAAAATCGGCATGCCATATATGGGTGAAGATGGATCAGATTTTGCAGCAGGATTGACAACATCATTGGCTCCCAAAATCAGGACCACATCAGTTGATTTAAACTCCTCATTGGCCAATTCCATTTCAAGCAGTTTCTCATAACTGACATCAGCCTCTGCCAACAATACGTTCATATGACCAGGCATTCTTCCTGCAACTGGATGAATGGCGTATTTCACTTCAACACCTTTTGCTTCCAATGTTTTTTCCAGTTCATGACAGATGTGCTGCGCCTGGGCAACAGCAAGGCCATAACCAGGAACTATCATCACCTTGTTGGCATAGCTCATGACTACTGCAGCATCACTCAATGAAATTTCCTTGTATGTCCCACCCTGAGGCCCTGCACCACCTGTTGCTGTGCTGCCGCCAAAAGAGCCAATCAATACATTGCTCAAAGACCTGTTCATCGCTTTGCACATCAACATGGTCAACAGGGTTCCTGCAGCTCCTACCAGAATACCTCCGGTGAGCATTACTTTGTTGTCATATAAGAATCCTCCGCAAGCTGCGGCAACACCCGTAAATGAATTGAGGAGAGAAATAACCACCGGCATATCTGCTCCGCCAATAGGCAAAACAAAAAACACACCATAGAGTATGGAAAGCAGAATAATAGCATAAAAAAACAAAGGAGTTTCTTCTGGCCTTGCAACGATGATGAACGCTGCGATGGCAATGTTGAGTACAAGAATCACAAGGTTAATGATGTGCTGACCCTTGAAAGCGAAATCTTTGATCTTGCCATTCAATTTTCCCCAGGCAATCATGCTACCAGAAAACGAAACCGATCCAATGATCAACCCTAGGAAGATGATGAGCATGGTGGTTCCATCCAGGCTTGAGAAAAAGGAAGACCCGCTGCTGGCATAGGTTGCAGCATCGTAGCCATGCATCAGGTGCCTGAACTCAATTACAGAAATTAGTGCTGCACATGCGCCACCCATTCCGTTGAAAAGACTAACCATTTCTGGCATGGCCGTCATCTTGACCCGCTTGGCCATTAATGTACCTACAACAGTACCGATCACCAGTGCAGCAAAAATCCAACCGTAATTGCCCAACTTCTTGCCTTCATCCTCATAGAGAAATATTGTACCCAAGATGGCGACAAACATCCCCACTGCGGCAACAAGGTTTCCATTCCGTGCAGACACAGGATTGGAAAGCATTTTCAATCCGACAATAAATGTTACAGATCCCAACAAATAGCAAAACACAAGCAAGTTCAATTCCATGGTATCCTATTTAGAGATGAATTATTTTTTCTTTTTAAACATTTCAAGCATCCTGTCTGTCACCACAAATCCTCCAACCACATTCAGTGTTCCAAGGAATACTGCCAAAAAACCAAGTACCAGGGCAAGTGTATTGCCCTCTTCAGCTTGCCCCATGACAATGATGGCACCAATGATGACTACACCATGGATTGCATTGGCGCCACTCATCAAAGGTGTATGCAACACACTGGGAACTTTTCCGATGATTTCTATTCCCACAAAAATCATCAGAATGACGATGTAGGCCATTTCCTGATGAGCAGCAATCCAGTTCAAGATCTGATTCATGTTGAATATGATTTTGTTTGTTTCTTTATTGTGCGATGGCCCTTGCCCCTTTTACCAATTCATCTTCAGAATCAGTAATCAGCTGACCTTCCTTGCTGGTGATCAGCTGAAGAAAGTTCAGGATATTTTTGCCGTACAATTTGCTGGCATCTGATGGCATGGTTGCAGGAAGGTTGCTGTCACCAATGATGGTCAACCCATTGTAATGCACTGTTTCACGGTCCTTGGTCATCGGCGTATTGCCTCCTGTGGATGCAGCAAGATCGATGATGACACTGCCCCTGCGCATGGTGTTCAGCATTTCCTCCGTGATGAGGATGGGAGCCTTTTTCCCAGGTATCTGTGCGGTAGTTACAATAATATCTGCCTTGGCTACACTTTCAGCAATCTTTGCCTGTTGGTTCTTTTTGTACTCTTCAGATTGTTCCACAGCATATCCTCCAGCGGAAGATGCATCAGCAGCTCCAGGCACTTCAATAAACTTCGCACCAAGGCTTTGCACCTCTTCTTTTACAGCGGGCCTGGTATCAAATACCTCGACCACTGCACCCAGTCTTTTGGCTGTGGCAATGGCCTGAAGCCCTGCTACACCTGCTCCGAGTATCAGCATTTTAGCAGGAGCAACACTTCCAGCAGCTGTCATGAACATCGGAAAATAACGTCCGTATGCATTGGCTGCTGTAAGAACTGCCTTGTATCCTGCAATGTTTGCCTGGCTGGAAAGAATGTCCATGCTTTGAGCCCTTGTTGTTCTGGGCAGCAGTTCCATGCTGTATACTACAGCACCCTTTTCATTCCAGTTCTTGATGCGGTCCGTCTGAAACCTTGCCTGGAACATGCCAATCAATACGACACCATTTCGGATGTCAATGGATGGGGCATGAATCGAAAGGATCACATCTGCTTTTGCAGCAATCTCCTCTGCAGATTTGATTTCCGCACCAACTGCACGGTAATCGTCATCAGAGCAGTAGGCATTCATGCCTGCTCCACTTTCGATCCAAACTGAGATATTTTTCTTGATTAATTGTGCAGCGCCTTCAGCAATAAGGGAAACCCTTGTTTCGGGGGCGGCTTCTTTTAAAACACCAACGATCATGGGGATTGTTTGAGAAAACAAAGCTAATCAAATTAACAATGCAGTGATTTTGGCAAAATTAGAAACGTATAGCAAAATCAAGCTTTTCCTTGAATTCTTTTCTAAAAAAAACGATGCCAATAAAAAACAAATCAATGGTACAGCTTACTTTTTCATTATTTCTAATTTCTGACCAAGCTTTTTCCATGTCTTTGCTCCAGTGGATGTCATCAAAAATCAGGATATCAGCATCAGAAACCACTTCAAGTGAAGCGTGGAAATAATCAAGGGTGGGCTGATATTGGTGGTTGCCGTCAAAAAACACCAGCTTACTGCCTTTCAGGGATGCTAGCACCCCGGAGAGATGGTTGTTGAAATCTCCGGTCAGGATGGTTGTGTTGACAATACCCTCTTCAATAAGGCTTTTTGATGTGAATTGGGCAATTGCAGGAGCACCTTCAATGGAGATGACGCCATGTTGGGGTGCTGCAATGGACAAATACCTGGTGGTGAGTCCCAGCGAGGTTCCCAACTCTAGGACCGAGTCGATTTGATAGTAGCGGATGATGCGGTAAAAAAGCCTTGCAAACCTGGGAGGTTTGGCCGCCCGTTTTGCAATGGAAGAAACTGACCGTTGATTTTTTTTACCCGAACTGGAACCAGCCCCCAAATCCAAAACATCCAAAACCATACTTGAATGTTCAAGCTCCTTGCGCTTGGCTTCAATTTGCTTAAAACCCTGAGCATTCGCCTGCTTGCCCCTCAAGACATTTACAATAAAGTCAAAAACAAAAGGTGAATGAACCCCATGCCCTTTCCCATTGGCTGAGGTCAACAGGTAAACCATGAATTTCCAAGCAAGTTGAACGCTGTTGTACATGATTGGCATTATGGCAGTGTATTGTCAACCCTTTGCCAGGTTTCAAAACGATAGGCCTGGGCATGCTTTTCATCTGCGGGCATGTCCATTGCATTTTCAAGCCTGAACAAGGATTCATCAATGGCTGGGAAAAATGTATCAGCATCAGGATAGCTGGCATGCACCCGGGTCATGTAGATACGGTCAGCCATGGTGATGCTCTGCCTGTAAATATCTCCCCCACCAATGACGAACGTTTCTAAACAATCGGATGAACGCGCCAAATCAAGTGCAGCTTCAAGGCTGCTGGCAGGCCATACATTCTCCAGGCTTGGCAAAGCCCCTGGGGTCCTGCTGATCACAATATTGATCCTGCCTGGCAAGGGTTTGGATGCCATTGATTCAAATGTTTTTCTTCCCATGATCACAGGCATCCCCCAAGTCAGGTTCTTGAAAAACTTCATGTCATTGGGAAGCTTCCAAAGCAATGCATTGTCCATGCCTATGGCATTGTTCTCTGAAGCTGCAACAACAAGTGAGATGATCATGGTTAAGAATTTAATTTATACAGCCACTGGCGCTTTGATTCCCGGATGAGACTGGTAACCCTCCAGGGTAAAATCTTCAAAACTGAATCCAAAAATATCTTTGATGGCCGGGTTGATTTTCATGGTAGGCAATGGGAATGGGGTCCTGGACAATTGCAGTTCTGCCTGCTCAAAATGGTTGTTGTAGAGATGAACATCACCGAAACTGTGGACAAAATCACCAGGCTCAAGATCGCAAACCTGTGCCACCATCAAAGTCAACAAGGCATATGAAGCAATATTGAAGGGTACACCAAGGAATACATCGGCAGAGCGCTGGTAAAGCTGACAAGAAAGCTTTCCATCTGCAACATAAAACTGGAATATTGTATGACAGGGCATCAGGGCCATTTGTGGGAGCTCCGCCACATTCCAGGCACTGACAATCAGCCTGCGGCTGTCTGGGGTCTTCTTGATCTGTGCAATCAGGTCGGTGATCTGATCGTAGACCTTGCCATCAGCACCAGACCATGACCGCCACTGCTTTCCGTATACAGGACCGAGCTCACCTTCTTCGTTGGCCCATTCATCCCAAATGCCTACTCCATTTTCCTTGAGGTATTTGATGTTCGTATCCCCTTTGAGGAACCAAAGCAATTCGTGAATGATGCTCCTGAGGTGAAGTTTTTTAGTGGTCACCATCGGAAACCCTTCCTGCAGATTGAACCGCATTTGGTATCCAAAAATGCTTCGGGTACCCGTTCCGGTGCGATCGGTTTTGTCAGTCCCTTTTTCGATGATATGCTTTACCAGGTCAAGATATTGTTGCATGGTATACCGCTTTTGTTATTTGATGAGTTCTTGTATTGCGCTGCCAACATTGCCACTGGGCATCTGAATTTTCAGTATGGCTCCGAGCGTTGCAGCAATGTCACTCATGTATACCTTTCGGTGTGTAAGTCCTTGCTTCACGCCCCAGCCCATCCAGAGCAAAGGAATATGGGCATCGTAAGGATACATGGATCCATGGGTTGTTCCTGTATTGGAATTGCTGAAAAAATAGCCTGGCTTGTAGACCACCTGAATATCTCCACCCAGTTTGTGGTTAAAGCCTTTGACGAACATCTCCTTGAATTCAGCAGGAAGGTTGGCTGCATTGATGGATGCATTGTCAAAAGCCAGCAAAACGTCCTCTTCCAAGTTCAATTCAGCAATGAGATGAGACTTGACAGTCGAAAAATCAAGGCCAGCTGAGTCAATGGATTTCCTGTTCAGGTACAACTGATAGTTGGCAGATGCTTCCACCAGTTTTTTCAAGCCAAACTTTTTCATGGTTGCCTCTTCCGCTCTCTTGCTGGACCTCATTGTTTTCGCAGGCATCTGGTGTTGTTGAAGAAATGCAGGGACATGGGCTACTGCATGATCAGCAGTCAAGAAAAACAGATAATTGCCCTTTCCTACCTTCTTGTCAAGATAGTTGAAGAAATTTTCAAATTCCTTGTCCAGCTTGATATAATTGTCTTCAATCTCAACAGCATTAGGACCAAAAGCATGCCCGATATAATCTGGAGAAGAAAGGCTGATGGCCAGGAAATCTGTGATGCTATCCATCCCCATAGACTCTGCTTCCACAGCAGCTTTTGAAAATTCCAGCGTCAGGGTATTTCCCCATGGAGTAGAAGAAATTGCCCCATAATTCTTGCCAATATTCGATTCGAGTTTTCGGGGGAATGGATTGTTGACATAAGATGGATTGCTCACATCACTTTGGGTATAGGTCTCAATGGGATGACTGAGGTTCCAATTGAGTTTGTACAAAGAATCGATCATTTTTCTTTGGTTGAAGGCAGCAGCCCAGGGCGAAATTTCTTTCATGTACCAGGTGCTTGAAACAAAATTTCCTGAACTTGGATCATACCAATAGGCTGCATCTGCGGCGTGACCAGCGGGCAAAATGCTTCCCCTGTCCTTGATGGCCACACCAATTACCTTGGACCTGAAATTGGTCGCCAATTCCAGTTCATCTGTAATGGTAGTGGTGATCAGGTTTTTAGGAGACATGGGTTCACCTTTTCCTGTTCCACCAACAATTTTAACCCCATTATCCTCCACACAGTAAACATCACGTTTCAACAACCTGTCGTACCATTCATTTCCCATGATGCCATTGATAGCAGGTACTGATCCAGTATATACACTGGCATGGCCTGCAGCAGTAACCGTCTGGGCATAGGAAATCTGTGCATTTTCACAGGAAAACCCTTCCCGCAATACTCTTTTCAAGCCATTTTGGCCATACCTGTGTTGAAATCTATACAAGTAATCCCATCGCATCTGGTCAACCATCACACCAACTACCAGTTTGGGCTTGGCGCTGATTGCTGTTTTCTGGCACAAACCGTTGATACCAATCATCAACAGGGCCATCAGGGCCACTATTTTGTTTCTTATCATCACTTCAGTTTTTTAGCTTGACAAAGGTATGGGAATGCAATGCTCGGATTGACTCATTTTATGAACATCCTGTTGGATAATGTTATTTTTAAAATTTTTATCTTTGCGGGAACCTAAAATCAAAACTCCAACGAGTATGGCAGACATTTTCGAAAGACTGATCAAGAACTATGGACCGCTTGGACAGCACCGTGAAAGAGCGCATGGATATTTTGCTTTCCCAAAACTGGAGGGTGAAATTGGGAGCAGGATGAACTTCAGGGGCAAAGAAAAAATCGTCTGGAGCCTTAACAATTACCTTGGCCTTGCCAACCATCCAGAGATCAGGAAAACCGATGCCGATGCCGCAGCCGAATATGGTCTGGCCTCTCCCATGGGAGCCAGGATGATGAGTGGCAATACCAATCACCATGAAGAACTGGAAAGACAGTTGGCGGCTTTTGAAATGAAGGAAGATGCCATTTTGCTCAATTTCGGATACCAAGGTATCCTCAGCCTGATCGATGCACTCTGCTCCCGCCATGATGTGATTGTATACGATGCAGAATGCCACGCCTGTATCATCGATGGTTTGAGGCTGCACCAGGGTCACAGGTTTGTATTCAAACACAATGAAATCGATGACTGCGAAAAGCAGCTACAGCGTGCCACAGCATTGATTGAAAAACAAAATGCAGGTGGAATTTTGCTCATCACAGAAGGAGTATTCGGCATGGCTGGAGACCAGGGCAAACTAAAAGAAATTGCTGCCTTGAGGCCCCAATATTCATTCAGGATGCTCGTGGATGACGCCCATGGATTCGGCACCCTAGGAGAGACAGGTGCAGGTGCAGGAGAAGCACAGGGAGTACAAGATGAGATTGATCTTTATTTTTCCACCTTCGCCAAATCAATGGCATCGATTGGTGCTTTTGTTGCAGGTCCCAAACAAATCATAGACTACGTTAGGTACAACATCAGGAGTCAGATTTTTGCCAAATCACTTCCCATGCCCCTGGTCATTGGAAACCTCAAAAGACTGGAATTGCTCAAGACACAGCCTTCCCTGAAAGCCAAACTCTGGGAAAATGCTTTGAAACTGCAGAATGGCCTGAAGGAAAAAGGGTTTGATATCGGAAAAACAGATTCTGTTGTCACGCCAGTATACATGAAAGGTGGCGTAGAAGAAGCAACCCATATGGTCACCGACCTGAGGGAAAATTATAATATCTTCTGCTCTATTGTGGTATACCCAGTCATTCCCAAGGGACACATCATTTATCGCCTGATCCCGACTGCTGTACATACCGATGAAGAAATTCAATTGACCTTAAAAGCATTTGAAGAAACAAAGAAGAAATTGGACAAAGGCCTCTACAAGAGTGAGGCAATTGCTCAAATGGCTGAAATTTAAATGATCATCCCTGCTTCGGCAGGGATTTTTTTTGATGCCCCCTTGCCCGGACAATCAGGAGCAAAAAAAAGGGCCCGGATAGAAATCCAGCCCGTTTTAAATCCAATATCCTATGAAAAACCAAGGTAATAACGTGTAATTACGTAGTCATATTGCGCAGAGGGTGATAAAAAATTAACTTATTTAAAACATTTGGCGAATGCGCAAATAAGTTTGTTATCATCTAACCTTTGCATTCTTTTGTTGTTAATCAGTTAAATAGCCCATTTCATGAGAAAAGTAGTCGTCGCAGTGACAGGAGCAAGTGGATCCATCTATGCAGATCTCCTGATCAGGAAAATGAAAATGATGAAAGATCAGTGGACGGATCTGTCGATCATCTTGACAGATAACGCCAAAGATGTATGGGCAACTGAGCTCGAAAACGAGGATTTTTCCAACCTTGGGCTGCCAGTTTATGGCAAGAATGATTTTAATGCCCCTTTTGCCTCCGGATCTGGCCAATATGATACAATGATCATTGTGCCCTGTTCGATGGGTACCCTGGGCAGGATTGCCAGTGGTATTTCAAATGACCTCATCACCAGGGCTGCAGATGTTATCCTGAAAGAACGCAGGAAACTGATTTGCGTTGCAAGGGAAACACCTTATAACCTCATTCACATCAGAAACATGGAAGCCATTACGCTGGCAGGTGGGATTGTTTGCCCCGCAACACCTTCCTTTTACAGCAAGCCAGATTCAGTTGAAGCAATTGCCCTGACGGTGGTAGACAGGGTGCTCGACCTGGCAGGGTTTGATGTCCAGACCTATCGTTGGGGGAAGTAAACAGAAAATTATCGCAGGTCAATTACCTCAACCCCAGGATATTTCTTCAGGTTGAAAGCAAAACTATCGTCGGGTATCACTGCAGTAGTGGCCATGGAATTGATGGCATACAAATACCTGTTACCATTCTTTTCAAATACACGGGTTGACATGATCACCTTGCTGGCCTTGTCCACCTCGATGACTACCTTGAAAAAGGGTTTGGTCTTGTCTACCGGGGTCAATTCCACCACCTGATACGTCTTTCCAGCCCTGGTTACATCTGGATTGAGCATGAAAAGAAAGTCCTTATCATAAAAGTTGGTGAACAATTTTTGCGGGGTAATGGATCCGCTGCTGTTATCGAGGGCAGAGACCTGAACCTCTTTGGCCGCCACATCATAAGTCCAAATGGTCGCGCCATCACAAAAAATTTCCTGACCGGTGATGGATACTCTGTATTTGACGCCTTTCATCATTACAGTGCCAGACTTTGTTCCCTGTACTTTTCCAGCAGCATTCTCAATTTTCAATGCAAAGGATGCCTTTACGCTCTTGAATGTCTTGAATTTTGCACTGACCGCATCGAGCACTTTCTTGGCTTCAGGATCACTTTTGCCAATGGATTTGGGGGCTTGTGCTGCTGCAGAAAGGCATGCAATCATCAGCGTGAGGGCTATAGACAATATGCGATTGAACATGATTGTTGTGGTTTGGTTGAGGCAGGCAAATGGCCCAGCCATTGCAAAGAAAAGACTATTCCATTGATTTTAAAAACTGTTCGAGTTCATACTCGGTTTTGAAAAGGACTTCCCGGACCTTGCTGCCTTTGCTGGGTCCTACCACGCCGGCGGCTTCCAGCTGGTCCATCAATCTTCCTGCACGGTTGTAACCAAGTTTTAACCTGCGCTGGATCATTGAAGTTGAGCCCATGCCACTTTGTACAATCAGGGATGCTGCCTCACTGAACAATGGATCACGGCTCAATAAATCAACCTCACGATCGTCCATGTCTTTCTCATCCACCACTTCTGGCAGTTCGAAAGCAGATGGATACCCTTGTTGCCCGCCTATGAAATCAGCTACCTTTTCCACTTCAGGTGTGTCAACAAATACACACTGAACCCTCGTTACCTCTCCCTGGTATGAAACCAGCATGTCTCCCCTACCAATCAACTGCTCAGCACCGCCAACATCCAAGATGGTTCTGCTGTCAATCTTGGAGGACACTTTAAAGGCAATCCTGGCAGGGAAATTCGCTTTGATCGTTCCGGTGATGATGTTTACCGATGGCCGTTGTGTAGCCACAATCAGGTGAATACCAATGGCCCTTGCCAACTGGGCAAGACGGGCGATGGGCGTTTCAATCTCCTTTCCTGCTGTCATGATCAGGTCGGCGAACTCGTCAATGACCAGTACAATGAAGGGGAGAAACTTATGCCCTTTTTCAGGGTTGAGCTTTCTAGAGGCAAATTTCTCATTGTATTCCCTGATGTTTCTGCAACCAGCTTCTTTCAACAGGTCATACCTTTCATCCATTTCAATGCAAAGTGCATTCAGGGTGTTGACCACCTTTCTGGTATCGGTAATGATGGCATCATCCTCTCCCGGGAGCTTGGCCAGGAAATGTTTTTCAATGGTCCTGTAGATGCTGAGCTCCACTTTTTTAGGGTCAACCAACACAAACTTCAGCTGTGACGGATGTTTTTTGTACAACAGCGAAACCAGGATGGCATTCAACCCCACTGATTTACCTTGCCCTGTCGCTCCGGCCATCAACAGATGTGGCATGGTGGCCAGGTCGACAATGAAATTTTCATTGTCAATTTTTTTACCCAGGGCAATGGGCAATGCAAAGTCGTTTTTCTGGAACTTATCGGAAGCCAAGAGTGAGCGCATGCCCACAATGCTTTTCTTGACATTGGGCACTTCAATACCAATGGTTCCCTTACCGGGAATTGGGGCAATGATGCGGATGCCTAATGCTGAAAGACTCAAAGCAATATCATCTTCCAGGTTCTTGATACGGGAGATCCTCACCCCTGCCGCTGGAACAATTTCATACAAGGTTACTGTCGGTCCTACGGTTGCAAATATTTTCTGGATTTCAATATCATAGTTCCGGAGGGTGCTCATGATCTGGGTCTTATTGGCTTCCAGTTCATGTTGGTCCATGACAATTTTTTCACCAGTATGCTGTGCCAAAAGGTCCAACGATGGGAACTTGTATCCTTTGAGGTCTGCAATCGGGTCGTAACGGGGAGATGCCAATACTGCCGCCGCCTTAGGAGAAATTTCCTTCTCGGCAAGCACAGGCTTTATTTCAAGCGGAGGATCAGCTTCAGTGCTGGTATCTTGCTCTGCCTCATCCGCTTCCCAGGGAAGCTCTTCAGTTGTTTCAATGACTGGAGCAACTTCATCAACTTGTTTTTCAACCAGCTCCAATGGCGCTGCATCAACAGGTTGTTCCGTTAATGGAGATAATGAATGTTGAGGCTTCAGGGAATTACCTTCGGTCAAATCCAGCCTTGGCTGTATCACCTCAGGTTCAACAATGGTCGGAGTTGACAAATCTTCCATCGACAAATCCTGCAAATCATGCTTTGTTTTGGGAGAGAAAACCGGCCACTTGAAAATAGGATTGAACCGCCAGATGACGTAGGAGAATAGGGAGAGCGAAATCAAGGCAAAAGTTCCAGCCCATCCAATAACAGCGGTGAGCCATCCCGCGGCGTATTTACCCAAGGCGCCACCCCAGTTGAAGTCAGTTTTGGGGGTGAAAAAAGCAGCACCCACACTACCAATGATCAATCCTGTAACCAGGTAACGCAGGTTTCTTGCTACAGAAAAAATGGGTTTGTCAAACAAGAGATTCAAACCCAAAACAAAAAAGAGTGAACAGAAGAGATAAGATGCCAAGCCAAAGCCGTACTCAAAAAAAATAAAAGCAGTAAAAGCACCCAGGCTGCCCAGCTGATTGCTGATTTCCAGTTCATTGGGCATCAGGATTTTTGCACCCATGTCCCTTACCTTGTCCTGGTCCTCCATCCATGTAAACAGATAGGAAGTAAATGCAACAAAAAGGAACAAACCTAAGAAAAGGAGAACTGAGCCCAGAATTTTGTGGGTTCTCTCATCACGAACGAGAGATCGTATTTCAACCGTTTCCTCTTTTTCCTCTTTAAGGACCTCGGGATCAGCAGTATTTTTTGGGGTTTTTAAGCGATTACCCATTTGGCTTTGAGCGGTTTGAAGTGAGATATTGCATTGATCACCTCAAAAATACATTATATTTTAGTCATCTGAATGTACAGCCTTCTCATGATGCTCCCTGGGGGGAATAGCAACGAACAGCATCAGCCATCCCAAGATAAACATCAGACCTCCTAGAGGAGTAACAAAATTAACAATCGCAAGTTTCTCAAAGCCCAGATAAGAAAGGACAAGCCTTAAATAAATTGACCCTGAGAACATGATGATACCCATCACAAAAAAATTACCAGACCAAACCATTGTTTTCTTTTTGTAGTGACGGTACATCATCCCAACAATGAAGAGCGCAACAGCATGGGTCATCATGTAGGTAGTAGCTGTTTGGAAACTGGCCAGGGACTGCTCAGAGAGATGCGCTTTCAGTGCATGGGCACCAAAAGCGCCAAACATGACTGAAACCATTGCAAGTAAAGCAGCCGTTCTAAAAAAGGTTCTTTGCATGTTGAATGGTGTTTATGAATTCATGAATGGTTATCTGGTGGTCAGCAATCACTGATTTGGCTTTTTCATAATACGGTTTTCTTTCCAGTAACTTTTGATGGATAAATCCCCTCAATTCTTCTTCACTAAGACTGGCCACAAGAGGCCTTGTTTCCTTCTCCTTCATCAACCGATCCAATATGATCTCTTCTGGCGTATTGATCCAAATTGTCAAACCCTGCTTGTTCATCCATTCCATGTTGTCATTAAAACATGGTGTTCCTCCTCCACAGGAGATGATACCCAAAATATCATTTTTATGGGCCGCTTCTGTGGTTCTGGTCAATAAATCTGCATAAACCTGCTTGATTGCTACTGATTCAAGGGCTCGAAAAGCCGGTTCGCCCATTTTTTCAAAGATTTCAGTGATGGACATGTCCTGTTCTTCCTCAATGAATTGGTCAAGGTCTACACATGGAACATGAAGAAACTCAGACAGGCCTTTCGCATAAAAAGACTTGCCTGAACCCATAAATCCTATCAAAAAAACGACCATTGCTTCTTTCATTGATTGAGAACGAAGGTACAATTTGTCTTTGTTACCAATTGGCATGATGCAATACCTAACTACACGCGATTTTTTAAAGTTAATATTGCCGCCTTGAAAACTATAATTAATTTCGCGGAAACCAGTAATCAGGCATGATTCAGATCGATACCAATATGGATCTTCAAGAGCAGTTTGAATTTTTCCTCCAGGAGGAAAATGCCAAGCACATGCCTGAATTTCTGAATGAGCTGAACATCAGCGATGTAGGTCAACTCATTGAAGACAACAAGGAACATGCCACTGAAATCATGGCAGAACTGTCCATCCACAGGGCAGCCAGCACTTTCAAGATCATTGAACTGGGTGCTCAAAAAGACATTATTCAGGAGCTGCCACCCTTGAAAACAGCGGCCTTGCTGAATGAGCTTCCGGCGGATGACCGTACGTCATTTCTGGAAGAATTGTCCACCAATGCCGTGAGAGAACTGATCAAGCTCCTTAATCCGGAGGAAAGAAAAATCACCCTTTCACTGCTGGGCTATCCCGAAGGAAGTGTTGGGCGTCTGATGACCCCGGATTATATTGCTGTCCAGTCAGACTGGACCATTTCAGAGGTCTTGGAGTACATCAGGGAAGTGGGTCAAGAGTCTGAGACCATCGATGTAATTTATGTGATCAACGACCAGGGTCAACTCCTGGATGACGTCAGGATCAAAGAATTTCTGCTATCCCCCCCCGATAGGATGGTAAGCGAACTCACTGATGGGCGGTACATAGAGCTGAATGTATACGATGATCAGGAAAAAGCCAACCAAGTGTTCAAGATGAACAACAGGGTGGCCCTGCCCGTTGTGGACAACAACAATATTTTGCTGGGGATTGTGACCATTGATGACGTGCTCTGGGTTGCCAATGAGGAGTTCAGTGAGGACATGCAGAAAATGGGAGGTACCGAGGCCCTTGAAGAGCCTTATCTTGAAATCTCCATCTTTAAACTTTTCAAGAAAAGGGTGGGCTGGCTGATTGTGCTCTTTTTGGGTGAAATGCTCACAGCAACTGCAATGGCCAGTTATGAGCATGCATTGGACCAGGCCCTGATCCTTTCCCTTTTCATTCCACTGATCATATCAAGCGGTGGAAACACAGGGTCTCAAGCCTCTTCTCTGATCATCCAGGCACTTACCGTTGGGGAAGTAACCCTTGCAGACTGGTGGAAAGTTATGCGGAGGGAAATTGTCTCAGGCATCATGCTGGGAACTGTTCTTGGCATCATCGGTTTTTCCAGGGTGATGATTTGGTCCCAAATCTTTCCAGAGGTATACGGTGCACATTATTTCCTGGTGGCCATGGTTGTTGGAGTATCCCTGATTGGGGTGGTCATGTTCGGTACCATTTCAGGTTCTATGCTTCCGATCGTGCTCAAAAAGCTTGGAGCTGACCCTGCCGTCTCTTCTGCTCCATTCGTTGCAACGCTGGTAGACGTTACTGGCGTCATCATTTATTTCAACTGCGCTTATTATTTCCTCAAAGGAACCATGCTTTAGATGGCCTGGTGGTTGAAGGGTTGCAAAACCATTTCACTGACAACACCACTTGCAGGCTGCTGACAAAGGAACCAGATTGACCTTGCCGCTTCTTCCTCGCGAATCATTTTATCTTTCTGAACCCTCAGGTCAATTTCATCCCAAAACGGAGAATCAACCCCACCCAAAAACAGGTTGGTGATCCTGATTTCGGTTCTTTTCAATTCTTCCCTGATGCTTTGCATCATGCCTACAATGCCGTATTTGCTGGCAGAATAAGCCGCTGCTCCTGCCATGGGCACTTTACCCAATACACCAGGAACATTGATGATCAATCCTTTTTTTAGTTCCTTCATCGCTGGCAGAAAGGACTTGACAAACAGAAATGCTCCAACGAGATTCGTTTGGATTGACCTTGAAAAATCATCCAAAGACAATTGCTCCATTGGTTTGATGATGCCTATTCCGGCAAGATTGATCAGGATATCTGGCGTTCCAAGTTGATTCAATACCGAGGTAGCCAACAATTCCATCTGGGTTCCATCGCTGATGTCTGTCGCCAATAAATGAGAAGATGGGATCCCATAGGATGAAGCGATATTGGACAACTTTTCATGATTTCTTCCTGTGATAAAAACTTCTGCACCACTCTGGACCAGTAGTTTGACTAAACTGGATCCAATTCCACCTGTGGCAC
>JACCDW010614586.1_pt1 | contig 35360 bp, 52 predicted proteins | sample 7449781 | NCBI WGS metagenome assembly JACCDW01 (sample SAMN15323449, study PRJNA562643) | freshwater metagenome | isolation source: river surface water | place: USA:Blue River Watershed | collected 2017-08-18
AGCCTGGCCTACACTCAGGTCGGGACGCTGACTACCAGCGTGGGGCCGGTGTCAATCACCGACAATCCCATGGACACGTTGGGGCTGACGGCCTACATCGTGGACGGCGTGAACCGCTACTACTACGTGGTGGCCACCAATACGTTTGTGACGCTGCCGCCATCTGATGGCCCATGGCAGGGCGCGACCGTGTGCGATTCGGTGGACGATTACATCATCTACAACAAGCCCGATTCGCAGGATTGGTCATCGACCGACCTGGCTTCGCCGCTGTCGCCCCAGGCATGGTTCGGTTCCAAAAACGGATCGCCTGACAATCTGGTGTCGCTGATTGTTGACCACCGCCAGGTCTATTTGTTGGGCGAAGTCACCACCGAAGTGTGGGTGGACGTGGGCAGTCAGATCACCGGTCTGCAAACGTTCCCGTTCCAGCGTGTGTCCGGCACGTCATCGCAGAACGGTTGCGGCGCGGCGTTTTCCGTGGCCCGCTTCGCCGAAACGTTCATGTTCCTGGCCCGCGATACCTTGGGCACGGCCACCATCGGCATGATGGCGGGTTACGAGTACAAACGCCTGTCCACCCACGCCGTCGAAAACAGCCTGGTTGGGGTTGATGTGTCTGACGCCCGCGCCTGGTCGTACCAGGTTGAAGGCCATGAGTTTTACGTCATCACGTTCCCCAACGCTGACCTGACCTGGGTGTATGACCTGGCCACGCAGCAGTGGCACAAATGGCTGTATTGGGATTCGGCCACGGCCACGTACCACCGCCACCGCGCCAACTGCGGCATCGCATTCGCCAACAAAAACCTGGTGGGCGATTGGGAAAACGGCAAGATTTACAGCCTGGACTTTGACCAGTACACCGACGCCGGTAGCCCAATCCGTCGGCTGCGCCGCGCCCCGCACATCACGACCGACCTGCAACGCCAGTATTTCGAGGAATTCCAAATCCAATTCCAGCCTGGCGTGGGCCTGACAACCGGCCAAGGCGATAACCCCCAGGCCATGCTGCGCTGGTCGAATGACGGCGGGTCTACCTGGTCGAACGAACATTGGGTCGGCATTGGTCGCCAGGGCAACTACACGAACCGCGCCATTTGGCGTCGTTTGGGTTGGGCGCGTGACCGCATTTTTGAAATGGCCATCACCGATCCGGTCAAAGCTGTTGTCGTATCCGCGAACCTGAAGGCTTCCGCGGGGGATAACTGATGGCAGCCGTCACCAATATCCGGTTTCCAACGTCGCCGTTTCTTGAACCGGCGACCGGAAGGCCGTCGCGTGAATGGATCATTTGGTTGCAAAACCCCCAACTGGTCAGCCAAACGGTCAACTACCAGATCATCAACGGCGGCGAAATCAACAATACCGTCATCGGCAACGTGACGCCCGCGCAAGGCACGTTTACACTACTGACTGCATTGAACGGAATCGGTGGGGGTACATTCTGATGGAACTTGAAGTGATCGGCCAAGTGCCAACGCGGGAACAAATTGACAGGCTGCAAGCCGAAATGGTCAAATATCCGCAAGCGGAACTGGAAACCGAACACTATTTCAGTCAGGGAATGTACTGCCGAAAAGTTTTCCGAAAAGCCGGGACTTTGATTGTCGGCAAGGTTCACAAGGAGCCGCATTTTTTCATGTGCGCGGGCGGTGAAATCATTGCCTGGACTGAAAAGGGAATGAGAAAATTACAGGCTGGCGACGTTGTTGAAAGCAAGCCTGGAACAAAGCGGGTAACCCTGGCGGTGACGGATGCAATTGGCATCACCATTCACCGAACTGACAAAACCGACTTGGATGAAATAGAGGCCGAATTGATCGAGCCTGACGATACTGCGCTGTTTGATTCGTCGAACAAACTGAAAGCAATCGTCAGCGAAATGAAAAAGTTGGAAGGGGTTTGATATGACATGGGTTACTGCTGCGCTTATTGTTGGAGGTTCCAGCCTTGTAAGCGGTTACATGGGATCAAAAGCGGCAAAAGAAGCCGCCGGTATGCAAGTTGAGGGCACACGATATGCCGCGGACATTCAAAAAGAAATGTTCGATATCCTTAACGAGCAGCAAAAACCATATCGTGAAGCTGGTTACGGCGCCCTGACGCGTATCGGTGAGTTGTTGCCTGGCCTGACAAAACCGGTATCCCGTGAAGAAATCATGGGTTTGCCTGGGTTTCAATTTGCCATGGAGCAAGGCACGGGCGCCGCACGCCAAGCCATGAACGTCGGCGGCGGTGGATCGAACGTTGATCGCGCCGCGCAAAAGTTTGCCATCGACTACACGTTGGGCACAGCCATGCCCCAAGTGATGGAGCAGCGCAAAAACATTTACAACACCCTGGCGGGCATTGCTGGAATTGGCCAGACCGCGCAAGGTCAAACCACCACCCTTGGCCAAAACACCGCCGCCAATATGGGCCAACTGGCCGTTGGTGGGGCAAATGCGGCGGCGGCTGGTACTGTTGGCGCAGCAAACGCGTGGTCGCAAGCTGCTGGAAATATCGGCAATATGGCCACCATGTACGCATTGCTGAAGGGGTAAAAAATGGCAGATTTCACGGTATCAAACGTTGCATCCCAAGTAAAAGGGGCGCCAAGTATGTCGCTTGGCGAAATGGTCAATCTTGCGCGTGGTGTGCAAGATTACAAATCTGGAACCATTGCGTTGACGTTGGAGCAGCAAAAAGAGCGTGAGCGCAACGCCATGCAAGAATTTTTGGCAAAGCCTGAGAATTTCCAAACCAACGGACGCATTGACATTGACAAGCTGAACGCTGCGGTTCCGTCGTTGGCGCCGTTGACCGGATCAGAATACATCAACCGGTTTACGACCTTGGGCAATGCACAGACGCAAGCCATCCAGGCCAAACAAAACCTGACGCAAGACCAGCGCAGCATGATCGGCCAGCGGTTTGCCATTTTGGGCCGCTTGGGTGTGCAAGACAAAAACGCGTACATCGCGGAAATGGACTTGCTGAAAAAAGAAAACCCTGACAACCCTGATTTGCACAAGCTGATTGACGCGTACAGAACAACTTGGCAAGATATTCCGTCCGGCCCGCAACTGCCGTCGATGGCCATTGCTGGCGCCAACACGCTGCTGAAGCCTGAAACGCAGCAGCAACTGTTCGCCCCCCAGGCTGGCACGGCCAGCACCGGCGCGGCCACGTTCCAGACCACGACCCGCCCGTCCGTGGCTGGCGAAGCGCCTGTCACCACCGTGGCGCAGCAGCCGCTGGTTACCGCCCAATTGCCGCCTGGCAGCCGCGAGGTGTTCAGTCATTACGATGTAAACAACCAGCCCGTGGTCAACACATACACCCCGGAAGGGCGGTTTGCTGGCCAACGCACTGTCACGGAAACCCCTACCGCTGGCCAACTGCCTGGCGGGCAAATGCCGCGCCCTGTCGCCCCTGCTGGCGCAGCCCCTGGCATGGCCCCTGCTGGTGCGCCGATGGCGCCCGCTGGCGGCACAACGCCCGTGGCGCGTTTGCGTCCTGGCGAAACACCGCAAACAGCGCAAGCTGCCAATGATTTGCGAATCAGCAGCATGAACGCAGCACAGCAAGTGCCAATTCAGTTGTTCAACAACAACCAGATCATCAAACTGGCCGATGACGTAATTACCGGCAAGGGCGCTGACTTTATCGGTTCGTTGACTGGTGGCTACGCTGCGCTGCCTTGGACTACTGACAACGCAAAAAATCTGAATGAGTTGGGCCACTACATGGCGCTGCAAACTGCATCGCTGTCACAAACATCCGGACTGGGTGGAACAGACGCGGGCCGAAGTATTGCTGGCGAAGTTGCGGGCAAAAAGGATTGGACGGCTGGAGCCATTAAATCCACCGCCCGCGTTAACCGTGCGCTGTCCACCGCAACCGACCTGTTCAACCAGGGCGTTCAAAATTCATTCAGCAAATCCAACGATCCGTTCGCTGCCCGCGACTTCCAAAACAGGTGGGCGCAGACAGTGGATATCAACGCGGTTCGACTGTACGATGCTATCCGCAACAACGACCAGGAAGCAATCCGCGAAGTTGTCAAAGCTGCCGGTGGTCAAAATTCTGCTGGATACAAGCGCCTGACCGACAACATTGACAAGATGCGGCAATTGATTAGGGGGCAGTGATGGCTGTTGATTTTTTAGACCCCACCCAGATCGACGCGGCGGTGGGTGAAGCGTTTGGGGTCAAACGCAAGCCAGCGCCAGCATCGACATTCAACGTCCAGACGGGTGAAGGCCGAAATGTTGCGGTTGACGTAAGGTTCCCGACAGCAAAAGAAGCGCCCGCCGCTGGCCGCGCCAACGTGCTCATTTCTGACCAATTGCTGGACAGCCTGAGAAACGTTGAAAGCGGCGGCGACCCGTATGCCATCAACAAAAAGACGAAGGCCATGGGGCCGTATCAATTCATGCCTGATACGGTTCAAATGCTGCACAAGCAAGGCATCAAATTCAACCCGTTCGACGAAAAGGAATCCCGCGAAGCGGCCAGGGCGTACCTGACGCAGTTGGCCCAACGTCACAACGGCAACATCGAACTGGCCCTGAAGGATTACGGTGGGTTCGTCACCAAAGACCCGACTGCCTACGTGCAAAAAGTCACGGGCGGCGCAGCAGCACCCGCCAGAGCCAGCCAGACGCCTGGCCAGATTTCGGTCGAAGACTTGATGAAGCCTGAAGCCGTGGATGCCGCGGTGGCTGACGCGTTCAACGAAACGCCGAAGCTGAAGGGCGTTGGCGGCAAGGTCACGCAATTTTTGCGCGGGTCTGCTGCACTGGCCGACACCGTGTTGGGTGTGGTTCCGAGCGTGGCGGGCATGGCCACGTATGCTGGCGCCCGCGCCCTGGGCCAATCGCCCGAACAGGCCGCAGCCACCCAGGCCAAGGTCACCGAACCGCTGCAACAGCCTGTTGGACGTGCCTTTGGCGTGACTGAAACGCCAGAGTACAAAGGCGAAGCCAGCCAACGCATCATGCAATTTATTGGCGAGAACGTCGGCAAGGGCGCCGATTGGATCAGCCAGAAAACCGGGATGCCCAAGGCTGACGTTGAGTATTACATGAACCTGGGCATGACCGCCGCCCCGTTCAGCAAGACAGTGCGAAGCGAAGTTGGCATGGCTGGCCAGGCCGCGAAGCAAGCCGGTGGAAAATTAGTGGAAGCTGCTGCCCAAGTTACGCCAGCACCCGTCCGAACCGCTGTTAGGGCTACGACTGAAGCCGTGTTCCCCGGCAAGACAACGCCGCCCGCCAAGGCGCCGACATTGGGTGTGCCTGGCCAACCCCCTGGCGCCCCCACTGTCGCGCCCCCAACGCCTGGCCGCGTGAGCATGGGCGCAGCCGCCACGCCGGACGCCACCATGTTGCAACAAGCGTTGTCGAGCGCCACACCAGAATTGCAGCAGTTGTACGGCAATATGCCGATCAACAAAGCAAATATGCCAGCAATCATGCGTGATTTGGAGGCAGATTCGCTGGATGTTCCTGTCAGACTGACAAAGGGCCAAAAAACTGGTGACGTTGTTCAATTGTCGAATGAGCAGAATTTGCGCGGCAGTCAGCCGGAATTGGCGTATCGACTGAACGAGCAAAATCAACTGTTGGTGGACAACCTGCAAGCACGTCGCGAACGCGCTGCGCCCGATGTGTTCACTACCAAAACCATCGAATCCAGCCAGGCCATCATCGACGCATACAAGGCGTTAGACGATGCTCGCAATGTCGAAATTGGCGCAGCGTACAAAGCCTTGGAAGACGCCAACGGCGGCCAATTCCCCGTTGACGGCCAAGCAATTGCCAGAAATGCTGATGCACTTTTGGCCAAAAAACTGAAAACCAATTTTGTGCCGCCTGAAATTGCCGCAGACCTTAAACGGTTCCGCGATGGCGAACCGATGACGTTTGAGCAATTTGAGGCTTTGCGAACAAACTTGGCGGCAGAGGCAAGAAAAGCGGCAAGGGCTGGTGATGGCAACAGGGAATATGCCGTTGGTTTGATTCGTCAAGCAATGGAAGACTTGCCGTTAAAAGGTGAGGCTGCGGCGCTTAAACCGGTAGCAGATAAAGCGCGTGATTTGGCCAAAGCCCGATTCGACGCGCTGAAAAAAGACCCCGCTTACAAAGCCGCGGTCGATGATTCTGTTCCTGCTGACAAGTATTTCAACAAGTTTGTCATCAACGGCATCAACAAGCACATCAACACGATGATCGACACCTTGGGCCGTGATTCGTTGGGTCACCAGCACATCAAGGCCGGAACGATCAATTACTTGACCGACAAGGCGGGCATCATTGACGGCAAGGGCAATTTCAGCCAAGCCAACTACAACAAAGCCATCGAACATTTGGACAAGGTGAACAACTTTGGGGTCATCTTTGATCCTGAAAGCCAATTGAAGTTGCGAACCTTGGGCAATGTGGCCGCGTATACGCAATTCCAGCCCCGAGGTATGTTTGCCAACAATTCCAACACGCTGGTGGCTTTCTTAGCAAACAAAGCCGAGCAAGGTGGAAATCTGATTGGTTTGGGTAAATTTGGGATTCCCGCTGGAACCATCGTCAGGCAAAAAATACAAGCCGGTAAAGAAAAGCGGTTTGCCAAAGAAGCCCTAAGGCCAGGGGCTGGCAGTACGTTAGACGAGATCAGCAAAAAGGGGCAGTAAATGGCGCAGTTTGAGGAATCCGGGATTGACCCGGTGAAGTATGGCCAACTGTGGGAAAAGGTACAAAACTACGAGCGCCGCTTCGATGACATGGAAAAAAAGATGGACAAGATGGAAAACAACTTAGAAAAGTTGGTTGCCCTTGCCAATCAGGGCCGCGGCGGATTTTGGGCCGGAATGTTGATTGTGTCTGCTGCATCCAGCGCGGTCGGATACATCGCCAGTTGGTGGCACAAATAAGGGGTCAGTATGCTTGTCGAATCAATCGTTGGGGCGTTGCTGCCCGTGGCCGTTGAAAGCGGCAAGCAACTGATTACCAAATGGGTCGGCGGCGTCAGGCCCACGACCATCGACGAACAGATCAAACTGGATCAGTCGGAGATTGCCCGAATGGAAGCCTTGGCAAAACTGGACACGCCCGTCGGGACGCCAAGCCAGTGGGTCATCGACCTTCGCGCATCGGCGCGTTATATCGGCGCCCTGGTGGTCATCGCCGTGGGCATTTCCACGATGTACGTGCCGGTGGAAGACGGGATCAGAAAGCTGGCGCTGGAAGCCGCCAACATCGCGTTTGGTTTCCTGTTCGGTTCCAGGATCGTGTCGGGTTGGGCAAAGAAGTGAACATCACGCCGCATTTCACCCTGGAAGAACTGACCACCAGCGAAACCGCAGGACGCAACGGTTGGGACAACACCCCCGGCGAAGCCGAGATGGCCAACTTGAAGCGCCTGGCCAACCTGCTGGAACAGGTCAGGGCACTGGTCAACAAACCGGTGATGGTCAACAGCGCATACCGCAGCAAAAAGGTCAACGACGCCGTGGGATCGAAGGACACCAGCCAGCACCGCCTGGGCTGCGCTGCCGACATTCGTGTGCCTGGCATGACGCCCGACCAGGTTTGCCGCGCAGTGATCGCCAGCGGGATCGCCTACGACCAGATCATCCGAGAGTTTGACCGCTGGACGCATATCAGCGTACCGAACACGGAATCCACGCCCCCGCGCAAGCAAGCCCTGATTATCGACAGGGCCGGAACCAGGCCGTTCGTTTAGCGTTTCATGCCCCGGACGTAAGCGGCAAACGACGCCGCGGTGTCGCCTAGGGATTTCATTTCGTCGAACTTGCCAGCCACTTCGTCCAGCACATGGTTGCGGATGGCCAGGCTTTTGCATTCGCCAGGCGTTTCGCATTTGGTCGCGTAGCAGAATGGGCACACCCATTCAGGCTTTTCCGTTTCCAGACGCTGATTCCTGGCCCGCAGCAGCCGGTTTTCGTATTCCAATTCGGCCACCAGCATATCCAATTCAACTTCCGTTTTGTTCATAACTTGATCGCGTTGAGGTTGAAGTTGTCGGCCATGACTTCAGCGTAATCAAAATGACGGCCAAAGCAATCCCTGAACGAAACGCATTCGTCCGACCAGCCTTGCACCTGGTTGTTGTAGATGAAAGCCTTTTTGGGAACGGTAATGGTTCCGCACAAAAAGTGCAAGCCCTTGGGGGTCACGCGCCAGAATCCATCCGACCGCTTTGATTTGTCATCGTTGCCGCCGTGTTCGATCAGACCCCACTTGGCCATCGTCGTGTAGTTTTTGCCGCGCAGCATCCAAGCCGGTGCGATTGGCGGTACATCAACCCACCCGTCACCGTCACACGGCGCCCTGGACAGCCAAAGCAGCGCCAGCGCGTGTGTTTCGGTGATGGTGAAGGGCGATATCTTGCCCCACTTCCCGCAACAGGGGCAGTGGCCCCCGTCGCCTTCGATGGTGGCCCGCCAGTTGGTTTTGAGTTGCGCCAGGTACTGTTCAGCGTCGCCAAAGAAATCCAACTGCATGGCGCCCCCTTATGTGAACCACAGGTAAAACCCGTGCAGTATCCCGATTGGGAAAAAGATCGCGCCAGCCAACAGAAAGCCCCACATCCCACCCGAAAAACAAGTGAAGACATGGGTTAACCAGGCAAGCAAACATGAAATGCCGATGATGTAACCCATGATTTCACCTTAGCCGAAGTTGGGCAGATCGTTGTCCATATCGTCGAACCCGCTGCCTTGGTACTGCTGCTGCTGGTTATGGTTCTGGCGCTGGTCATCCCTTGGCCGCGGTTCGTTGATGTAGAAGTAACCGTCCCAACCGCCTTCCTTCAGCGGGATCACGTCAATTTTGCCCATCGGGCCGTTTTTGGTGTCGATGATTACGCCGATTTTTTGATAGCGGTTTTTTTGCTGGCCGTTTTTGTTGGTGTACGTGCCGGTGATGACGGTCAATTCGTTCAAGAGTTTGGACATGGTTTATTCCCCAATGATTTGTTTGAGTGCGGCGACCTTGGCATCGACTTCAGCCAAGAATTTGATGACTTCCGCTTCAGCTTTTTCAAGCCAAGCATCGTCGCGTTCCACGCGTTTGATGAACAACTGCGCTTTGGCGGGCATACGCGGGTCAAAGACCACGTAATCGCACCAGGAACGATCCGCGCATCGCATTTGCCACTGCATTTGCGCGAAATACTTTGCTTCGACCGGGTTTTCAGACAGCCAGCATTCCAGGGCTGTTTTGCTTTCCGGGCATTTGATTTCCACCATGCCATCGTCGCCCACCAGGCCGTCAGGCGAGGCGCCAGCATCTTTTATGGTCGGGTGAGGTATGAACCCCACTTCGTCCACCATGACGCCCCTGGTGGCTTCGTATGCAGCCCTGGCGAACGGTTCCTGGTCGATGCCCCACTGCATGGCCGCGCTGGAATAGCCGTCGGCTTTTGAGTTGGTGACGCGTTCAAGCACCAGTTGGGTCATGTAATTGCCGCGGTCGGCGCCGTAGCCGGTTTTGGTTTTTGACAGAACTTTGTGAAGTGACGATGCGGTGACTTTGCCCAGGCGGGCGGCGTACCAATCGTCGGTGCGTTGTTCCATGTTATCCATTGTTTTGTTCCTTGTTTTGCGCTTTGAAAATGGCGTATTCCGCTGTGGTTTTTGATCCAACGTCAATGGTGATTCGCATTACTGGATCACCGTCAACCCAGACTGGAATTGAAATTTCATGGGGCACGGGCACTTTTGCATTGTTGTAAGCCTGGATTGTCCTGGCGTGAATATCTGATGCCGCTTCCCAAAGTTTGTGCATTGGATGGTCGGTGGTCACCTTAGACCGCAAACGAGAGGATTTCATTTTTGTTCCTTTTTGGCGCGTTCGATGCGGGATTTCTTTGCTGCAATCACTTTGGCTTGCAGTGCCTGGTTGCCCTGACAGGCTTCGTATGCGGCTTTGTAGGCTGCTGCCAATTCGTCACTGTTGGCGCTGGCGTCGATTGCTGCCAGGTGGTCGGTAATGTCAACTGCTGGCGCAGGGGGCCGATTGCTGGCGGCGTTGCCGTCATCATCTTCCGGTGCAATGCCACACGCGGCCATGAGCGAATAGCGGCGGGCATAGGTCAGGGCGCTGCCGTAGCCTTGCGGGTCATTCTTAGCCGCGGGGACGTGCAGTTGGCCATTGTTCATGGTTTCGCCTGATTCATGCACGAACACGGTTTCGACGATCACGCCGTTGTCGCACGGGCTGACGCGTTGGGTTAGTGCGATGCCATTGTTGTTCAGCGCGTCGATGACGGCTTCGACACACGCAGCCAGATCGGCGTATCGGCCACCGCGTCCGTTTTTGACAAACGCAGGGTTGATGGCGGACTTCAGCGCGGGGCCAAATTCTTTTTGTGCCTTGACGAACGCCGCGGCGATTTTGTTGAATGTCGGTTCCATGTTCAGTTGTCCTTTGCAATCAGTTGGGTTTCAAGGTCGCGGATGTGTTCCATTTGGTTGTTGACGATGTGGGCCAATTCGCGCAGTTTGGTTTCCAGCATTCCGACCTGGTACGGCCAGCGCATTGGATCGTCGGGCGCGTAATAGTTGTCGCGGGTCTGTTCGATGGATTGAATGATGTGATTGACGTTCATTGTTGGCCTTTCAATTGAGAGGGAGGAATCCAGCCAAGGTCGCGGAACCGTTTGAGAATGTCCGTTTTTGACGCTGGCACGTACTTGAAATCGGGTTTGAGCAAACGCGCTTGTTGTGGCGATTGGTCAACTGGTGTGGTGCGTTTGGGTTTCATGGTGACCTTTTAGAATGGTGCGTCGGGCAGTTGATCCCGCTGCTGTTTGTCGTAATCGCGCTGTTGCTGGCGCGTCCAGGGGATAGGCCCGCCAGGCGGCGGGAATGGCCAGGTGGTCATGCTGCACCGCCAAGCTGTTTGATTTGGTCGGTCAGACGCTGAATGGCGCGATGGCAACGCTGCTGTTGTTGGGGATTGGTAGATTGCCGCAGGACAACGCGTTGCCAGTACAGGCTGGTTTCCAGGGCTTTGATGGATGTGGGCATCTGATTTCCTTTCAAAAAGACCGTTTCCGGCATGGTTCTATTGTAAGCTGGCTTTATCCGCAGTGTCAACAGGATCAGCAAAAATTTTTCTGAAGTTTTCGCGAACGGCCACGGCTTCCCGCAATTCCTGTTCGCTGGCGCGTTCGATGTACACCCCGCTGATGGTGGTGGCGTAGAACACGCGCCCGTTGCGATGAACTTTGATGATGTTCATGTTGACCCTTTCAAAACAAAGCCATGGCAAGCCACAGCAGGACGTAGATCACAGGCGCCGCGATCAGCGCCATGCCCAGGATTTCCAGATCGGTTGGTTCGCGGTTCATGGCGGTTCCTTTCAAGCGGCCAGGCGGCCAACGCTGCCGTATCCGTAGCCATCGTCACCCAGGAAGGCAACGCGGTTCAGCGTGGCGCTTTCGGCGGCGTCATCTTCGCTGTATTCGTTGATCGCGTCGCCGATCAGGCGCTGGATGTAGCGGGTATCAAAGCCGCGGCGGTCGCTGTCGGCGTCGGGCTTGATATCGCTGATGAACGCGCCGCTGTACTTGCTGTCGCTGATGACCACTTCGTTGTCGAGTTGGTAGCGGTTGCACACATCAACCACGATGCCGGTCAACACGGGGGCGGTCAGTTGGCGATTGACAAACACAAAGTCAGCACCGAACCGAACTTCCACGCCGTCCAGGCTGTTGTAGTTGCTGCCCTGGTAGTCGGTCATGCCATCGAAATAGCCGCCCTGGAAAGCCTGGGCGATGCCTTTGACCTGGGCTTCGCTTGGGCCGTTGGTGTAGTTGATGCGGATGCTGGCGCCGCCGCTGTACACGTCGCTGCGGACGCTGAACTTGACGCCAGGGAATGCTTCTTTGAGAGCAGCGCGAACCAGTTTGGCAGTCTGAGCGCAGGAGAGATATTGAGCCATGATGATTTCCTTTCAAAAGACCCCGTGCAATTCGCTAGGGCATGGATGTAATGTAAGCCACCTTTACGGCCAAGTCAAGCCCCCTTACAAAATTTTTTTTGGGGTGTTGCAAAAATGCGAAAGTTGGCTTACCATGCGAACATGGAAACACAGTACGCAATCGAAAAAGCGGGCGGCGCGGTAGAACTGGCCAAGCTGCTAGGGATTACCAGGCAAGCGATCAGCCAATGGGGCGACAGGGTTCCCCAGGCCCGCGTGTGGCAGTTGCGGGCCTTGCGGCCAAAGTGGTTCAAGGGCTAGAATGATTTGGAATCCGGCTAGGACGGCTTAATTACCCGTCCGAAAAGCGAGCCCACCCGCCTGCCGTGATTTCCTTTTTGTGTGGGACAGCGTGAGGAAAAAATGCACTACTACCAATTCAACATTGGTGACTATGCAAGTCACACGCGCCATCTAACCTTGTTTGAGGATTTGGCGTATCGAAGGCTGCTAGACCTTTACTATCTGCACGAACGCCCGTTGAACGACTGTTCAGCGACTGTTGCGCGGCTGATCGGTATGTCAGAGTACCAGGAGGAAGTCGAAACCATCCTGACGGAATTCTTTGAACACGTCGATGGCGGCTATGTCAACCCGCGGGCTGACAAAGAAATCAGCCACTACCATTCCAAAGTCGAGCAAGCATCCAGGGCTGGAAAAGCGTCCGCACAGCGTCGGTTCAACGCCGGTTCAACGGACGTTCAACCAACCAATAACCAAGAACCAATAACCAATAACCATAAACCAAAGAAAGAGAGCCAGCGCGGGACGCGCTTGGCCCCTGACTTTGCGTTGACGGGTGAATGGATTGATTTTTGTCGCCAGCAAAGGCCCGAATTAGACCCCAGGGACGTTTTTGAGGGCTTCCGTGACTACTGGATAGCCCAACCTGGACAAAAGGGCGTAAAGACCGATTGGACGGCAACCTGGCGCAATTGGGTTCGCCGCCAGCAAGTGCCGAAAAAAACCGCAATTGAAGAACGCCGCAACCAAATGGCCGAACTGACCCGCGGAATGTCAGTGCCTAAGCCGAAGCCGTTTTGGTCGAAATCAGAAACCACGGAGGTGATTCCAAATGTGGAACCAAAACGACTTTTGTGATGTGGACAGCGGGTTCGACTACGTGTTTACCCGTATGAATGCCATCTACGGCGCTGCCTTTGAAAACAACTGGCGCAACGTTGACCCAGACATTGTTCGCCAGGTCTGGAAGGACGAATGCGGGCGCGGCCTGACGTACCGGCCAAAGATGGATTACGCGTTGAAGCACATGAACCCGGATCGGCCACCGTCGGCCCTGGCGTTTGCCAAGCTGCTGAACGACGGCCCGCGCATTCCTGACAAGCCGGACACGCTGATTACGCGCCAGCCGACGATCCACGAACAGATCGCAACCGAAAAAGCCAAACAGGAAGCCCTGGCCAAGTTGCGCGAACTGACCCAACAAATGAGGATGCCAAAATGAGCAAACAGACAGAGGCGCTGAAGCTGGCGCTGTCCGTTTTGAATGAAGTGCGAAGCGAGACATTCCGCCTTATGAGGAATGGGCAAAAACTTTATGCGGAAGAAAAAGTGTGGAACGCCATCTTTGTCATCAAACAAGCACTGGCCGAGCAGCCAGCACAGCAGCAGGAGCCGGTGGCGTGGATGGATGGCTACCGCAACATCTATTCGCTGGAGGAAAAAGCGGCAGGATGCCCCGAAGCGACTATCGCTCTTGTACCAATGGCGAACCACAAAAAAACTTCTGGTTCGCCAATCAACGAACTTCAATGTGTTTGTGGTGCGGTATGGCTGGGCGATGAAATGGTTCACCTGCCGAACAAACACCAACCAGCAAGCAAGCCGCTGACGGATGAGCAGATCATGGAAATGTACAACGAGCCGCGCAGTGACGCAGAAATGATCGCATTTGCCCGCGCCATCGAAGCCGCACACGGAATAGGAGAACAGAAATGACAGTATGTAAACAATGCGGCTTCCCAGATCACGCTTGCGGTTGTGGTGTAGAGCCAGCACAGCAGAAGCCTTTAATTGGAGAAACAAATGTTGAATTGGGTTTTTATTCAAACGATGCCAGCAACGGACAACAGCGGGAATTGGTTGGCAAGATGGAGATGGGACAACTTGTGGGTAACAGGTCGCACGAGAGCGCAAGCAATCCTGACGCTAAAAGAGAGATCGCTGTAATCACAGGCGTTGATGAATACGGGCCAATGCTCAATTGGTACACGCACTGGGTTAACTTCCCAATTGGAACGATGCTCTACACATCCCCACCAATCGAGGCTACGCCTCTGGCAAGCCAGCGAAGCGTAAAGCCGTGGGTGGGACTGACGGAGCAAGAACGAAACGATCTTGAAGACTACTGCGAGATGATTATTGGCAAGCCTGCGTTTGAGGCCATCGAAGCCAAGCTGCGGGAGAAGAACGCATGACACGCGACGAAGGCCACGCGCTGCTGAACAGAATGCTGGAGGGGCAAACATTTGACTACGAACAAATCACTGCGGCCCTTGTCGCGACAGGCGACCTTGCTGGATGGCGCGACATGGACGGAAGCGTGGCGGCGGGAATGCGAAGCCAGGGAATGGATCAGCCGTTACAAGCAGAACCGCAAGGAACGGGGCCAGAGGTACGCGGACATTTGGTGGACGAACACGAAGGAAGCCATACGCAAGGCGCGTGGCCAGGCTGGTCTAGATATCTTGATCGCTGACATGAACAAGGAACGAAATGCGACGGGCGGCAAAAGTTGATGCAAACCAGGAACAAATTGTCCAGGCGCTGCGGGCGTGTGGCGCTACGGTGCAAAGTCTGGCTGGTGTTGGCAAGGGCGTCCCTGACCTGCTGGTGGGTTATCAAGGCAAGACCTTGCTTATGGAGGTTAAAGACGGGCGCCTGGCGCCGTCGGCGCGGCGGCTGACTGAAGACCAACTGGTCTGGCATGGCGCATGGCGTGGCGGGCCTTTGGCCGTCGTGGATGGGGTAGATGCTGCCCTTCGCGCCCTGGGGGCCATCAAGTGATTTTTGAACTGGTCACGCCCGAACAGGCCAGGGTTTTGATGGAACGCCTTTGGCCGGATATCAAAGCCAACCTGGCCAGCGGCAAAAAAATGCGCCTGGAAGTCAAAAAGGCGACGCGCAGCCAGGATCAAAATGCCAAGTTTCACGCGATGATCGGCCAGATCGGTGCGATAACACGCATGGCGGGTTCCACCTGGTCGGACGATGACTGGAAACGGTTACTTATCGACCAGTGGGCACACGAAACAGGCCGCAAAATCGGACGCGTGGCGCCAAGCCTGGACGGCGAAAGGGTTGTCCAGTTGGGCTGGCAAAGCCACAAATTCACAATTGAAGACGCAAGCGAATTTATCGAATGGTTGTACGCATGGGCAGCAGAAAAGGGGATCGAAATATGACTTACTGGCCTGGAACGGGCATCGTGAAAAGCAGGGGCAACGCGTTTGATTGGCGCAGCCAGGAAAGCCGACTGGCTAAGGATTTTGCATTCAAATCCGCAGTGCCCTCAACGCAACAGGGGCGGTCATTCACGATTTACAGCAGGGCGCAGAAAAGCAAATGAAATGTCCAGTTTGCAACGCATGGGCAAATGTTTTGGAAACCAGGAAAACCAAAGACGGAAACAAACGGCGTCGGTACGAATGCGGCAACCTGCACCGCTTTTCAACGATTGAAACCTATGAAATACCCAAAACACCAGTACGTCAGGAGCAAAAATCTGCTGAAGTTGGTGGCAAGTCTGCCGTGTCAACTGTGTGGCGCTGAACATTTCATCCAGGCCGCGCACACCAATTGGGGTGGGGGCAAGGGGCGGGGCATCAAAGCCGATGACAACCTGGTGGCCGCGCTGTGCATGAACTGTCACTACGACATTGACCAGGGCGCCAAGTGGTCAAAACGAGAGCGCCAGCAAGCCTGGACGGTCGCGCACATGAAGACGGTGGCCGCGTTGGTGGATTCTGGCCAGTGGCCTGTTGACATTCCCGTGCCCGCTGAGGAACAATTGGGCACGCTTATTGACAGTTGCCAGAGCGTTTGACGGGGGGCTACCACCCCCCGGCCTTTTCCTTTATCATCGCGCCATGAACGATGAAATGTCCGAATTCCTGGCCGCGTTGCTGCACAGCAGTACCGTGACCCATTTTTTGCATTGGTCAACTGATTCCTATGCAAAGCACCAGGCATTGGGCGAATTCTACGAATCAATCATCGAACTGACTGACACACTTGCCGAAGCGTACATGGGCAAGTACGAGCAGATCAAGAAATTCCCTGAAGAATTCCACAGCGCCAAGGAACCGGTGAAATACCTGGAATCCCTGAAAGAGTTTGTGGCCGAGAGCAGGGAAGACTTGCCCCAGGATAGCGAAATCCAAAACATCGTTGACGAAATCGCCGACCTGATTAACAGTACGCTGTACAAACTTCGATTCCTAAACTGAAAGGAAAGACCATGAAAGACAACGCCGAAATGCAGCCCAAGGGCTACGGTACAAGCGCCAAGGCGCCCGCTGGTGCAACCGCCAGCGACAAGTCTGGTGAGCGCATGGGCCAGGTCAAAAATGGCGTTGGCATGGGCAAAGCTGATGCCACTGGCGCGAACGCTGCCTTTGATGGTGGCCGCAGTAAGGGCGTGTGCTATACCCACGACCGCAAGTCGTACCAGAAATAATGGCCACCCCGCTGTCCCAACTGGCAGCGGCGGGTCAACAACCAGCACAAGGCAACCCTACCCAGGCCAGCCTGGCTTCGCTTGTCCCGCAGCCATCGCTGCCACAGGTTCCTGGTCAGTCGGGCAATCCGATTGAACAGGCGTATTTCGACCGCCTGGCCAGTGATTACACCGGGCTGGCGCAGGAATACGCTTCGTTGCCATCCACTGACGGTGGGCGCATCCTAAACACGGATGACGCCCGCGAAATGTCGCCTGAATACCGTGCGGATCGCACCAGGTCGGCAGACGTGCATGAACCGTCATCGGCGTTCGTCAAACAGATGTACGCCGAGAAACTTTCCAAACCGACGCCGCCAGGCCGTGACAACACCGTGTTGTTCACCGCGGGCGGCACTGGCGCGGGCAAGACCACGGGTCTGCAAGAGGCCCAAAAGGTCAGCCAAGGCATTCGCGACGCTGAAATCGTGTACGACACGAACATGAACACGTTTGAGAGCGCCGACAAAAAGATCGCCCAAGCCCTGAAAGCCGGGCGCAAGGTCGGCATCGTGTACACGTACCGCGACCCCGTGGAAGCCATGGAAAACGGCGCCCTGAAACGCGCCAGCCGCATGGAAGCCGAAATGGGCACGGGTCGCACCGTTCCGATTGACGAGCATTTCAAAACCCACATGGGTTCGCGTGAAGTGATGGAACGGCTGCAAGACAAGTACGGCGACGATCACCGCTTCCACATGATGGTCATCGACAACAGCCGCGGGCCTGGCAATGCAACCGTTGTAAGCGGTCTTGACAAGCTGCCGCGACTGAACCATAATGAAGTGCGGAAAGGATTGAACGATGCACTCGAAAAAGCATACCGAAGCGGCGCCATTAGCCAAGCCATCTACGAAGGCACGCGAGGCAACGCCCGCTGAACATCGGATGAAGCGGATGCACGAAGCCAAAGTGCGTTCAATTGCTGAAGAAATGGCCGCAGCCCTGAACGGTGCTGTTCGTGCTGGAAAGCCGATCCGATGAGCGACGTTCACTGCAAGACCTGTCGTTTTTTTGTCACAGGCCAGGTGATGGGGGCTTGCCGCCGTTACCCTGAAATGCAGAACAAGCACGAAATGGATTGGTGTGGTGAACACCAGATCAAGATGGTGACGCTGCCGGTCTACGACATTATGTCGGACGAAACCAAACAGGCCGAAGTGCCCGCCGCGATTGTCCAACGCAAGAAACCTGGAAGGAAGCCCAAGAATGCAGATTCGTCCGTTGCGTGACCGTGTTGTGGTCAAGCCGTTTGTCAGGAAGCTGTCAGACATTATCATCGTCAACAACACCGAGAAATTCAACGAAGGCGAAATCGTCGCTGTTGGGCCTGACGTGACCGAAGCCGCGGTGGGTGACAAGATCAAATACGGCAACGGCACGTATCTGGATTGGCCGGTGCATGAGTTTGATGGCCAGGATTACCAGATCATCCAGGAAGCGGATATCGCTTGCGTGGTTGAAGAAACCGCCTGATACTTTGCAAAAGGATTCGACATGGCCAGCAAACCTATTCCACGAACTACAACCGGCAAGGGTAAGAACTACAACCCGACGGAAAAGGGCGCCGGAATGACGGCAAAGGGCCGTGCCGAATACAACGCAAAGAACAATGCCAATTTGAAGCCGCCAGCACCAAACCCGAAGACAAAAGCCGACGCAGGAAGAAAAGCGTCCTTTTGCGCGAGAATGGAAGGGGTGGTAAAAAACGCCAAAGGCCCGGCTGAACGAGCCAAGGCATCCCTGAAAAACTGGAACTGCTGAAAGGAAACATCATGTCCAATACCCAAGCCGTTGGTGTCGCATACGCCGATCCCGCCGTGACCCTGGTTGAATTCCAGCCTTACACCGTTGCCACTGTGCCGAGCGCATCGCCCGCTGGCCAAATGATTTACGTGTCCAATGGCGCCGCTGGCAACCCCGTGATGGCATTCAGCAACGGTTCGACCTGGCGTCGTGTTGACACCCTGGCCGCAATCAGCGCGACCTAATCATGGCCACCGGTCTTTACGCCAACATTCACGCCAAGCGTGAACGTATCGAACGCCAAAAGGCCGCGGGCAAGACCCCGGAACGTATGCGAAGCCCTGGGGACAAAGGCGCACCCACGGCTAAGGCTTTCAAACAAAGCGCCAAAACAGCAAAAAAATGACCTTAGAACAAATGCAAAAGCGCCTGGCTGAACTGCAAGAACTGGCGAAGCAGCATGAAACTGTGTTGATCCAGATCAGCGGCGCCATCCAGGAATACAACCGCCTAATCGCAGAGGAGCAATCCAAAGCGATGGCCAAACCTGAAGGGGAAAACCATGCCGCTGACCAAATCGCCCAGTAAAAAGGCATTTGAAAAGAACATCAAAGCGGAAGTGAAAGCTGGCAAGCCTGTCAAACAGGCTGTCGCTATTGCTTACAGCGTCAAACGCGAAGCCGCCCAGAAACCTGCCAAGCGCAGCAAGTAAGGGTAGGCTATGGCCGGAGGACGCCCGACTAAGTACAAACCCGAGTACGCGGCAATGATGGTTGAATTCTTCAGCCAGTCGCCTACACGGGAAGTCACTGTACGCGATGCAAAGGGGAATGAACGGACAGAGATTCTGCCCGGCACGTTCCCCACATTTGCACGGTTCGCAACCAACATCGGGATCACCAAAGAGACCCTGCATGATTGGGCGACGCAGAAAGTTTTGGAGACTGGTGAACTAAGGTATCCGGAATTTTCTTACGCATATAAAAAGTGCAAAGACCTGCAAGAATCGAACCTGGTTGAAGGCACGATTGCGAGTGCGTACAACAGCACGTTTGCCATCTTTGCAGCCAAAAACCTGATCGGCTGGAAAGACAAGATCGAACAGGAAATCACCGGTAAGGACGGCGCCCCGTTGGGGCCAGTTGGAATCCAGGTGCAGTTTTTGAATTCCGATGGATCAGTTGCAGACCTTCCAAGCTGACCAGGTTGCCCAGGCAGTTGCAAAGGCGCAATTCCCGGTCAAGCTGCAAGGGCTGTTCAAAAAGAGCCGATACAAGGTGCTGTACGGTGGCCGCGGTGGGGCCAAGTCGTGGGGGATCGCCAGGGCGCTGCTAATCATGGGCGCCAAAAAGACCATCCGCGTCCTTTGCGCCCGTGAATTTCAGTCCAGCATGAAGGATTCGGTTCACAAGCTGCTGTGCGATCAGATCGAAGCCTTGGGCCTGATGGGGTTCTACGAAATCACCCAGGCCACCATCCGCGGGGCTAACGGCACTGAATTCGCGTTCATTGGCCTGAAGAACAACCCGACCAACATCAAGTCGTTTGAAGGCGTGGATGTGTGTTGGGTCGAGGAAGCGCAGACCGTCAGCCGCCTGTCCTGGAACATCCTGATCCCGACCATCCGTAAAGAAGGCAGCGAAATCTGGGTGTCATTCAACCCGGAACTGGAAACCGACGAAACGTACCAGCGGTTCGTGGTCAAGCCCCCACGGGATTGCATAAGCATCAAGATCAACTGGTACGACAACCCCTGGTTCCCTGACACGCTGGCGCAGGAAAAAGACGCGCTGAAGGCCCGAGACCCGGAAGCCTACAACCAGGTGTGGGAAGGGATGTGCCGCCAGACCGTGGACGGCGCCATCTTTGCCAAAGAACTGGCCCAGGCCGAACGCGATGGGCGCCTGACAAAAGTGCCCTACGACGCCAGCAAGCCCGTCCACGCGGTCTGTGACCTGGGTTGGGCCGACGCCACCGCCTGGTGGTTCGTGCAGTTTGTGGGCATGGAAACCCGCCTGATTCGCTACTTTGAAGACACGCAGCGCACCATGACCAGTTACCTGGCCGAACTTCAGACGTTCGGCTACGTGTACGACACCATTTGGTTGCCCCACGACGCCCAGAACAAGACCCTGGCCGCGGCGGGTCGCAGCATCGAAGACATTGTGCGCGGGGCGGGATACAAAACGCGCATCCTGGAACGCGTACCGGTGGCCGATTCGATCAACGCGGCCCGCACGATATTCCCGAACTGTTATTTTGATCGCGAAAACTGCGCCGACGGATTAAACTGCCTTCGTCATTACCGTTATGACGTTGACCCCGACACGGGGCAATTCAGCCGCACACCGCTGCACGACCAGTATTCGCACGGGGCTGATGCGTTCCGATATATCGGGCTGATGATTAAAGAGCCAGCCAAAGTCCGCAAGCCAAAACCGGTTGTAATGGGCACGGGTTGGATGGGATAATCCTGGACAAAGGGGATACTTTATGGCATGGCAAGACACTGACATGGATGGCCGCATCGGCGATGCGATCAAGTTTTTGCGACTGGTCGGTGAGGCCGACAGCCAAAACCGCGCTGAAGCCCTGGGCGACCTGAAATTTGCCGGTGGCGACCAATGGCCCGTCGAGATTCAGAACAGCCGCAACCTGGAATCGCGCCCGTGCCTGACGATCAACAAGATCGACGCCTACATTCGGCAAGTGACCAACCAACAGCGCCAGCAGCGTCCCCGCATCAAGGTTCACCCGGTCAACAACGAAGGCGACCTGAAAGTGGCCCAGGTGGTCGAGGGCATCACCCGCCACATCGAAGTCAATTCCAACGCCGACACCGCATACGACACCGCGTTTGAATACGCCGTCCGCATGGGTTGGGGCTACTGGCGCGTGAACACCAACTACGTGTCGGAAGACAGTTTCGACCAGGAAATCTACATCGAGCCGGTGGACGATCCGTTCAGCGTGTATTTCGACCCCAACAGCGTGTCACCCGACGGGTCAGACGCTGAAAAGTGCCTGGTCACGACCGTTATGTCCAAGGCGGCATTCCGTGAGCAATATCCAGGCGCCGACGATGGGTCGGGATTCCTACCCCGCGCCACTGGTGACGATACCGCGGAATGGGTGACGCGTGAGGATATCCGCATCGCCGAATACTGGTACATCGAACGCCAACGCGCCACACTGGTGCTGCTGTCCGACGGCACAAAGGTGTTTGAAGACGAACTGCCATCGCCTGAACTGCTGGACGCCAGCAAGATCACGATCATGGACAAGCGCCCGTCCTTCCGCAAAAAGGTCAAGTGGTGCAAGTTGACGGCCATGGAAATCCTGGAAGAAAAGGAATGGCCAGGCAAGTACATCCCCATCGTGCCCTGTTACGGCGCCCAACTGATCGTTGAAGGCAAGCGCAAAAAGTACGGCCTGGTGCGGTTTGCCAAAGACCCGCAGCGGATGTACAACTTCTGGCGCACCAGCATGACCGAGAGCATCGCGCTGGCGCCGAAGCCCAAGTGGCTGCTGGCCGAAGGTCAAGACGAGGGCCATGAAAGCGAATGGGCACTGGCCAACATCAAGTCCACGCCGGTGCTGCGCTACAAGCAAAAAGACATTGAAGGCGTCCCCGCTGGTGTGCCGCAGCGCATTCAGCCCGAACCACCGCCCGAAGGCATCATGGTGGCCGCAAGTGCCATTGCTGATGACCTGAAAACCGTGTTGGGCATCTTTGATCCGGCCCAGGAACTGCCTGGCAACATTTCGGGCAAGGCGCTGCAAGGTCAACAAATGCAAGTGGATTTGTCGAATTTCCACTTCTACGACAACATGACCCGCAGCATCAAGCACACGGGCAAGATCATCCTAGACCTGATCCCGAAAATCTACGACACGCAGCGCGTGTTGCGGATTATCGGCGTGGACGGCAAGCCCGACCTGGTGACGATCAACGAAGTCCAGGCCACCGGCGAAGTGATGAACGACGTGACCGTGGGTTTGTACGACGTGGTGATGGACACCGGCCCAGGCTACAACAGCAAGCGCCAGCAAGCCGTCGAGGCCATGATGCCGCTGATGACTGAACCCGCCGTGTTCCAAGCCGCGGGCGACCTGCTGTTCCGCAACATGGATTTCCCTGGCGCCGACGTGATCGCCGACCGCTTGGCCGCAATGAACCCGCTGGCCAAAATCGACCCGCAGTCGGAAGTGCCGCCACAGGCGCAAATGCAGTTGCTGGCGCAGCAGCAGCAGATCGCGCAAATGGAACAGCAAATGATCGCCATGCAGTTGGAAATCAACAACCGCGGCCAGGTGGCGCAGATCAAGGAAGACGGCCAGAACCGCCGCAAGCTGATGGACGTTATCAGCCGCGCCTACAACACCGACACCATCAACGAAGCACGCGTGAATCAGGTCAACATGAAGGCCATCACCGATCAGAACAAGATGGAACTGGATGCCATGACGCGCCTGGTGCTGGCTGGCCTGTCGCCCGAAGCCCTTGCCGCGGAAATCGAACGCCGCAACGCCGAGCAAAAACAGGCGTCCGCGTTTGCCGAAATGGAAGTCAACCAGACGCAAAACCCGTTCATTCAGGCTGGCCAGGAACTGATGCAACAGCCCATGCAGCCGCAACCCATGGCGCCCGAAATGGCCCCGCCCCAAGGTATGCCCCAAGATATGCCGCCCGTTCAGTAAGGAATCATCATGCCAACCGTGACCAGCCAGAACCTAGACGATTTCAACCAGGCAAAAATTGCCGGTGAGCCGCCCGAAGGGTTTACCGACGAGCAAAACAACGGCGAATACAACAAGGTCGCCGCCAAAGCCGACAGCATGAGCCAGAGCGCCGACGATATGTTCAGCCACCGCGAAGCCTTGAAACAGCATCGCGTGGCCATGGGGCTGGCGCAGTCCCCCGAGAATCGCGCATATCACCGCGCCAAGTACCTGGAACACGAAAGCATGGCCGACAAAATGGAGCGCATGGAGCGCCAAAAGGTCAAAAAGGGCGTCACCGCGGAAAAAGCGGCCAAGGCCCGCGCCAGGTATGAAGCTGCCACGCGTGAGAGTAATTGACAACGCATAATTTCGGGTTGAAAATCAACCCACAACCTACCAATGGGTTTTCATTGGGTTAATTCGTAGGGATACCTATGTCGGAAGTGCAAGAACGAGTGGCTGCAAACGTGGTCACAAGTGAAAATTTAGCGGAATTCACAGCCCAGAAACTTGGTCTAGTTGATCCAGAGCCAGCGGAACCCGTGGCGGCTACTGAAGCCGAGCCGGACACCGTTGCCGATCAGAGTGGACAAGAAAGTGGAGAGGATGACGCGACAGCAACAGAGGAACAAAAGGAGCGCAAGCCCAATCCGAAGTTGGAACGGCGGTTTTCGGAGATCACGAAACAGCGCGAAGCGGCCCGAGAGGAAGCCCGCCTGGAGCGCGAAAAGCGTGAGCAACTGGAAGCCAGGCTGCGGGAATACGAAGCCAAGGTCAACCCACAAGCTGCACAGCAGCCTGAAGTTGATTTGGGCGAGGAACCCAAGCCGGAACAATTCAGCGATATGTTTGAGTACGCGAAAGCGTTGGCCGAATATACCGCTGACAAAAAGTTGGCAGAACGGGATCAAGAGGAACGAAACCGCAAGGCCGCGGCAGAACAGGAAGCGAAATTCAAAGCCTGGGCTGACCGTGTGAACGCGGCAAAATCTGAATTTCCCGACTTTGATGACATGGTGCAAAGCAGCGACGTGCGCGTGAGCGACCCGGTGCGCGATGCGATCATGGAATCAGATCACGGCCCCAGGATTCTTTACCACTTGGCTGAAAACACCGAGTTGGCAAAGAAACTGGCCGAAATGTCAGCAGTGTCCGCTGTTCGCGAGATTGGAAAAATTGAGGCCCGTTTTGAGCGGGATTCAAAAGCAAGCGCCCCGGAAGCGAAGGCTGTTGTTGCAAAGTCAAAAGCGCCAGCGCCGATTTCGCCGCTGCGTGGTGCAGTCAACACGGTTGACGCGGGCCTGGATGCCGACGGCAATTTCCATGGCACGTATCAGCAGTGGAAAGCCGCCCGTGCTGCCAAGCGTATCCGCTGACAATTTAACCCTTTTCAAAGGAAATCATCATGTCCAACAATTTGCTTACCATTAGCAAGATCACCAACGAAGCGTTGATGGTCTTGGAAAACGAACTGACCTTCACCAGCGAAGTCAACCGCGAGTATGACGATCAGTTTGCCGTGGTTGGCGCCAAGATCGGCAACACCCTGAACGTTCGCCGTCCTGGCCGCTTTATCGGCACTACCGGCCCTGCCCTGAAAATTGAAGATTTCAACGAAACCAGCGTGCCCGTGACCCTTTCGACGCAATTCCACGTCGATACGCAATTCACGACGCAAGACCTGGCCCTTTCGCTTGATATGTTCAGCGACCGCGTGCTGAAGCCCGCCATCGCCGCGATTGCCAACAAGATCGACTTCGACGGTCTGACCATGGCTAAGAACGCCACCGCCAACATCGTTGGCACGGCTGGTTCCCCGCCCACTGGTCTGATTACGTACCTGACCGCCCAGGCTTACCTGGACAGCGAAGGTGCGCCCCGCGACGGTCGCCGTTCGTGCATCATCGAGCCGTTCACCAGCGCCACCATCGTGGACAGCCTGAAGGGTCTGTTCAACCCGCAGAGCCAAGTGAGCCAGCAGTACCAAAAAGGTCTGATGGGTCGCGATTCTGGCGGCATGAACTGGAAAATGGATCAGAACGTGGTGAACCAAACTTTTGGTTCCTACTCTGACACCCTGTCCACCAACACCAGCACCTTCACCGGTTCGCTGTCCACTGGTTGGGCTTCCACTTCGACGATCACCTTGGTGTCGTCCGCTGGTACTGCCGCCCTGAAACAAGGCGACGTGATCCAGATCGCTGGCGTGTACGCCGTGAACCCGCAGAACCGCGCCGCTTACGGTTCGGGCAAGCTGCGGAACTTCGTGGTGACTTCCAACGTGACTGTGGCTTCCGGTGGCGGTACTGCCGTGACCGTTTCGCCCGCGATCATCACTGGCGGTCAATTCCAGAACGTGGTTGTCACTTCGACCAGCGCAACTGCCGTCGTGACCCCGTTCAACAAGACCGGCGCCGTGTCCCCGCAGAACATCGTGATGCACCGCAATGCCTTCACGCTGGCCACTGCTGACCTGGAACTGCCTGACGGCGTTCACTTCGCTGGCCGCGCTTCCGACAAGGAACTTGGTCTGTCGATTCGCGTGGTTCGTCAGTACACGATCAACAACGACAGCATCCCGACCCGTTTGGACGTGCTGTACGGTTGGGCGCCGCTGTACCCCGAACTGGCTTGCCGCGTCGCAGCCTAAACGACGGGGGGCTAATCACCCCCCTTCACTAACCTTTTCTGGAGAATTGAAATGAGCAATCCCGGCCCCGCATCTACCCAAACCCCCGTCACCCTTTTTGGTGGTGACGCCGCCGACGGTATCGTCCTTGGTGGTTCCGCTTCCGCACTGGTGGGCTTCCACGGCGTGGCAGCTACCGCCCAGGGCAACGCCATCACCGCCCTTGGCAACAGCGCATCCGGCACTGAAATCGCAACCGCTGTGAACGCGATCATCACGCTGCTGGAGACTAAGGGTCTGGTTGCCCCCAACTGAGGATGACCAAACCCTAAGCGAAGCCGCCCCCAAAAGGGGTGGCTTTTCTGTTTTGAAACCCTATAATTTCCCATGAAAGGGGAACCAATATGCTGCCAAGTTTTAGACCCAACGGCCCGACGTATCGAATCACGGTTCCGTCATCCGCTTCCGCGGCCCTGGCCATCGAACCCAACACCAACGTCGAAAACAACTACGTCAGCCTGGTGAACACCGGCACGGCATCGGTTGTCGTTTCCCTGGGCAACACCGCCGCTGGTACTGCCACCCCGGCTGTTCCGTCCACCGGCGCATCGACGCCTGGCGTGATCCTGCCGCCCAACATGAACTACCCCATCGTGGTTCCGGCCCCGCGCAACACGTTTTACATCCGCATCATTGGTACGGCTGCAAACGGCGAATGCTTTGTGACCCCACTGGCCGCGGGGTAAGCCATGACCAACCAGGTCGCCAGCAAACAGACCACCAACATCGTACCGGTTCAGGGTGTTTTCGACCCTGAGCCGACGTTTGCCGTTCAATACCTTGTTGGCCCCGCTGGAACGCCATTTTTTGCGCCAATCAGCCCGTCGCAATCTGGCCTGGCGATCACCAACAGCACCATCGACAGCACGGTCATCGGCGGCACGACGCCCGCCGCGGCGTATTTCACGACCGCCCAGGTGGCTGCAACGCCGACCGCAGATCAGGACGTGGCCAACAAGGCTTACGTCGATTCCGTGGCCCAAGGGCTGGATATCAAAGCGTCGTGTCTGTACACGACCACCAACAACATCACGCTGTCGGGCTTGGCCACCCAAGCGGGCGGCGATTGGCCATCCGCGCTGACCGCGGGCGACCGCATCCTGGTCAAAAACCAGACCGCCCAGGCCGAAAACGGCATTTACGCAGCTAGCGCCAGCGGCTGGACGCGCACCGCCGACATGAACAACTGGTCGGAAGTGCCTGGCGCGTTCACGTTCATTGAAGACGGCGCAACCCTTTCGTCCACCGGTTGGGTGACCACCGCGGGATCGACTGGCACGATTGGCGTGACCAATATGCCCTGGACGCAGTTTTCAGGGGCTGGCACGTACACCGCGGGCAACGGGCTGCAACTGCTGTCAAACCAGTTTTCTGTCAAGCTGAACGGCACGTCACTGGACGCCAGCGCCAGCGGTTTGCGTATTTCCACGACCTGGGCTGGTCAAACCAGCATCACGACCCTGGGAACCATCGGCACGGGTGTTTGGGAAGCCACTGACGTTGCTGTGCTGCACGGTGGCACGGGCGCATCCGACGCACCGACAGCCAGGACAAACCTGGGCGCAGCGGCCAGCGGAGCAAACAGCGACATTACCAGCCTGTCAGGAATTACGGGCGCAATATCAACAGTCAATACAATCACGTTCAACACGGCTTATGCCACAACGTTGACCGCTGGACAGATGGGTTGGGACGGCAACAACACGTTGGGCATTGGTATGTACGGCGGCAACGTCGTGCAGCGTGTTGGCGAAGACGTTTATTTTTACATTAAGGCGTCATCAGCAATCAGCAAAGGTCAACTGGTTATGTTCACCGGCGCTGTTGGCGCAAGTGGCGTAATCACGGGCGCCCCCGCCACCGGTTTGACCGATGGTCAATACATCATGGGCGTGGCGTCCGAAAACATTGCATTGAACGGGTTTGGCCTGGTTCAGCATTTCGGAACCGTGCGCGGATTTGACACCACCGGATCGTCGGTTGGCGAAACTTGGGTGGATGGCCAAATCCTGTATTACAACCCCAACTATGCGGGCGGCTTGACAAACACGCAACCGACAGCCCCCAACGTCAAAGCCACCATTGCGGTGGTGACAAATGCTGGCAGCGGCGGTTCGGGATCGCTATTTGTTCGACCAAGCACCGGCAGCGTATTGGGCGGCACAGATTCAAACGTGCAATTTGGGACGCTGAACAACCTGGACGTGATTCAGTACGACAGCACGGCCCAATACTGGAAAAACGTCCCCGCCAACACCCTGTCGGTCAGCTACGCAGCCACCGCTGGATCGGCTGGATCGGCCACCACTGCCACGACGGCCACAAACCTGGCTGGCGGGCTGGCTGGATCGCTGCCGTACCAGACAGGCGCGGGCGCGACCACGTTCCTGGGCCTTGGCACATCGACGCACATCCTGACCGCGGGCGCATCGGCCCCGCAGTGGACTGACCCCGCATCCATTACGGTGGGCAGCGCCAGCACGGCCACCAGCGCGGGCACAGCGACGAATTTGGCCGGTGGTGCAGCCGCCAGCATTCCCTACCAATCCGCAGCCGGTACGACCACGTTCCTGGCGTCGGCATCGGGCGATGCGGGCAAGGTCTTGCAAAGCAACGGAACCAGCGCCCCGTCCTGGGTGACGCCCGTGGCTTACGCGACCGTGACCGACGACACGACCAGCGGCACAACGTTCTATCCGCTGATCGCCAATGTGACCGCGGGCAACCTGACCACGGAATACGTCAGCAGCACCAAATTCCAATTCGTCCCGTCCACAGGCATCCTGACGGCCACCGGGTTCAGCGGGTCAGGCGCGTCGCTGACCAATCTGCCCGCGGGCAACCTGACCGGCACGATTCCGTCGGCTGTGTTGGGCAATTCCACGGTCTACATCGGCACGACGGCGATTGCATTGAACCGCGGCAGCGCGATCCAGTCGCTGACCGGTGTATCCATTGACGGCAGCGCAGGGTCGGCCACAAGTGCAACAAACGCAACGAACGCAACGAACATCGCCATCATTGATGACACATCAACGAATGCCGATTACTACCCTGTTTGGGTGACCAACAGCACGGGAAACTTGCCCGCGAAGGTGTCATCGACTAAACTGAAATTCAATCCATCAACGGGTGTATTTACAGCCACCGGTGGAACTGGCGGGGGCAACTTCTAATGAATACAACCTGGAAAATCCTAAGCATCAAGGCCAAAGATGGGCTGATTACGCAAGCCCAATACCATGCCCGCACCGCCCAGGATGACATGGCCGTCGAAACCGAAGGCACATGGTTTTTTAAGGGCCAGCGCCTGGTCGTGCCGTTTGAAAAAGTCACCGAAGAAATGATCGTGGGCTGGATCAAAGACGAATGCGACGGCCTGATCGAAGCGCGTATGGCGCAGCAACTGAAAAACCTGGCCGAACGCGACGAAACGCCGCTGCCTTGGGCGCCCCAGGTGTTCACCCCCAAATTTGAGGAATAACCATGGCTGTCAACCTTTCCCCTGTTTACGGCGTCGCCGGACAATTATTCGACAACAACGGCAACCCCCTGGCTGGTGGCAAGATTTTCACGTACCTGGCCGGATCGACCACGCCCGCGGCGACCTATACCAACGCCAGTGGCAGCATTGCCCACAGCAACCCCATCATCCTGGACAGCGCTGGCCGTGTGCCCACGGGTGAAATCTGGCTGACTGATGGCATTACGTACAAGTTTGTGGTTCAGGATTCGGCCAACAACCTGATCGGCACATACGACAACCTGTCCGGCATCAATTCCAACTTTGTTGCATACACCAGCCAGCAAGAAATTCAAACCGCGACCGCGGGTCAGACTGTGTTCAATCTGACCACCATGCAGTACCAACCAGGCACGAACAGCCTGTCGGTGTTTGTGGATGGCGTGAATCAGTATGGCCCTGGGGCGCAGTATGCGTTTGTGGAAACTGACAGCGACACCGTAACATTTGTGTCGGGCCTTCATGTTGGCGCATCGGTCAAATTCACCACCGCGCAATTGAACAACGCTGGCGCCACGGATGCGTCGTTGGTGACTTATGACCCGCCTTTTGCAAATAGCGTGGCAACCAACGTTGAAACGCAATTGTCAAAAATCGTATTTCTTACTGATTTTGGCGCGGATGACACTGGTGTCAATAATTCCGCTGTTGCAATCAATAACGCTTTCAATTCTGGCGCGAAAGTCATTTACGCCAGCGGAACATATTTGATTTCGTCAAACGTAACGTTACCGAACGGTGTTTCGTTTGTCGGATGGCCCCGCGCCACAATTGTTTCGGATGGTGGCGGCAATTTTATTGTGACAAGCGATTCAACGGTCGAAAACATCGACTTTGATTGGGATGGCACGGTGCGGCGTGTTTATGGCGACAACGCCAGCAGCATTACATTCCGAAACTGCACATCCTACAATTCCACCGGCAACGGTTTTGATTTGTTCAACGGCCCAGTTGATTTGACGTTTGAAGGCTGCACAGCCTACGACAACGGCGGTTACGGAATCGCGGCATTGGGTTCTACAACACAGCGACCCAACCGCATCACAATCCGCAACTGCAAGGCTTATCAAAACTACTATGACGGCATTGCTGTTGCTGGTGTTGGCGAAAAAACATCGCCAGCACAATCGCCGCTGTACGCCAGAAACATTGTGATTTCCGATTGTGTTGCCAATTCAAACGGATACAACAATACGGCATTTGGTGGCATTGGAACACCATATTGCCAATATGTGACGATCACAAATTGCATCACATATGCAAACACTGAACATGGTATTGGTCAACAGGAAATGTCAGATTTTGCGATCAGCAATTGCGTTTCTTACGGCAACGGGCAAGCTGGCATTTCGTTCCAGTCTGGCTATGACCCTTACAACCCATGCACCCGCGGCGTTGTGACTGGTTTCAATGCCTACAACAACGGCAATGAAGGTTTGGCGCTGAAAGAGCAGTGCAGCAACATCATTTTTTCGGGTTGTTCGTTTGCCAACAACACGCAGTATTCTGTTCGACTTCGTGATCTTGCAAGCAGTGGCTTGAAGTCTAGCGACATCACGTTCATTGGTTGTGCGTTTGAGCCGTCACCTGGCGCTGGCTTTGTGAATAGCAATTCCAGCACTGGTATCACAAGCGCACCCAGCATAAATTTCAACGGCTTGCCGTTGCAACCGAACTACATGCTCAATGAAGCATTAAGCACCACGTTGACGCTGGACACCCGCGGTGCGACTTTCAACTACCCTGAGTTTTTCATTCTGACCAACTCTGGCACTCAAGTTTCACGAACCTTGATCTCACAGGCGTTTACAGGCCGAAGAATCATTTTGATGGCTGATGGGTCTGGCGCAGTTGCCATTCGCCACAATCAAGGTGATGGCGTCACATATGCTGGATTCATTTTGAAAGCTGCGGCAACTGTGACCTTGGGCGCTTACGAGAGCATCACGTTTGTTGGTAATGGCGTGAATTGGATTCAAGTGGCTGACAATACGTAAAGAAAAAACATGGCACAAACTGGATACACCCCGCTTCAGATATACAGCAGCAGCACAGGCGGCGCGGCCCCTGCTGCTGGCAATCTGACAAACAGTACGTTGGGGTCTGAACTGGCCATCAACATCACTGACGGCAAACTGTTCTACAAAGACAATGCCGGTGTAGTGCAGGTCATTGCTTGGAAAACTACGCCAACCACCGCGGGCGGCACGGGTTTGACCAGCTACACCGCGGGCGATTTGTTGTATTACGCCACTGGCACAACCTTGTCAACGCTAACGATTGGAGCCAGCACCAACATTTTGACCAGCAGCGGAAGCGCCCCACAATGGACGGCGCCTTCAACAATTACTGTTGGCAAAGCCACCAACTTAGATGGTGGTGCAGCGGGTTCGGTTCCTTACCAATCCGGCGCTGGCGCAACCACGTTCCTGGGAATCGGTGCGGCAAATACGGTGTTGACATCATCCGGAAGCGCACCGCAGTGGTCAACGTCGTTGACGTTGACAACTTTGACGGCAACCAATTCCATTTTGACGGCAAACAACACCGGCATTCTGGCTGGAACACCGCCAAATAACACATTACGATTTACTGATACCGACACTACGGCAGCGGCAGATCAGCCGTTTGGTCGTGTTGAATTCTATTCAAGCGACACGGGTTTTGAGGGTGTAAAAGCCTACATGGAAGCAAGGGCAACTGATGGATCACCTGACGGTGATTTGTACTTTGCCACGCAGCACAATACTGGTTCAGGGCTAGCAGACAAGCTAAAAATCAGTTACGACGGCAACATTACGGCATTGCTTGAAAACCTAGTCATCGGCACAGCCGCTAAGGGCATCAACTTCACCGCCAACACCCCACGCGGTGGCATGACCAGCCAATTGCTAAATTGGTACGAGGAAGGCACGTTTACACCCACAATCACCGGGTCAAGCACGGCTATCACTTTGACCTACACCACGCAAACGGGTAGATATACCCGTGTTGGCCGTTTGGTGACTGTGACTGCGTATGTTCAGGTGAACACAATATCTGCCGCAGGTAGCGGATTTTTGGTTTTGAACACGGGGCTGTGGAATTCTGATGGAACACCCGTGGTGGGATCAGTTACCCTTGGCAAAGTAACGTACACCAGTTTTGCCACCGCACAAATGCGTGGTTCCGGGTCTTCGTCGGTTGTTTTTTACAGCTCATCAACTGCTGGTGCGCCGGTCATCATCAACGCCACTGACGTTGTAAGCGGCAGCCAAATCTACGTCACCATCACTTACATTGCCGCATAAGGAAAAATCATGGGATTGACAAAAGCAACTTACAGCATGGTTCTTGGTGCGCCGATCAATGTGCTTGATTACGGCGCATTTAACGATGGAACCAACGCCACGGCAACCACCGCAGCGATCCGCGCAGCGATTCTTGTGGCGCAACAAAATCAGGCACAAGTGTTTTTCCCCGTTGGTCGATATGCGATCAATGACACAATCGTGTTGGAAAACGTGCCGGTTGGTTTCTTGGGTGAACAAAATCCCGTTTGGGCATCCGGTTCAACCCCGCAATCCGTGTCACTGGAATGGTATGGCGGCGCAGCACCGATGTTTAGCTGCACGTACTCCAATTTTCAATTTGAAGGGTTCAGCGTTCTGAACTACGGCAGCGCCACAGACTTTTTGTATATTGATGGCGGGCAACGGTATCGCTTCTATCGCATGAGTTTCATGTGGGCATCCGGCACGAATCGTTTTTCGCGTTCAATTATTTATTGCGCTAACCCATCGTTTGGCTACTCCACAGTGTCCAGTATTCAGTTTGGCGCACAAGCACCAGTATTTGTTTATGTTGATGGAACTGGATCATCAAATGGTTTAACACCTTTTGTATTTAACGACAGGTGCATTTTTGAAAGCACGGAAAATTACACAACAGACGTTATATATTTGAAGGCGTGTACTGCTGACGCAATAATTATCGAAAATTGCACTTTTAACCAACAAGGTAGTGAATTACGCATTCTGACAAACATTGATACACCCCCTGCTTTTCCTGCAATACAAGCATTGGTGTTTAACAATAATGAGTGGGATTGCGATGCGGCACGTCCTGGCGGCACTGTTAACGACCGCATGATGCAGTTGGAAAATGTCGGCAACATCATCATGACTGGTAACCATTTGCAGTGCGGTGGTTCAGTTAACGCAGCGGTGAATCTTACCAACTGTCGTGTTACCGAGTTCAACGGCAACTACATCCGCGCCGTACCAACATTTTTTCAAGCAGATGCCAACACATTTATCACTGCTGGTCACAACGATGTTCAAATAGCGTCAATGGGTAGGCTAATCAGTGATGTCGCAAAGGGCTATGTTGACGTTACATGGGCATCACCGAACACATTTTTTGGTTTGCAGACAGGTGATCCGGGTCGCACTTGTGTTTATCGGATTGATGTTCCAACTGCAACTACCGCTTGGCAAATTGGGTTTCGGCATGGGTCACAAGGTTTCGCTGTGCCGGGACAAGTGTTTACGCTATTGATCCGCAACACATCGGGCGGCGTAATTAACCAGCCGTCCTTTGCTGGTGGCATTAAAGTATCTGGCGCATTGACTATGCCCGCAACTGGCAATAGCCGCAGCATCACATTCATGTTTGATGGGACAAACTTTGTCGAGTTGTCACGCAGCGCGGCTGATGTGCCAAATTAAGGGGTAAATATGACCACGCCATACGACATCATCACCCGCGCCATGAAGGACATTGGCGCGTTGGCATCGGGCGAAAACCCGACAGCAGACGAAGCCCAGGACGGGCTGGATATGCTGAACGACATGATCGCCCAATGGTCAAACGAAAACATGATGGTGTTCTACCGCACCGAAATCGTGTTCCCGTGTGTGCAGAACCAGATTCAGTACACGCTTGGCCCTGGCGGTAATGTGTCGGCGCGGTTCGTGGGTTCGATCAGCGGCACGACCCTGACCGTGCCCAACGATGGCGTGACCAAAGGCGCCATCACCATGGGCATGACCCTGACTGGCCCTGGTGTGCTGCCTGGCACGACCATCGTGGCGTTTAACACCGGCGCAGGTGGTAACGTCAACGAGGGCGGCACGTACACCGTCAGCCGCGGCCATACGACGCCCGTGGTGGCGCAGGTCATCGACGCCTACTACGAGCGCCCGCTGACTATCGAATCGGCGTTTGTGCGCGTGACCACCACATCCAACGGTGTGCCCATCTACGGCGGCGGCCTGGATTATCCCATCGCCATCCTGAGCCTGGAAGAATACGAATCCATTGGCCTGAAGTCGCTGAACGGCCCGTGGCCAAAGTCGGTGTATTACCAGCCGTCGGAGCAGTTGGGCACGGTGTACGTGTGGCCGAACCCCGCCCAGGGCGAAATGCACCTGTTCACGCAGACCATTTTCCGTGTGTTTGGCGACTTGTACGGCGACATTCAATTCCCGCAGGGCTACAACATGGCGCTGCGCTGGTGTCTGGCTGAACGTTTGATGCCGATGTTCGGCAAGGTTAACCAGATTCAGGTCAGCCAGATCACGGCCTACGCCGCCCAGGCCAAAGCCACGATCAAGCGCACAAACATGAAGCCGCCGCAAGTGTCGAAGTATCCTGACGTGCTGATGACCGGTCGGCCAAAGGATGCCGCCTTTATTCTGGACGGGGGATTTAACTGATGCCTGATTTTGGTTTTGTCGGTGCGTCGTACACCACCAGGTCAATCTACCAGGATGACCAGGAGTGCATCAACTTTTACCCCGAAATCGACCCGACTAAACAGCCAGGCGAACGGGGCATCGTTGCGCTGTACCCCACCCCTGGGCTGGTGACCGAAATCACGTTTCCGATTCCCGCGGAAGTGCGCGGAATGCGGGCATTGTCTGGCCTTCAGTACGCCATCGCCGTGTGCGGCAACCGGGTATACCG
>JACCDW010341391.1_pt1 | contig 35351 bp, 34 predicted proteins | sample 7449781 | NCBI WGS metagenome assembly JACCDW01 (sample SAMN15323449, study PRJNA562643) | freshwater metagenome | isolation source: river surface water | place: USA:Blue River Watershed | collected 2017-08-18
CCTACGAATCCGCAGCCTCCTGTGATGAGTAGTTTCATGCTTCCATGTAGCGGTTATAAATGTCATGGAAAACATCCTCCAGGGATTTTGTGATGTCCCAATTTGGATAGTGTTCCTTCATTTTGCGTAAATCGCTGTAATAACAAATGTGGTCACCAATGCGGTTTTCGGCCACATATTTATACTTCATCGGCTTGCCAGAAATCTTCGCGATCAGGTCAAAAGCCTCTAAAATCGAAACTGAATTGTCTTTTCCTCCACCGATGTTATACACCTCAGCCACGCGTGGGGCTTGAATGAATTCTTCGATGAAGCGCGCCACGTCATACGAGTGTATATTGTCACGTACTTGTTTTCCTTTATAGCCAAAAACGGAGTATTCCCGTTCCTCGATATTGCACTTGATCAAATAACTTAAAAAGCCGTGTAATTCCACACCGGCATGGTTTGGTCCGGTCAAACAACCACCGCGCAAACAGGCCGTGGGCATATTGAAATACCGACCATATTCCTGAACGGAAATATCAGCGGACACTTTGGATGCACCAAAAAGCGAGTGCTTGGACTGGTCGATGCTAAAAGATTCTGCAATTCCATGTTCGTAGGCCGCATCATCGTAATCAAAGCGCGTCTCCAACTCCTTCATTTTAATGTTGTTGGGGGCATCGCCGTATACTTTATTGGTCGATAAATGCACGAAAGGAACGCTGGTGCTGTACCGACGAAGCGACTCGAGTAGGTTGAATGTTCCTACTGCGTTTGTGTCAAAATCTTCGAATGGAATGGATGCCGCGCGATCGTGACTAGGCTGCGCAGCCGTGTGCACAATGGCATCCGGTTGAATCTGTGGGATGATGTCTAAAATCGTTTGGCGATCCCGAATGTCAATGTGGGTGTACAGTTTATATGCACTCCCGTATTTCGCTAAACGGTCTTTATTGGACGAATTATCGCCTTGTAAGCCAAAAAAAATGGCGCGTTGGTTATTGTCAATTCCATGAACTTCCCAACCTCTTTCTAAGAAATACTCGGCAACTTCAGAACCTATGAGGCCCATGGAGCCGGTGACAATTAATTTTTTAGACATGTTTTTGACAACCGATAAGCGACAAAGATACAGATTTTCGTTTTTATTCGATGCTTAAATCCCCAAGTCCAACAAGCGCAGTTGTAATTTTCTATGTCCCATAAACTCGTTGATGTCCAAATGGTAAACGATTTGAATTGGCTGGCCTCGTTCGTAAGCTTCCACTAAACCTTCATAGAAATCTTTGCGCATGCCAAAACCCACCGCCTCATAATCGCCCACATAAAGTTTAAGGTGCTCTTCTTTCATGATGATGGGCGGCCGACTGAGCATTGCGCTGCTCACAAAATTGGGCAACATATTGCCTGGACCGTAGGGGGAAAGTCGGACGAGTAGGTTATCGTAAAACGAAAGGCTTAGGTCTGCCAAAGGCAAGGTTAAATCTACGGGTAATTCAGCCTTTATTTCGCCAGCGGGCGTTCCGGCTTGTACCAATGATTCAAATCTCGCGATAAATGCCTCCAGGTTTTCAGGCAATAAATGCAGCCCCGCGGCATGGGTATGTCCCCCAAATTGCGTCAATAAATCCACGCATTGCTCAAGCGCCGCGTGGATGTCGAAGCCTTTCACCGAGCGGGCGGAACCGACGACTTGGCCATGGGATTCGGTTAGGATGATCGTGGGCCGAAAGTAATGATCCTGAATTTTGCTGGCCACGATACCTACCACGCCTTTGTGCCACGAGGGGTGAAAGAGGACAGTGCTTTTCGCGGATTGCAGAAATGCATTATCGGTAAACATGCTCAAGGCGTGTTGGGTAATATCTTTTTCCACCGCGCGCCGTTCAATGTTTTGTTGGATTACAGCTTCTGCCATCTGCCCAGCTTCGGTCGCATCACTTGATAAGAGCAATTTCACCGCCCCATGCGCGTGGTCCATCCGACCGGCGGCGTTGATGATGGGGGAAATGGAGAAAACGATGTCCGAAATCTGAATGGGGGCTTTTTTGTTCGCTTTTTGAAGCAGATAGCCTAGGCCGGGACTCGGGTTTTGGCCGAGTATTTGCAGGCCAAAGTAAGCCAAAATTCGATTCTCTCCGGTGATCGGAACCATGTCGGCCGCGATCGAAGCCGCCAATAAATCCAAACGCGCATACAACGGATCGAGTTCTAAGTCATTCGCTTGGATGAATGCTTGCAGGAGTTTAAATCCGACGCCGCAGCCGGTGAGTTCTTTGAAAGGGTACCGACAATCCTTGCGTTTGGGATCGAGAACCGCGTAGGCTTCGGGTAGGGTTTCTTCGGGTAGATGGTGGTCGCAGACGATGAAATCGATGCCATTTTCGTTACACCATTGGATTCGTTCATGGGCTTTGATGCCGCAGTCGAGCGATATGATTAGGCTATAGTTATTGTCGGCCGCATACTGCACACCCGCCTGCGAGACTCCATAACCTTCCGCATAACGATCGGGGATGTAGTAATCTGCTTCTGCGCCGAGTTCTTCTGTCAAATAACCATAGACCAATGCCACGGAGGTAGTTCCATCTACATCGTAATCGCCGTAAATAAGTATTTTTTCGCCATCCTCCAGGGCCCGACTGAGTCGTTCGACGGCCTTGTCCATGTCTTGCATGGTGAATGGATCGTGGAGCTGTTCGAGGCTGGGAACCATGAAATCTTTGGCTTGTGCGAGGCTTTTGATGCCGCGGGAAACGAGCAATTTCAGGAAATGCCGATTTTTCGTCACGGGCATTTTGAGGGCTAATTGGTCTACTTCGGTGGCATCTGGTTCCGGGACAAATTTCCAGATTTTTTTGGCTTGGAGCATGTTAATGTGGCGGGCCAAATTCGTTGGCAACGATTGTGTTTAAATGATGGGCTAATTTAGTAAGGATTTTTAATTCCCCAGGTTAAAACCTGGGGTTAATAAGTCGGCAATTAACTTTTTAGCGAAATGATCAAGAACTTGATATTATAGACCTAGGCTTTATTTAGTTAAGAGATCCTTCAATTTTATATAACCCTAGGCTTTAGCCTAGGGATTAGCGCGTGCCTTAATGCGCAATATCCTTCACCATCACCACCTTCCAAAACGTCAACAACAAAATCTTGATATCCAGCAGCAAAGACCTCCTCTGCAAATATTCCACATCATAGGCGACCTTGACCTCGAGTGGCACCTCGTCCCGACCGTTTACTTGGGCCCAACCGGTCAGCCCGGGAACCAAGGCATGAACACCTGCCGCCGTGCGTGCGTCTAGTAAATCGTGTTGGTTGTGCAAGGCCGGACGAGGACCTACCAAGGACATGTTGCCGATTAAAATGCACCACAATTGCGGCAATTCATCCAAACTACTTTTGCGTAAAAAGGAGCCGATAGGTGTTAGGAAGGAAGCGGCATCTGCCAACAAATGGGTAGGCAATACGGGCGTATCCACCCGCATCGTGCGAAATTTTGGCATGGCAAAAACGACGTTGTTGCGCCCCACGCGGTCCGACCAGTATAAAATAGGCCCTTGCGAGCTTAAACGCACCGCCAACGCCACTAAAATCATCGGAATCGCAAAAACAACAAGAGCCACCAGCGTGACCAAAATATCTAACATTCGTTTCATAAAGCCTGCTCAAAATCTGCCCAAAGGTCATCCACATGCTCCAGACCCACCGATATCCGCAATAAATTTCCAGGTGTCGTGCTCTCAGGTCCCTCGATCGAACGGCGATGCTCCACCAAAGATTCTACCCCACCCAGACTAGTGGCTTGTTGGAACAGGCGCAAACGTCCCGCCACCAACCGTGCATTCGCCTCATCCCCTTTGATCTGGATCGAAATCATACCCGAAAAACCACGCGGCATTTGGCGTAAAGCGAGTTCATGTTGGGGATGCGATGCCAAACCCGGGTAGTGCACCCGCTCAATCGCTGGGTGTTTTTCCAAACGCGTTGCTAGTTCCAATGCGGTGGCGGAATGCTCGCGCATGCGGAGGGGAAGGGTTTTTAGGCCGCGGGCCAACAAGTAACAATCCAATGGATTTTGGGTGGCACCCATTAGGATTTGGACGCGCTTTAATCGTGCCGACCACGCATCCGATTCCCGCACAATGATGGCACCTCCCAATATGTCTGAATGTCCACCAATGTATTTCGTGGTAGCATGCATGACGATGTCGGCACCATGTGCAATGGGATTTTGAAGGATAGGCGTAGCAATCGTATTGTCAACGGCTACGCGAATGCCGCGGGCATGAGCCAGCGTACATATAGCAGAAATATCAGTTAAACTTAAAAGCGGATTAGCCGGAGTTTCGATCCAAATCAGTTTGGTATTAGTTAAAATCGCAGCTTCCACGGCCAACAAATCTTCCATGTCCACCTGCGTCATTTGTAGTCCCCAAGGCCCCATGATTTCTTCGGCTAATTTGACCGAAGCATAATATCCGACGGCTGGCATGAGCACATGATCGCCCGATTGCAAACACTGCAAAACAGCCGAAACAGCCGCTAACCCAGACGCAAAGGCAAAAGCTTCCGCTCCACCCTCGAGGGCAGCAAGGCCCTTCTCCAGTGCGTCACGATTGGGATTCGAATTCCGGGAATACATGTGCCCTTTGGGATAGGATCCATCCACATCTCGCGCAAACGTCGTCGTTAAAAAGATAGGCGTCGCGATCGCCCCGGCGGTTTCATCCACCAGGTTAGTCGCATGTATGGCTTGGGTTTCTTTTCTCATTAGACTTTAGACTTTAGACGCTGGACGTTAGCCCAGGGTCACATTAAATGCCAAATTTAGGCGAATTATCTCAAATTGATACCTTTGGACTCTTCTCTAAAGTCTAATCCGACTTCAAACTTATTTCTTTTTCTATCGTCCAACGTCTAGAGTCTAATGTCTGACGTCTAGCTAGCGTCTAACGTCCAGCGTCTAAAGTCTGGCGATTATATTTGGGGGCCTATTTTTTGGTTCTTAATGAGAAATTCGCCCCCAAATATAATCGCCTTACCTGCTCATCATCCGCCAACTCCTGCGGCGTCCCAGCCTTCAAAATCTTCCCCTCAAACAACAAATAAGCCCGATCCGTAATGGACAGTGTTTCATCTACATTATGATCCGTTATTAAGATGCCAATGTTCCGGTATTTCAACTTGGCCACAATACTCTGAATTTCTTCCACAGCAATAGGGTCAACCCCAGCGAAAGGTTCATCCAGAAGAATAAATTTTGGATCTACTGCTAAAGCCCTTGCAATTTCCGTTCTACGGCGTTCGCCACCCGAGAGTACTTGACCTAAACTTTTGCGTACATGAGTAAGAGAGAATTCTTCGAGGAGGCTTTCGGTCTTTTCTTTTTGTTCAGCCTTAGACAGGTTGGTCATTTCAAGTACTGCGAGGATGTTTTCCTCCACCGACAAGGTTCTAAAAACGGATGCTTCCTGAGCTAAATATCCTATACCCAAACGTGCTCGCTTGTACATCGGCAAATCCGTGACATCCAAATCATCTAAATACACCTTGCCCTCATTGGGTTTCACCAAACCCGTTGCGATATAAAAAGATGTTGTTTTACCAGCGCCGTTGGGACCTAAAAGTCCGACAATCTCACCCTGAGCCACCTGATACGAAATGTGGTCATTCACCAAACGCTGCCCGTATTTCTTAACTAAATTTTCTGTTCGAAGAATCATGGGAGTAAAAATAGGAAAATATAGTAAGGGGGCAATTAGAGCAAGCGTTGTTTTTGACCAGCGAGCCACCACTTAATAATTTTCCTCAGTTTTATTCTTTGATTTTCTTAACTTTGCTACTCATTTTTGTATCAGTCAAGCCCTACCACATTGTGGCTCAGGATGGCGAAGCCGTTCAACATATTCAATTTGGTATTAGACAATTTATTTTCAGGTAAAATTCGAATTCAGCTTCTAACAAAGTTATTCTTGAATCCCGCGGCAAAAGTATATTTGCGAGGACTTGAACGCGACTTGGGAGTTAGTAGTAATACAGTTCGATTGGAACTTAATAAGTTGTATGACCTGAGGTTAATTCAGTTACATGACGCAAAGACTGATATTTCAAAAATCAAACATTATTCAGTTAATGCAAATCATCCATTATACGATTCAATGCGAGGGGTTATCTTAAACTTTGTGGGATTGGATAAAATAATGGAGCAAGTAATTGCAAATTTAGGGAACTTACAGAAAGTATACTTAACCGGGGACTTAGCAAAGGGTAAAAATTGTAAATTTGTAGATTTGGTACTTGTAGGAAATGTTGATAAACATTACCTTAATCAATTAATTGAAAAAGTAGAGCCTTTGATAGCTAAGAAAATTAGAGTAGGTATATTTAATCCAACAGAGTTTTCTGAAGATATTATGACGGACATAGAATATAAATTGGAGTTGTTAGGTTAAAAAATTCATAATAATGAAACTAAATATATTGTTATTAGGGTGTGGTAGAATAGGAGAAAGGCATGCGGAACATATTTCAAATTATGGTAATTTATTAGCAGTTTGTGATACTGAAGAGTCTAAGGCATCTTCCTTTGCGAAAAAATATAGCTGTAATTACTATATCACCATCGAAGAGATGTTTGCCTCAGAAAAATCTGCTGATGTCATTGCAATATGTACTCCGAATGGATTACATGCTGAACATTCTATTTATGCACTTAATCATGGGGTAAATGTGTTGTGCGAAAAGCCAATAGCTTTATCAACTTCTGATTGTGGTAGAATGATATCTGTTGCAGAAAAAAACAACAAAAGAATATTTGCTATAAAACAGAATAGGTTTAATCCTCCAGTTGAAGTTGTTAAAAAGTTAATTGACGATGGGAAGTTGGGTGAAATATTTAGTGTCCAATTAAGTTGTTTTTGGAATCGCAATCCAGACTATTATTTAAATTCCTGGAAGGGAACAAAAAAACTGGATGGTGGGACTTTATTTACTCAATTTAGCCATTTTGTAGATCTGTTATATTGGTTAGTGGGTGACGTTAAACAGGTTAAGGCTTTCGGGAAAAATTTTAACCATGAGCATGTAATCGAATTTGAGGATACTGGTGTTGTAATTTTGGAATTTATTGGAGGACAAATAGGAACCATTAATTATACAGTAAACTCATATAAGAAAAACATGGAGGGATCTTTAACTATTTTTGGTAGTAAGGGGACCGTTAAAATTGGTGGTCAATATTTAAATGAATTAGAATATTATTCATTAGAAAGTGACGAGAAAATTTCCATTGCTGAAGGAAATAAGCCTAACAATTATGGGAATTATGTAGGGTCAATGTCGAATCATAATCTGGTTTATGAAAACTTAATCGATGTAATGCAGAACAATGCACCGATTAGCACGAATGTGTTTGAAGCATTCAAAACCGTAGAAATAATCGAAAAAATCTATACTTCAATAGCTAATGGGGGGGATTAATTTCAAACTTCATGAGTCTAAAATCATAGATACAAGTTTTGGCGAAAACGTTAAAATTATAGGTCCAGTTAATATATACGGGTCAGATATAGCAGATAATTGTTTTGTAGGCCCATTTGTAGAAATTCAATCAAATACGAGAATAGGGAGCTACACGAAAGTTCAATCGCACTCTTTTATATGTGAATTAGTTTCAATTGGGTCTCATTGTTTTATTGGCCATGGTGTCATGTTTATAAATGATAAATTTTCAGATGGGGGGCCTGCAAATGGAAATAAATTGCTCTGGGGTCACACTAATATCGGAGACCATGTGTCAATTGGAAGTAATTCAACAATTCTACCAGTTAATATTTGTAATCATGTAGTAATTGGTGCAGGAAGTGTTGTCACGAAGGATATCATTGAGCCGGGTATTTATATTGGAAATCCTGCCGTAAAATTAAATAAATAGAAAATGCGAGTACCTTTTGCCGATTTAAAAGCACAGTATTTAACTCATAAAAATGAAATAGATTCGGCGATTTTCAATGTTATTGAAGACGGATCTTTTATAGGAGGAAAGTATGTTGACCAATTTGAACAAGAATTTGGGAAAGCATATGGAATCAATAATGTTGTTTCCTGTGCAAATGGGACAGATTCCCTATATATAATTATGAAAATGTTAGGTATAGGCCCTGGGGATGAGGTAATAACTGTATCAAACAGTTGGATTTCAAGTTCTGAAACAATTACACAGACTGGCGCAAAGGTTAGATTTGTGGATATTGATCCAGATTATTTTACCATGGATGAGACTAGTATTGCTTCGGCAATTACTAAGGAAACTAAAGCAATATTGGTTGTTCATTTATACGGGCAAATGTGCAATATGAACGCAATTAAGGAAATTTGTGATAAACATAAATTATATCTTATTGAAGATTGCGCACAATCACATTTTTCTAGTTTAGGAAATATTCGTGCAGGTTTATTTGGAATTGCAGCTTCATTTAGTTTCTACCCTGGGAAAAATTTAGGGGCATATGGTGATGCAGGATGTATAATTACGAACAATGATGATTTTGCACTAAAATGTAGGAAATATTCCAAACATGGAGCATTAAAAAAGCACTTTCATGAGATGGAAGGAATTAATAGCCGAATGGATGGTATTCAAGCGTCTATATTGTTAGCGAAGCTTCCTTATATATTGGACTGGACTAGTAAGCGGATTCAAGTAGCAGAGTGGTATAATCAATATTTAGGAGATATCCCCCAGATAATTATTCCTAAAAAAAGGGAAGATTCACTTCATTCATATCATCTGTATGTCATTAAAGCACAAAATAGAACTGATTTAATGAGTCATTTAAAGACCTTAGAAATAGATACGTTAATACATTATCCCACCCCACTTCCATTTATGGATGCTTATGCATATTTAAAACATCAAATTAAAGATTTTCCCAATTTAGCCACTACAAGAGATCATATTTTATCACTGCCAATTTTCCCAGAAATGACTCAGGATATGGTCAAATTTGTTGCTGATTCAATTCGTTCATTTTATCATGCGAATTAATTTATAGCATTTATGTTAGAATTGTATAAAAGACTATTAAAACACATATCAACAAGGAGAAGATGGCAATTTGGGATATTGGCCATTTTAATCGTTATAGCTTCGATTTCAGAAGTAATTGGCTTAGGCGCCATATTGCCCTTTTTAACTGTATTGTTATCTCCTGAAATTGTTTATAAAAGTCAAATTTTAAAACCTATTTTCAAATTATTAAACATTAGCTCTCCCAATCAATTGTTGTTACCAGTAACATTTCTATTTTCATGTTCAATTATTATTTCTGGTGGCATGAGAATTGTTTTATTATGGGCGCAAACTAAAATTTGTTTTGCTTTGGGGGGGGACTTTTCAAATAAGGCATATCGAAATGTTTTATTTTTACCTTATTCCATACACATTTCAAAAAATAGTAGAGAATTTTTATCCAGTATAGTTAAGGCAAGCGGCTTAGTAAATTCAACAATTTTACCTTTTGTAAATATTTTGGGGTCGTTTATTATGATTTTGATGTTGTTAGCAACATTATTATATATCAATATTGTTATTGCATTGTCTTCTATTATTGGATTTAGTTTAATTTATTTTCTGATTATTAAAATATTTAAAAACAAATTGGCTACTGATAGTTTGAAAATTAGTACTGAATCAGTAAATGTGTTGAAAGCACTTGATGAAGGATTAGGGGGTATTAGGGATATATTGTTAGATGGCACTCAAAATACTTATTGTGAAATATATAAAAAAGCCGATTCTCCATCTAGAACTGCTCAATCAAATATTACAATTATTTCTGGCAGTCCAAGATTTATTATGGAAACCTTGGGGGTTGTGTTAATATCGGTTCTTGCATATTATTTTATTTATCATTCAAGTAGTTCAATTCAAATAATTCCTATTTTAGGTGCGTTGTCATTAGGAGCACAGAGAATGTTGCCATTATTGCAAAATTTATATACAAGTTGGATTTCGATTAAAGGGAATGAGGAGTCCTTGAAAGACGCATTGGAAATTTTAGATTTCGATTTCAACGAATCTACTAATTTAGCAATAAATAACGCTTTGGAATTTAAGCAAATTATTAAGTTTGAAAAAGTCACATTTAACCATCAAAATAGTTCAAATGTAATTTTAAACAATATTAATTTAAATATTAAGAAAGGCGAAAGAGTAGGTATAATTGGAGAGACAGGTAGTGGCAAAAGTACATTATTAGATTTATTAATGACATTAATCTCTCCGACAAAAGGCTATTTATCGGTAGATGGAAATAATATTTGTGAACACAATAGAAGATCTTGGCAAAGTAGAATTGCTCACGTACCACAAAATATTTATTTGTCAGATAATTCCATTGCAGAGAATATAGCGTTCGGTATTAAAAAAGAAATGATAGATTATGATCGAATTAGTGAATGTATCAAAATGGCTAAATTATCTGACACCATAAAGAAATTAGAAAAAGGTGTTTATTCTTCAGTTGGAGAAAGGGGTACTAGACTTTCTGGTGGTCAGAGACAAAGAATTGGAATTGCAAGAGCACTTTATAAAAATGCAGATGTAATAATATTTGACGAGGCAACTAGTGCATTGGATATAGAAACTGAGGAAGAGGTAATGAATTCAATTAAATCATTACCATCAAATTTGACGCTAGTCATAGTTGCTCATCGTTATTCAACTTTATCAATCTGTGATAAAATCATTGAACTTAAAGATGGTAAAATTAAACAAATTATAAGTTACAATGAACTAGTTCGTGTAATGTAAGAAAACGATGCATAAAATACTTTTACACGTTGGTACTAGTACTTTTTTTAATTCCCAGTTTCTTTTAGCGAAGCAATTGAAATTAAAGGGCATTGATGTGATTTTTTTTTTTGATAATTATTATCCCTTTATCGATGTTGATCTGCAAATCTTAACAAAAGAAAATATTAAATATATTCTTTACGAAGATTTATTAAATCCGGGATTTAACGTTTCAAGTTATATTTTAATCAACTTCACAAAAAGAGTCTTATACAAGTTTATTGGTCTCTTAAAAAGGATTTGGATATTTGAAATTCTATTTGAGTTATGTAGGCAGATTTATAAATATCGGGCATTAATTATATTACTTAAAAAAAATAAAATCACAGGGATAAATCTAATTTCGGATTTAGTTCAATATGATACTGCCTTATTAATTAAGTCAGGTAATAAATTAAATATTAATACAGTTATAACTCCACTTTTTTTTGCAAATCATAAAGAAGCAGCCGAATTTTTCGGTTCTGATTCAAGATATCAGATTTCAAAGAATCAAATAAGCTTATTTTTAAAAAGTAAAATTTTACGAAAGTGGGTAATATATTACAAAGGTGTTTATTTAAAGAGGCTTAGCCTTTCAAAAATAATAACTAAAGAATTATTGAAAATTTCTCCAGAACATCCTTGGATTGTTAATTCAGGTAAAGCAAAAGTATTAGCTGTTGAAAGTGAGATATTGAAGAAAAAGTTTTCAATCGAATTAAAACAAAATATTGAAGTCGTAGGCTCTGTAAATCTTGATATTATTTATAACTCAAGAATTAATTTAAATCAGAATTTAAATTGCCTTTACAATAAGTATGATTTCGATTTTAATAAAAAAATTGCTTTAATTGCTATTCCCCCTGATGTATTTACAAGCAGAAAGGGAATAACACACTTTAGTGACTATAGTGAATTACTCAAATTTTGGATTGATTCAATAAAATATTTGACAAATTATAATATTTTAATTTCATTACATCCATCTACTAAATTTAGCGAACACAGTGCTATTGATTTTCTAGAGTATAAAATTTTGGATCAACCCTTAATTGAAGTAATTGGTTTAGTAGATTTGTTTATTGCATCAATTTCTGCCACAATTCAATGGGCAATTGTTTGTGGAATTCCAGTAATAAATTATGATGTTTATAGATTTAATTATGATGATTATCTTGGAATAGATGGTATTCTATATTGTGATAAACCAGATTTATATTTAGAAAAATTAAGACTAATTAATGACCCAGATTATTATCAGATTATTAAAAATAATCAAATGATTCATTCTAAAATGTGGGGTATACTTGATGGAGATGGCGCGAATAGGATAATAAAATTATTAAATAAATGACAATATGAATAACAATCAAAATAATTATTCAATTAGGTTGAAAAAAGCCTTAAATATAGAGCTTGGCAAACTTTTTGACAATAATGGTAAGATGAAAGTTGAGAAAGCTCATTATATAGAAGCATGCCCAGTTTGTAAGTCTAAAGAATGTAATTTTGAATTTGTAAAAGATAATTTTATTCACAAAAAGTGTTCGATTTGTAATTTCGTATTTATTGATCCTCGATTAAATGAAAAGGCATCTTTTGATTTTTATAATTCACAAGTAAATGAGATTTATAATGAAACTAAATTTCATGAAGAGAATTATTCAATTTCATTTGACGATACATTTAACTTGAATAACTATGAATTAGTTAAAGAAATTATTTCTGAAACAAAAGGCAAAAATTTTTTAGAAATTGGTCCAGGTAGAGGGGCTGTAATTAAACAGGCTAATATAGATGAGTTTAATGTTTATGCTGTTGAACTTAATAAATTATTGATTGAAAAAATTAAGCCCTATTGTACAAAGGTTTTTGATGAAGATATTATTAATATTGATTTTGAAGGTGTTTTATTTGATGTAATTTATTTTCGTGATGTAATGGAACATATTCCTGAACCAATTCCTTTTTTACATAAAATTTCGAGCTTATTAAAGCCCGGAGGAGTTTTATTAATTGACACGCACAATATAAATTCTTTTATTAATCTCATAACACGTGAATATCATACTGTAATTTTTGGATTTGAGCATCCCGTACATTGGAGTGAAAAAACTTTAGTTAAGGCAGGAGAATTTGTCGGTTTAAAACATTTAAAATCAGAATTTACAGAAATTGATTTTTCAATATACAATGTCCTTAATTATTTTCTGAATCCTTCTTTTACGTTTATAAATCCACCAAAGAAAAAACGGAATATTTTATTAAAATATTTATTGCGTTTGTTTGAGATACCAATTTTAAGAAAAATTGATTATAGCCTTTCAAGATTTATTTCTTTAAAGATGAGGAGAGGATCAAAAATGCAAGTTTTTTTTACAAAGTGATTAATTGAATTTTAATATGAACAGAATAAAAAAATGTAGAGTTAGTGGAGATAAAAACCTGCTTAGTGTATTGAGCTTAGGTGAGCAGTCATTAACTGGAGTATTTCCTGCCTCTAAACAGGAAGAGATTACAAAAGGGATGCTCGAACTTGTTTGGTCTCCAGAAAGTCAATTGTTACAATTAGCGCATTCTTTTGATTTAGAGGAAATGTATGGAGACAATTATGGCTATCGCTCAGGTTTAAACCAGTCTATGGTTATTCATTTGACTAATAAAATCAATACCCTTGAAAAGTATGGCAATTTACTAAGTGGTGATTTAGTGATTGATATTGGTAGTAATGATGCAACTTCTCTTAAGGCTTATCAAACAAAAGGTATTGATCGAGTTGGTGTAGATCCCACTGGCAAGAAATTTAGTTCTTATTATACGGACGGGATAAAATTGGTCCCAGATTTTTTCCCTTCGCCGGAGTTGATGAAAGAAACTAAAGGGAAAAAAGCTAAAATAATTACTTCTATTGCCATGTTTTATGACTTGGAAGATCCAATAGCTTTCGCTCAATCTATTCATGACTTTTTAACGGATGACGGTATTTGGCATTTCGAGCAAAGTTATATGCCCTCAATGATCCGAATGAATGCATATGATACTATTTGTCATGAACATTTAGAATTTTACTCCTTATTTAATATCAAATATATTTTGGAGCGAGCAGATTTGAAGATATTAGATGTTCAAATGAATAGTATTAATGGAGGGAGCTTTGCTGTTACTGCTTGTAAAAAAGTTAATAAAAGAAAAGCAAATGATGTAATTATAAATTGGTTGTTAGAAGAGGAAATTAAAATGGGTTTTGATTCTCCTAAACCATTTAGAGAATTCGAAAATCGAGTTTTTCAACACCGTAAATCATTAAAGTCTCTGATAGATGGTTTAAATTCTGACGGGAAACGTATAATGGGGTATGGCGCTTCCACAAAGGGAAATGTATTATTGCAGTTTTGTGATTTTACAGAGAAAGATATTTCAGGAATTGCTGAAGTAAACCCGGATAAATATGGTTGTTATACGCCCGGCTCTAATATCCCGATTTATTCCGAAGAAGATGCAAAGCGGATGAAACCAGATTATTATTTAGTCTTGCCATGGCACTTTAAGGATGGTATTATTCGTAGAGAGCAAGAGTTTTTAGCTAATGGAGGGAAATTAATTTTCCCATTACCTGAAATTGAGATTGTAGGTGGTTGAATTAGATAAAAATTTAAAAAAAGCTTTTATTCTGGGGTGCGATGGTCAGGATGGGAGACTTTTAAGCAAGCTACTTCGTCAAAAGTCTTACGAAATCATAGGCCTTTCAAGGGCTAAGGAATCAATCAATCCGGAATTATCTAGGTATATTAGCTTTGATTTACTTGAAGATAGTTTTCATATGATTGAAGACTTTATCCGACTTGAGAAGCCTGATGAAATATATTATTTTGCGGCCTATCATAAATCTGCGCAGGAGTCTGATTTATTCAGCTGGGAGGAGGCAGAAAATTCCGCTAGAATCAATTATTTAGCATTTATAAAAATATTAGGCATTTGTGAACATTATTCTCCCTTATCTAGAATTCTTTATACAAGCTCTTCATTAATTTATTCAAATCTGGGTATAGAAATTCAAGACGAAAATTCAAATTTTGCACCTAATTGCCTTTATTCTTTGAACAAGGTTGCATCGATGGAGGCCGCCAATTGGTTTAGAAGGACAAAAAATCTCTTTATTTCGGTAGCTATCATGTATAATCATGAATCAGCTTTGCGGTCGGATAAGTTTTTATCTAAAAAAATAATTAATCAAGTAAAGCAATACCTTTCTGGCAATCTTTCTGAAATACAAGTAGGCGACTTAAATGCCATTACGGATTGGGGATACGCCTTAGATTACGTGGAGGCTTGTTGGCACATTCTTCAGCAAGAAAATTCAGGTAATTATATCGTTTCTTCCGGAGTTTCAAGGACTGTGCGAGAATGGTTCACATGTTTAGAAGAAATTGTAGGCCAGACATTGCTTAATCGTGTTACAGAAGATAAGTCACTATTATTACGTTCAAAGCCAGCACTTATAGGTGATAATCGTAAATTATTAGATTCAGGTTGGGATCCCGCTCATTCTTTTTTTGATATGGTAAGAAAAATTTATTTTGAGGAAATATGAGTCATTCATCAATATTTGAGGCATACTATGCTAATCCTGAATTTGTTGATAAATATGAAGAATTTAATGATTCTGGAATAGATGTTATTATACCTGTTTTTCATACAAATGAACTTTGGGAGGTAAATTTAAAATCTATATATCGAGAGATACCGGTTAAGAGGCTAATAATAAGTGATGGTGGAGTAATTGATAACAGCATTGAAATAGTTTCAAAATTTCCTCGTGTCGAAATATTGGATCATCGACATTTTAAGTCTCTAGGTAAATGCATTGCCGAACTTATAGCGAGTGTTCAAACGGAGCATTTTATTTATTTACATTCAGATGTATACCTGCCCTCAGATTGGTATATCAATATGATAAAATATAAAGATACGTATGATTGGTACGGTTGTCCGATGAATATTACCTATATGTATAGTTTATTACATAATGATGAAAATCGTCCTTATGCAGGCTCACAAATGGGTCGCAAGGATGCTTTTATTGGCGTCGAAAGGTTTGTTGGCGATGATTATGTATATCGATTTGAGGATTTTGTATTTGATGAGTATGTAAAATCGAAAGGATATAAAACGGGTAAAATCAGTGATACCTTTCACTATCACCAATCGATGTATCGTCAGACCTCAGGGCTAGAATTAAATTTAAAATCAATAAACTTAGAATTAACTAAATCAAAGCACGAAATTGAACGGGAAATAGAAAGTTCCCTAAACACCTTTATTAAATATTTAAATAGTCCAGAATATTTTCCACTATTTACTCGTGTTTTTAAAGCAAATCTAAATCACGGTAATTCTGAATTACTAGTCAAATTTGTACTAAATAATAATAATAAATTTAGAAATAATAAATATTTGAAAATTGCTAAAATGGAATTATTTAAATATCAAATTAAGTCATTTATCAAATCGCTCTTTTTTTGGCAAAATTAGGTCTGATAATTATTAATTGTGGCTAAGATTAAATTAATGGTGATTTCTAATTTAGAAACTGAAAAAAAGTTTTTAGAACAATTAATAATTTTTATTGACACCAATCTTTATGAATCATCAATTATAAACATTGAATATAATTCAGCTAATTATTTTGATGACTTCCTAAAAAAATTTGTTTTTTTAAAATCATTATTGCTAAGAATTAGTATATTCAAATCATTCATAAATTTAATATATTGCTACAAGACGATTAAGGTTCAAAAACCTGAATTACTAATTTTGGGGAACGATAATAGTTATTTATCTGTGTATTTCATAGCCATTGCTAAAATATTAAAAATAACTTCTATTGTATTCCCATTTTCCATGTCTAATAAAGAGGAGATATTATTTGCATTAAGTTCAAAACCTATAAAAAGTCATTTTTATAATTTCATTTATAAAATTAAAAGTCATTTATTGATTTTTTTTTACCCTAAATGGGTGCATTCAGATGGCAATAATTTATTCATATGTTACTCATTAGAATCTCCTTATATTTTTGAATTACTACGAATTTCACCACGAGATCCTTGGGTAATTTGTGGTGGAAATTCAGATTATGTATTTGTAAATAGTGAATTTGAGCGTGATTATTATGTAAAATCGGGTGTTCCTAGAAGTAAGATTCGAATTTATGCATTAGACGAATCAGAGAATGCAAGTGTCATTCCCAATTTGTTTGTTTGGTCGGTTCCTCCTGACCATATTAATTCTGGCATGTTTGAATCTTATGATCAAATGATCGAATTTCATTTAGATCTTTTTTCATTATTGGAAATAGACGTACAAATTTCTTTGCATCCGCGAATTCCAACTGACTATTTTTTGAAATTTAAGTTGTCTAAACGAATTCACGTTTCCAATGAGCCAATTCATACTTTGTTAAAAAGGTGTGAATATTTTATTGCGAGCCAATCGGCTACAATTCGATTTGCACTCAGGGAGAATAAGCACGTAATAAACTTTTGTATTTATGGTCTCCCTTATACAGAATATTCAGGGCTTTCTATTGTTAGTGAAGTAAATACCATAGATCAATTCAGAGAAATTATGACCTTGGCAAAAGCAAATCGTTTATCGAAAAATGATCAAAATGTAGAGAATCACAGTTATTATAAATCGTCAGGTAAAAATTTGAATGAGATGCTATTGGCAGTAGTTGATAAAAAATAAGAAGTCATGAAATGTATAATTGTTGGTTCAGGAAGAATGGGAAGAAGGCATATTCAAGTTGTAAAAAATTTGGGATATGAATTAGTTGGATTGCATGATATAAGTCGTGAGTCGTTAGAGATTGCAAAAGATGAATATCAACTCTCAGATGAAATATTAACAACTAATTTGGAAGATCTCTTTGTTATTGGAGTTCCTGATTGTGCAATTATTTCAACCACTGCAGATTCACATGAATCGATTACATGTTTATTTGCTTCAAAAGGAGTAAGATATATTTTAGTCGAAAAGCCTATGGCAACTTCAATTACCAAATGTCTACATATGATAAATGTCTGTGCTAGTCATGGGGCAAAATTGGCTATCAATCATCAGATGAGATTTCTTGATCAATATCGGATACCTAAATCTATGTTAACTTCTGAAGCTTTTGGAGGTATGAAAAGTATGACTGTAATTGCGGGAAATTTCGGATTTTCTATGAATGCAATCCATTATTTTGAAGCCTTCCGTTATATGACAGATGAAATACCTTATGAGGTTACTGCTTGGTTCTCTGAGGGAAAAGTGAATAATCCGCGTGGTGAGAGATTTGAGGATCGGGCTGGTTCTATTCGCGTTACGACACGTAGTGGGAAAGTGTTATATATGGAAATTGGCGATGAACAAGGCCATGGTATTATTGTCAACTATTTTGGAAGAAACGGTTTCATATTAGTAAATGAACTAACAGGAGAACTAAAATCAGAAGTACGAAAATCTGAATATTGGGACTTACCAACTACCAGATATGGTATGCCTGCAGATGCAATAACTGATAATATAAAAGCAGTAGAGGTGATTGAATCAACAGCAGCTGTACTTGAGGCATTAATTTCAGATGTTGATTCAGTAACAGGCGAGGATGGGTTACTAGCGATAAAAGTGCTCGTTGCAGCCTACGAGTCAGTTTCAAAGGGAGGTTTACCTGTAAAGATTGATCAATGTAATAATTTAGACCAGGAGTATCCATGGGCATAAAAAGTAATATGGGGAAAAAATGTAAAGTAGCATTTGTTGGGGCTGGTTATATGACCACTGAACATTTAAAATCTTTTAAGGATATAATAGATGTTGATTTAGTAGGGATATATAGCCGAACAAAATCAAAGTCAATTGGATTAGCCGATACATATGGAATCATGCATGTATATGATTCCATCACAGAAATGTTTCTGAATGGTAAGCCTGATTTGGTTGTTATTTCTGTTCCAGAGCTCGCATTGAATGGAGTTGTTCAGGAAGCATTCCAGTTTTCTTGGACGTGCTTAATTGAAAAACCTGCAGGTTATAATTTAACTGATGCCAAAGAGATTCTTGAATTAGCCCATAAAAACGCCTCTAAAGTATTTGTTGCTTTAAATCGTAGACATTATAGTAGCACTTTGGAGGTGCAGAAATTAATTAGTGAATCGAATGAGTCAAGAATCATTTTAATTCAGGACCAAGAAGATCCTAAATCGGCATTGGCGGCAGGTCAACCTGAATTAGTTACAAAAAATTGGATGTATGCTAATTCAATTCACATAATTGATTATTTTCAACTTTTTGCGCGAGGAGAACTTTTGAAGACTGAAATCATAGAACCTTTTGATGCTAATTCTCCCTTTTTTGTGCATGCTAAACTTACATTTAAATCGGGTGATATCGGAATTTATCAGGCTTTTTGGAATGCTCCAGGTCCATGGTCTGTTGTTGTCAATACCCAATCCAAGCGCTACGAAATGAAACCTCTTGAAAAATCACATGTTCAAGAGTATAGAAATCGGAATTCAATAGAATTGCCAATTAATCCTTGGGATTTAGAGTTTAAACCAGGATTACGACTTCAGGCTCAAAAGGTTGTAGATTCGATATTGAAGAGCGATTATATTTCTGATTTGCCTACCTTGGAAGATGCATATGAGGCAATGAAGATTACGCATAGTATATATAATTATTAAGATGAATAAAAAAGTTTTAGTTACAGGTGCAGATGGTTTCATTGGAAGCCATTTGGTTGAATTGTTGGTTCAAAGTGGTTATCAAGTAAAGGCATTTTGTTGTTATAATTCATTCAATTCTTGGGGATGGCTGGATACATTTTCAAAAGAATTATTAGATCAAATAGAGATTTTTACTGGAGATATTAGAGATCCTAATGGAGTTAGGACAGCTATGGACGGTATTGATATTGTTTTTCACTTAGCAGCCCTCATTGCAATTCCTTTTAGCTATCATTCACCTGATAGTTATATTGATACGAATGTTAAAGGGACCTTAAATATTTTACAAGCAGCAAGAGATTGTCAAGTTGAAAGAATATTGATTACGTCGACCTCTGAGGTCTATGGAACTGCTCAATTTGTGCCAATAACTGAACTTCATCCAAAGCAAGGCCAATCACCTTACTCAGCGTCTAAGATAGGGGCTGATGCAATTGCTGATTCATTTTTTAGAAGTTTCAATTTGCCCATTACCATAGTTCGGCCATTTAATACGTATGGACCAAGACAATCTGCAAGAGCTGTAATTCCTACCATAATTTCGCAATTATTGGCCGGTTTCGAGGAAATTAAATTGGGAGATCTTACTCCTACCAGAGACTTGGTATTTGTTAAAGATACAGCGAAAGGATTTATTGAAATTGCTAATTGTGAAGCTTTGATTGGTCATGAGATAAATATTGCTACACAAAATGAAATTTCAATAGGTAGTCTAGCCCAGGAGATTATCAATCAAATAAATCCTCAAGCACGTTTAGTTTCAGACGAAAATAGAATTAGGCCTCAAAATAGTGAAGTATTTCGTTTATTTGGTTCAAATGAAAAGTTAAAGCAATTTACTAATTGGTCTCCTAGAATAAGCTTAAGATCAGGAATCGAAGAAACCATCGCTTGGTTCTCCTTATCTGAGAATTTGCAAAAGTATAAGCCTGAAATATATAATTTGTAAATATGAAATTCAATAATGTAGAAACATTTGAATTCATTCGTAATATTTACGGAGGTAGCAGTGTAATTCCCTTGCATGAGCCGAGGTTTAGAGGGAATGAAAAATTATTTGTTAACGATGCAATTGATTCAACTTTTGTGTCTTCAGTAGGGGCTTATGTAGATAAATTTGAGACAATGATTGCCTCAATTTCTGAAACTGAAAGAGGAGTTGCTGTTGTAAATGGAACAGCAGCTTTGCAAGTTGCTTTAAAAATTGCCGGCGTTAATCAGGGGGATGAAGTTATTACACAAGCATTAACTTTTGTTGCTACAACAAATGCAATTAGTTATAATGGAGCAACACCTGTTTTCATTGACGTTGATTTAGATACAATGGGTTTATCTCCTAATTCTGTTAACAACTTTTTACAAGAGTTTGGGGAATTAAGAGATGGAAAGTGTTTTAATAAAAAAACAGGACGTAAAATTTCTGCTTGTTTGCCCATGCACACTTTTGGTTTTCCGGTACATTTAAATGAATTGATTCAAATCTGTAATCAATGGAATATACCACTTGTTGAAGATGCGGCGGAATCACTTGGATCACTCTATGATGGTAAACCAACTGGAAGTTTTGGTGCATTAGGTGTATTTTCTTTTAATGGTAATAAAATTGTTACTGCTGGTGGTGGTGGTGCGATTGTTTCTAAAAATGTTGAATATGGTGCTTATGCAAAACATTTAACTACCACTGCAAAAATTCCACATCCTTTTGAATATGCTCATGATGAGGTTGGCTATAATTTTCGGATGCCTAATCTGAATGCGGCGCTTGCTTGTGCTCAATTGGAACAATTGACAGGATTTATCGAAAGTAAGCGCAAATTAGCGGAACAGTACGATTCTTATTTTAATAAACAAGGAATTAAATTCAGAAAAGAGTCTGAGAATGCTAGAGCAAATTATTGGTTAATGTGCATAGAATTAGAAAATAAGAATGATCGAGATTTATTCCTGAAAGAATCAAATTCATTAGGGATAATGACTAGGCCAATTTGGCAATTAATGTATAGATTATCTATGTACTCAGATAATTACCGAGATAGTCAAAAAAATGCTGAATTTTTGGAAAGTAGAATTGTAAATATTCCTAGTAGTGTTATATAGAAAGGGGAAAATTTTAGTAGGGTATTCTGGACATGGATTTGTTGTGGCTGAAGCTTCGCAAGATTCAGGTGAAAAACTGTTTGGATATTGTGATGTTGCAGAGAAGAATTTTAATCCATTTAATTTGGATTTCCTAGGTAATGAAAAGGATGAAAAATTAAATACGTATTTTAATTCGTGCGAATTTATAATGGGCGTTGGGGATAACCGTATAAGAGAAAACATTTATAGTACATTAAAAAATAATGGTGCTCAAATATCTACAGTAATTGATCCAAAGGCGGAGGTTTCATCTTATGCTCAAATCGGAAACGGGAGTGTAATTTTAAAAAGAGCAATTGTTGGCACACTTTCAACGCTTGGCAAAGGTGTAATTGTTAACTCGTCGTCTATTATTGAGCATGAATGTGTGATTGGCAATTTTGTGCACGTTGGACCAGGAGCTGTACTTGCGGGAAATGTTTCCATTGGGGATCGGAGTTTTATCGGAGCTAATGCGACAATTATTCAAGGAGTTTCCATAGGGAAAGATGTGATAGTTGGTGCCGGATGTGTTGTTATTAAAAATATTTCAGATGGCCAGAAGGTCGTTGGAAATCCAGCAAGAGAGTTATGATCAAACATGTAATTATTATCGCGGAAGCTGGTGTTAATCACAATGGGGACATTGAATTGGCGAAAGAATTAGTAAAACAAGCTGCATTAGCGGGAGCTGATTATGTAAAATTTCAAACATTTAAAGCTGACAAATTAGTAAGTAAATCAGCTCAAAAAGCTGAATATCAATTACAAAATTCAGCTAATGGGGAAAGTACTTCTCAATTTGAAATGCTGAAGGCATTAGAGTTATCTGTTGAAGATCATTATATTTTAATTGATGAATGTAAAAAATATAATATTAAGTTTTTGTCAACGGCTTTTGATCTTGAAGGATTAGAATTTTTGAATACATTGGGAATCGATTTTTTCAAATCGCCGTCCGGGGAATTAACGAATCTCCCATATTTGATTAAAATGGCAAAAATGGGAAAGCCAATAGTAATTTCTACTGGTATGGCAAATTTAGACGAGATTAATGCCGCGATTGGAGTGTTTGAAAAATACGGTATTTCGAAGTCGCTAATTACTGTTTTACATTGTAATACAGAATATCCTACACCTATGAATCATGTAAATCTGAAGGCAATGAATCAGATTAGAGATATATTTAATGTTTCGATTGGGTATTCTGATCATACGCTGGGAATAGAGGTTCCAATTGCGGCGGTTGCCCTTGGAGCTAGTATTATTGAAAAACATTTTACCTTGAATAGATCTCTACCTGGTCCTGATCATAAAGCATCTCTCGAACCGTCTGAATTAAGGTTAATGGTTCAATCAATTAGGAATATAGAACTTGCAATTTCTGGAAGTGGGATTAAAGAGAAAAGTCCTAGTGAGGAAAAAAATATTACCATAGCGCGCAAAAGTTTACATATTAAATATGATTTGCCCAGGGGACATATTATAAGTGAAAATGATTTAATTTCACTTCGTCCAGGAAATGGTATTTCGCCCATGGATATTGAGCGTGTGATTGGTAAAGAATTACTCATTGGCAAAATAGCAAATGAGATTTTAAATTTAGAGGATATAAAGTGAGAATAGGTGTATTAACTAGCTCTCGTGCAGATTTTGGTATTTATCAATCTTTGTTAGATCAGCTTATTGAAGATTCATATTTCGATGTAACAATTATTGCTTTTGGTATGCATTGTTCCCCATTATTTGGAGATACAATAAACGAAATTAAGTCAAAATACACCTGTAAAATTGATACTATTGCATGTCTTTTGGGATCAGATGATGTGCCTTCAATAACCACTTCGTTTGGTATTACAGTATTAAAATTTGCTGATTACTGGGCAGTAAATTCTTACGATATAGTAATATGTTTAGGAGATAGGTTTGAAATGACCGCAGCTGTTCAAGCAGGATTATTGGCAAATGTTAAATTTGCCCACATACATGGTGGTGAAACTACTTTAGGTGCTTTAGATAATATTTTTAGACATCAAATTACGCTTGCTTCAAAATATCATTTTGTTTCTACTTCTATTTTTGCAGAAAAGGTTGAGGAATTAATAGGTAAAAAAGATGGAATCTTTTGTGTAGGATCAATCAGTTTAGATGGAATTGAAGAATTTGAATTTACTCCGGAGAAAGAATTGAGAGATAGTTATAAATTTCCCAGTGGTGAATATATATTAGTAACCTTTCATCCAGAGACAGTAAATAATTTGGACTTGGAGATACAACTCAAAGCTTTAATTGATGCGTTAAAAGTAGTTATCAATAAATATAATATAATAATTACTATGCCCAACGCGGATGCTGCGGGCTCTCTCATAAGATCTTCATTTTTAAATTTTAATCAAATTTTCGAGGACAAGGTTCTTTTGGTAGAAAGCTTTGGTAAAAAGAATTATTTTTCAGCGATGAAATATGCCCGTATATTGGTTGGCAATACTTCAAGTGGAATAATTGAAGCTGCATCATTGGGTAAATTTGTATTAAATATTGGAGATCGTCAAAAAGGTAGGGCTCAGAGTGGAAACGTTATTAATGTCGGTTTTGAAAATATTATAGAAGGGTTTCATCAAGCTTTGATTGAGGATTCTTATTTGGGAGAAAATATTTATAAAAAGAGTAACTCGGTACAAAAAATAATTTTGGAACTAAAAAAAATTCATGAGGCACTATAAAGAACATTTGGTGCCTGAAGGCACATCTATTTTAGAGGCTTTGAGAATAATGGATAAATTGGCTGAAGATGCTTTTATTTTCATAGTTGATAAAAATGAAAAATTATTAGGGTCTCTAACTGATGGCGATGTAAGAAGAGCCTTAATAAAGGGGTTAGACGTTAATAGGTCTGTAAATGAAATATTACAAACAAATCCTAGATTTATTAGGAAAACAGATTTTGATGTTAATCAAGTAATAAATCTGAGGAATAATTTATTTAAAATTATACCTATTCTAGATGAAGATGATGTTATAATAAATGTTATTAATTTTAGTCAGGTAAAGTCTTATCTGCCACTTGATGTAGTAATTATGGCTGGAGGAAGAGGGGCAAGGCTTAAGCCAATGACAGATATTACGCCTAAGCCGCTTTTAAAAGTTGGGGATAAGGCCATAATTTCGCATAATTTGGACAGATTACTGTATTATGGTATTGACGATTTTTGGATTAGCGTCAATTATTTAGGCGATCAAATTGTCACCGCAATTGGTAATGGGGAGGACAAAAATTTTAATGTTGATTACATATGGGAAAAAGAACCATTGGGGACGATTGGTTCAGTATCTCTCATAAATAATTTTAAACATAATTGCATACTGTTAACTAATTCGGATATATTAACAAATTTAGATTACGAAGATTTTTACTTGAAATTCATTGAATCGGGTGCAGACTTTGCCGTTGTAACTATTCCATACAAAGTTGATATTCCTTATGCTGTACTAGAAACAAAAGGGAATGAAATTCTTAGTTTTAAAGAAAAACCTAGTTATACATATTATTCCAATGGTGGGATTTATCTCTTAAAAAAAGAAGTTTTAGATTTGATTCCTTATGCAGGATTTTTTAATGCAACTGACTTGATGGAGCGCTTAATTGAAAATGGGAATAAAGTAATTTCTTATCCTTTGAATGGTTATTGGTTGGACATTGGTAAGCCAGATGATTACGAAAAGGCGCAAAGAGACATCCATTTAATAAATTTAAAATGAAATTAGTCGTGCTTATACCTGCAAGAGGAGGTTCAAAGGGTGTACCTGGTAAAAATATTAAATTATTAAACGGTAGGCCATTAATTCAATATACAATTGATGCGGCTAGGGAAATTTGTTCTGATGCGGATATCCATGTTTCATCGGATGATCTTAATATAATTAATGTTGTTTCTAAATTAGGCCTTGAAGTTCCATATATTCGTCCATCGGAATTATCAACAGACGCAGCCAGTAGTTTTGAAGTCATTCAACATGAAATCGCATTTTTGGAGTCAATTAATTCTAATCCAGAAGTTTTGATTTTACTACAACCAACTTCTCCTTTTCGTATAGGAAAACATATTCTTGAGGCATTGTCTCTTTTTGATTTATCCTGTGATTTAGTGGTATCCGTAAAAGAATCAAAATCGAGCCCATATTTTAACATAATGGAAGAAGATAAAGATGGATTTTTGATAAAATCAAAGCCAAACAATTTTACGAGGAGACAAGATTGTCCGCCTGTATTTGAGTTAAATGGAGCTATTTATATTTATAATTTGGAAAGTTTAAAAAAAGAAGGTGCGAAGGGGATTAAGAAAATAAAAAAGTATGTTATGGACGAAATGAGCTCACATGATATTGACACAATGTATGACTGGAAAATTGCAGAGTTAATAGGATTAAATATGAAAGCATGTTAAATGTAAGGTTAATACCAAGGTTAGATATAAAAGGCCCTAATTTAGTTAAGGGTATTCATTTAGAAGGTCTTCGAGTTTTAGGAAAGCCTGAAGTTTTTGCAAAATATTATTATGAAAATGGAGCAGATGAGCTGTTTTTTCAAGATACAGTCGCAAGCCTATATGATCGAAATAGTTTGCAAAGTATAATTACAAAAACTGCAAAAGAGATATTTATACCATTAACAGTTGGAGGAGGTTTAAGAACTATTGATGATATAAATAATGCATTACGTTCAGGGGCAGATAAAGTAGCCATAAATACTGCGGCAGTAAAAAATCCTGAGTTTGTGAGGCAAGCTGCAACTAAATTTGGGTCTTCTACCATTGTGGTAGCTCTAGAAGTAATAAAAGAAAGAGATGGTAATTACTATGTCTTTACAGATAATGGAAGAGAATATTCTGGACTTGAGGCTATATCATGGGCAAAACAAGTAGAAGAATTGGGTGCAGGCGAAATAGTAATCACCTCTGTTGATAAAGAAGGTACAGGAGAGGGATTTGATATTGATTTAATATATAAAATAGCTTCAAATGTCAATATTCCTGTAATCGCACATGGCGGAGCGAAGGATTCTCTTGATGTTGTGAAGGCTGTAATGGAGGGCAAAGCTGATGCAGTCGCAGTTGCATCCATTTTACATTACGCTGCCATGAAACATATAGAAGATTCAAATGAAGATTATCAAATAGAAGGTAATACTTCCTTTATGGCAAGCGGAAAAACACCTAAGCACATTTTACCTACAGATTTGATCAGATTAAGAGAAGGGCTAATCACGGCGAAAATTCCAACTAGAAAGTAAATATGACTATCAATAATAAAACTATTTGTATCGTCGATTATAAGCTAGGTAATTTATTTAGTGTAAAACAGGCATTAGAGAATATCGGGTTACATATAATTATTAGCTCAAACCCTGAAGAGATAAAAAATTCAGATGCGCTGGTATTGCCTGGAGTTGGATCATTTAAAGATGCAATGAATAATTTAGATCAACTTGGGTTAATTGACCCAATTAAAAGTGCAATAAATGAAGGTAAGCCTTTTTTGGGAATTTGTTTAGGCTTGCAATTGCTTTTTAGTTCAAGTGAGGAGTTTGGGGAATGTGCTGGTTTGGATATAATAAAAGGTAGAGTAAAGAAATTTCCCAATCAGACCATAGATGGGATAGTATATAAAGTCCCCCAAATAGCTTGGAATCAAATTTATGAAGGGAAAAGTTTAACATGGAAAAAAACACCTTTGGACTCTACCGAAAATGCAGAATACATGTATTTTGTACATTCATATTATGTGCAGCCAGAGGAAAATGTTGGGCTAACATATACTACATATGGCTCTTGTGAATATGTATCAAGTATTTTAAAAGAAAATATTTTTGCTTGTCAGTTTCATCCAGAGAAAAGTGGAGAAAAAGGCTTGGAAATATATAAAAGGTGGGCAGAATTAAATAATATCAAATAATAATATGGGACAAGAATTAAGAGAAGCTTTTTTTGGTCTTCCTCAAGAAGTCAAATTTTGCAAAAAATGTGTGATGAGTAATCAAAGGCCAGCTTCAGCGGTGGAATTTAAACACACAAAAGACAGTAAAAAAGTAACATTGAATTTCGACGATGAAGGTATCTGTGATGCTTGCAGGACTGGGGAACAAAAAGACTCTATTAATTGGGGTATGAGAGAGGAGGAATTATTAAAGCTACTAGATAAATATAGGTCTAAAGATGGTAGCTATGATTGCTTAGTTCCGGGAAGTGGAGGGAAAGATAGCGCTTATCAAGCACATGTATTAAAATATAAATATGGCATGAATCCATTAACATGTACGTGGCCGCCAATTTTATATACTGATTATGGATATCAGAACTGGAAAAATTGGATCGACTCAGGTTTTGATAATATTTCATTTAATCGAAATGGTCAAGTAATGAAATTGTTGACTAAGTTATCTATAGAAAACTTATATCATCCATTTCAGACTTTTATGTTAGGTCAAAAAAATTTGGCACCAAAAATTGCAAGTAGATATGGTATAAAACTAATTTTTTATGGTGAAAATGAAGCCGAATACGGTAATCCAATCGCGGATAATAATACATCTTTGAGAGATAAGTCTTATTATAGTTTTAATAATTTAGACGAGATATATTTAGGAGGTGTTTCAATTAGAGAACTAAAAGAAAAGTATAAGGTCTCTCAAAATGATTTGATGAGTTTTTTGCCAGCTGATGCAAAGGAACTTGAAAAATCAGAAATTGAAGTTCACTATTTAGGGTATTATTTGAAATGGACACCGCAAGAGGTTTACTATTATGCCGTAGAGAATACAGGATTTAAAGCTAGGCCATTTAGAACTCAAGGTACCTATAGCAAATACAATAGTATTGATGATAAAATTGATGATTTACATTATTATACTACATTTATTAAGTTTGGGATTGGCCGTGCAACGTATGATGCCTCTCAAGAAATAAGAAATAAACATCTTACCCGCGAAGATGGAATTGCTTTAGTAAATAAGTTTGATGGGGAATTTCCAGATCGTTATTTTAATGAGGTTATGGAGTACTTGGATATAGAACCAGATTATTTTAAGACAAAATTGACAGATAAATTTAGATCGCCACATTTATGGGGGAAGGATGAATTAGGGAATTGGAAATTAAGACATACTGTTTCTAAAAATGGATTAAATGATTAGAGAAAAGTGAATTCACCATTTTTAAATGATGCAATCAGGGTATTTAATTTTGTTAAATATTTATTTTCTGTAAATGAAAGGAATAATCTAGTACAATCAGATGTTCTTTTCATTTGTGGGGACTCAAGTAGATCCATTTTAATTGAAAATAAGAGATATTCCCATTTAATTGATACATTAAATGAGAAGTTATTATCATTAGATATAAAAACTCTTACAATCGCATCACCCCCAGCAATTATTTTTGGGGATGATGCTTTTGGTAATGTACATTCAATAAATGGTTTATATTTTCGAGCTCGATTAATCAAAAATATTTACTCCAAATTGTTTCGAAATCTCCAAGTCGGCAATTCCATTATGGGTGGCATGTGGGCTAAAATTTTATCCAAAGTTCGACCTAAATTGATTATTGGAATCCAGCCTGAAATCGAGCTTTGTTTAATTGCGAAAAATAAGAATATCCCAATCTTCGATTTGCAACATGGGATACTTTCAGATGAGGGCTATTATGGTTTACAATGTCGGGAAAGTATTAATCAAGAAGGATGGCCAACATCCATTTTATGTTGGGATCAAAATAGTAAAAATTGGGTTGATAAGAATTGTAGAAATTTTGTTTCTTCAAATGTAATTGGCAATCCATGGTTAAATAGATTCTTAAACAAAAGTAAAAATGATACTGTAGTCAACAGTTTTTCAAACATTGATAGTATAAAATTGACCGAAAATGGGAAATTTAGTATTTTGATAACTTTACAATGGGGGGCAGAAGAGCAGAATATACAAGGTGCAATTTTAGGTATGCCTCAACATTTAGTTCAAATAGTGAAAGAAACAAGTAATATTTATAATTGGTTTATTAGGATACATCCAATACAAATACTAAATCTAGGCAAAGGGGAAATATTTGAAAATTTGCGCCGGACTTTTAATGGTTTTAATAACATAAATTGGGATTGGGCTACAGAAATGCCTTTGCCAGTTGTTCTAAGTAAAATGCAATTACATATAACTTCTCACAGTGCTTGTACGATTGAGGCGTCTTATTTTAATGTTAAAACTGGGCTGATCAATCGCAATTCAAAAATGCTTAATGATTATTTTTCTAATCAAATTAATCAGGGACATGCTGACATTGTCGAAATAAGTGAACTAAATGATTGGATTAAGAATAATCTTGAGGATGTTTATACGAAATTAGTCGTTAATGATACTGAATTTGAAAATTTCTTAGATCTTGTAATTTCGATTGTTAGAAAAAATTGAAATGGCAAAATTTTCCAAAGAATGGTTTTCCAATATTTATATAATTCAACTTTTTTTGTTGGCATTCTTGCCAGGTTCGATTTTGTTCGTAAGTCCAATTGCACGGGTATTTTTTTATTTATTGCAAATATTGTTTTTTTATTTTGGGCTTAAAATTTCGATAGCAAACAAGAATGGTGTTTTTTTGAATTATTATTGGTTGTTGATTTTATTTTCTGTTGGGTTTTCTTTGTCTGGGTTGTTATTAGGGCAAAATGATATAAATTCCTCAATTTTACTCTCATATATTAGCTTCATATTCTTAATCATTAATTCTGGCTTATTCTTTTCAAATTTGCAATCTCTAAAACTTGAAAACTTTAAATCCATATTTAGCTGGTTTATATTCATATGTTTAATCATAGGAATTCTGCAATATTTTGGAATAATTGATTTTGAGTTTGCTCGTACTAAATATTTTGTTGCGGGAGAGGATAATAAAATTTTAGAAGCCTCTAGATCAACATCTTTATTCATTGAACCATCGGGGTGGGCATACTTTTATTCATTATTTCTTTTTTATTCTATACACAAGCATTCGAATAAGTTTTTGAGTATTGTTATTGTCTTTGCATCTTTATTTTTAAGTAATTCAGGTTCAGGTTATGTTTTTGTCATTTTGCTTTTAGGTTACTGGTTTATTTTTTCTAAATCAATTCCGATTCTCATTAAATTGAGTGTTTTATCTGTTTTTATTTTTTGTATAATTTATATCGGTTATAGTCAATTTGAACTTATTGATAAATTATTTTTCAGAAAGGATTATAGAAATGTCGCTCCGGCTTTAACTCTTAGTTATTTATTAAATGAGTCACCGGAGTCATTAATTTTAGGGAATGGCATCTTTTCTCTACTCAAATTTACACCTCAATTGGATTTAGCTGAATACGCTCAAACAACTACTAACTTCTATGTAGATGTTTTATTTGAATTGGGGTTATTAGGTTTATTTGGAGCCTTAATATTCCTCTATAAATCCATTCGAATGTCATTTATTTATTTTATCATTTTATTGGTATTTATATCTCAATTTGGATACAGATCTTATTTAATTCCATTCACTTTATTTTTGTTTTGGGTTACTCAAAATACAAAATTGGATAAAGAAAATAATGCATAAATTTTCATTGTTGGTTTCTCATTATGATAGACTATTTATTGTTGAAAATCCAATTTGGAAATATTTGGCAGATCCTTTTATTTTAATTTCAGAGGAAAATAAACTCGTAATTTTAGCGGAGGAGTTTGATCGGTTTAAGAAAAAAGGGGAATTAATATCTATTACAATTACTGGTTTTTTTACAAACGAATTAACCGTCTCAAAAAAAGTAGTGATTTCTGAGGATTTTCACCTTTCGTTTCCAGCTCCTTATTTTATGGAGGGGGAAATTTATATTCTTCCTGAATCTTCGGAGATTGAAAAACTTTTACTCTATAAATTGGATATTTCGAATCTTAAAATAACTAAGAAATTTGATTTAAGTGAAGGACATTTTGTAGACCCGGTTATTTACTCAGATGGTCAGTCGAATTATTTATCATGGTATACAGGTTCAGGCAATTCTGATGGAATCACCGTTGCTCAAAAAATTGATTTGTCAAAATTTTTGAATGGTGAGTTTATTTATGACTCATTCAAATGTAAAAAACTTTCTGATTATAGGGCTGCAGGCAAAATTAATTTAAATGGATATAGGCCAGCACAATCTAGCGAGACATTTTATGGTGGAGGTTTATTTTTTGAAGAAAATTCAAATTATAATTCAGTTTCAATTATAAATAATATTAAGACACCACCCTCCATACTTAGCAAAATTAATATAGAATTATCGCACCATTTTGATATTAATGGTCATTCATGGTGCATTGATTTTTGTTTAAAATCCTATACTCAGTTTTCTAAAAATGTAATTCTTAAAAGACTGAATCTCGATTCTCTTGGAAAGGAAATAAAATTCATTAATATAAATTAGTATTTCTATGGGAGTTACAATACTTAATGATTTCCCAACTAGCTATTTTTTTAAACCATTTTCTGATTGTTCTGGTATAAATTTGGTTTCCCTATTTGAACACTCTTCAATAAGAAATAAAGATTATTATACGCTTAATTCCCGTGTAGTTTCTTTAAATAAACAGTATGAATCTAATTCAAATTTTAGTCGATTAGTAACATTATATAAGTATAGAAAATTATTTAAAGAAAAGGTCTGTATACCTGGATGGGATTATTTTGAATATTGGGTGATTGTTTTTTTAATTAGGCCAAAATATGTGTCAATGATATTTGAATCAACTATTTATGAATCTAAGTATACAGGAATAAGCGGGTTTTTAAAGTTTTTGTTTTTGAGTAAAGTTGATTTGGTTTTTGCGCCTGGTATTCCACATCAGAATCTTTCAGAAAAACTGGGATTCAGAAAAGAGGTTTATATTACAGGAGGCGTTGGATGGCATAATTGGTTTAATTTAGCAATGGTAAATAGAGAAATTGTTGAGGAAGTTACCAATATACTCTATGTAGGAAGGCTTTCTGAAGAAAAAGGGGTCACAATGATTCTAGATTTAGCTGAAAATTTCAGCAATTTTCATTTTCAAATTGTTGGCTCTGGGCCTTTGGAAGATAGCCTAAAGGCTAGAATTTTAGATAATCAAATTGATAATGTTGAACTAGTAGGATATGTAAATAGTTCAGAACTCGAGTATTATTATAAAAATAATCAAATACTTATAGTTCCATCAGTATCAGAAGTTTGGTGTTTAGCAATTGAAGAGGCACTTCATTTTCAACTTCCTGTTTTAATTTCTGATATGGTTGGATGTCGAGAAGATTTAATTGAAAAATTTGATTTAGGCCTTGTATTCAAATCAGGAAATTTGGAAGATCTAATTATTAAATTCAGATTAATTTCCAGTAGGTCTAATTATTCTAAGTTGGTTGGGAATATTTCTTCATGTTCCTTCAAGCAGATTAATAAATATTCGCATTTAGTTGAGAAATTAAAGGATGCAGAATGAAATAAAAGTGGCATTTATTACTTCAGTCTCTCATAGGGAAGGAGCATTTTATGGAGCTGAGACTAGTTTGAAATTTTTATTAAACGAAATTAAAGACGTAAATCCGTCAATTAAATTTGATATAATATTACGCAAATCATTTTTGCCTTGGAGAAATAATTCCACTGATGATATATTGGTAATTGCCAAATTCTTTGAAATAGAGACATCGCAAATAAAAGAAGCATGGATACCTTATGTAACTTTTCCAATTGAGAGACTTTCAATTAAATCATTTATTCGATTTATAAGTACAAACATTATTGAGCTTTTTTTTAGGGCAAAAATTAACAACTTATTAATTGATTATGATTTTGTACATATAAATAATTCACACTTATATTTAACTGGGAAAGCTCTTAAGTCTAAAAGGGGTAATGTTAGTCAGCATATTCGCGATTATATTCATTATCCAAGTTGGATGTCTAATTGTGCAAGTAAATATTTTGCTATAGATGATACTACATTTAATAGTATGCCTTTTTTTTATAAATCAAACGGTTGGAAGTTATTAAACCCTTACCAAAAAAAGGAAATTAAAAAATTGGATTTTGAGCTATCAGAAATTAGGAGAAATTATATGTTTGTTTTTTGCATGGTCGGAGCATTAATTCCAATAAAAGGGGTCGATTATGTGATTAAAGAATTTATAAAAATTAATAATAGTAACTGCTGCCTTGTAATTGCTGGAGGTTATCATGAAAAGGAATATTTCACTTATTTGAAAAAATTGGTAAATGGCGATAGCCGTATTTTTTTTATTGGCCAGGTTGGCGAAGTCGAGCAAGTGTATAATATTTCAGATTTTAATTTAAGAGGCGATGATCGATTTTGTATTGGTAGGACAACAATCGAATCATGCTATTGGGGTTTATTAAATATTTTACCAAAAAAAAATTCAGATAAAATTGTTTTTGAATCTGATAATGTAAGTAAATTGATTAAAATGTGCAGTACATTTTATGATGCCAGAATTGAAGGAAGTTTGTCAAGTGTAATTAGTAAAATAATTGCTGGAAGTATTCATAAGCCAAAACCTCAAAGTGTGATCACGACTGAAAAAAGCACCTCTTTTTTCCTTCAAAAATTATTAAGTTTAAAATATGATTAGTACAATTTTCAAATCAACTTTTGAAATCCTAAAAAAGAATTATTACAAGGCCCAATTTGAGCCCACAATTTTATCTATTTTTATTAATCCTAGTTACTTTATTAGACGTGATTTATTTAACAATATTTCAATCTTAGCTTTAAAAATTCAAGGCTCAATATTGGATTTTGGCTGCGGAAGAAAACCTTACCAGAATCTATTTACTAATTCATTTAGCTATATTGGATTAGATCTGGATCATAGTGACAAATTAAAGAATAATGTATTTGCGGATTTGTTCTATGATGGTGTAACGATTCCAATTGAGGATTATACAATTGATAATATTTTTAGTTCAGAAACATTTGAGTTGTTGCCAGATCCCAATAAGATTCTTTGTGAATTTAATCGAATATTAAAACCAGGCGGAAAATTATTAATAACTGTTCCATTCGTTTGGGAAGAGCATTGGAGGCCATATGATAATGTTAGATATACAGAAATTGGAATAAAAAAACTCCTTCAAAATAATGGGTTTGAAATTCTTGAATCTCGAAAATCTACATCTTATTTTGCCTCGGTACTTCAATTGTTCATTACTTATTTGTGGAGGGTTGTATTTCCGAACAACAAATTATTGAAAGGGATATTTACAATATTATTGATTTCTCCATTTAATTTATTAGGTATAATTATTGATTTTTTTTCTAGGAAAAATTCAGACAGTTATTTCTATCTTAATACAGTCGTTTTAGCACATAAAAAAAATTAAGTGCGCCCTGGCCTTCTTTTTTTCGGAGAACTTTCACCTCGAACTATTCATGGCTCAAGTATTTCTAGTACGATTAATCTAGAAATGCTCGGTGAACATTTTAATATTTCGAAGGTAGAGGAATTTGCAGACTTAAAGTATCATGGTCAACTTTCTTGGGGGAAACAGATTGCATTTATTCGAGCTTTACGGAAATTTTGGGTTCAATTGTTTCGCAA
>JACCDW010049562.1_pt1 | contig 35342 bp, 30 predicted proteins | sample 7449781 | NCBI WGS metagenome assembly JACCDW01 (sample SAMN15323449, study PRJNA562643) | freshwater metagenome | isolation source: river surface water | place: USA:Blue River Watershed | collected 2017-08-18
GAGGCTCGAACCCGCGACCTACAGCTTGGAAGGCTGTCGCTCTACCAACTGAGCTACTCCCGCGTTTCTATGTAAATTTGGTGGGGAAAGAAGGATTCGAACCTCCGAAGGTAAAAACCAGCAGATTTACAGTCTGCCCCATTTGGCCGCTCTGGTATTTCCCCATAGTTTGTAATAACTTTCGTCATCACCCCGATTTACACGGATTGGAGCCACTTGTCGGAATCGAACCAACGACCTACTGATTACAAGTCAGTTGCTCTACCAGCTGAGCTAAAGTGGCTTATATCTAAGAACTTTTTCCTCTTTCTTCGCTATCATCTCCGAAAAAGGACTGCAAAAATAGGGTATTTTCTAAATATTTCAAATCTTCTTTAGTTTTTTTACACAGAAAATAATGCGTCCGCTTTTTTCTTCAGTCTAACCCACTAGTAATAAGCCCTTTCGTACTTAGAAAATTCCTGTACATCGATTCTTTTTCTTACCCCTCTGCCCTTTAACTCAAAAAAGTTAATTTTGCCATTCACTATGGCCTCCAAACGATCAAAATATACCCTTCTTATCTTATTAGGTACCCTTGCCCTCGGTTTTCTACTCTGGAAAAACCCTAATTCTACTAACGAAATTGCGCTTAACCAATTTGCATTAAAAAATCCAAGCCAGGTAGTTTCCATCACCCTTACACCCAATAATAAAAAAATCCCTTATCTAGTATTAGTAAAATCAGGGGACCAGTGGCTGGTGAAAAATGCCTCCGATTCCTTCCCCGCAGATACCAATAATGTCCATCACGTTTTATATAATGTTGCCGCAAAACTTCAAGTAAAAAACCCGGTTTCCGAAAAACAAGTAAAAAATGTAAGCAAATTCATCGCCTCAGACGGCACTAAAGTAATATTCAAATACAAAAACGCTGATGAGCACATCTTCTTTGTAGGCCCTCCAACAAATACCGAACTGGCTACTTATATGTATATGCCCGATAATGAAAAACCCTGTGAAGTAGTAATTCCTGGTTTTACTGGCTATGTAACCCCCAATTTCACCACCAACCCCTTCGTTTGGAAATCACCCTATGTCATCGATGTTGATGCCAAACAAATCCAGTCCGTATCCGTTTCTTGGTTAAACAACCCACAATTGTCGTTTAACATCGAAAAAACCGGCCAAGATTATTCAATCAGCAATTTCCAACGAAAACCAACAAATGGAAATCCCGCGCTGCTAGATGCCTATTTAGAACTATCTAAGCAAATTGCTAGAGAAGTAGGCGATATTCCTGCTATCAACCGAAACAAGTCATTTAAAGACAGTTTATTACGAACCAATCCCTTGGTGAAAATTACCTACCGTTTTTCCAATCCTAAATTGCAACCCTTAACCGTAGACGTGTATCCAATACCCAATGGTGAAGAGGAAATCGCTATTCAAGCAAAACCCAATGAAACACAAACACAATCTACAGCGCTATACTGGATTAAAGCGTCTAACGATCCTATAATCTGGACCGCACAAGAAGTTCTTATCAAAAACCGACTCAAAACTCTTTCCGATTTCCAATAACGTGAGACTAACTTTTGCAATTTCTGGCGGTGTTATCGGCCTAATTTCCAGTGGTACCAAAGGTGCTTTGGCAGGATTTCTCGTAGGGATGTACTTCGATTATATCAGTGAAAGAAATCAAAAAGAGCCAACCAATTCCGCACAAAACAACCAAAGAAGCCAATCCTATAACCAACGAAACGCTCCCGTAGATTTCCAAAACTCCTTACTCATTCTCATTGCCGCTACCATGAATGCCGATGGTAGCATCATGAAAGCCGAATTAGACATGGTAAAAACTATGTTGCTCAGAACCTACGGCGAAGAAGAGGCTAAATCCATGCTCCTACGTTTGCGGGATTTCCTTAAACAAAATCATAATCTTAATGAAGTCTGCCGGAACCTACGCCTGAGAATGAGCTATTCACCAAGATTGGAATTAGTGCATGTTCTTTTCCGAATTTCTCGTGCCGATGGAGATATGTCAGCATCGGAAATCAATCTAATTCAAATGATTGCCACGCAATTGGGCATCAGTACCCCGGATTATTTGTCGATTAAGGCCATGTTTGTTAGTACTCCTAACAGCGATTACCAAATCCTTGAAGTAAGCCCTACCGCAACCGAAGAAGACGTAAAAAAAGCCTACCGCAGAATGGTGATGCGATTCCATCCAGACCGTCTCCAAGGCCTAAGCGAATCCGAAAAGAAAACTGCCGAATCCAAATTTCACAATGTTCAAAAGGCATACGACAACATCAAACGTGCCAAAGGCTGGGTATAAGTCGCGATCACATCCATAATCCACCACATAAAATTGTTGAAACCCCAAAATATTAACCCCCGTCCCTTGGAAGTACATCCATAATTATGAGAGTTCACTTCGCCCTGTTTTTTGTTTCTCTGCTCTATGCAATCTTATTTTCTTTAGCAGGGCAAATTATGCCGCAATACATGCACCCTGAAGGATTTGTGATGCTTAGGATTCTTACAGCATTCGCATTATTTCAAATAACAGCCGCTTTTGTAGGGTTTGAAAAAGTACAATGGACAGCCCATGGGTTAGAATTCGCAATTTGTGCATTTTTCGGAACCTTCGCCAATATGGTTCTATTCTTTCACGGCTTGGCACTTACACACCCCATAAACGGTGCAATTCTCATGTTGGTTACTCCCCTGTTTGTTGCAATTTTCGATCATTTCCGAATAAAAACTTGGCCGAAATGGGGATTTATATTAGGCACATTAGGAGCAGCAGCAGGTTCAATTTGGTTGATGATGGGCAAGGGAGCACAATTCGACTCTCAAACATTAAAGGGCGATATCTTAGTGGCAATCAACGCCCTATTCTATTCAATTTATTTAGTGCGAGTAAAAAAATTAACGGCTGTATATCAGCCAGTTACAGTAAATAGAATAACGTTTATGTTTGGCGTTCTATTTATGGCAGCCATTGGGGGGCTTTTCGATTTAAGTAAAACCAATTTTAATGTTTTCCCTCAACCCATCGTATTGAAAATTATTTATATACTATTTTTCACGAGTTTCTTGGTCTATCTTCTCAATGCTTATGCTGTAAAAAAAGCAGGCCCTACCCTTGCCGGTTTATACATTTACTTACAACCCGTTCTAGCTGCCATAATCGCGTTGATACTAGGAACAGACCACCTAACCATCACACGATTACTCCAAATTATGTTAATAATGATCAGCGTTTGGTCGGCTACCCGTTTTAGCCCATCGTCTTCCAAACATTGATTCAATCCTTTTACTTATATTTGCATTTTTATTAACGATCATGCGTACACCAGAAGCCAATAGCATTTTAGAAAAAGTAATCCAGTCGGTTGAAAATAATGGCATCGATGCAGGCGCCATCATTCCTGAATTACAAAAAGCGAGAGAATTTGCTTTAAAAGAAGAGGATCCCTTGGTAACTCGCGCACTAAGATTGGCTTGGCAACATTTAGAAGCTAATGATACGTTTGATATTGATTTAGCCGAAGACATTGAAACCATCGAAGAAAATTTCGTATATTTCCTTCAGTTGTGCTTGCGTTGTGAGAATTCATTAAATCGTGATGAATTGCGAGAAATGACAACTTCATTACAACAACTTGCTTAACCGATAACTTCTCATTTTTAGTTCTCCTTCCACCCCCTATTAGATGCTGAATTGGATTAAACATAGTTCCATTCTGCTACTAATTATCCTTTTTTTAGGACAATCCCAGCATTTTCATCACCATGGAGGCATACACAGCCACGAAACTGGGATAATAGATTCGTGCGAAAAAGGCCACAACCATCCCATTCATAGGCACGATAATACATGCCATAACACCCACCACATTACGGAAGATTGCAATTACTGCGATTGGCAACAACCCCTGGTAAATCAATCATCAATTACCATTTGCTTTCAACAAGTAAAAGGTAATTGGTTACTTTATAACGAATTAATTCCCATCCGTATAGTTCAAAATCAAATACGGATTAATTCAAATAAAGCCCCGCCAACAGTGTAACCCTCGGAATTTCACTTAGTTTTCTATCGGTTATCACAGACAGTATTGTATTTACATATTTGCTTGTTTGGTTCAATACAATAGAAAGACAATCAGCTAATCCCATTTTTCGATTTAATACAATAACAACCAATACGTTATTTTATTACTCTAATCGCTCTTCGCATTGGATTACAGCTAGTTTGTAGAAATTTCAGAGGGGGAATTCAATCTATTCCAAAACGATTGATTTAAACTCAGCTCCACAGAGGCTAGTGCCGATTCCGTTTTCCATAAAATCCTTAATAAAAGTTAATTGAATAAAAAAAATTGGATAGTATTTATGTTTTCGTTTGGGCTGATTTCTACTTCGGCCTTGGGGCAAATTTTGTCGAAAAACCTCATCACTACCATACCAAAAGAGAAATGCAACCACGAACTTCATTTAAAATGGATTGGGAATAATGAATCCAGACAACAAAACAACCCCGCAACTATTGATGCGGAATTTTTAATACTACCCAATACTTCCAAAGTTATTTCATCGGCCAACGAAATTATTCATTTTAAAAACCTATGCTCCGATTCGGTTGAAATTGAGATTACCACCCCTAACAATCATTGGCATTTATGGGTAAAAACGGGTAGATCACAATTATGTATTCTTTCGACACAAACCGATGGGATTGACCATGAAATTTCCCAATCTGCGCTTAGGATATCGTACCAGCCCCTAGAAACTTCGGGTAAAGTCCACAGAGAACTAGATCAAGAAATTGAATTGCGAATGCAACCGATTCTAATTCAAACCAATCGAGTGGATCTAGGAAATGATTTCAAAATTGAGGCGAAATCAATGAATTTAGAGAGTAGCGGTTTGTTTGCCAATAAAATTGAGTCGCTACCGATGGTAAGTGTTCTTCAATCCGGACTGGGTGCAGCCAAACCCATAGTTCAAGGGTTAATGGGATTGAGGGTTCCAATTATCAAAAATGGAATTAGAATGGAAGGTCAGGCTTGGGGGTTAGATCATTCGCCGGAATTGGATGGGTGGAATATCCAGTCTGTAGAATTATTGGATGCTGTAACTAGTCTGATTTATTCCCCCGATGCTTGGGGTAAGAGTATTGCTGCCAATGGTTCCTTACCGCTCCATTCGGGATTAGCATTTCATGATTACACCCAACTATTGGGAGTAAATTCAAACGGAATGGGATTGCAAGCTGCCGGAAAATGGAATTTTAGCAGAAAAGAAACTACCGTACAACAGCTAACATGGAATGCCAGAAAACAAGGGAATTACACTACCCCTGCGTATCGAACGGCCAATACCGCTTTAGAGGAATACAGCGTAGCCTACCTCAACCATTATTTAGGAAAAGGAGTTGAAAAAACACTTCGATTAGACGCTTATTTCTTTCAATCCGGAATACTATTGAACAGCCACGTTGGCTCTGTAAGCGATTTACAATCGGCCATCCAGCGCACAGAACCCTTGTATCAGCCGGCATTCTCCTATTCCATCAATAAACCCAAACAAGTAAGTGGCCAATGGCTTAGTAGTTTCGAAACCAAGAAGACCCCGAAACCCAAGCTAACCACTATCCATCGTTGGAGTTTACAAGGAAATATTCGACAAGAATACGATCCCCATCGGGTTGCGAGCAGAACGTTCGCGCAGTTGAACATTCTTCAAGCTACGGCAAGGTATCAGTTCATTCAGACCATTGGAAATTCCAATTACGGCTTGATGCACGAAATTCAAGGGCAGGATTACGGCGGCTACTATTTTATTCCTGCTTATTTACAATGGAGAAGTGCCGCCTTCTTTTCTCAATCGGTAGCGTTGTCTTCTTCGGTAAAGAAGTTAACCTGGGCTATTCGGGCCGATGTTTTAGTGCGAAATTCGAATTTACCTCCCATTAGCGGTCTATCGGGGATCAACTCCTCATTACAGCAAATTTATTTTGCACCAACCGCAGCCATTCGATACGAAAACAACCACGTTCAACTACCTTGGAATGTAGAACTTAGTCATGTCTGGCGCCAACCGGGTGTTAATGAATTATATGCTTCCGGAGTACACCATGGAACGGCTTCTTACGAAATGGGGAATTCAAATTTACGTCCTGAAACCGGGGAAAAACTTGAGGCAAGTTGTAAAATAAAACCGTTAGGACTCTGGATCAGTGGCTTTTCTGTTCTTTCAGCAAACACCATCCATGTATTTCCACAATCGCAACCGGTTATTACGGTTCGGGGAGCATTTCCAGCATATCGATATGAGCAACTCCCCAGTTTCTACGGCGGATTGCATATTTATCAAGGAGTTAATAGCAAAAATCACAACTGGAAGTGGGAGAATACGGCCGAATTTGTATACTCACAAATTTTGGGGCCGAAATCCCAATTATTCAGTCATCCGGCGCTATTACCTGTCCCCTCTGCGAAAACAACACTAACGTATCAAACGCACCACGCCAACTTTACCATTGAAGGAAAAGGTGTTAGCCGGCAACGTTGGTATGATAATCGGTACGACCTATTACCTCCTCCAAATGGATATGTAGTAATGAACTTTCGTTTTACCCTAGTCAATTTCTTAGGGACACAACAAACCTTGGTATTTTATGGAGAAAATATCACCAACCAACGATACCGAGATTACCTAGATCGATTTCGATATTTTGTGGATCAGCCAGGAACCAACATCGGCATTCGTTGGCAAACTAATTTACATAAACACTCAAAACACAATCACCCAAAAACAAATCATTAATAAAAAATCAAACCATGAAAAAAATAATCTTTAATACCATCATCGCGGCCATTGCTGTTAGCTTTGGCGCCTGCGAAAAACACAACGAAGGTGAACAAATAAACACCATTGAATTAACCCTAATAGATTCCATCGGACAATCTAAAACATATACTTGGAAAGACGACGACGGCGCTGGGGGCAACAACCCTGTAGTAGACAGCATCTTATTAGATTCTGGTAAGTACATGGCATCCATTAAATTTTTAAATATTCAAAATGGGAAAAGCACAGACATCACCGAAGAGATAATATCCGAAGGTCACGAACACCTCATCTGCTACGTAGTTAACAGCATAACCATGATGCCATTAACAGGCTTGGCAATCGAGCCTACGGATACAGATAAAAATGGTGTAGTATTGGGATTACAAAGCACTTGGAATTCCTCTAGACCCGACCTTGGAACCATCCAAGTAACGGTTAAACATCAACCAAAATCTGAAGTTGGTGCAAAAACCGGGGATTGTGGCGCGGGCGAAACCGATGTTCAGGTTTCCTTCCCCTATCGCATCCGATAATTTCGTATCTTTGTATTTTTAAGCACTATGAGCGATACACAAGCGTTAAAATCCACGTCCTTATCCGAATTACACATTCAGTTGGGCGCAAAAATGGTACCCTTCGCCGGCTTTAACATGCCCGTTTTGTACGATAACCTAATTCAAGAACACCTCACCGTTAGAAATGCAATGGGTGTGTTTGACGTGAGCCATATGGGCGAGGTTTGGATCGAAGGCCCTAAAGCTTTTGATTTGGTTTCTTGGATTACAACCAATGACGTAGCTTCCTTGTACGATGGCAGAGTGCAATATTCTTGTATGCCAAATAACACCGGAGGTATCGTAGATGATTTATTGGTGTATCGATTCAATGCGGAAAAGTACTTATTGGTAATCAATGCAGGTAACATAGAAAAAGATTTGCATTGGATCAATGAGCAAAATCGAAACTTTGGCGCTTCTGTTACCAACGTAAGTGATGATTACAGTTTGTTAGCCATTCAGGGACCAAAGGCAGCAGAAGCACTTCAAAAATTAACAACTGTAAACCTTGCCGATATTCCTTATTACCACTTTGTTGAAGGAGAATTGGGTGGATTGTCCATTATTATCTCCAATACTGGATATACGGGTGCCGGCGGTTTTGAGTTATACGTTAAAAATAATGATGCCCGTCAATTGTGGGATAGAGTATTTGAAGCCGGTGCCGAATTTGGTATCAAGCCGATCGGCTTGGGCGCTCGCGACACCCTTCGCCTTGAAAAAGGATTTTGTTTGTATGGCAACGATATCAACGACGAAACTTCGCCCATTGAAGCGGGTTTGGGGTGGATTACAAAATTCAATCACGACTTTGTAAACCGCGCTCACCACGAGAACATTAAAACCAACAAGCCCACCAAGAAATTGGTTGGATTTGAGTTAATTGATCGCGGTATTCCAAGACAGCACTACCCTATCTGCAACGCTGAAGGGAATGTTATTGGCGAAGTAACTTCTGGAACTCAGAGTCCTTCCTTAAACAAAGCCATTGGCATGGGATATGTAGCATCTGAATTTAGTGCTACTGGCAGCGAGATTTATATTGAAGTCCGCGGCAAATTACTAAAAGCTCAAGTAGTAAAAATACCATTCTTGTAAAAGGATGTTAGAATGATAGAGTTTTAAAAAAACCGCCTTAACCGGCGGTTTTTTTATTAAATATTCACCTGTAATCCGAAGGTCACCCAGCGAGGCAATAATGGTATAGCCGCAAAATCTCTATAGGATTCATTGGTTAAATTCTGCACCTGCAACCATACTTTAAGCGGAATTTTCACTCCCTTATCATCCCAATGTCCAAAATTTGAATTTTTACCCATTGACCTTAAAACAAAGTTTGCTGAAATTTTTGCATCCATTAATTGATAGATTGTATTCGCTCCTGGCGGTGGCGGAATTTGAGACGGGGTATTCCCATTTGCTCGTTCAATCATGCGGTGATAAAGAGAAAACTGAAATTTGTGATTATAAAACACTATTCCAGAAATCCACTGCTGCGGCAAGAAAGAAACCGAATATTGCGATATTCCGGTGAATCCAACAAGGTCTCTATAGGCTTGCAATCTACTGTAGGTAGAGCTCAATCGAACAAAAACAGTCTTTCCTAATTTGAATTTCGATTGATACTGAATTCCTACATCCCAACCTTGAACACGCACCGATAAGAAATTAACGGGCATCCAAGGAGCAGTAAATGAATCTTTAATTCGATCAATTAACTGAGAGTTATCACGTTGGAATACATTTCCTTGAAAATTAAATCTACCGCTGTTAAATCGGTAACCGGCATCATAATACACAGAACTCTCCACCTTCAAATTGGGATTACTTAAGTTCACAGGATCTTTATAATACAAATCGGTAAAGGTAGGCAGGCGCTGTCCCGTACCCCATCGCGAGGTGATGAAATGACGCTTAAATCGATACAAAACACTACCTCCTGGATACACAACCTGCCCCAACGTTGGATTACTTACATGGTACAATCCCAGCGATATCTGTAAATCACGCTTATTCTCTTGGGTGAACGAACTCAGTTGCTCCGGTTTTAGAGGTGTGATAATTAATTCTACTCTTTTTCCCCAAAATTCCCGCTGCCTATCGCCCAAATTGGTACTACTAATCGCTTCCCTTCGGTATTCTATAGCTGCTTTTATTAGCATTGCCATACGAATACGATAGCTGTATTGCACCATTGGGTTTACCACCGATGTGGAATGGAAATTCTGATAAAAACTGGGATTAAACTGATTAAAAACATATCGATCCTGGTTACTTCTTGCACCCACTGAAAACTGAAAATCACCAATTGGCAACCCAGATACATTTGCATTCCAACCGGCCCAAACCGTATTCACATATTCATAAGATGCGCTGTCTCTGGGTGCAGCATAAAATCCATTAGCGCCAAACTGATTCTTTACCAAACCAGCAATTAACGATTGCGTTAATTTCGTTTGGTACTTGAAATCCTGTTTTTGGTTTATTCCAACATTGATGCGCGTCTGCTGAAATGAGGTATTGGGTCGATACCCGTTACCGAAATCCACATCAGCACTATACCAAGCCGATAAATTTTCATCGCCCATCTGCTGCAACCAACGATAACTTTGAGATCGGTAATGATTGCCATCGGGTGTTAGTTTTGAATGCATCGCACCGGATGGATTAATGCGCTCCCCCAATCCCTGATGAGTAATAAAATAAGTGCTGGGCTGTTTGTAATTGCCTAAACTCTTTTTATTGTTTGTTAAATTCTCGGAATTAGAACCTTTCACTTGGTTATCGATTTCGCTTCTGCTACTATTATTAACCACCGATATTTCATTATCCTTTTGTAAGTTCCCTGTTTTGGTAATAATATTCACAACACCGGCCAACGCATTTACCCCATAAACATGAGCCGCAGCTCCTTTAACAATTTCAATTCGTTCTATGATTTCAGGAGAAATACTTAAATTCAATTGATGATGTCCCGTTTGAGGATCACTCATTTTCACTCCATTTATTAGTAGTAATACTTGATCAAATGTACTTCCCTGCATTTGCAAATCGGCTTGCACACCATTGGGTCCACGTTGACGCAAGTCAATCCCCGATGTATACAATAAGATTTCTGAAACGGTTCTAACAGGCATCAACTGAATATCCGTTGCAGTAATAACCTGTACTTGACCCAATGGGGAATACCAAGTTCTTTTTTGAAAAGCCGATGTAGAAACTACGGCTTCCGGAATTTTGCTAGTATCATCCATCGGATGATTCCGGTTTGATTCAACAAAAAACTTGTTTGAAGTACCCAATAAATCAATGGAAAACAATCGCGCACCATAACCTATGTAGCGACTATTTTCATTATTTCTTATAACCTGCAGACGATTATAGTTTGAAAAGTCATTAAAAATGGAAGCACTAATTAAGGACTGGCAAACAAACACTATTGAACCAATTCCCATTCCCAACTTGGTAATTTTCACAATTCAAAGATAGTCCGCAACGGTGTAAACCGAGGAATGAAATGAATCCATAGAATTTCTAGACAAACGACAATGAAATTTTATTCAAATCGTAAAGCCTCTATCGGGTCTAATTTTGCTGCTCGATTTGCAGGATATAGTCCTGCTGTTAAACCAACAACCACACAGACTACTACTGCCAGTATTATCCATGCCCATGGAGCAATAAATCCTGAACCCAATGCAGCACCAACGCCGTTTCCTATAAGAATTCCAAATATTATTCCGGCTACCCCACCAATCTGACAAATCACTACGGCTTCAACTAAAAATTGATTCCTTATCATCTTGGGGGTAGCACCCAATGCCTTTCGCAAGCCAATTTCTCTCGTCCTTTCGGTTACTGAAACCAACATAATATTCATTAAACTCACAGCAGCGCCCAATAAGGTTATAATTGCAATTAGAGTACCCACTCCCGAAACCATTTTAATATTATCCAACGCATCTTTCACCAAGGAGGAACTTTGAGCCATTACAAAGTTGTCGTCTTCCCCTGGTTTTAATCGTTTTACCCTCCGCATATATAAATAGGCATCGCTCATCAAAGGAGTAACATCCAAAACCTTGGTACTAGCAACGGTGATCACACAATTATCGGTTACCGTGGACACATCCCGCATCGCCCTTGAAATTGGCATTATCACCATCCTATCTCCACCGCTCATGCCCATACTTGAACCCTTTTTACTTAACACCCCCAAAACTCGGTAAGGCTTTCCACTCACCAAAATAGTTTGATTCAGTATGTTGGAGGGATCTCTACCCTCACCCAACAATTTATCCGCAATTTCACTACCTATGATTACTGCTGGCAAACCCATGGTAATTTCATTTTTGGTAAAATTCCTACCAACTGACATATCGTAGCTTGCTGTTTTAAGATAGTCGTCATCCACACCCAACACACGGATATTGGGATTCGTTTCAACTGATCCCAAGGATACTTTAGCGGTAAATCCTGCATTAATTTGCAATGAAACATCCGCCAATTTTTCCATCAATTGTTCAAACTGTTTGGCTTCTGAAAATGTAATGGGACGATCAGAATTTGCAACACCAAATCGGCGAACTCCTTCTGCATTTCTAATTACAAAACTCTGAGAACCCATACGCGAAAACGTGCGGGTGATGGCAATTTTCATCGCATCAATGCTGGTAAGAATCCCCACCAATGCTGCAATTCCAATCGCAATGATTAAAGCCGTTATCACAGCACGAGAAGCATGACTCCTGACGGAACCAATTCCCTGCTTGATGTTTTCGGCAAATAAATTCAAAAAATCGTTGAATTAAACGGCAAACGATTGTCCGCAACCACAAGTACTGGATGCATTTGGATTATTAAAAGAAAATCCACGGTTATCCAAGCCATTTTCCCAATCAACCTCCATACCTAAAACATACATTACATGCGCCTTGTTCATAACTACGGGTATCCCATCAATTTCATAATGATTATCCGTTTCCTCGGGCTTATCAAAAGCCAGCATGTAACTCATTCCTGAACATCCGCCTCCTTTAACACCGATCCGCAACGCCGATTCATCCTTCAATTCCAATGAATTATACAACCTTTTTAACTCTTCCAATGCTGAAGGCGTAAATCCCACGGGTGGTTTTTCTAACACCACAGAATCTATTGTTGTATTGTCTATTGCTTCCATAACCACAAATTTAGTCAATCCCTACCGCATTTGAATACGTGCTACCAATTCCATGGATTATATTTGCAAGGTATGAATTGGTATTTAACCTTAGCCGTTCTGGTTTCATTAGCCACACTCGGGGGTGCATTATTTTTCTTCAAAATGCACACGAAACACACCCTAAATTTATTGAAAATCGATATTCAAAAAGCCAATAGCCAGTCGATAACCCCATTAAAACTTCAAGCCTACGAACGCATTGCTTTGCTGAGTGAGCGCACCTCACTACCCGCATTGATTAAAGAATATGCAAGTACGGTTACATCGGCAAGAGCCTTCACTCAAATTGCATTAAATGCAATTAACGAGGAATACAAATACAATGTTTCTCAGCAAATTTATGTTAGTGAACAGTTATGGACATTAGTTAAAGTTACAAAGGAGCAACATTCGCAACTGCTAAACCAGTTGTTGCAAAATTTGCCAGAACATGCCACTTCCGCGGATATGAGCAAAGAGTTAATTCAATGGCTGCAACAACAAGACCAACAGCCCCAAGACAAAGTGTTGCATTTTTTGAAAAAAGAAATCGCTCTATATTTCTCTTAAATCGTCATTCATGAGTCAACCTAAAATAAATTCTAGCGGCATTGAAATAAAAACCGTTTATGGCGCCCCAGGTAATGGCGGCGAACTTCCAGGAGAATTCCCATATACCCGAGGGGTTAGACCCGATATGTATCGTGGTAGACTTTGGACTATGCGCCAATATGCAGGGTTTTCAACTGCAGAAGCGTCCAACGAACGCTACCACTACTTATTAAATCAAGGGACCACAGGATTAAGCGTGGCTTTTGATTTACCCACCCAAATTGGCTATGATTCATCCCATGCAATGAGCGAAGGCGAAGTAGGTAAAGTGGGCGTTGCCATAGATTCCTTGGCCGATATGGAAATCCTGTTTAAAGGCATACAACTCCAGGATGTTACTACTTCTATGACCATCAATGCCACAGCATCTACACTATTAGCGATGTATGTTGCATTGGCAAAAAAACAAGGAGCCGATTTACAGAAAATTGGTGGTACCATTCAAAATGATATCCTAAAAGAATACGCCGCCAGAGGAACCTATATATATCCTGTAAGACCGTCTATGCGGATCATCACAGACATTTTTGAGTGGTGCAGCAAAGAACTACCCAAATGGAACACAATTTCCATTAGTGGTTATCACATTCGCGAAGCCGGTTCTACTGCCGTTCAGGAATTAGCATTTACTCTAGCCAATGGTAAAGCCTATGCCGAGGCAGCCATTGCTAAAGGCCTAGATATCAATGTCTTTGGAAAAAGGCTCTCGTTTTTCTTTAACGCTCATAATGATATTTTTGAAGAAGTTGCCAAATTCAGAGCAGCGAGAAAAATTTGGGCAACTATTATGAAAGACTTAGGGGCAACCCAACCAGAAGCTATGATGCTGCGCTTTCACACTCAAACTGGGGGATCAACATTAACAGCACAACAACCGGAAAACAATATAGTTCGAGTTGCACTACAAGCATTATCTGCAGTTTTAGGCGGTACTCAAAGTCTTCATACCAATGGGTTTGATGAAGCATTAAGTCTACCCACGGAGAAAGCTGCGCGTATTGCATTACGAACTCAACAAATAATTGCCCAAGAAAGTGGAGCTGCATCCACCGTGGACCCCTTAGCAGGAAGCTACTATGTAGAAGAATTAACAGCTACCTTAGAAAAAGAGGCTTGGATACTAATTCAACGAATGGAGGAAATGGGAGGAGCAGTATCGGCTGTAGAAAAGGGTTGGATTCAAGAAGAAATTGCTCGAAGTGCCTACTTGGCTCAAAAGCAAATTGAAAATAAAGAGCAAATTGTTGTAGGAGTTAACGCGTATCAATCTAAAGAAGAGGATCCTCAACCTACGTTTAAAATTGATGACAGTATCCGTAGTCAACAAATTGACAAAATAAATTCGGTTAAGGCCAATCGAAATCAAATCGATGTTGATCAAAAATTGGCTCTGTTAAGCGCTGCAGCAAAATCAGACACCAACTTAATGCCCTTAATATTGGATTGTGTTGAAGCCTATGCAACCTTAGGCGAAATTGCCGATACCCTTAGAAATGTGTTTGGTGAATATCAAGGATAAATCTATAATGAAAAAAAAATTCAAAATCAAGTAAAAAAAATTAGCACATTGTGAATTTTGTTAGTTTATTAGCAGTCTGAAAATAGGAATTAACTCACCCTCATTTTCAAACAGTTACGTTACATAATTAACAAGTTAAACACACAAAGCTAGAAAACCCAGAGATGAACGAAAAGAAAGCACACGAAACAGCATGGCAGGAATGCCTTACTATTATTCGAGACAATGTAAATCCCCAGAGTTTTAAAACTTGGTTTGAACCTATTCGGGCGGTTCGTTTAACCAACAAAGTGCTTACCATTCAAGTACCTTCACAATTCTTTTATGAATGGTTGGAGGAGCATTTCGTTCAACTCCTTCACAAAACCCTTAAAAAGGTAATTGGCCCAACTGCCAAATTAGAATACAATATCGTTGTTGAAACCTCCGCCCCAGGTCACGACGTATCTCCCTACACCATCAATGTACCCACCGGTGGTGCTTCTCAAAAATCCGTACAAAACGAATTGGGAATGCCCATCAATATGGACACTCCAATTAAGAATCCATTTATCATCCCCGGTCTAAAGCGGATGAATATCGATTCTCAATTGAATCCTAGATATACGTTTGATAATTTTGTAGAAGGAGATTGCAACAAACTAGCAAGAAATGCAGGTTTGGCCATTGCTCAAAAACCAGGTGGAACTGCATTCAATCCTCTAATGGTGTTTGGAGGTTGTGGTTTAGGTAAAACCCACTTGGCACACGCCATTGGAAATATGATTAAGCAAAATCACAAACAAAAAGTTGTGGTTTTCGTAAGTGCTGAAAAGTTCATTAATCAATTTATCGATTCCGCCAAACAAGGAAACAACAACCAATTCATCAACTTTTACCAATATTTGGATGTATTGATTGTAGATGACGTACAATTCTTTGCGAAAAAAGAACGTACTCAAGAGATTTTCTTCCAGATTTTCAATCATTTACATCAAAACGGCAAACAAATAATCCTTACTTGCGATCGCCCACCAAAGGACTTGAAAAACATGGATGAGCGTTTGTTAAGTAGATTCAAATGGGGATTAAGTGCTGATTTAGGCAACCCAGATTTCCATACCCGTGTTAGCATTTTGGAAAACAAAATGTATCAAGACGGTATCACATTGCATAAAGATGTTGTGGAATACTTAGCACACAATATCGACACCAACGTCCGAGAATTAGAAGGTGCACTTATTTCGCTATTGGCACAAGCATCACTTACCCGTAAACAGTTGGATTTAAATCTTGCTAAGCAAATCGTTAAGAACTTTGTAAAGAATTCTACCAGAGAAATTAGTATTGATTACATTCAGAAATTGGTTTGCGATTTCTATAATATCCCTGTAGAAGCAGTGAAATCCAAAACCAGAAAACGCGAAATTGTACAAGCAAGACAAATCGCGATGTATTTCACCAAAGACCTTACCAAAGCATCATTGAAAAATATTGGCATTTACTTTGGCGGCAGAGACCACTCAACCGTAATTCATGCATGTCAGACAGTAAACGACTTGATGGAAACCGATAAAAAATTCCGTCACGACGTTGAAGAAATTGAAAAACGAATTAAAATCAACACATTCTAATAAAAAAAGCGGCAAATCAACATTGCCGCTTTTTTTATTCGTTTCTTCAAACTATTTAGGTGGTCATAATTATTACTTTTGCAACCACTGGATTAAAGTAATGGATTATGTTTAAGTTTTACAAGACCTTTCTCTTTGCACTTAATGGAGTAATTGAATTATTAAAGACCGAACGCAATTTTAGAATTGCCGCTGTATGCGGACTCATTGCTATTGCATTGGGAAATATGCTAAATTATTTAGGTCAACCTCTATTTCGATTGGAATGGGCTATGATTTACCTCGGAATTGGATTGGTCTTAGTTTCCGAAGCACTAAATTCCGCCATCGAAAAAACATTGGATAGGCTGCATCCAGAAAAACATCCCATGGTAGGAATTGCAAAAGACATGGCGGCCGGAGCCACATTAATTGCAAGCACCATAGCCCTAATAATTGGACTATTTATCTTTTTACCACACCTACTAGCTCTTATTAACTAGTTACTAGTCACACACCAACGATAAACCTCATTAAGGAGATTCTCAATTCAATTATCTTGACCTACTTTATGGCAATAGTTCATTGCCAATAAAGCTTGGCTCAGCATCAACTCCGGAAATCACAATCCTAGTTCTTTTAACTGAACTGAGTCTAGATGGCTAGGTGCATCAATCATCACATCTCTGCCACTATTATTTTTAGGGAATGCAATAAAATCTCGAATTGTTTCCGCACCTCCAAACAAACTACACAATCGATCAAATCCCAAAGCAATACCTCCATGTGGGGGTGCACCGTATTCAAAAGCATTCATTAAAAAGCCGAATTGAGACTGGGCTTGTTCTGGAGTAAACCCTAATAAATCAAACATCTTCGCTTGTAAGGATTTATCAAAAATACGTATCGACCCACCCCCAACTTCTACTCCGTTTATCACCAAATCATACGCATTCGCTCTAACAGCACCCGGCTCCGTATCCATCAAATGCAAATCTTGGGGCAGCGGGCTGGTGAACGGGTGGTGCATGGCATGAAATCTTCCTGATTCCTCATCCCATTCCAATAAGGGAAAATCCAACACCCATAATGGCTTAAAATCATCGGACCTACGCAATCCTAACTCCGTTCCCATCAACAATCGCAATTCATTCAGCTGTTTCCGTGTCTTATGAATATCTCCCGCCAATAACAAAATCAAATCTCCAGGCTCTGCACCAAACGCCTCCTTCCAAGTCGCTAAAGCCACCGTATCGAAAAACTTATCTACCGAACTTTTGGCCGTACCATCTTCCTCTATCCTACACCAAACCAAACCCTTAGCACCAATTTGAGGTCGTTTCACAAACTCCGTTAACCCATCCAATTGCTTACGTGTGTAACTACCTGCTCCCTTAGCACAAATACCTATCACCGCCTCCACGCTATCAAATACCACGAAATCCTTTCCTGAAACCAAATCCACCGTATTACCCGGAGCTTTCAACTCCACAAAAGGCATCCCAAAACGTATATCCGGCTTGTCACTTCCATACAATTGCATCGCATCCGCATACGTCATCCTTGGAAAATCACCGAACTCCAACCCCTTCTCCGAAGCAAATAAATGCTTCATCAATCCTTCAAATTGCTGCAATATATCTTCTTGTTCCACAAAACTCATCTCACAATCCACCTGCGTGAATTCCGGTTGCCTGTCAGCACGCAAATCCTCATCCCTAAAACATTTTACAATCTGAAAATATCGATCAAACCCACTCACCATTAGCAACTGCTTAAACGTCTGGGGACTCTGTGGCAACGCATACCACTGACCCGGATTCATCCTGCTAGGCACCACAAAATCCCTCGCTCCTTCCGGCGTGCTTTTAATCAATACCGGTGTTTCAACCTCCATAAAGTTATAATCCGAAAGATAATTCCGAACATTTTGAGCCATGCGGTGTCTCAATTCCAGATTCGCACGAACCACATCCCTACGCAAATCCAAATAACGATATTGCATTCGGATATCATCCCCACCGTCTGTTTCATTTTCAATGGTAAACGGCGGCGTCTTCGCTTTATTTAAAACCCTTAATTCTGTAACAATTATTTCTACATCGCCCGTAGATAACTGGGCGTTTTTTGATTCTCTTTCTGCAACTTTCCCCTCCGCTTGTATTACATATTCTCTACCCAATTCCGCCGCCTTCTCAAGCAATTCCTTGCTGTATCCTTCATTGAACGACAACTGAGTAATACCATATCTATCCCGAATATCTACAAACGCCATGGAACCCAGTAATCGAATCTTGGATACCCAACCCGATAAAGTCACCTGTTTTCCAATATCGGAAATACGTAATTCACCACAAGTATGCGAACGAAACATGTCGCAAAAATACGGCGTTTCTATGGATTTATTTCTGCGATTCCGGCCAGCCTTGCGCCTTTATATCAAATGAATTTCCAGCCTTTGTAATTAATTGGTTTTTTAATGCCAATTCCGTCACATATCCAATGATGGTAAAATCCGGTTGATTTTTAATTACCTCATATTGATCCTGTCCTACGGTAAACAACAATTCATAATCCTCCCCTCCATTTAAAGCAACAATACTGGGATTTAAATCAAATGAAACCGCCGTTTCTATAGTCTGCGGATCAATCGGTAGTTTATCTTCAAAAATATCAAAACCCACTGAATTCAACTTCGACAAATGAAAAATCTCCGAAGCAACCCCGTCTGAAATATCCATCATCACGCCAGGAATTACATTCAATTCACGTAACAAATCTACTACATCCCAGCGCGCTTCCGGACGCAACTGCCTACCTACTATATAATCATATTGCTCCAAATCCGGCTGCATGTTTGGAACTTCCATAAATACTCGCTTCTCTCGTTCCAAAACCTGCAATCCCATATACGCACCACCTAAATCCCCCGTTACCACCAATAAATCATTGGGTTTTACATTGCCCTTCCGATAGGTTATTGCCGATTTCGCCACCGACCCAATAGCCGTTATACTTAAAACCAACCCAGACCTAGAAGTGGTAGTGTCGCCCCCCACTAAATCAACCTTATACTTTTCGCAGGCTAATCGAATTCCGGCATACAATTCCTCCACCGCTTCTAACGAAAAACGATTACTTAACCCAATCGAAATAAGCACCTGTTCCGGCTTCCCATTCATCGCCAATATATCACTTATTCCCACCGTCACCAGTTTATATCCTAAATGTTTTAGAGGATGGAAGGTTAAATCAAAGTGAACCCCCTCCAAATAAAGCTCCGTAGAAACCAAAGAAAAAGAATGCTCGTCACGATGAAAAACCGCACAATCGTCTCCAATTCCTAACTGCGTTGAAACCCCGGAAGATTCAAAGTGTTCAGCTAAATGATTAATCAATCCAAACTCACCTAATTCTGAGAGTTCCGTGCGCGATGCATTTTCAAACATACTGCAAAGATACAACCACTATTTACCAAAACGCCAACGTCGTTTTTCTTCCAATCGTTCTATTTCTTTTAATTCTTTACCAGCAGGTACATATTCGTAGGGTTTACCCGGCATATCTTCTGGGCATCCTAAATAATTTCTTCTACCGAACATCCCCTTACATTCGTCCCGATAATCGGGAACATCATCATTATCCGCGTCCACATTCCTGCCAATGATATAGGTAAAGCCCGCATCGATCATCATTCCATGGGATCCAGCAAAATCAACCACCCCTTTTACATTATTAATTAATAAATGCACTTGTAAAGGACCTTTATAGCCAATAAACCCGAGTCCCATTAGATGTCGTTCAATCCCCATATTGTACCGTGTATAACTCACCATCAAATCGATATTTTCCTTGATTCGATTTTGCGATTGCAATGTCCAACAACGTTTTGTACGAGTTGCACCTACCCCAGAGGCAAAGCTGAACGACACCGTATTACTCGGCGTTAGAAAATACTCAATTCCATAATTCCATTGCGATGGAATTGCTGTTCCTAGCGCACCACCACCTGAACCTCTCTCGCCTTTAAAGGCAACGGAAACAGAATCGATTACCCCGGTAAAATTATCGGCACTCACCTGCCCTGCCATGTTTGCAGTATCCAACCCCTTAAATGTATAGGTGGTTCTAGCCAAGCGATAATATTCTCGTTGATGATTCCAATTAATATTACCGTAATTGATAGCCCCAATAGAAAATTGCCATTGTTCACTGGGCCGCAATAACGCCCCAAAACCGTAACTCAACCCTCGATTTATCCCACCCCCAGGAAATAACTCCTTAGGGGCCACCGGCAATAAGTTTCTGGTACCCGAAGTTTGCAAATCCCACTCAGCATCCATGGTTACGTTATAGAAATTACTAGCCGATGTATCCGTCAATAAACCAAAATTCGCTTTACTCAATTCGTAATTGTACAATCCTTTCAATCGAGATACGGTAAATCCAACATTAAAGTAATCCGTTAATACCAAACCCCAGGTAACCCGATTCTCCCAATAAGCTCTTGCAAAACTTCCCCCAAAATCCACATCTACACGTCTTCCATAATAGTCTTTATGTCCATTACCTTTATACAGCAAACCAATGGCGTCCTTATCGGCATTCACAAACATTTGACTTACTATTCCAGAATTGAAACTTAAATAGGAAAATTTTTTACGATACCCAACTGTAATTAAATTAACGTGATTTTCCACATCTATTCCCGTGAGTTGTTTCTGTGGATCACTCAACAATCGAGTTAACGTGAGATCGTTATTCTCATCGCCATTGAATAAATCGCCCGGCGTTATTTGCGGAAAATAAGAAACCAATTGATTGTTTATTGAAAATGCTAACCCATACTGAGGCCGGAATGCAGGCATTAGCAAATTACTCTGAATTAAATGCTTATTGTTAAAACCCAACATCGTGGCCTGAGCCAACAATCCCGCTTCCTGCATGAGAAATAAAACATACACAAACCAAACGATATGTTTACCTCCCAATCGCATTAATAGAATATCCGTATTACTACCCGTCTATTTTTTGCCATATTGGCTTCTATTGGATTACCCAATTTATCCCTATTAGGAACCTCTGGCATAATCTCGGCGTAAGCCGTAGCCTTCAATCGCTTAGGTGCTATGCCCTTAGCTATCATATAACGAATCACCGTGGATGCTCGATTGCTACTTAATTCCCAATTGCTTTCAAATTGCGAATTACTGATGGGTCTATCATCGGTATGCCCTTCCACTTCTATATTCATTTGGGCTTTCATGGATTTAATTTGACCAATGATTTGATTGATAATAACTATGCCCTTTGGCAATAAAGAATCGCTGCCGGAAGGAAAAAACGAAGCATTGGAGGCAATCATGCGCAACCCTAAATTATCGATTTTTACATCTACCTCTGTACTGGCTTGAGAAACAATCATGAGCGAATCTAAATTTTTCTTCAACGTTTCCAATTCCGAAGATTTATCGGAATGAAATTTGGCACGCACTGAGCTGGTGGCCTGTTGAAATTTCCCCATATTGATATTGGATAATGAAACCAGCATAATAAAGAACCCCAACAAGGTAGTAATTGTATCGGCATAGGTCATTAACCAGCCTTCATCCTCACCCTCCTCGTGACTTTCAGATTCATGTCGATTCTTTCTCATCTGCCGTATTATCTGTTAAATCACCCTCAGTTCCCTCCTCTGCCGCAATGGCTACTTCTTCTTCGGTTTCATCCGGAATGTCTGGATTATTGATATACCTCAGGTTTAAGTTACTAAGTAATTTATCTTTGATATATAATGCCGATTTCTCAGCGATAATCATGGATGCACATTCCAAAATCATTTCATCGCGTTTCCGTTGAATCTCTGATAAAAAAACCACTTTTTTACCTAAAGGGAAAAATATCAAATGCGCCGATGACACCCCGTACAAAGTTGCTAATAAGCCCAAAGCCAAACCTGGTCCAATGGCCGATGGATTATCCAAGGAGCTGAGCATATATACCAATCCAAACAGAGTACCAAACATACCAAAAGCAGGTCCCGAACTACCCATGTTTTTCAATAAATCAGCCAACTTTTTACTTTCCGATGCTCTGTATCGAATTTGTGTTTCCACAATATCATTTAAATCACCTACTGAGTAATTCGTACTCATCAATGTAAAAATGTATTTCACAAAATCATCTTTACTTTCTTGTTGAATTTTATTAATAAAATCCACGCGATTTCGGCGATACTCCTCTACCCAAATCATCATAGCATTAATATCTTTCAACAAACTCTTTTCGGTGATCTTGGATTGAGAAGCTACCTTACCAAACATTTTCACCACCTCTTTAACAGTTCCGGGCGAACTGATTATAAATGCGTTGGCAAACAACCCACCGAAAATGATAAAAATAGCTGGAAAATCTAAATACTTGGAAATATTAAGAAATTCGAAATAATGAGTAAACTTAAATACCCCAATAACATCCAGTATACCCAAAGAGAGTACACCTAAACAACAGATTATAAATAAAAAACTAATCGGAGAAAATTTCATCGTGAAGAATCGGTTATCGGTCTTTATTAATGATGGTAGGCATCACAAATTCAGGATCCAGTTCTTTGGCTTTTTGCCAGTTCTCTTGTGCACTATCAATACTACCAAGCATAAACAACACACTCCCCTTCAATGCATATGCTTCTGCAGTAGGTAATATCGCTAAGGAAGCATCTATCGCATCCAAACTGCCATCGTAATTCTTTGCATAATATAGTTGTTGAGCATCCTCGTACATTTTCAGTACTTTTTCCAAATCCTTTTCTAAATTTTTTGCTGGCGGCGTAGATGTAGGATCCCCCGGCTTAACCGGTGGACGCGTATTATTAAATGCCACTTGAGGGGCGTTTTTTAACGATCCTTGGTTATCCAAAAATAACTCAAACTCCTTTTCGAAATACAATCGCAAATCAACATCCGAATTACCCGCCTTGTAGGTGATATCCAAAACATCCCTTGCCGTGGTATCTACCAAGAATACAGTTCTAGACTTTTGCAAATCTGCACGCTTTTCCGCTAATGATTCCGGAGTACTGCACGAAAAAAATATCCAAGAAGTACATAGAAAAAGGAAAATCCAAGCCCCGAACCCTTCTATTGAGTCAATAATTAATTTTCTTCGATTGGCAATACAATTCATCTATTCTTTGTGTCAAAACATGAGTGAGACATTAATACCATAGGTGACATTATCAAATAATAAATCGTATTTTTCATTATTCGAAATGCTATTGTATCCTTTCAAAAACTGTTCAAAACGAAAATCCACTGCGATATTTTCCGTAAGATTAATGCCGATTTTTTGATGAAAACCAACCAAACCTTGCTCGCGATGGTACATATAATTTACTCCAAATTGTACAAATCCCCAATAATTCGGCAAAATTGTTGGCTTTCTCTTGAAATAGGTTTGATACATCATCCCAATATTGGGCATCATACTCATTCCCATTCTACCCAAATTTGAATCTCCATAATTAATGGGGGTTTTATCAACAATTCTACCTCCCAACGAAACCCCAAAAGCATTGCTTCTTTCAGCATCCAATAATTGCATTATGGAAAAATTCATCAATACGGGAGTGGTTGCTCTGCTACTCTCTAATAATTTCCCATTGGATCTATCGCGCAACTCATCCAATCGCTGACTGGCCACTCCGGCACTTAAACTAACTAAGACCGGCTGAACCACAATTTCTTGACTCATATCAAGATTTTTCAACCAAACAATGGTGCGATTTCCCGGATTCATCAAACTCATTGTAACGCGCGGACCATTCACTGAATCCAATGAAATATGACAGCTAAACAAGGCCTGAACCTGATACATTTCACAAACCGCAGACAAAGCCCTGGGATTTGCTTTCAAACGAGTTAAAGAGGATCTATTATCTACATGGATATTACTATCGGTAGAATTTATGCGTAAAGTAATCTTGTCATCAAACTCCGGAACAGAAACGATCTGCATCCCCAATGCGATAAATCGTTCCATAAATTTGTTTCTCCATTCTTCTTTACTCATGTAAGTGGAAGGCAAATCGCTTCTCAATTCGAAAATGGCAATTCTACGAAAACCCGTAGGAACATCCATCATACTTTTTGGTACTTGAGACGCTAGGAAACTCAACTGACTTTCAACCCGAGCATTGCGCTTGCCATTCAGTTGTGCGTTTAGTTCACACACGAGAAAAACAATCAAGCCAAAAGCAATTAACCTACGCATTACTCTTTGAATTTATTTTCTCGAATCTTGTTAACGATAGTCATTCGGGCCGCTTTGATATCATCCAATTCAGCGGATGCGTTTAAAACAATCTCCGAACGGATTAATTGTTGTTCCCGATCAGGCTTAGAACGCAACAGTCGATCCACTACTTTATCACTGGCTCCAATTAAAGAAATTGCCACCACTTTAGGCTCTACCGTTGCAATCGATCTCGCCACCAACTCTTCCGCCATTTTGGGAATATCATTAAACATTTCAACAAAACGCTCTCTAATCTTCTTGGCTAATTCCAAATCATAATTGGCAATTTCTTCGATATGTTTTTCCTGTTGTGACCAAGGCAATGAATCAAGAACACGCATAATCGCTTTGATACCATCCACCGCCACAAACTTCATGTCGCGTAACTTCAACGCCTTCTGAGAAAAGTGATGCGCTACCTGCTTGTAAATATCAACGGGGATATCGGAAATATTCGACATCTTTTGCAACATTTGCGTCTGATGACTAAACTCAAAATTACCTAAAATATTTAGTGTTTTATTTGGAGGTAATTGTGCTAATAAAATTGCAATTAAATCTTCGCCTTCATCTTTTATTAATTGCAATATTTGATTTTCATTTAACTGATCAACAAATTGAAATATATCTTTTTTAGAAAATGTAAAATTGTCTGTCCTAAAACTAGTAATTGCTTTCCTGAATGTTTGTAAAATTTGAATCTGTTCATTAATCGGAAAAGGCTTTGTCTTTCGTAGCTCTTCCTTCAACTCATCATACAAATCATCCGTTAAATGCGTTTTTAACATCGCCATTAACTGTCTATTAACAATACTAACAACTTCCGCCAGTCGCACTAACTCATCGTTGTTCTTATCATTAACTCCGGTACTAACAAATTCTGCAATTGCCTCTCCACCCGAAATAAATTCGCGCGTTACGTAGGATTTCAATTCCGCTAATTCGGCAAGATTGGCTATTTCGTCCGCATTGGTTGCTGGACTAACAATACTTCTAGATAACTGTTCTAACTGATTTTGCAACGTAGCTACACGATCATTTTCCTCCTGCTTTCTCATCAGTGCAGCATCTTCCCTTCGCCTTTGCCCCATATTTATCAGGAACTGAGTCAGGAAAACAATCACAATTAATCCGATAATACCAAACACCAACCACGGCACCCATTTGGGTAATTCCTGATTAGCTTGGGGTTGGGGTTGCTGTTGAGGTTGGGGCTGCTGTTGTTCTGAACGTCCAAATTTCCGTTCCAGCATCGCCTCCAACTCATCCATACTTGCACCAGGCTCCTGATTATCCATATTCTCCGATGGAACTGGATTTCGATTCCATTGCGGATATTTTCTCGGGAATTCTTGATACTCAACGTAAACTTCGTCTTGATTTTCTTCCCGAACCATGCCAGAGCCCCAAATTATTTCCTCCGCAAACTGCATCGCAGTAGGAGAATAACTGGTATCCATGAACACGTTTACCACATGTTTATAACGTTTTGGCCCTTGGTTATTAAACAATTTTTGAGAATTTCGATATCCTCGATTTTTTACCGATGGATGAACTTGCAAACCAGGCAAATAGTCAACACCAAGAAATGAATCTAAAAAAATTGGCCCAGAAGATTCAGTTGCAGGAGCCTCCGTTGCTGCCGCCGAACTACCCCTTCTCGCTCTTGCTGGCTTGTCTAAATCTTGCACATCAACAACCACCATGAATTTATCGTGGTCAAAAAATCTCCGGAGTTTGGTGGTAAATGCTCGCTCAAATTCTACCGCTTCTTCGTACGTTGAACGATCAACCACCGCATCCTGATACCAATCCATCCGATAATTTTGTGCGAGGATAGTGGAGGGTAAAAAAACAAACCCAAACAAAACAGCCATTACTAACTGCTTGACAATTAGCCTATAACTGCGATGGTTTATATTTTTTTTACCTGTTTCTATCGACATACACAATCTACAAATCGGCGCAAAAACCGAAGTAGGTATTAATCTACAATAATAAGTAAAATAGAATTGATTTTTTGTGGAGAGCGTATATATAGTAAAAATTGATAGAAATTTAAACTATTAATTATATTTAATTTAGACTATCTTATATAATATAATTAAAATTAAATAAATAAAAAAATATACAATTATTGTAGGCTTATACACACATTTTTTGGCTCCGTAAAGAATCGCATTGCCTCCCATCCACCTTCTCTGCCAACACCGGAATTTTTTACACCGCCAAATGGAGTTCGCAAGTCGCGTAACAGCCAACAATTCACCCAAACAATACCAGACTCCAAGGCATTTGCAACGCGATGTGCTCTGGTTAAATCGGTAGTCCATACAGTAGCAGCAAGCCCATACTCGGTGGCATTGGCCAATTCAATCACCTCTTCCTCTGTCTCAAAAGGCATGATGGAAATCACGGGCCCAAAAATTTCCTCCGTATTGCATCGATTAGCCATCGTTAGCCCCTCAATAATCGTTGGCTCAATATACCAGCCGCCTTCTAATCCCTCTGGATGCAGTGCCTTACCCCCAGTTAAAAACACACCTCCTTCTTCAGAGGCTAACGTTAAATACCCCAACACCTTTTTATAATGCGGTTCACTAACAATCGCTCCTACTCGAACCCCCTCCTGCAAAGGGTTACCAACGGATAATTTACGAACCTCGGCTACCAGTCGTTCTTTGAATTGCTGGTAGATTCCTCGCTGTATAAACACCCTACTTCCACACAAACAAATCTCACCTTGGTTCATAAATGAACTATTCACAGTAGTTTGAATCGCCTTTTCAAAATCGCAATCGTCAAAAACTATATTCGGATTTTTACCACCCAATTCCAAACTTAACTTTTTAAACATGGGCGCAGCAACCGAAGCAATATGTCTTCCTGTTACAGTTCCACCCGTAAAGGAAATCGCTTTCACCTTGGGGTGTTCAACCATTGCAGCACCAACCGAACCACCCAATCCAAAAACGATATTTAGCACGCCATGAGGCAATCCTGCTTCGGAGCAAATTTGGGATAACATCCAAGCTGTAACCGAAGTAAATTCACTGGGTTTTGCAATCACACAATTCCCTGAAGCCAACGCAGGGGCAATTTTCCAGCTGAATAAATACAATGGCAAATTCCAAGGACTAATGCAGCCAACCACACCAATGGGGGATCTCAAGGTGTAATTGATTGCCTTGCCTTCCATCGAATGGCTCTCGGAAGCAAACTGCATCGCTGCAGTTGCATAAAATCGGAAATTCTGGGCCGATCGAATCATTTCATTTCTAGCCAACCATAGCGGCTTACCTTGATCCATAGACTCAGCCATTGCCAATTCCTCTCGTTTCGCATCGATACCCTCGGCAATCTTGTTTAAAATTAAAAACTTCTGTTCCGCCGGTGTGGCTGCCCAACCTAACTGTGCCTTCATCGCTGCTGCCACCGCATCGGCCACATCGCTGCTATCCGAATCCGGAATACTACCATATACCGCACCCGTTGCAGGGTTAAAATTCTCAAGAGTCTTACGGGAATTTGCATCACGCCAAACCCCATCTATAAAATTCTGTAATACAAGCATACGTTTCAGATTTAATCGTTATTTAGCCAAAGTTCGTTACTTAAATTTATCTGGATATCTAACCCTTTCGGACTTGCCCAAATCGCATTCTCTCTGATTTTATACCCAAAAGCCTGAGCTCCTTTTTGATAATATGCTCGTATATCGCGATCCATCCACCAGGTTCTTTGCTTAAAATCCCAAGTAATTAGATAACAATTATACGTCCGTTTACCTGCAACCCCTACTCCTTCCTTGGCACTATCTTTATCCCCCAAGGCCGATAATGGAGGATAAACCGTCCAACCCTCTTTCCTATCCTCAAGTTCATATATATCAACAGCTTGCAAACCCGAACTCGTATCTTTTGATGAATAGTGTTTAATACGCATCCACAGTCCTTGACGGTTCACACTGGAATCCACCCACACATCAAACTTATTGTAATCTTCAATATTAATGGCTGCATATTCCATGATTCCATCCATTTCGGAGCGGTAGTCTAAGTTTTGAAACTTATCCGTTTCTAATCCCTGTCCATTATCGTTGGAAACTCCATCTCCATCGGTTATCATGGTGATTTTTGTTCCGTCGGCATTACGAAACACCAATGAATCCAATTCCTTTTCCATAAAGGTAAACAACCATGTCTTTGAGTTGGATTTTTTATTTCCGCTGTCCGATGAACATGCGTTAAAAAGGCTAACAACAAAAAGACAAATCAACAATATCCATTTTGAATCAACGATGGTATTTCGATATTTTTTAACGTTTCGATAATTTTCAATATTCATAACAAGTTCAATATTAAAGACCCAATAACAAATTGGTACCCGTCATTTCCGCTGGCTGTTCTAGCCCCATAATTTTCAAAATAGACGGGGCCACATCGGCCAATTTCCCAGAATTAATATCCGCATTCTCCTCCTCGGTTACCCACCAAATCGGAACAGGATTCGTACTATGTGCGGTATTGGGAGAACCGTCGGCATTTTCCGCATAATCCGCATTCCCATGATCGGCGATAATAATCATCTCATAATCCAAATCCGTACATATACCAATCAACTTACCTAAACACGTATCTACCGTTTCAACTGCTTTAACTATCGCATCGTATACACCTGTATGGCCTACCATATCTGGATTCGCAAAATTCAAACAAATAAAGTCGGGCTGTTTCTCTTGTATAATTCGTATAACATTTTCCACCAACGGAATGGCGCTCATTTCTGGCTGCAAATCATACGTTGCCACTTTGGGAGACGCTTCCATCCACCGTAATTCACCGGGAAAAACATCTTCCCTACCACCACTAAAAAAGAAGGTCACGTGCGGATACTTTTCAGTTTCCGCCGCGCGTAATTGGGTTAATCCGGCATCGGCCACCACTTCCCCCAAGGTCCTGGTTAAATTATCATTGGTAAATACTACCCCTGCTATGTCAAAAGTCTCGTCGTACTGCGTAAGCGTATAATACTGCAAACGTAACGGATGCATATTTTGTTCATGAAATGCTTCTAAACATAACGCTCTCGTAATTTGCCTTCCTCTATCGGTTCTAAAATTAGCATTCAACACAATAGAATCTTCTGAAATCAATCCCGCATCATTCAAACAAATGGGCTTCATGAATTCATCGGTTATTCCCTGTTCATAATACTGATGTATTGCCGCAATTGGGTCTTTAAAATGATCCCCAGTACCATGCACCAATAAATCGTATGCTACCTTAACCCGTTCCCAACGTTGATCGCGATCCATAGCGTAATATCTACCAACCAAAGTAGAGAGTATAATACCCGTATCCAATGAGGTTTCCTCCAAAAATTGCTGAACAAAACCTTTCCCCGATTGGGGGTCCGTATCGCGCCCATCCAAAAATCCATGCACATACACCGCCGGCACCCCAGCTTTTCTGGCCATTTTGGCCAATGTGATAATATGATTAATATGAGCATGGACTCCACCATTGGAAAGCAAACCCATTACATGCAGGCTTCCCTTTTCTTTCGCTTTTGAGAAAATTTCTCGCAATACAAGATTATCAGCTGCCAAATCTGCCAAACCTTCAGCGGTATCGTCAAATGCTTTGTTGATTTTTGCCAACATCTGCCACACCACTCTCCCTGCGCCAATATTCATATGTCCCACCTCAGAATTTCCCATTTGTCCATCTGGAAGTCCAACATTTCCACCGTGCGTTAGTAAGGTTGCATGGGGATAAGCTTGTGTGAGGGCATCAGTTACTGGGGTATTGGCATTGTAAACGGCATCGCTGTGGGATTTATTTCCCAAGCCCCAGCCATCCAAAACCACTAAAGCGGCTTTTTTTCGCATACCACAAAGGTACTACAGCCGCATCGTGATTACGTGAAAAATGCGATATTTGTAAGGTGATTAGAAATATGCTTCCAAATAAAATGCTGAAAACATTGGTCTTCCTGCTATTTACATGGCTTTGGGCTGCACCCAATTGTTTCGGGCAGGTACTGTATGAAGCAGAACCATCGGTACAAAAAGCCGATGAAAATCGAAAAAACAAAATTAAAAGTTCAAAAAAAATTAATGGTTACAGAATTTTTATTGGATTTTCAAACAAAAGAGCTGTTGCCCAGGAACTATTAACAAAAGCAGAAGAAAAATTTGCAACTACATACGGAGCTCAGATTATTTTCGACGAGCCGAATTTCAAAGTTTATATTGGAGCTTTCACTACACAAGCAGAGGTAGATGCGGCATTAATTGAAGTAAGAAAAGAATTTCCTACTGCAAGAAAATTAAAAATGCTAATTCCTAATCCCAATTACACCGAAAATCCTGAAGCTAAATAACGATGGCTGTAAAAAAAGATCCAAAAGTTGAAAAAACCAAAATGGAAGTGCGTGAGCTATTCACCCGCTTCTTGGAACAAAATCAACAACGCAAAACACCGGAGCGTTATGCAATTTTGGACGAAATCTACTCCAACAAAGTTCACTTTGATGTAGATGAACTGTATGGTAAAATGAAAGACCGAAATTACCATGTAAGTAGAGCCACGGTGTACAACACCTTAGACCTTTTGGTAGAATCTGGTTTAGTAAAAAAACATCAGTTTGGCCAAAATACCTCACATTACGAACAAGCGTATGGGTACAAACAACATGACCACCTAATTTGCAATAAATGCAAAAAGGTTTGGGAATTTTGTGATCCGCGCGTTCAACAAATCAATACAACCATGGGAAACTTATTAAAATTTAATGTCTCCCATCATTCCTTGCACTTGTATGCCAACCCCGAAACCAATGAACAAGGGGAATGCTTGCACTGCTTGGAAGAAGCTTCACAACAATAAAACATACTATTTCTACCTCTTTATATCATGATCGACGTAATACTGGGCCTGCAATGGGGCGATGAAGGAAAAGGAAAAATCGCGGATTATCTAACCCCTAAATACGATGTGGTTGCCCGCTTTCAGGGTGGACCCAACGCAGGACACTCCTTAGAGTTTGAGGGCAAAAAATTTGTACTAAACACCATACCATCTGGAATTTTCGGCAAGACAACCATTAACTTAATCGGAAACGGTGTAGTTATAGATCCCGTTCGTTTGCAAGAAGAAATTGGTAGAATCGTTGGCGAATGCCCCGATTACAAAGAGCGATTGCTGATCTCACAAAAAGCGCATTTAATTTTACCTACCCACAGAATTTTGGATGCGGCATCGGAATCTGCCAAAGGCGATCAAAAAATTGGCTCTACCCTTCGCGGAATTGGACCCACATACCGTGATAAAATTGGCAGATCTGGCTTACGCGTTGGCGATATTCTAGAATCGGATTTTACTTCTAGGTACCGCGCTATCGTAACCGAACATTTGAAATTAATTCAATTTTTAGGTTTTACAGATTTTGATTTAGATAGCGAAGAAACCAAGTTCTTTTCGTCGTTGGAGTTTTTAAAATCGCATCAACTAATTAACAGCGAATATTTCATCAACGATTGTCTGCAACAAGGTAAAAAAATTCTTGCGGAAGGGGCTCAGGGTTCGATGTTAGACGTTGAATTTGGATCGTACCCATTTGTAACATCGTCTAACACCTTAACAGGGGGTGTTTGCACCGGTTTAGGCGTTGCTCCTAAACATATTGGTAAAGTATATGGTATCTTCAAAGCCTACTGTACCCGTGTAGGGTCAGGTCCTTTCCCAACCGAACTCGACGATGAAGTTGGCGAATATATCCGTCAGAAAGGCCACGAATTTGGAGCTACTACCGGAAGAAAACGAAGAACGGGTTGGCTAGACCTAGTTGCACTAAAATATACCATCATGTTAAACGGTGTGGATGAACTAATCATGATGAAAGGCGATGTATTAAACGGAATGGAATCATTAAATGTGGCAACACACTATCAAATCGAAGGTAAAGAAACACAACAAGTACCTTCTAATTTGTGTAATGCAAGTATTGAACCTACCTATTTATCCTTTCCTGGATGGAGCGAAGACCTTACCCATGCCAACGGATTTGATGCTATGGACGACACATTTAAATCGTACGTAGATTATATTGAAAATTATTTAGGGAAAAAGATAGGCGTTATTTCTTTGGGTCCTCAACGAGACGCTACCGTTACACGATAAGCTTTACACCGATGAAGATTATTTGCATCGGACGAAATTACAGCGAACATATCCGAGAGCTTAACAACGAGACTCCAGACGAGCCTGTAATTTTTATAAAACCGGACACCGCCTTACTACGCAATAACAACCCTTTCTACATCCCAGATTTCTCTTGCGATGTACACCACGAGGTTGAGATTGTTGTTAAAATAAACAAACCCGGGAGAGCCATTCCCGTTCAATTTGCCAAAGACTACTATTCCCATATCAGCTTAGGTATAGATTTCACCGCCAGAGATTTGCAATCCAAATTAAAGGCCAAAGGATTACCATGGGAAAAAGCAAAGGGATTCGACCACTCGGCAGCCATTGGAGAATTCTACCCAATCGATGATTTTTCATCTTCTTTGGATCAACTGCCGTTTTCTTTATACAAAAACAACGAAGTCGTACAATCGGGGAATACCCAACAGATGATTCATACAGTGGATGATATCATTGCTTATGTCAGCAATTTCTTTTCGTTGCGCATTGGCGATTACATCTTCACCGGAACACCCGCTGGCGTTGGACCTGTGAACAATGGCGATATTCTTCGTGGATTTATTGAAGATAAAGAGATATTGAATTTTAAAATTTTCGGTTAAAACAGGCTAAAAAAAAGGTCCCCATAATGGGGACCTCTTCTTTTAATATTTAGAAATGAGATTTATTTCAACACAACTTTCTGAGTGGCTGTTCTACCCATGGAATCTTTGATATTCACTAGGTAAACGCCACGCATTCCAGTTAAATCTACTACTGCGCTTTGCTCATTAGAAGCTATAGAACGAACCACTTGACCGCTCATGTTTCTTACTTCAATAGCATTGATTAATGACCCAGCCAAAGAAACTGTGAACACACCTTCCGAAGGGTTAGGCATTACACGAATTTCACTGCCAGCAATAAAGTTCTTGCTAACTCCAGCACTTGGAGCAGGAGCAGAACAAGAATCGAAATAATAAACGATAGTCGCAGGATTAGCATCTACACGGGTGTAGGTACGATTAAATCCACCTAATCCATTAGGACTTACACAACCACGGTGCAAGGTATCACCAAACTTTTCTTCACTTTCTTGAACATTTGGATCACCGTTAGTGAATTTGTAAGCAAAGGAACCTGGGCAAACAGCTTTTACAGTTGTAGTATACCAGTTAGAATTGTTTGGATGAACATCCATTTTAATTGCACCGGCCTGCCAGTTAGGATCCTGGAAAGTTCCAATTACATATACACCAGCACTTGCAACGATTTCATTGGTCATGTCAACCAAGAATGTCAAATCCGAAGGAGCCGGAGTAGCAGTACATGCAGAGGTTGCATCGAAGCAATGCAAAGGCAAAGTAGTATCAGAAAGAATAGTGGCCTTACGGTTTGCAGTACCTTCCCAAGATACATTGTTCGCCTTGATTTTACGATACTTATACTCAACTTCTGTAGCAGAATCAAATTCTAAAGTCAAGGTATGGATTTTACCACCTTTGTCTGTCAACAAAGTTCCACCACCCCAACCACCGGGCATTTTACCACCTGCGATGTCTACTGAATCCCAGTTACAAGCAGTTGACATATCCACTTGGAAAGTCACTTTATACTTAGGCAATGTGCGAGTTATACAAGCGGCACACTCACCAAAACAAACTTTATCAACTTTAGTGTCCGCCGAAATAGTTACCTTTCGGTTACCACCAGTGGCACAAGAAGAAGGAACACTTTCAGAAGAATTCCAATCATTACCATTAACAAACTTATATTCATAACTAGTACCTGTCAAATAAACAACTAGTCGATATACTGAACCTGAAAACTTACCGTTTTGTTCGTAGTTCACCATTCTGATTGCCCCTGGACTCCAGTTTACATACTCTGGATTTTCCACAGGAGTAGCATAATCAGGATCAGCTAAGTTACCAGCAACGTGAATACCACTATCAGAGGCAGTATTTTTACCCAAATCTACTTTCAATACAACTGCATAGCGACCGTTAGGAGCTGAGCCACCAAATTTAATTGCAGGTAAGGTTAAATCAGCAGTACCTTTTTGGATGTATACCCAACGGTTTCCGTTTCCATTACCTTCCTCTACTTGATTGATAGCAGGTACACTTTCGGCGCCCGCCCAGTCATTATCGTTCAAAAACTTGTACTCGTAAACTAAACCATCGGCCAAGTCTAAAGTAATCGCATAAATACCAGAACCAGAAGATGTTTCGCTCATTTTATAAGCAGTTGCATCCCAGTTCTTTTCATTAGCGTTTTCATCGTTGTTGTCATAATTGACATCTTTAAAGTTACCAACCAAGTGCACACCATCGGCATTTACAGTCTGCCCATTCATGTCCACCTGAAAAGTAACCTTGCGTGCAAATGCCCCAGTTACAGAAGCAAAAGCAGCTAGAACAAGTAATAATTTTTTCATAATGAATTAATTTTTGTATTTAGGTTGTAAATATACTTAAAAAAGTGTCAAACTGACAATAACTAATTACAAAAAAA
>JACCDW010037810.1_pt1 | contig 35337 bp, 29 predicted proteins | sample 7449781 | NCBI WGS metagenome assembly JACCDW01 (sample SAMN15323449, study PRJNA562643) | freshwater metagenome | isolation source: river surface water | place: USA:Blue River Watershed | collected 2017-08-18
GATGCGCGTTGACTTCGACGCAACAACCGCTGATAAGAAAGAGACCATCTTTCGCGCAAATGGCTCTGTCATCACCTTTCCTGGATTCCTTGCCGCCTATGACGACATCGCAACAGATGAAAACAAAGATGAAGAATCTGAAGACCGACGCCTTCCTGCAATGACTGTTGGTCAATCAGTAAAGGTTGATGAATATTCTTGCGAAGGACATGAAACCAAGCCACCTGCTCGCTATACCGAGCCAACACTTGTTAAAAAGCTAGAAGAACTTGGTATCGGCCGCCCATCAACATTTGCATCCATCATTCAAACAATTCAAGACCGCGGCTATGTCTATAAGCGTGGCCGCGCACTCGTTCCCACCTTCCTGGCATTCTCAGTAACAGGCCTTCTTGAAACCCACTTCACCAAGCTTGTGGACTATGACTTCACCGCTTCTATGGAAGAAGACCTCGACAAGATTGCATCCGGTGAAGCCGGCCGCGTTGATTGGCTCCGCGATTTCTACTATGGGCATGATGGCCAACCAGGACTTAACGAGCTTGCACTTGACCTCGGCGTTATCGATGCACGCGCTACCAACACAATGAACTTATCTGACACCATCGAAATCCGCGTAGGTCGCTACGGTGCCTACCTTCAAGAGAACATCCCTGATCAAGATCGCAAACTTGCCAACATCCCAGAAAATTTAGCCCCTGACGAATTAACTCTTGAAAAAGCAATCGAACTACTTGCAGCCCCTTCAGGTGAACGCGAACTCGGCATCGATCCAAATACAGGCTTAGAAGTTGTTGCTAAGTCTGGACGCTTCGGTCCTTACATCACAGAAATCTTTCCTGAAGAACCTGTTGAACTTAATGACAAAAGTGAACCAAAGAAGAAGCGCAAGAAGGCCGATGCACCAAAGCCAAAGACAGCATCGCTGCTTTCCAACATGAACCTCGACACCATCACACTCGATGATGCGCTCAAACTTTTATCTCTCCCTCGCGTACTTGGCACCAACAGCGCAGGCGATGAAATCACCGTACAGAACGGCCGCTACGGTCCGTATCTAAAAGCTGGCGCAGATTCACGCACCCTCACATCTGAAGATCAACTCTTCACAATCGACTTAAACGAAGCACTTGAGATTTACTCAAAGCCAAAGGAACGCCGACGCGGTGTTGCAAAGCCACCACTCAAAGAACTTGGTGTTGATCCTGGCAGTGAAAAGCAAGTCATCATCAAAGATGGTCGCTTTGGTATGTATGTGACCGACGGTGAAACAAATGCAACGCTCCGTCGCGGTGACACACTCGAAGCAATGACACTCGAGCGTGGCCTCGAACTCCTTGCAGGACGTCGTGCATGGGAAGCAGAGAACGGCCCATCTCCAAAGAAGTCACGTAAGAAGGCTGCAAAAGCTAAACCAGGGGAGACCGCACCAACGCTTACAAAGAACACAGTAAAGAAGGCTGCAACAAAGAAGAAAGCTGCCAAGAAAGCCACAGGAAAAGCCAAGAAGAGCGCTGAGTAGACTCACCACATGACCCAAGAGACGTGGCTACTTACAGGCGGTGCTGGCTACATCGGAGCACATATCGCAGATGAATTCATTCGAGCTGGCAAATCTGTCGTCATCTACGACTCTCTCTACCAAGGTCTTGAACACCGCATCTCTTACCTGCGCACCAAGCACAACATCGATATCCCACTAATCAAAGCTGATATCCGCGATTACAACGAAATCGAAGGCGTTATCCGCAAATACAAGATTGATGGCATCGTCCACACCGCAGCTCTCAAAGCAGTCGGTGAATCCATGGAAAAGCCAGATGAATACTTTGAGGTAAACCTCACTGCTACAAATGAACTTATCGATATCGCTAAGCGCAACAACGTCAAGAAATTTATCTTCTCATCCACTGCAGCTGTCTATGGTTCCCCTGATTCCATGGATCCATGTAAAGAAGATGGACCAAAGGCCCCCATATCTCCTTACGGTGATTCAAAATATCAAGCAGAAGCAAAGATCACAGCCTTCATTAACGCCCCTGGTAACCACGGCACATCACTGCGTTTCTTTAACGTAGTCGGCACAGCATCTCCCGAACTCATTGATAACTCTGTAGAAAATCTTGTCCCTATCGTTCTAGGCAAACTCAACGCAGGTAAAGCTCCTGAAATCTTTGGTACCGACTATCCAACAACAGATGGCACATGTATTCGCGACTATGTCGATGTCCGTGATATCGCTCGCGCACATTTAGCTGCCGCAGATGCAACACAAGCCCTTCCCCCTGCACTCAACATCGGCACAGGGCGTGGTGCATCGGTGCGCGAAATCATCAAACTTGTTTTAGAAGCAACCAACCAGTCAGATACCCAAGTTATCGAAAGCCCACGTCGCGCCGGTGACCCAGCCTTCCTTTGCGCCGACATCAACCTTGCAAAGACTTCGATGGGCTTTACCTCTAAATACTCACTCGAAGAGAGTATTAGAAGCCTCTTCTAGGCCTATCAGCGCCCCCCGATAGACTCACCACATGACTCATGGCCTGCCAAATCCTGCTGCCCCTGCGCCGCAGGCCACCCGTGGCGTCCTTGCTATCCCAGCCTTTCGCAAGCTCTGGAACTCCATGCTCTTCTCATCCTTGGGAGATTGGCTCGGACTTCTGGCCACAACAGCAATGGCCCAGCAACTTTCAGGCGGCTCTTATGCAACCGCCAACTTTGCAATTGCCGGTGTCTTCATCGCTCGCCTTCTTCCTGCGGTCTTTCTTGGTCCCATCGCAGGAGTCATCGCAGATCGCTTTGATCGCCGCCGCTTAATGCTTAACGTCGACATCATGCGTGCTGCGCTATATATATCCATCCCAATCGTCAACACATACTTCTGGCTGTATACAGCCATGATCTTGGTTGAGTGTTTAACTCTATTTTGGTCACCAGCGAAAGAAGCATCAGTTCCCAACCTTGTTCCGCGCGACAAGCTTGAAAGTGCCAATCAAGTATCACTCCTTGCTGCCTATGGGACGGCACCAATCGCAGCGATTCTTTTTTCCATCCTCACACTTCTATCAAGTGCAATCGCTGCAATCAGCCCACTGATTCCAAGTAACTCCATTGATATTGCTCTCTATATCAACGCAATCTCATTCCTCTTTGCTGCTTGGACTGTCTTTGGCATCAAAGAGATCCCAAAAGGGGCTGCAGCAAAGAGTGATAACTCATCTAACGTCGGCCAATCACTAATTCAAGGTTGGAAAGCTGTCTCTGAGTCAAAGATTATCCGTGGACTTATCATCGGAATGGTCGGTGCTTTCTCTGCAGCTGGCGCTGTGATTGGCCTGGCTCGCACATTCGTGGGAGACCTTGGAGGTGGTGATGCTGCATACGGCGTGCTCTTTGGTGCAGTTTTTACAGGACTTGCTATTGGTATTGCATTTGGTCCCAAGATATTCGCGCAGTTCTCTCGCCGAAGGTTATTCGGTGCATCCCTCACAACCTCAGGAATCTTCCTTGTTCTTCTTGCGCTCATCTCTAACTTGGTTCTCTCAGTCCTCATCGTGACAATCCTGGGGGCATTTAGCGGTATTGCCTGGGTTACTGGCTTCACCATGCTGGGTATGGAAGTTCACGATGAAATCCGTGGGCGCACCTTTGCCTTCGTACAATCCCTGATTCGCATTACTTTGGTAGCAGTCCTGGCAATCGCCCCCATCATCGCAGCGACTATCGGCGAACACCGCTATGAATTCCAGAACCTCACCCTTGACTATAACGGAGCTCAAATCACTATCGGTATAGCTGGTCTTATCGCAGTGTTGATTGGTTCTGTCTCTTACCACCAGATGAAAGATCGCCCCAACGTTTCTCTCTGGTCAGATGTTTTATCTGCCCTTCAAGGAGAACTTGGCGCGATTACTGGCCAAACAACCCAAGGCATCTTTATCGCTTTCGAAGGCGGCGAAGGTACAGGTAAATCAACACAATCTAAGTTGTTAGCTCAATGGTTAGAGCGAGAAGGAGAAACAGTTCTTTTATCCCGCGAACCCGGTGGAACAGAGCTTGGTAAAGATTTGCGCAAGATACTTCTTGGGCATGAAACGGGTGATATCTCACCACGTGCTGAAGCACTTCTCTATGCAGCAGATCGCGCGCACCATGTTTACTCAGTGATCAGACCTGCACTCGATAGAGGTGAAGTTGTTATCTCTGATCGCTACTTCGATTCATCTGCTGCCTACCAAGGAGCAGGTAGAGTACTTAACCCAACAGAGGTTGCACGTATATCTCGCTGGGCTACAGAAAGCCTTTACCCAACTCTGACAATTCTTATCGACCTTCCAGCAGAAATTGGTTTAGGAAGATTGCAATCACGTGATCGCCTTGAAGCAGAGTCAAATGATTTCCACGAACGAGTACGCCAGGAGTACCTACAGATTGCCATGATGGATCCTGAGCGTTACTTTGTCGTTGACGGCACACAAACGGTTGAAGAGATCAACGCTCAAATAACTGCTCGAGTAGCTGAACTTCCGGCACTTAAGCGCAATGCCACTCAAGAAACCAAACGAAAGTTCCGAAAATAAATGTCTTCTGTCTTTGATGATCTGGTCGGTCAAGAACACATCATTGATATCCTAAAAGGTGCTGTTGCGGCCTCACGGAGAGGCTCAGATTCCCAAGAAATGACGCATACTTGGGTCTTTACGGGCCCTCCAGGTTCTGGCAGATCTTCCGCAGCCGTAGCCTTTGCACAAGCCATCATCTGCCCTAACCAAGGCTGCGGTACCTGCAATGAATGCCAATCGGCAGCAACCGGTGGGCATCCCGATGTTGAAGTTATTCGAACCGAAGGACTCTCAATCAAACTAGAAGAAATACGAGAACTACTCACTCGTGTTGCATGGGCACCATCTATGGGCGGATGGCGAGTGGTTGTGATGGAAGATGCAGATCGACTTACCGAATCAGCAGCGAATGCACTTCTTAAAGCAATTGAAGAACCAGGGACTCGCACAGTCTGGTTGCTCTGCGCACCAACACTTCATGATGTTCTACCAACTATTCGCTCACGGTGTCGCCACCTACAACTGCGAACGCCTTCAATAGACTCTGTCACGCAAGTTCTCATCAGGCGTGACAACATCTCGCCAACAATGGCTGACTTTGCAGCACGTGTAAGCCAAGGTCATATTGGGCGAGCAAAATACTTAGCAACCAACGAATTGGTTCGCAGCAATAGGAGAGTCATAATGCAGTTGCCGCTCCAACTTGGCTCACTTGCAGAAGCTTTCCTGGCAGCCCAAACACTTGTCGATATTGCGACCGAAGAATCAAATGCCTCATCTGAACTCAGAGATGAGAAAGAGATTGTTAAACTTCAAGAGGCCTATGGCAAAGGAGCCACAGGGAGAGGTATGGCAACGGGCGCTGCGAAGGCAGTCAAAGAGTTAGAGAAGGAACAGAAATCCCGGGCCACGCGCTTGGTTCGCGATTCGATTGATGGAGCTCTTCTTAATCTTGCAACCTTTTATCGTGATGTTATGATGGCGCAAGCGGGTGTTACTGAATCGATTATTAATTCAGACATGCGGTCTGAGATAGAAAGTTATACATCAAGCTCTCCTGCGCATACTGCGGCCCAAAAGATTGGTGCCATTATGGAAGCCCGTATGAACTTGGCTATGAACGCAGCCCCCTTGGTGACTTGTGAAGCGTTAATGTGCGAGTTAGCCCGCAGATAAGGGGATTCTTAAGCACTTGGAGATGGTCATCACCACCCCCTGTAATGGTGCAGAATTCCACCATGCGCCTTGACCATGTTTCTTATGTAACCTCCCATGACCAGTTAGCTGACACTGTGCAACGACTTGGTTCACGCCTGGGCAGCACTTTTGTCGATGGAGGAATTCACCCACGCTTTGGCACTCGTAACTTCACATGTGCTCTCAAGAATGGCCAATACATTGAAGTTGTGTGTCCCTTGGATCATCCAGCAACGGAACAAACACCTTGGGGCAAAGCTGTTTCTAAGAAGGCTAACGAAGGTGGTGGATGGTTTACATGGGTTTTTAGTACGGAGGACATTGCGCCTATAGAAGCAAAATTTGGGCGTGAAGCAATTGATGGTCATCGAACACGGCCAAATGGATCAGATTTAAAGTGGAAGCAGATTGGCGTAAAAGAGATTGTAGAAACTCGCGAATTCCCATTCTTTATTCAATGGCTTTCATCTGATCACCCATCACAAGACGGAACGCCACTTGCAGAGATTAAGAAAATTGTTATCGCTGATAGTGACCAGCTTGCCGACTCCTGGTTCAAAGAGGAGATACTTGCTTCACTTGGTGGTGTCACTATTGACTGGGTCGACCCTTCAACCACCGACGACCTGTCAGGAATTTTTGCCGTGTTCTTGTCAACACCTAAAGGAATTGTGCGGCTGGATTAAGAAAACGTGAATACCAAGTCAAAAGCGTTGTTCATTAAATTGGGCAATAACGAGAAGCTGCTTTCCTAATATTGCCGCTATCCGTTTGAATCTTCTAGAAAACCATAACTCAAATTCCTGCATGATTGACAACAAACCTGGAACTCTACGGATGAATTTATACAAGAAATCATTAAACGGGAGCTCCAAAACTATTAACCCGCGAAAATCTAAGACACGATAGCCGTTGATTCGCAACTCCTCGGTCAAGGTAGCGATAGAGAATTCTCTAACATGCTGATCGCCGTGAGAGTCTACACCAGACTGAGTAAAATCTGTTGCCGGTGTGAATTGTCGGAATTTCAGTAACCGGCCCCACCTTCCAACTAAAGTTCCATCACCGTTATAATTTGGCGTTGTGAAAATAACCACGCCCCCGCGATTCTGAAGTTTCGAAATCGATGAACAGAATTCATTAAGATCCAATACGTGCTCGATTATTTCGGCCGCTAAGATGCAATCAAACCCGTCAGCTTGTGAATGCACAAAATCAATAGCATTACTAGATGTGAAAGAAACATTAAATACTTGATTATGGAGTGCGACACGTTTGGCTTCAGTGATAAACGCGCTGCCAATGTCCACGCCTACAACTTGCATATCTGGAAAAGCCGAGGCGACTTTCAATGTGGTGTGTCCGGACGCACATCCCAAGTCAAGAAAGCTACCAGGCCGCACAGATTTAACCAACTGTAAAATCAGTTTCTCTCTCGTCTCATTTCTAAATCCCCAAGGAACCTCCCTTGAAAATTTGGCGCTGGAATAATACTTTGCTTGAGTGCGGGCGTAACTTTCATAAGCATCCGAATAATTCATATCCTCAGCTGCCATTCAACACCCCCCTGAGAATTCTAGAGAATTGAGAGTCCCACGAGTACTCGTTCCTGTACTCACGATTAAACTTTTCATTGCGATTCACTCTGCGAAGTGCATCCATCAACGAATCGCCAAATTTTGCAGTATTTCCAGTGTCCGATCTCAGGATAGTACGTTCGAGCGTCATAGGTAGGGGTGGAACTTCACGCGACAGTAAAATCGCCGAATCAGTAGAGAGATAGTCGTAAACTTTGCTTGGAAAACTGTAGTGATTTTCTTTTGCCCTAACCCTTGGAACGACAAGTACCCGGCACTCAGCAATTTTGTTTAAGGCATCAACTGATTTTAATCTGTTAATAACTTTCAAGTATGGACGATTCTGAAAATTTGAAATAGGTTCGCTCACAATTACTAGAGCAGAGAACACTTCGCCGCTTTGCCACATTACATCAAAAGTGTCTATCAAGAAATCTAATCCTTGATATTTCCTGCTATTTCCTGCGTAACCAAAGTCAAATTTAAATTCACTACTCATCAAATTGTAATCAGTAGTGCCTCCTTGAATCTCGAGAACTTTATTCCCTAAATTTGCTAAGTATCTCTTTGTTATGCGCTCGTTAACCGGAACTAGTAGGGCTCGATACCGTCGCGCTAACATAGTAGCCATCAACTCAATCATCGATTGCCTAAAAAACTCAAACAATTGTAATTTCCTAAGCTCACGCGATCTCAGTGAATGCAAATCCACAACTATTTGGCAACTACTTTTCCTTAGTAGCTTTCTGATGTGAAATAATCCATTGTAATTAAGAACAAATACCAGATCTGAGTCATCGATAATAGTCCGGGCATTACTTAGTCTTTGTAAACCAATTTTTTTTGCAAGTTCGCTGGACACAGAAGATGCCAGAACATTTACGCGAGCCCCAGAACGGGCCGCCAACTCCGCCCACCTAAGCATCCTGATTGGCGTGCCCCTAGGCTCCTCTAGATCACCCTCATAAATTACTCCAATTTTCAATCTACTTAAATCTTTATGGATGTTATCGTTCAAATCTATATACATTTCTTCTAATGAATTTCACGTAACTTTCAATTAGTATTGGGATTTTCAAAGATACATTATTTACCTCATAATCATAAACTTTTCTATAACCTGGTGAAAGATTCTTATGCAATTGTGTAACAAGTTTTACCCCACGTAAAATGTCACTAGAGAAGAGACCTGATAGCGGAATATGCGCCTCTTCTGTCGATTCAGGCCTTTCATGAGCTAGCCGAAGATTGATTGCTGGAAATCCAAGAATTGAAGCTTCTTCAGATATTGTCCCGCTGTCAGAGAGTACACAAAAGGAATCAATTTGAAGCTTGACATAATCAGAGAAAGGTAGGGGATCAATCAATCTAATTTTCTCATTAAGAGGGAAATCAATCTCATTCCAAACTTTTCTAAATCTGGGATGTGTTGGAAAAACAATAGGTATTGAATATTCATTAGCAAGTGAATTCATACTATTCACGAAGTCAGAAAAATTACGCAAATCGGAGAGATTTTCAGCTCTGTGTAGACTGGCAAGGAAATAACTCTCTTTTTTGAGTCCCAACTTCTCGAGAATTGTTGATGCGGAAATTCCTTTATTATAATGCTCCAGCACTTCCCGCATTGGGCTTCCAATTACCACTACCCGATCAGGTGGCAGACCTTCCCGTAAAAGATACTCACGTGAGATTTGGCTATATGCCAAATTAAGGTCAGAGATGTGATCAATAATCCTTCGGTTAATTTCTTCCGGGACTCGCTCATCGAAACATCTATTTCCAGCTTCAAGATGAAAAATGGGAATCTGATAGTGCTTGGCAACTAAAGCCGAAAGTCCACTGTGAGTATCACCAAGTACCATGAAGGCGTCAGGTTTTTCGACAAGCAACACCTTTTCAATTTTCACCATCAAATTACTTATTGTTTCACCATATGTTCCACCAGCGATGCCTAGATTGTACCTAGCTGGTGACAAACCCAAATCATCAAAGAAAATTTCATTCAACTTAGGATCGTAATTTTGCTCGGTGTTGACCAAAACATGTTCAAAGCATTTATCTAACTCCGAGATAACTCTAGATAAACGAATGATTTCTGGGCGCGTGCCTACGACGGTCATTACTTTCATGATTCTCCATTCGCCGGGACAACATAGGTATCGGATTTGTCTGGCTCGAAATTCTCATTCGCCCAAATTAGAAAACTAAATTCACTTAAACTAGGAGAACTTACCGTATGAATCCATCCAGGAATCGTCTCGACCCACATGCCGGGGCTCACCTCCATTTCTAGTGACTCGAAAGTCCTAATGTTTGAGAACTCAACCTTAAGATTTCCATGTAGCGGCAAAAATCGCTCAACCTTTGAATGATGGACATGATTTCCACGTTGCTGATTCTTCAAGCAGGTTGCAATTGAAAGTTGACCAACAGTCTGGTCCCGAGAAAGCTCAGCAAAGGAACCTCTATGGTCGGTATAACGATTGTATTTCCCAATTGCTTTGGAAATTGGGAAATAGGTAATCAAAGTTGAATACAATCGTTTGTCAAAGTCATCAAGTAATTTTGGAAAAACTTCTGCAGTTCTCATTTGGCTCAACTTCTGGAGACGTGAAGCAAGCTCCAAAACATTACATGTAAATTCGGGGTTCAAAGTGATTGTCTGGGACGATCCTATTTCTATAAAAGCAAGTCTCGTGAGCTCAGAGACCAAACTATCTATGTATACAAAATCTATAACCGAATCTGGATTATGAATGATCAAATCCTGAGAGTCTGCAATTTTGGAACAAAACGTTGCTACAACCGAGTTATGATTTGGACGAGACCACTTGCCGAAAACATTAGGGATTCTTAAATTGAGAATTGTGAATCCGAGACGATTTCCCAATTCAAACAAAACCTCTTCCGCCATTAACTTACTTCTGCCGTAGGGAGTTAACTCAGCTGCCCTAACAGAAGATGCATGAAAAATTGTCAATTTGTGTCCATTTGCCTTAACTTGCAAAACTGCCTTCCTTAGGATTTCCACATTACCGCGAAAAAACTCATCTTCATCCCGAGACCTTGACACGCCACCGAGCAAGTACAGAGCTGAATCAGAAGTTAGAGTTATAGTTTCACCCTTGAGTATTTGATCTCTAGAAAGTTGAACTACCTCTATTGTAGAATTGAATCGGAGTGTATGCGTAAGATTTTGACCAATAAAGCCATTACCTCCAACGATATAAACACGCTTGATCACGTTACCGAAAACCACTCTGATTGATTACCATTTAACAAACCAGCATTTTTGAACAATTCTTTCACTTCTGTTGAATTAAGTATGCGAGTGTTGTCAGAAGCAAAAGTAGTGCGTCCCATTGGGTCTTGACCATCAAAAAAGAGACCATAGTTTAGATCTCTCGAATCTGGCTGGATATTGAAATACCCGGGTAGGTCCCGAACCCTTTGGAATTCCTCGGCTGCAACTAGAGTTTCATGGAGTTTTTCTCCATGGCGGCTACCTAATATCTGTATCCGGGAGGGGTTCTTCTCGAAAACTTCTAACATCACTTTGGCTATAGTTCCGATTGTCGCAGCAGGTGCCTTTTGAACCATTATTTCTCCTTGCTTGCCATTGGCGAATGCAAAAAGAACTAAGTCGATAGCATCTTCAAGCGACATCATGAATCTAGTCATTTCAGGATTTGTAACCGGAACAATTCCCCCATTGCGGATAATTTCTGCGAATAAAGGAAGGACAGAACCCCGCGATGCCATCACATTCCCGTATCTTGTGCAGCAGAAAATAGGCCCAGTAACACTGTTGCCAAATGAATGGGCAATCACAACCTTTTCCATTAGTGCCTTACTCATACCCATGGCATTAATTGGGTATACGGCTTTGTCAGTGCTCAGGCAGACAGTTTTTTGAACACCATAAAAAGTTGCCAACTCTAGAACATTTTGAGTTCCAACAACATTCGTCTTTAATGCCTCAAAAGGGAAAAACTCGCAGCTTGGTACTTGTTTTAGGGCAGCTGCATGAAAAATGTAGTTTGCCGCGTTTCCATGAAAGCTCATAGCCGGCCTTAAACTTGAAGGGTCTCTTACATCTCCAATAAAAAATTTTAGTCTAGGGTCGTTAAGAGATTGACGCATCGAATCTTGCTTATTTTCATCTCTACTAAGAACTCGAATTTCGTTTATTGGTAGTCTAAGTAACTTCTTGACCAAGGCTTTACCGAAAGATCCCGTTCCGCCCGTAACTAAAACAACAGAATTCTCAAATGTATACTGCATGTTCGCCTTTCAAACCAAAGTTTGCCACAGGTGCTTATCCAAGCCTCTCACACATACCCAACTTTGACTTACCTTAGCCACGCTTATGGGCAGAACCTGGCCGTGTGTTGGAATTCTTGAAGTGAACCAAATCCAATAATTGGTATGAAGGTCTTTTTCTTATATCCGCCAAAGCTAACAACATGAACTCGCTCAAAATGCCAAAAGATAGAGCTTGTAATGTCATTAATATTGATATGAGAAAAACTATTGAAGCCCAGCCAGGGATGTCTTGATTTAGGAAACCTCTTAGAAAAGCGAAGCCACTCAGAAAAAAAGAGGTCACACCTGTTGTTATTGAAATTGAACTTAGCCATCTAAGTGGGGCACCAGTTGTTGACATAAATGAGCGAAGCGCAAGTCTAACCAGTGCACTAAACCTGTATTTTGACTCTCCAGTAAGTCGGGGATCTCTCGAATAAACTATCTGAGTTGCCTTAAATCCTAGGGAAGAGACCAAAACCCGATATACCTTATTTGACTCAGGTAAATTGTTTAGTACTTTAACTACTCTCTCAGACATAATTCTAAAATCGGCGGCTTGTAATGGTGTCAAACTTTTCGTGGCTTTTTGCAGCATGGAGTAGAAAATCGGAGAAAAAATCCTATGGCGGAGAGGGTCATTCTCACGATTCTTACGGACCATGAAACAAATCTCCGAATTAGTGACGACACACTGCTTAAGCATGTCAGGAATTAGTTCAGGAGGATCCTGTCCGTCTGAATCAAGCGTCACAACCCATTTTCCGGAGCAATGTTCAAGTCCCGCGGTGAGTGCAGCCATGTGCCCAGAATTGCTAGCCAGTTGTAATAATTTGACGCGCTTGTTCTTCTTGGCAAATGAAAGAACCACCGGTGCTGTCGTATCTGTGCTTGCATCATCCACCACGAGAATCTCATAATTCCCAAGATCCTTTATGGACTCGATAACCCTGGGAATTAGTATTTTTAATGATTCAGCCTCATTAAAAGCTGGCAAAACTACCGAAATTGCATTCACGCATGACCCCCCTTCCTGCCTGTGATTATTCTTGAAATACCCAGAGATAAACCTAAGTACAAAATGGGTAGCCCAATAATTCGATACCTAGAGATTCCAAAGAAAATTAGAGAGATTAACCAAAAGTACAATGTACTCGTAACCAGTAAGAATTGAAATGTCTTGTCGGAAAATCTACGCAATTCCCGGAATGAGAAGAGGAAAACCACAACGAACAAGAGAAGCCAAATTACTTGAAGAAATGTCGGTCCAGTGAATAGAACATGCTCAAAACTCCCCTCACTGCTAAACCTGAGCAAAAATGGCTCAAAGTGCTCTAGAGTTTTGCGTGGAAATAGTGAGAACCATTGAACAGGATCCCCTTTTATGAGACTTAAGCTGCACCTTAGTTGCTCCTGGTCCCATAACTTTCCATAACTTTCTCCTGCCGACTGAAGCCCAGGGCACAAGGTGTCGGCATTGTTCTTCCAGTCTCGGTTTAGGCCTACTGCAATAGTAACTCCATTGTTACCTGCGAGATAGAAATTTCCCGTGGCAAGAAGGTTTCTTAAAGCCCCCAGTAATGGAGCCAGCAGCACCCCAACTAGAGAGGAAATCCCTATTGTTTTGCTTCTCCATACAAAGAAAGCGAAAGCAATAAGAATCCCAAAACCAAAGTATCGTGGGTGCATCAGGACAATTAAGAAAGAGAACAGAAAAGCAAGAAACAAATTGAAGCGAGAATCAAGAAACGCAATTGATCCCTCACTTCGCACGAGGATTTGAATTAGTAAAAGAAGACAGATTAAAGCTGGCGCCTCGTACATAATTGAAACAGTCGTTTCAAACATAATCGGAGTGAAAGAAATCATTACCGCAAATATGTTTGCGCTGATATTGCCAAACTTTTCCGAAAGAGTCCTAACCAATAATAGGCTTGCGACCGCAAAAAATAGTGCAAAAAACACGATTACTAAACGTGAATTCTGAGCACCAAGCCAGTAAAACGGATACAAAATAAAGGAGAACCCAGGGGAGAAAAGTCTAAGGTTTTCAGTATTTGCTTCAAATCCACTTTTCACCAAATCAAGGGTCGCATCGACATATTTGACTGAATCAGGCCCTGAATTTTTGGGATCAGGGAGGTAGAAGATAGCTACTGATTTAAGAACAAATGCTAGAGAAACAATGATCAGGGAGGTTAGTTTACCGTCTAGAATCCCAAGAAGCTTTCTTACAATTGAATGCACATGACATCTTATCACTTACAATTGAGAGGGAAGAGTATAGGAGCACCATGAAACACTGGCTAATAACGGGCGGCTCAGGATATATCGGCTCTCAACTCTTATTTGAATTGGACCAACTAGGCCAAGATTGCGTGAGCCTCGATATCGAGGAAAGCCCGCTTAAGCATGCAAACATGAAAAATGTTAAACATGTAATTGGAGATGCGAGAAACCCCAAAATTTTGGATGAGTGCATGAAGAATGCTGAAGGAGTTGTACACCTAGCTGGATATAAATATGCGGCAAAATCTGTCGAAGAACCAGGTGAAGCATTCGAGGCAAATTTTGTTAGTACAGCTAGGGTGCTAGAGTCCATGAAACGGAATCAAGTAGGAAGAATAATCTTTGCGTCCTCCTGTTCAATTTATGGATCTTCAGGTGAGATAAATGTGAATGAAAATTCCCCGATAAAACTTGAATCTCCTTACTCTCAAAGCAAGTATTTCTCAGAATGCTTAATCGATTCGTACGCAAAATTTTCTGCCGGGAAACATGCCTTCAATCATTCATCTCTAAGGTTCTTTAATGTTGTTGGCGTGGGGTGCTCGATGGTGGAAGATAAATCACCGCACAATTTGTTTCCAATCATTAAAGGAAAAATTGACACGGGTGGCTCTGTAGAGATTTTTGGCAACACGTTCAATACACCTGATGGAACAGCAATCCGCGATTATGTTTATATCGAAGAGGTGACTGAAGCCATAAGAATCGTTATGAAAAGAATGAGCGAGGGTAGAAAAGTCAGCTCGGTATACAACCTGGGGTCGGGCATCGAAACCTCTGTATTGCAGGTATTGACTGCCTTCAATTCAACACTTTCTCACCCCCTGAAGATTTCAATGCAATCTGCGAGAACTGGAGATCCATCTCGAGTTGTTTCTGATAACACCCGGGCTAAAAAAGAACTAAATTGGAATTCAAGATTATCCTTACAGCAGATAATTGAGACTGTCGTCTCAACAACTCCTGCTAACAGATCAGGACTAAACAATGAATGAAAATAGAATTAATCCTACCCCGGTAAAGTTTTTTCTGGAGGTGCTAAAGCTTAGCCCGCGCCAAGCCATACGTGTTTTAAAGGGAAACAAATTAAACCTAATGGATGACTCCCAAGTGATCCATCTATTGTGCAACGGCCTTTCTTTGGTGAGATGGGCTGATGGCGAAACAGCTATCGCTAGGAATAAATCAATTGGATATCAATCGAGTGAGCCTAGATTAGCAAATAAACTGAATGATCTTTTAAACAATCCTGACGATTCTCTAATCGTTGGTGTTCCTTCCGCAATTACTGAGAAGCTTTCGCGAGATCAATGGACTTTGAAAAGATTGCAAATTTTATTGTCTACTCGGTTGTATCTTTCCAAGATTGACATAGGAAGTTTCACTCATCTTTGTGATACATTTATTTGGTACAGAAACTATGAAAAACTACAACGTATAATGGATATCATTACCAAACACCGTAGAGTTGTGCTAGTTGCAAGTCAGGAAGAATATTTGAGATTTGTTCCGCCAGGGACATCTTTCATAAAGACTAGTTCAATTGATTCATTTTTAGAATATGACCTGATAGTGGCACAGCTACATCAATTTATAGAAAGTTCAAAAATCCCCGTAACAATCCTGTGTGCTTGCGGTCCAACCAGCAAGGCACTTGTGGTTGACTTCAAAGCCTTTGCTCAAGTTATTGACGTCGGCCACGGTTTCTCTTTCGCAAATTCAGGGATGAAAATATATGCATGGGACATTTAATCGACTCAAATATCAAAGTTTTGAAGAATCAGTTGCTAAATCGAATAGCTTTCATAGCTCAGGAATAGAATTCAAAGTCATTCCGGTTGGCCCTTGGATTCTAAATAACAATTTATTGATTGATCAAATTGCTGAATTAAGGAATCTGAATTCTGAGTGCTACTTTTATTCTGATTCTGTGTCTCGGCAGAGCACCCAAGACTATTTTAAAGATATAGTTCTACCGGACCCATCAAGAATTTGGTTTCTCATCCTAGATTCGAATTCAAACTTTCTTGGGCATTTTGGTTATTCAGACTTCAAACCGCAGTATCAAACGGCAATGTTGGATTCCGTTGCAAAGTCAAGAAACACCAAAATAAAAATGAAAGATGTTCTAGAAAATTCATTCTTAGGATTCATTGCAGCACAAAATGTGCGAATATTGAGTCTTGAAGTTCTATCGTTGAACACGAGTGCGATAGATTTGTATGAAAGCCTTGGCTTCAAGAAGGATTTGGCATCTGGTTTCACGAGAAGGGGTAAATCTGGGCTGAGAATGAGCCTAGCCATGTTTGATGACTGATATATTTGTTTAAAATTGGCAAAAGCCTTTTCATATTTGAGAGAGTTTAAATCGATGTCATTAACCAGCGGAGTCTCTGTAGTGATTCCTTGCTTTCATAGCCCCAGCACATTGCCTCATCTTGTGGCGGATATTTGTAGGCATTTGACTTCTCAATACAGCAACCGATTTGAAATCATTTTAGTTGATGATGGCAGCCCAGATAACACTTGGGAGCGAGTAAAGGACATCCAAAAAGATTTGAGGGAAATCAAGGTCCTTCGCTTGGATAAGAATTACGGCCAGCAAGCAGCAGTCTTTGCGGGGATAAGTGCGGCCCGCTACAAAACCGTGATTACGATGGATGATGACGGACAACACCCTGCAAGCACACTCTTGATGATGATCGCAAAGTTTGAAGAGGGTTATCAAGTTGTCTATGGAAATCCCATAATGAAGTCACACGGTCTATACCGAAGAATCCTGTCATCACTTTTGAAAAAACTTATGAAATATGGACTAGGGATTAATCATTCTGCGGTGTTTTCAGCTTACAGAGTTATCGACAAGGAAACCCTAGACACTAAAGTAGGAAGATATGATGAACTCATTGCGGGCTCACTAGACACCTTGATTAGCCGTAGCGGAATGAAGATAGCAAGCCAACCGATTTACATGGCCGGCAGACTTCAAGGCAAATCCAATTACAATTTAATGAAACTAATGCATTATGCTCTTAGAATAATAGTATCAAATTCGATTCGTCCATTAAGGGTTGCACTTGTACTCGGATTCTTTGGATTGATAATCTCACTAGCAGGATTAACATATTTGATAATTAGTTTAATCTTGAGGGACTACCTTGTACCAGGGTATTTTTCTCTACAAACTTCTATTCTATTTTTTGGCTCAATACAACTAATAACAATCGGCCTTATTGGTGAGTATGTGGGACTTCTCTATTTGAAGAGTATTGGTCAAAAATCCTTTGTCATTGACGAAATGTTCTAATTCTGGTTTTTGGCGGCGTACCATTTAAATGTTTCCTCAAGCGACTTTTCGAATCTTCTACTGCAACTGAAGCCCAACTCATTTAATTTGCTTGTGTTCAGGCTATAGCGGAAGTCATGACCGAGCCTATCCTCAACAAACTCAATTTGGGAAGTTTTGTTTCCAGATATTGAAAGCAAAGCAGTAGCGATTTCAATGTTACTTTTGAGCACACCCGAACCAATGTTGTAGGTTTCTCCAACTTTTCCATGATCCACTACCAATTTTATCGCCCTACAGTTGTCTTCCACATGAATCCACTCGCGGATGTTTTTTCCGTTCCCATAAACCGGAAGATTCCTTGATTCCAACAACCTGGAGATTAGAAGTGGAATCAATTTTTCTGGAAACTGCCTAGGCCCAAAGTTATTACAAGATCGCGTAGTGATTATATTCAAACCATATGTTTCAGCATAACTTCTACAAATCATGTCGGATGCAGCTTTGCTTGCAGAGTACGGAGAGTTAGGGAGAAGAATGTCGTTTTCTCTAGAACTCCCAGTAACAACGGAACCGTACACCTCATCTGTCGAGATATTCACAAATAACTTTAAATTGTTGATATGAGCAGCCTCAAGTACATTTCGAGTCCCGAGAACATTGGTTTCTAGAAAAATACTTGACGCACTTATCGACCTATCCACATGACTCTCTGCTGCAAAGTTTAGTACAACGTCTGCTCCCTTCATCGCGGCGAGAACTTCTGGGAAATTTCTGATGTCACCCTTCACGAATTTGAGCTTCGAGGAATCTAAGTGAGGATGCAAATTTTCAAGATCGGCGGCGTACGTAAGACTGTCAAAAACGGTAATCATCTCGATACTCTCGGAATGATTAGTCAACAAAAAACTAACATAATTTGAACCAATGAATCCAGCACCACCCGTGATGAAGTATCGCACTAGACTAATGTAAACCAATGTTCTGGGAAGCAAGCCACATCCCATGATGGAGATATAGGATGTGGGGGTGAAGGGGATAATCTTGGCGGGAGGCAGCGGGTCTCGTCTCCAGCCGCTTACTTCAGTTGTTAGCAAGCAGCTTCTACCTGTATTCGATAAGCCACTGATTTATTACCCGCTATCAACTTTGATGCTTGCGGGAATTCAAGAAATCTGCATCATTACAGATCCAACACAGACGGCTCGATTTGTGCATTTATTGGGTGACGGGAGTCAGTTCGGAATCCAAATCAAATATCTCGAACAAAACGAGCCTCGTGGAATCGCAGAGAGTCTGATCATCGCGGAGGGCTTTATTGGCGATTCTTCCACTGCCTTGATTCTTGGAGACAATATTTTTCATGGACCAGGATTGGGTAGACGTCTAAGCACCTTCACCAATGTCTCGGGGGCTCACATATTTGGATATCACGTGAAAAACCCAAGTTCTTATGGGGTGTTAGTTACAGATTCAAAGGGAAAGATAAGAAAAATTGTTGAGAAACCCACGCAGCTTATTTCAAACACTGCAATTCCAGGTCTGTATTTTTTTGATGGGCTAGCTTCCAAAATTGCGAATCGAATTAACCCGAGCCCTCGAGGTGAGCTAGAGATAACAGAAGTCTTAAACGATTACTTAGAAAGAGAGGAGCTAACTTTTGAAATGTTGCCGCGAGGCACATCATGGTTTGACTCTGGTACATTTTCAGACCTCCACGACGCAGCAACCTTTGTTCGATTGATTCAGGAGCGTACCGGGGAAAAGGTGGGAGATCCTTTGGATGTGAGCGAGGCGCAAGGATGGAAGTAATTCCTTTCTCAAAACCATTTGTAGCCACTTCTACACGCAAACTCATGAGTAAGTCTCTAAAAAGCGAACATCTTCATGGAGATGGAAGTTTTGGAAAAGAAGTAGCCTCCGTTATTTCAGAGTTGATAGGAGGAGGTGCAGTCTACTTAACACCATCATGTACAGATGCCTTGATGCTTGCGTCATTAGTAATCGATTTGAAGCCGGGTGATGAAGTCATCATGCCATCTTTTACTTTCACTTCAGCTGCATTAGCTGTTGTGAATTTTGGAGGGAAACCAGTTTTTGTGGATTCTAGCCCTCATAATTTATCTATAAATGTAGATGAAATTGAGAAGAAGATAACAGAAAAAACGCGTGCCATTTCTTGGGTAAATTATGGTGGGATGAGTGGCAATCTAAAACAATTAAAAGAAATTGCTAAACGTCATAGCATTTTCCTGATTGAAGATAACGCCCACTCGTTAGGAGGAACTTTCAAAAGCGAGAAACTTGGAAGTTTTGGCGACCTAAGCACACAAAGTTTTCATGCGACCAAGAATATTCAATGTGGCGAAGGAGGGTCCATCGGGGTGAATAACTCGGAGCTCCTTGGAAGGTTAGAAAAGATAAGAGAAAAAGGCACAGACCGCTCCCAATATGTCCGGGGAGAAATTCAGAAATATCAGTGGGTGGAAAAAGGTTTGAGTAGCCTATTGGCAGAGCCGTTAGCTGCCATGCTGCTGGCGCAACTACAGGAGTTTTCAAAAATTCAAGACAGAAGAATTGAAGTCTTCGAAAACTACCTTGATCAGATTAGAGGCAATTTTCCTGAACTCTCGGAATTTGTCATCCTCCCGCCAATCGAAAATACTCGAGTCGCACACGTTCTTCCTTTGCTACTTCCAGAGCAAATGCAAGCTGATGTGATTGCAGATCGGTGTCGGAGAAAGGGGGTCGGCATTGCGACTCACTATCAACCTCTCCACTCTAGCGCGGCGTCTAAGAGGTTTCTGGGCCATCAACCTGCACTTCCTTCGTGTGAACGAATCGGTAGGTCACTTATTAGACTTCCTCTTTGGGCGGGAATGAGCAAAAGAACGTCTCAAAAGGTACTAGAGACTTTAATCAAAGAAATTAACTGAATGTTTAGTACCGCACGGAAAAGCATCAGTATTCATTTAGTGGCTTGGGCTTATGCGGTTTATCAGTTTATTCCGGTATTCCCGTGGCTATTAAAAAACGATGTCCACTCTGGTCAGATTCCCTATTTCCCACACCAAGACACCACTTATTACTTAGCATTAATAAAGGATTCGTTGTTAGATAAAACAGGAAATTCATTTTTCGTTGATGCTGAAGGTGCCACCTTATACTCACGCATTTTCCCCGAAATAATCGGGCTTGCCTTTAAATATTGGACAACAAATCTCCAAGTTGTGTGGATTGTGACTGTCACCATAAGCGCATATTTTTCATATCTCCTTGTTTATCGAATCCTCTTCAATTTGTTCAACCTGGAAGAGAACCCTCAGAGAAGCCCTTTGTACAAAGCAATCGTGGCATTATTCCTTTTTGTCATAGTGGGAACTCAATTTCAGAGAGTGAGCCCAACTGAAACTGGTTTTACACTATTTCTGTTAATTGTCCATTTGATTGTGAAGAATTACGGGATATCCCAGTGGCAAAAGTGGCTAGTTCCAATCCTAATCCTCGGAATCATTAATCCATATTACGGCGGTCTAGCGGTTTTGACAACGATCTTTCTGTTGATTTCGATGTTAAAAACTTCTCGAGTAACTACTACTTTTTTTTATTTAATTCTAGGCGGAGCTCTTGCAATTGGCGCCAATTGGTTAGAAATTCCTGACAATGATTTATTCAAACGTTTAGACATTACTTATTCACATCTACCCGGTGCAATTATCCCTAGCGCTAAAGTTCTCTCTCTGTTTATTATTCTTTCACTTTCTTGGCCCCTAGCCAAGAAAGAGCTTTTCGAATACAAATTTTTAAAGTACTTATCTTTTGCTATTTTGTTTATGCTTAATCAGCAAGTATTAACTGGCTTAACTTGGGAACCCGAATCACATTTAAGACTGATTATTGACCTCACTCTATTCCTCGTTTTGTTGTCTGCTGTTAGGACAAAGAGATTTACGGAAAAACGGGCGACTCTTCTTACAGCCGTCTTATCTATTGGTATTACTTTTTTTTCTCTAAGTGAGCTGAACAGTTTATATAAAGAAACCCAAAGCAAAATCGTATTGAAATCTAATCAGAGTCAAATTATCAATGATTTAAAAAATGAGATTTATTCTGGAAAGTCAATTCTATTCAAGCGTTCAACTTTTAACCAGAATCAAATTGCGACAATAGGGCTGATAACCGAAGTAAAGTTCTATTGGCACCCCAATTCTGTTTTTCTCCCTGTCTCGACCTATGAGTTGAGCAAACGTTATGCTTGTACGCTTGAAGATATTGATTCATTTGACTACGCTACTGAAAGCTACCTATTCCTGGGCCACACGCATTTAAATGAAATTGCTTTTCATAGGAAGTACTCAAAATTGATGAAAAGTGAGATGCGTATTGTGAATGAAATTGTTGAGGCGCAGGCCAAGCAAAGAGTTAGATTAGTGAATGCTGTAATGTCTGAGTTTCGAGAATGTTCATCCAACAGCTACACATATGTTGTGGACTATGTGGTTTATACTAACCCTGATGGTCAAATCAAAATTAGTGAAGTAAAAATGGCACTTGGTGAACAATGAAAGTGATCTATTGCCATCATGTGAGGAGAATTAGGGAACCTTCATACTCCGATTCAAATTTTGAACGCTCCTCGAATTTTCTAAAAGGTGCAGCGGAAATGGACAGTTGGGCCGGCGTCGCGATTATGTCTCTTGACCATACTGTTTACCGGTTTGAGTATTCAAATTCTGATGGCCAAGCGCGACTCATTGACCCTCGAGGAAGAGAATTGGGGAGTTGGAAATTTTCAACCTTCTCGAGGTTTAATCTGAAGTGTTTATCTTTTTGGAGATCAATTCTTGCTCACGGCGATTCAGCCATTGCTCGCAATGCAACACCAGAGAATGCGCAAACTTTACTTGAGGTGTGTAACTTAGTTGGGGAATCTACTTGGTGGTTGGATACACCCTTCTTGCTTGATGCAATCCCAAAGGGTGTGAAGGTAATCGTAAGATCTCATAATTTTGAAGCAACTCATGCTCTAGGAGAAGTGTCGTTTCCACTCAAGTATCTGCACTTCTTACTTAAGTGGAGGAGCGAACGGAGAATAGCGAAGAAATGGATAGTCGCTCCAATCTCTCCTAATGATTGTGCATTATACAAATTAGATCCAGAGACGAGTCCGGTACTCCCATTGAGACAACTTCCTTACATTGCCGAATTAAAGTCTTGGTCGGAAAACACCAAAAGTCCATGGATTTACTACAGCGGCGCGTCTTACAAGATTTTACACAATAGAAAGAACTCAAGTTTTTTGATTAATAAACTAGCGCCGAGAATTGAAGCCATTTGTTGTATCAAGATCTTTGGTAGTGGATTACCGTATTCTAAGCCAGCACGAAATGTAAAGATATTGGGTTTCTCAAGTGAATATTACTCTCAGATCTTGGAGGCTAGTGGAGCAGTGGTTCCTTATCACGGTGGGGCTGGAATGCAATCAAAAGTCTTTGAACCATTGGTTTTAGGAATACCGCTCATTGCAGATCAACGGGCACTAGCAGGGTTTGATTTTGTTGCAGGTCAGGATTTTCTTGCTTGCGAGTCATTGGAAGAATATGCTTCCGCTGTAGAATCAGTGACCTCGATTTCACCCCTGAGAGTAACGATTGCAAGCAGTGGCAGAAAAAAGGCGTTAACGATGTTTTCTGCCGAATCAGTAAGAGAAATCCAAAACCATTACCTCACGAAAACACATTAAGTTGTGGGTAAAGATGCGTAAAAACGATATAATTGGTGATTGACGGGATAGGAGCCGGGATCAACTTGAGAGTCTTAATTACAGGTGTCGCAGGACTCCTAGGGTCGCATCTCGCAGATAAGTTCCTCTCTGAAGGGTATTCAGTCATAGGTGCTGATGATTTATCAACTGGGAGTGAGTCGAACTTAAAGCGATTGGCAAGTAATCCTAGGTTCGAATTCACTCATTTGGATGTTCGTTTCCCATTTATCAATCTAGGAAAAATTGATGGAATTTTAAATTTTGCATGCCCTGCTTCTCCGGTTCATTACCAAGCTGATCCTGTTAGAACCATCGAGACCAACTTTTTGGGGATTTTGAATTGCCTTCATTTGGCGCATGATCGGGAGATTAAACTTCTCCAAGCGTCCACGAGCGAGGTTTATGGCGATCCAACAATAACTCCTCAAAAGGAATCTTATTGGGGAAATGTGAACCCCATTGGAATACGTTCTTGTTATGACGAAGGTAAACGTGCTGCTGAAACACTGTGTTTCGATTATAGACGACAATACGGAACAGATAGTAGAGTTGTAAGAATTTTCAATACTTATGGCCCTAGGATGGCAATTAATGACGGAAGAGTAGTTAGCAATTTTATCGTACAAGCAATAAAGGGCGAGGACATTACAATCTACGGCTCAGGTATGCAGACCAGATCCTTCTGTTACGTTGATGATCTTGTAGAAGGAATCTTTTTGACTTACTCGTCCACTGAGGTAATGGATTTCCCAATAAATCTTGGCAATCCAGCGGAGTTTACTATCAAGAGTTTAGCAGAGCTTGTAATTGAGCTAACTGGGAGTGTATCTCAAATTACTTTCTTACCTTTGCCGCAAGATGACCCCATGCAAAGAAGACCTGATATCGGAGTCGCTGAAACTTATTTGAAGTGGAAACCAACTATCTCTCTAAGAGAAGGTTTACAAAGAACGATTGAATATTTCAAAGAAGTTGTTTGATGGCTAATAAAGTTCTACATGTAATAACAACTATTGAGCGGGGAGGCGCAGAAAATCAGTTATTGGTTTTGATTAGGGAACAGATTGAATCTGGCTGGCAAGTCGAGGTAATGCCGCTCAAAGGTAGTTTAGATTTAACTAAAGAGTTTGAAAACTTAGGAGCAAAGGTCGACCTCTCTATACATAACTTAAAGGTACCTCTTCAAATCTTGAAACTAAGAAATTCTCAGAGGGCAGATTATGTAATTCATGCGCATTTACCTAGAGCAGAGTTGATTTCAACGTTTGTGCGGGGAAAAGGTAGATTCATTATCACACGACATAATGCTGAGAAATTCATGCCTAGTGCACCAAGCTTGATCTCGAATTTACTTTCAAGATTTGTACTTCAGAGGTGCGATGCTGCTATCGCGATATCTAATGCCGTGCGAGATTATGGCTTTGAAGTTGGCGATGTCCCAAAAACACAGCAGGTGATTGTGATTTATTATGGATTTAATCCCGAAGTCTACTATCCCGAAAAGAACCCCACTGATAGTAATGTTGAAGGCATCACAAGGCTTTGCACCATAGGAAGACTTGTTCCGCAAAAAGATTACCCCACATTAATTAAAGGGTTTGCCAGAGCTGCGCAAAATTTGGCGGACATCAAGCTTTACATAGTAGGGGACGGATTTCAACGGGAAGAAATACAGAATTTGGCGAGGCGGTTAGGCGTTCAAGATAGAACGGTGTGGCTTGGCAAGATAAAAGATGTTCGGCAATTGCTCAATGATTCCCATGTTTTCATTCTTGCTTCCAAATATGAGGGATTCGGCCTCGTTCTACTTGAAGCTATTCAATCGGGAATCACAGTGCTTTCATCCTCAAGCGCGGCAGCAGTGGAAGTTTTAGGCATTGATTATCCAGGATTCTTCAGCCCAGGTGATGCAGAAATGCTTGCAGTACTAATTGGGAGATGTAATGACGAGAACTTCACTAGGGATTTACAGTCGAAAGCAAGAGAGCGCCTACTGCGATTTACACCCAAGCAAATGGCTCAACAAACAACAGAGGTGTATCTGAGAGAGAGTTGGTCTTAAGAATGACTGTACTTGTTACTGGAGCTGCAGGATTCATCGGCTTCAATCTCTGCCTCAGATTGGCTCAAGAAGGTCATGAAATTGTTGCGGTTGATTCAATTTCGGATTACTACTCGACTAATCTCAAAGAACTTAGAGTGCGAGAGTTGCTTAAGAATTCCAATATTTCATTTAGACGAATTGATTTAGTGGACCGATCAATCCTGGGTAAGCTGATGGTTGAGGTGAGCCCTAAGTCAGTTATTCATCTTGCTGCTCAAGCAGGAGTGAGATTACCCGATGAGCTTTTTCACAAATATGTGAGCGCAAACTTGTTGGGATTCAGTAATGTTCTCAATACCTCGATAGAAAATCAAATACCAAACTTTTTGTATGCATCTTCATCGAGCGTGTATGGAAATTCGGAGAGATATCCCTTCCGTGAATCTGATACGAATCTTTCACCGATAAGTTTTTATGGTGCCACTAAACTTTCCAACGAAATCTTGGCGTCGGCAAGAGTTAGAGGGAGTGATACGCGCGTTCGGGGCCTTCGCTTTTTTACCGTTTACGGACCTTGGGGACGACCTGATATGGCTTACTTCAGAATTGCGTCGAGCCTGATTACTCAATCTGAATTTCAGATGTTCGGGAATGGATCAATTAGAAGAGATTTCACTTATATTGATGATGTTATTGAATCCATAACCCGACTAACGGATGAACTTGAACTACGTCCTGCAGGATTTTCAGATATAGTCAATGTAGGTGGGGGGAAACCGGCTTCACTTCTTGATCTAGTCCAAGCTTTTGAGGGGATTACTCGCAAGGAATTGAACTTCAGGAATGCTGAATCATTCCCGGGTGATGTCAAAGAAACCGTTTCTGACACTAGTTATCAGGAAAGCCTTATTGGGTTTATACCAAAAATAGATATAACTGAAGGCGCCACCAAATTTCTTAAATGGGCGATGGAGCCAGGAATTGTTGAATATCTGGATGAATGGGTTCGCGAGTGAAAGGTAAAGCAGTTCTTGTTACAGGTATTTATTCTCCAGATATTGGAGGACCAGCGACCTACATCCCAAGGATGGCGAGCAGTCTGAGACAAAAAGGGTTTATGGTCACCACAATTTCACTCACTGATTCACCGAATATTGTGAGGAAGGCGGAAGATTGGGATCGAAAATTTGTCATAAGGCGGCAGAATAAAGTCACTCGTGCCTACAGAGTTGTACTTGAATTGGTGAGGAATTCAAGAGACGCTCAAGTCGTTCTTGCCAACGGCCTTTTTGAGGAAGTAGGAATTGCCTCTCTACTGATAAAGAAAAATCTCGTCGCAAAAATTGTGGGAGATCCAGTTTGGGAACGCTACTCTAATGTTCACGGCCGAGAGATAAGTTTAGAGAATTTCAACTCAGGATTTAAATTACCATTGAAATTCAGACTCCAACGCTTTCTCCTAAAGGAATGCCTGAATCGTTTCTCTGCGATTTACTGTCCAAGCGACCAGCTAGCCTCTATTGTTCAGGGTTGGGGGGTAAGAACTCCAATCTCTACAATTGAAAACGGAATTCAATGTGAACAGCGATCACCTGTTCCATTTTCAGACAGGTGTGGAGTTGTTTCTGTCTCGAGACTTGTTTCATGGAAGAATGTTGATATTCTGGTCCAAGCTTGTGCGAAAGCAAATCTACCCCTCACGATAATTGGCGATGGTCCCGAAAAGAATTCTTTAGTTACACTTTCCAAAACATTGGGGCATAACGTCAAATTTCTCGGTGAATTACAACCCGACGATGTCAATAACTTAATGCGTACATCCAGGATTTTTGCTTTAGTGTCATCTTATGAGGGCCTATCATTTTCGCTGCTGGAAGCCATGAATAACTCAGTTCCAGTAGTTGTTTCGGATTGCCTGGGAAATACTAAAGTTATCCAGAATGAGATCAGTGGCCTTGTTGTCCCCATGCTCTCGATAGATGAGTTGACCCGGCAACTTTTAAGGCTTTATGGGGACGAGCCTTTACAGTTGAAGTTGTCTCAAAAAGCTCAAAATCAAATTTCCGAGTTGTTTTGCGAAGAAAATCAGTTAGATAAAGTTTTTCGTTTGATGAAGATTGAGCCCTAAGATGCATAGCGTAATTTTATTGGATCCTAGAGGGATTCTTGATTCCTCAAATTTTGAGACTGTTCGACGGCATGAGAGGTATCTACTTAAACTTAGGGAATTGATTGATGATTCAGAATTAATTGTGATTTCGGGGAATAGAGATCCTCAAGATGCAGTAGTTTCTCAGGTTAGATTCGTGCACACGGGTCAAAAAGGGAGACTCAATTTTAGGTTTATTGCAACGGCCCAAAAGATAGCAGCCAACTCTGGTTCCGAGAGAATGCTTATCGTTGCTGGAGATCCTTGGGAGACTTTGATTCAGGCATACGCCATCAAAAAACTTATTGAGTTTCGCAAAGGAGTATGTGTACGCATCCAGGCGCAAATTCATGCGGATGTGACCTCATCACACTGGAAAGAGTTAAACCGGATAAACTTCTTGCGATTCAAGGTTCTTCGTCTGAGTCTAAAATTAGCGGATTCTGTGAGGGTCACTTCTGAAAGCAGAAAACGTGAACTTATTTCTGCAGGACTCTGCAGTGCCGAAAAAATCGTGGTCTCAAGCGTTCCTTTGAATCTCCCGTTCATTCCTAACAGAGAATTGAGGAAGCGCCCGCGAAGCGTAGGATTCATTGGGAGATTACACCCGGATAGAGGCTTGGATGTTTGGATTCAGACCGTCCTTGACATAGCCAAATTGGATTCTTTGATTAGTTTTAACATTGCTGGCGATGGTCCAATTAGAGATGAATTTCTTGCTCGATTGCAAGGAGCCGGAATTTGTAACCCAGTAAGCTATCGTGGATTTTTGATTGGCGATAAAATAGTTGATTTCTGGCAAGACACCGGTGTACTTCTCTCAACCGCACCAAGCGAATCTTTTGGAAGGTCAATAACAGAGTCACTCGTTTATGGAGTTCCTGTCTGGTGTGTGCATAGTAGTGGGGTGATTGATCTGCAGGAATCATACGGAGAGAATTGGGTAAGAATTTTAGACTCAGAAGCCACACCAGAAAGCAAGATGGAAGTTCTAGAAGAATTGCTGCAGGTCGAGATTCCCGTTGACGTTCGAGAAAAAATCTCTAACTCTCAAGGCAAGAGCATTGCTGCTCTGGCGGAATCTTGGGCAGTAGGCCTTTCTGAGAGCCAAGTGGGTTAGGTTAGAGTTGTAAGCATGTGCGGAATAGTGGGAACAGCAGGCGTACAAGTTCAAGACCGGCAGATGGAATTAGCTTTACAAAGCATGCATGATCGAGGACCTGACGCTAGAAAGTACATAAAAATTAGTGAAAGTTTGGCTTTCGGTGCGACCCGTTTGGCAATGGTTGATCCCCATCCGCGCTCCAATCAACCATTCATTGATGAAGCTTCTGGCGATAGCATTGTATTTAATGGAGAAATTTATAATTATTTGGAGTTGCGCGATGAGCTTAAAAAAGATTTTCAAGGCCTAATCTTTAAGACAGAATCCGATACCGAGGTTCTACTCCTAGGGCTTCAATTGAGGGGGCTTTGCTTTGTAAACTCACTAAATGGAATGTTTAGTTTTTCTTTCTTTTCTCATAAGGATAATTCGATACTGTTAGGGAGAGATCTTCAAGGGAAAAAACCTCTTTATTTTCATGAGTCACCTGAGGGTATTGTTTGGGGTTCAACTTTGAAGGCAATCGCCTTGCTGATTGAAAAGAAGCAAATTACAAACCTGGATCAATACTTGCAGGTTGGATATTTTATCGATCCCAATACACCGTACCGAAATGTCAAGGAATTGATGCCAGGTACCCTACTTAAGTACGAAATAACCCAAAACAAATTAACACACTCTAGAATTTCTCCAATCAGAACAGTTAGAACAAAACCTCCTCAGACAGATCAACTTCGGGAAGCACTAAAATTGGCAGTATCAAGAAGAATTAAGGACCAAAATACGGTTGCAATTTCATTGTCAGGTGGAGTTGATTCCGCTGTGATTGCAATCATATTGGCAGAACTTGGAGCCAAAACAGTCGCATATTCGTCGCATTGGGAAGATAAAGATAAAGAGAAATATAATTTAGATTGTGAAATCGCAGAGAGTATTGCCTTTAACCTTGGAATCGATTTCAAAAAAGTTGCAATGCCTAATTCCAGAGATATTAAAAAAGTTCTGACGGAATTCTTGCAAGCAACCCAAGAACCAAACAATAACCCAACTGGACTTTCCATGATGAACTTGTATAGGCAAATAAGTGAGGACAACATCCGACTTGTTCTCACAGGAGATGGTGCTGATGAAATTCTTGCGGGTTACGATCGCTATAACAAGGTCCGCAGAATTCCTCATTTTATGAGCATCCCAGAAAACAATGTTACTCAACTCCTGGCAAATAGCCTTTCAAGAGTAAGTACAAAGGCACACAAAGCACTCGTATCTCAATTTGAGCTTCAATCCACCATGAGGTGGATGCAATGGCACCAACTATTCGAACTTCACGAGCAGAGGAAAATTCTGGGAAGTTCTGAATTCTGGGGCTCAAGTCAGTTTTCATCTTACGTGCAATCGTTCTGCAGAAATATGGATTTAGAGAGTCCAGTTCAAAGCCTTATGGAGATAGATTCAAGAATCTGGTTAGCGATGGAATCGAACCGAAAACTAGATCGGATTTCAATGAGTTTTTCTATAGAGGCAAGATGCCCATTTCAAGATTTAGAAGTTAAAGAGATTTCAAGAGAGCTTATGAATAACAGTAATTATGGAATTCTGGGTAAGAAACATTTGTGGCAGGCATTCCCAGAGTTAATTGATCTAAATGTACGAACAGACAAGTATGGATTTATAAGTCCAGTGGGACACTGGCTTCGAAACAATCCTGACTTGATTTCAGAGTCCATCGACTATCTATGTAAGAACTTGTCGTCAGATAGAAGCTACTTGGAAAGATTAGAAAGAGGCGTCAACCAAGGCGATTTTACAAAAATAAAGAAAACTTGGGCTTTCGTTGTATTAGCGAGATGGCTTTCCATCGATGCTGACTAACTCTAGGGGTAAGGAGTTAATTCTCTTTAATCTGGAAAGCGGTACAACTAATCCGATTCTAGGTGCGGGCATGGATTGGATTGATGAATTTTCGAATCATTTTCAACATGTGCAGGTCTGGTCGACAAGAGTGGGGAAACTGGCACTAAATTCACAAAAGATTTCTTATCACGAAGTTGGAGGGGGAACAGTATTTCATCGTATACGGGCGGTTGCGAGGCTTTTTAAACTTGCTACGTCAATCGTAAGAAGCCCCGCGAACAAAGTGGTTCTGTACCATATGTCGCACAAGCCAGTTGTGATTCTCGGCCCCTTCCTAAGGATGTTTTCCGTGCCCCAAGGGCTCTGGTATTCACATTCAAAAAATTCCATTTCCTTAAAGGCTTCCAGCTATTTTGTAAATCAGATATTTACCACAAATGCCTCTACATTCCCATTTCAAACCTCAAAACTTCGAATAGTGGGACATGGAATAAATATAGGCAAGTTTAAGTCTCCAAATTTTGTGGGATCTAGAAGCGATGTCGTTTGTCTGGGAAGAGTTGCGCCAGTTAAAAACCTAGAGAAAATTGTTAGCGCTGTACCTAAGAGTCTCATAGGCACATTATCTGTTGACTTTGTTGGCCCAGCAGCGGATTTTGAATACAGGGATTACTTGGAGAAACTGTCTCTTTCTCTAGGCCTCAATGTACGTTTTAAAGGTCAAATCCCATTCGAAGAAGTCCCCGACTTATTGCGTAACTATAACCTTTGCTTTACAGGTACTCCGAAAAGTGTTGACAAAGCTGCTCTCGAAGCAGCTCTCTCTGGGTGCTTTATTGTTTCAGATGAATTAACTACACTAGAACAACTCGGAATGTACCAAGTTTGGAAGAGACTACAGTTCAACTCTATTCCTGAACTGCCGGAACAAATAGAAATTTTGTGCGCCTTGCCAGTTTCAGCGGCATCTGAATTGAGAGCCTTATTGAGCTTAAATGCTTCAGTGCTTAATGATCTTAAGGTAACTGCCAGAAGAATTGTGGAGGCACTGAATGGGTAAAGTGAAATTCACGTTTATTCTAGGCTCGCGATATCCGAGTGAGAAGGCCTATGCAGTTACAACTGGAAATACTGCCTTAGCTCTCACTTCCCTAGGATATGAAGTCCAATTGCACGGAGTAGGTACGGCGCAGAGAGACTCTTTTGGCAATCTCGTATGTGGCCATCAAAGCTTATTGACATCTGCATTACGAGTAGTAGCGGCTAGCAGAATTCCTGGTGTTAGTAATTTAGCCTACCATTTTGTGTGCATAATAATGGCTCTTGTTTGCTATAGAGAGGAACGAAGGAAACCGTTTAAACAAACTTATTGGCTGCGCGAACCAGTGATTGCGACAGTTCTCAGTTTAGTTGCAAGTAACTCAAGAATCGTACTGGAATTGCATCACAGACCTAGATGGATTTCATCTGCGCTAGTGAGGCGATTGATTAAAAAGGGCAAAACAATCATTTTAACGATTACCATGCTTGATTACATCGATCTCACAAGAAAGTATGATTCTCGAGCTATTCTCTTCGCACCTATGTCAGTGCCAGCAGAGTTCTTGAATAAACCTCGAAGTCAAGAAGAAAACAATTTTTCAATAGTTTTCACTGGAAAAGGATTCAGTAATGGACATGACAATAATCTAAGTATTCTGATTGACGCACTGAACTATCTTCAGGAGATAAAGAACGTCAGGCTAGTTTTTATCGGCCTAGAACCTTCATACAGGGAGAAACTGAACGGGTATTCCCAAAAATTGAAAGTTCAACCAGGTATGATTATCTACATTAGTCATGTAAGTCACAACCAAATTCCTGAGTTTCTCTCGAAATATTCTGTTTCTGTCGTACCTTATCCTGAGTCCGAGTACAACCAATCTCGTTCACCGTTGAAGATTATCGAATCCGCGGCATGCAGAATTCCTTTGATCGTGAGCCACACAAAAGCTCACCAAGATTTGATTGATTCTGACTTGGTAACGTCTTTTACCGATGGAGATGCAGAGTCTTTGGCAAGCTCAATCCTAAAGATTTATCATGGTGATCCAGAAATTCAAGAACGTACGAACAAAGCATTTAGTTTTGCAAAGGAAAGCACATATGACTTTCGAGCCAAATCTGTCCTAGAGGGTATACAAGTTAACTCCATGTAGTATTGCCACTGAACTTAGAAAAGTGAATTAGGGAGGGCATCAATTGAATGTTTCATTTAATAGATCAACCCTAAAGAAGATTTTATTTTTGTTTAGCAAATCTGATCGAATTAAGCTAGTGGTTGTCGCGCTTGTTCAAATAGTTTTGAGCTTTTTGGATTTAGTCGCGCTTGCATTCGTTGGAGTCATAGCCTCGCTTGGCGTTATGGGAGTTAAAGGAGATCAACCCGGTAATCGCGTTTCAGCTGTTCTTGAGCTCTTGAACTTGACTGGGGGAACACTTCAACGACAAGTAACCATTCTTGGTCTCCTAACCGCGGTGCTGTTGGTGACAAAAACTTCGCTCTCTGCCTTTTTTCTGAAAAAATCTTTTTTGTTCCTCAGTTATCGAAGTGCTGTGATTTCCCAAAACCTTATTAGCAAATTTCTAAAGCTTAACTTGGGGCGGATACAGCAGTGGCAACATCAAGAACTCTTGTGGGCAATTAATACTGGTGCAAATGCAATGACGATGGGAATTCTAACTTCTCTAGTACTCCTTGTCTCAGACGCATCTCTACTTATAGTCCTGATTTCTGGTCTACTCTTGGTGAATTTTCAACTCGCGCTAGTTGCGAGTCTTATTTTCTGCGGGATGGGGTACATCTTGTATTCAACAAACCACAAGAAAGCTAGAAGATTAGCTACCAAACACTCAGATCTCAATATATTGAATGCCCAGACAATTATTGAGGTAATTTCCTCGTACCGTGAAGCGATTGTTCGTGGTACGCGTGAAGGTTATTCGGAGAAGATATCAAAGCAAAGATTTGAGCTTGCAGAACTTTCAGCTCGACTCATGATTATTCCAAACGTTAGCAAATATTACATTGAGTTTACTGTCGTTTTAGCTGTCTTGACCATGGGGACTTTGCAGTTTGTTTCAAGTGATGCCGTTCATGCAGTTGCTACATTATCAATTTTTTTGGCGGCAAGTATGAGAATTGCACCAGCTGTTTTACGAATCCAGCAAAGCGGAATTCAAATAAAGTCAAGTTTAGGTTTTGCAACGTCCACCCTAAAGCTCATTGATTTCCTAGCGGCAGAGCCAACTGAAATGGTTGATACAAAGATCGAAAAACCAAATGAAGCAGGCTTCATTCCAGCCGTTAGCATGCGTGATGTCACGTATACCTACCCTGGAAACAGCAGTAAAGCTCTGAATTCTGCGAACTTAGAGATTTTGCCGGGAGAAACAGTGGCAATAGTTGGAAGTTCGGGGGCAGGTAAGACAACTCTAATTGACGTTCTTCTTGGAGGAATTACTCCAGATTCTGGAAATGTGACCATAAACGGGGAAACTCCAGTATCAGCGATTAGAACCTGGCCAGGAAAAATTGGTTATGTTCCTCAAAATGTTTACGTCACAAGTGGCTCAATTAGAGAGAATGTTTGCTTAGGTTTCAACCCAAGTATGTTCACTGATCAGCAGATTTTTGATGCACTTGAGAAAGCCCGTCTTCTTGAGTATGTAAACTCTCTTCCATCTGGCCTGGACACGCACCTCGGTGAACGTGGAGCTGGAATGAGCGGTGGACAACAGCAGCGATTGGGAATTGCACGAGCGCTACTGACTTCGCCAGAATTGCTTGTCCTTGATGAGGCCACAAGTGCAATGGACGCCATGACAGAGCTCGAATTTACTAAACTATTGGCCCAATTATCAGGACAGGTAACGGTTGTGATGATTGCTCACAGACTTTCGTCAGTTAGAAATGTATCTAAGGTGGTTTACCTTGAGTCTGGAAAGGTAGTTTCTACTGGTTCTTTCGATGAGGTCGTTAAAACCGTGCCGAACTTCAGCAAACAGGCAAAGCTAATGGGCCTCTGAAGGCATTAACCCAATTTGTCCGTTTTGTCCCCTTCCCGCTACAAACTACACTGAGATTCGTTGTAGGGGATAGAGGCAGCGACGGCTGGTTCTGCAAGACCAAAACCGGTTAATGAAGGATCAATAAAGTGGCACTTAGCGTATGGACAGTTGCTGAACTGGGGGCTTTTTACACTGAGCACCGTTCAGAGCTACTCGCGCATGCCAATCGCGTATTGAAGGATTCAGCTAAGGCTGAAGAAATCACCCAAGACTCACTAATTAAGTTCATGCTTGCAGCTCCTGAGCTTGAATCTGAAGAGCACGCACTCTCTTATCTACACCGCACCATTGAAAACCTCTGCATCGACTACTTCCGCATGGAAGTTCGCCGTCCAAACCTTGTGGTTATCGACGATGCCCAGGCCGAAGTTGAGGCTAAGTGGCAGGTATCGGGGGATCACTCAGAAGTTCTTTCACAAGCAGAAGATGCGGCAATTATCCGCCAGGCTTTGGCTCTGCTCTCCCCTGCTGAGCGCGCAGCGCTCGTTATGTGGGAGATGGAAGGTCGTTCCACAGAGGAAATCGCAGCAGAACTTGGAATCAAGGAATCTGCAGTGCGCCACACTGTTTCTCGCGCTCGCACATCTCTTCGTCGTGTGCTTTCAGAGCTTGTTATCGATCAAGAGCGTGGCCTTACAGCTCTCGACATGCTTTCAACCACCTATAAGAAGGCATCTGAGCTTGCAGCTAAGTCCTCCAGAGTTGCTCTCTCCTTACTATTGGTAGTTACAGCCTTCCTTGGCTTTAACTCAATGACAGGCCGTGAGGGCATCCTTCCTACAGTCTCTTCTAACGATTCAGCGGGTGTGGTTGCGGAATCTGCTCCAAGTGCAGATTCTGCAGTGCCTGCACCATCTATCTCGCTGCCAGCTAAGAAGTCATCGACCATGGTTTCAGGCGTATACGTCAAGACCGGCAAGGCTGCTCAGTGGCCTGGCCTTGACGCCGAGGGCGTCCCAACAGGTTTCACCGTCACAGGTGAGAGCGGTCCAGCAGGGAAGATTCGCGTAAACCGCAATGTCCCTGTGGCGACTGAGCAAGGCACAATTTTGGCCACCCAGGCCATCACATCTGGGGGTGGACCAAACGTGA
>JACCDW011252195.1_pt1 | contig 35303 bp, 55 predicted proteins | sample 7449781 | NCBI WGS metagenome assembly JACCDW01 (sample SAMN15323449, study PRJNA562643) | freshwater metagenome | isolation source: river surface water | place: USA:Blue River Watershed | collected 2017-08-18
CAGAATCTGGCGGATCTTGCTGGCCGTGACGGCTATGGTGTTGTTTATCTTGATCCCAGCCAGTTCCCTGGTGTTAGTTGCCCTGGTTATCCTGAAGTTCGCTTGTCGTGGCCGTGGGGTATCAGTGAAAAAATTAAAAAGATACAGCCTGATTTTATACACATCGCTACAGAAGGTCCGGTAGGATTTTTTGCCCGTTGGTGGTGCGAACGCAATGGTGTGCCTTATAACACCAGTTACCACACAGACTTTGCCAAGTTTTTGAAACGTATGTATCACATACCTGAGGCTCTGACCTGGTGGTACTTGCGTTGGTTCCACAAAAACAGTGAACGTGTGCTGGTGACCACAGAAAGCATACGACTAGATCTGGCACAGCGTGGGTTTCAAAATCTACGTACCTGGACTCGTGGAGTGCGTCGTGACATCCAAGGACATAGAACACCTTCATCCAGTGGTCGCCCACGTTTGCTTAACGTAGGTCGTGTGAGTCGTGAAAAAGGCCTCGCTGATCTGGTGCCCTTGCAAGACCGTTATGACATTGTGATAGTGGGTGATGGTCCTTACAGATCTGAACTGGAACGTCTAATGCCCCGAGCACAGTTTGTGGGCTACCTGACCGGGCGGGACCTAGTCGACGCCTATGCCTCAGCAGATGTGTTTGTGTTTCCCAGTCGGGCTGACACCTTTGGTGTGGTCAACATCGAAGCCCTGGCACAGGGCACACCCGTGGCAGCCTATCCGGTGCCCGGACCCCAAGACATCATTGAACCTGGCGTCACTGGGTCGTTAGACTGGAATCTTGAACGTGCAGTTTTAAACTGTTTGAATCTAGATCGGGATCAGGTCAAACAAGCCAGTCAGTGTTGGACCTGGGCGGCCTGCTGGCACATTTTTAGAGATAACTTGGTTTCAACAAATCGGGCACAATGATTGGGTGTCACCGGATCCCGTAACCGGAACTGTAACAAAACTGTAACAAAACTGTCATTAAATACTTTGTGCGTTGCACACAAACTCAAGGAGATCCAATGAAAAAGTTTTTAGTTGCAGTAGCGTTATCCATATTTTCAATGATAGCAGTGGCCAAAGAAATCACTGGAGCAGGTGCTACGTTTCCATATCCAATCTATGCCAAGTGGGCAGAAGATTATCAAAAACAAACAGGTGTTAAACTCAATTATCAAAGCATTGGTAGTTCGGGTGGAGTCAAACAGATCAAAGGTGGTACTGTACACTTTGGTGCCACAGATGCTCCGCTACGAGTCGAAGAATTAGCACAGTCAGGTCTTGTACAGTTTCCTACAATACTTGGTGGTGTTGTGCCTATCATTAATCTTGAAGGTTTTAAGCCAGGCGAACTACAGATCACTGGACCTGTGCTGGCAGAAATTTTTCTTGGTACTATTACCAATTGGAATGATCCTAAGATCGCCTCTTTAAATCCTGGCAAACGGTTACCGGATCAAGCCATTACCATAGTACATCGTGCAGATGGCTCGGGTACCACATTCATATTCACCGACTATCTCAATGAGGTTTCAAAGGCCTGGTCTGATCAAGTAGGCAAAGGTCCTGCTGTTAAATGGCCGGCCAAATCAAGTGTGGGCGGCAAAGGCAACGAAGGTGTAGCCGCTGTGACCAACCGTGTTAAAGGCTCAATTGGTTATGTAGAATATGCCTATGCCAAGAAAAATAATATTCCTCATTTGAAGATGCAGAACCGTGATGGCCGATATGTAGATCCTGATGATACTACATTTTCTGCTGCAGCCGCAGGTGCTGACTGGTTTAAAACTCCAGGTATGGGCATTAGTCTAGTAAATCAGAAAGGTGCTAATAGTTGGCCCATTACTGGTGCTAGTTTTGTATTAGTATATCGTGAGCCTAAAGATCCCAAAGCCACACAAGAAGTACTCAAGTTTTTTGCTTATGCCTGGGACAAAGGTGGCAAAGCCGCTATTGATCTAGATTATGTTCCACTACCAAAAGCAGTGACAGATCGTATCCAAAAAGAACAATGGCATATGATTAAAAAATAATCAAATTGATGTTCAACAAAAAGCCCCTTGCGGGGCTTTTTTATTTCTTTCTAATTTCGGTTCGATAGTATTGTTGAGCAGTTAAGACAATAGCACCCAATATTGGTAGAGAACTTCTTATTAAACTATCCAATGGTGCTAGATAATTGCTGATAAGAGGTTCATTGACAATCATCTTTCCTGCCACTAGATATAAAACAAACGCACCAATGTAAATTGCGCCAGGGTACTTGTCCAATATTCTCGAAACCAAGGTACTACCAAACAAGATAATTGGTACACTGATCAACAGGCCAGCAATAATTAAGATCCAGTTGCCATTTGCAGCACCTGCGATTGCTAGAGCATTGTCCAAACCCATAACAGCATCTGCCATGACTATGGTTCCCATGGCGCCCCAGAATGTGGCAGCGGCTTTGACATCATGTTCTTTGCTGCCTTGTGTGAGTTTCCAAGCAATATAGATCAAGGCCAAACCACCTATCAATCTCAGACCGGGAATCATCAGCAAGTATGTGAGTGCGGCCACACACACAAAACGCACAGCCACAGCACCAAATGTACCCCAAACCATGGCTCGACGCCTGAGTTTTTCGGGTAGTTTTTTTGCGGCCATGGCAATGACCAAGGCGTTTTCACCGCCTAAAACAACGTCTATCAAGATAATGGCCACAAGAGCCCATAAGAATTGCAGTGAGAGTATTTCCATAATATTCCTTTAAAAAGTTATGGTCTTGCCTCTTTGTCTGGACACCGGGTGTTACCCGTATTGACGACATCCAAATCCTGTTAGGATGGCTACTCCCCAAGAGTATTTAGTACGATAAATACATTATGCTCAAAAACATCAAATTCAAAAAAATACTTGTCAGTCCTTGGACTGCTCTTATAACTCTAGCACTCATAATTGGACTGCGTGTGGCAGATCCTGCGTTTGTAGAAAGTGTACGATTACGCTATTTTGACACACTGGTGACCAGCAAAGCAGATGAACCTGTTGGTGTAAGTGTGGTCAACATTGACGAAAAGTCTCTAGAAAAATATGGCCAGTTTCCATTCAGTCGTGACGTGTACGGTCGTATCATAGCAGATTTGTATAAAAGAAATGCTGGACTGGTGGTGTTCAACATAATGACACCCGACGCAGATAGAATGGGACGTGACTCAGACTATGTGGCTGCACTACGACAATATCCCACTGTGTTGCCCAGTGTGGGTAGCACAACAACACGTAACCAACCACGTGCTCCAGGTTCGGCTGTAATAGGCAGTTTTGATCAATCAGCATTCATACAATATCCAGGTATCATTGCCAATCAACCTGCAATAGAACGTGCGGCTGTGGGTGTGGGATTGGTCAACACCTTGCCTGAGATAGACGGTGTGGTGCGCCGTATGCCCATGGTTGCGGCACATAACGGACGACTATATCCCAGCCTGGCCTTGGAAGTCATGCGTGTGGCCGCTGGAGATAGCACATTCCAGGTCAAAGTAAATGAACTGGGTGTTGAGAAAATGCGAATTCCGCAGTTTGGACCTGTGGTCACTGACAGCCTAAGTCGTATATGGATTGATTGGAGTCTGGTCCCTGATCGTTACAGTTTGACCAACTTGCCACAAGACTTTGAAGGCGAGATTGTGATTGTGGGTGTAAGTGCTCAAGGGTTGGCCAATCCTGTGGCCACAAGTCGCGGAGAAATGCTACCACAAGACCTACAGGCCGCTGTGCTAGGCACAGTGATTGCCAACCGGGATCGAGCAGTTATTACAAGACCAGACTGGGCCGATGGAGCGGAGATCCTAGCCCTGGTGGCCCTGAGTATTTTATTATTATTTTTAACGAGGTGGATATATGTTGGATTGGGTTCAGTTATTGTTATTACGGGTGCGGCGATTGCTGGTAGTTATTTTGGCTATATGCATTATGCCTATCTATTTGATGTCACTGCCTTTGTTGGCGCAATACTTCTTGTGTCCCTCCACGCTTACGGAGTTAAGTTTGTTAGCGAATTCTTGCAAAAGCAAGCCATAAAGAAACAGTTCGCTGGCTACTGCTCCAAAGAAGTAGTAGAGATGCTACAGAAAGATCCAGACTTGATCAAACGTGGTGTACGCAAAGATGTTAGTGTAATGTTTAGTGACCTACGCGGCTTTACTCCAATTGGTGAACACTATGGAGATGACGTTGCTGGCCTAGGCCAATATATGAATGGCTACATGGATGCTATCTCAAAGCCTATCATGGACAACAAGGGCATGGTTATCAAGTATGTGGGTGATGCGAGTATGCACATACACGGTGCTCCTATTGATGATCCCAATCATGCTCGCACAATTGTCAAAGTTGGACTTGAAATGTTAGACGCTGTTGATCGTTACACCAAAGAAATGGAAGCACAAGGCTTACCACCGGCCGCAATGGGCTGGGGTTGTAACACAGGTATTGGCTTTATTGGTGAGATGGGTTCAACTGATCGTCACAGTTATGATATCTTGGGTGACATGGTTAGTACTGCGGCTCGTTTAGAAGCACGTTGTAAAGCATATGGTGTGCTAAACATTGTGGGCGCCGAAACATACAATAGAACCAAAGACGACTTCTTCTATTTGATTCTGGATAATTTACAGCCCAAGGGCAAATCAGTAGCAGATTTAATTTACACGGTGCTACGTCCCAACGGTGCTGACTGGACTAAAGATCGAGCACAGCATGAAAAGATGCATGCCTTGTATAAGTCTAAAAAGTTTGATGAAGCAGCCGCTATGTGTAAGACTATGAAAGGTTTATTTGGCGGACAGATGGACAAGTATTATAAGATTTGGATTGAACGCTGTGAGTTTATGAAACAGCAGGATTTACCAGACAACTGGAACGGCGAATTCATAGCACACGAAAAATGATACCTTGGCATAATACTACATTTAGACAAAATGTTAAAACTGCAACAGATCCCTGGGGACAATTTATGAATACATATCTAGACACCTGGGCTTGGTGTTTTTTACATATTTGGTATGCACCATTTAAAATTCCTGCTCTCCACAATGACGCTGAAAAGTTTGTCAGTCAGTTTACACTCAATGGTATGAAAAGTAATATTTGCAAACCTAATTAATTTCTGTTATAATAATTTTTATGAATAATATATGTTCTGTGGGGTTCGCTCTGGACCCTACTAATACTCCTAGTTTTCTTTTAGATTGGGAAATTACCAAACGATGTAACTTAGATTGCAGTTATTGTGGTCCAACCGAACACGACAATACCACAGAACATCCACCGTTAGACAAATGCCTGAGCACTATTGATTTTATGTACGGGTATGTAGATCAATACATGAGTCAAATTCGTCCTGGGCAACGCAAGGTTATACTCAATGTCTATGGCGGAGAAAGTTTATTTCATCCCGACATTGTACAAATACTAGAACAGATTCGTCAACGCTATCAACCGTATCGTAATCGTTGGTACTTGACCGTGACCTGTACTACCAATGGTGTAGTTGGTGCTAATCAATTTGCTCGCATTATACCTTTGGTAGATTATTTTAGCATGAGTTATCATGCTGAAGGACTGCCTCGACAACAAGAATTATACTTTAATAACTTGTTAGCATTAAAGTCTGCTAATAAACCTTGCAAGGCCATTGTCATGATGCACAACACACTATGGTCTGACAGTGAACGTGCTATAGAATTTTGCAAAGAAAACAAGATCAATTATTTGTCTAAAGTAGTAGACACACCGCCAGGTAAAGAATTTAAATATACCGACGATCAATTAAAGCACATGAAAGTATTCTGGATGAGTACTGCTGATTTTGACTCTAGCAAAAATGTCTTAGAACAAGGACGTGCCTGTTGCGGTGGACGCAAACTTAGTCTTAACGGAGATCTCAAAAGTCGTGTTAACTTTGTGCCACGTCAAGGATTTCGTGATTGGTACTGTAGTGTTAATTGGTATTTTTTATTTGTAGAACAATTAACCGGTAGAGTTTACACTAATAAAGATTGTAAGACCAGCACCACGGGTCGAGTAGAACCATTGGGCACATTAGACAATTCAAAAGAAATTATTGACACATTGAAAACACAATTATCCACTGGCATGCCAGTAATACGTTGCGTTAAAGATCTGTGTGCCTGTGGGTATTGTGCACCTAAGGCCGAGGATCAGTCAAGTTTTACAAACTTAATGAAACGACACTTGGAAAATTTAAGCGTTCTTGACCTTGGCTAAACGCAGGGCACTGAGTAGTCGAATATACATCCAACCAATATCAAATTCCCACCAACGTCGGCTAAATTTAGCACTGGCTCCAGCACCGTGATGATTGTTGTGTAGTTCTTCCCCGCCAATCCAGATGCCCAATGGCCACAAGTTTCGTGATGTGTCTTTGACACTGTAATTACGATATCCCCACCAGTGTGCTAAGCCGTTGATGACTCCGGCAGCCCAGAATGGAATCCAGATCATTTGAATACCCCAAACTAAAAATCCCCACCAACCAAACAAGGACACATCGATCAACAACATCAGTGCTATGCCTAATCTGCTGTGTGGTGCATACACGTTTTGTTCTATCCAATCTCGAGGTGTGCCCACACTTAACTTCTCTATCATAGCACGATCTTTACTGGCCGAGTGGTACAAGAATGCACCACCAAATAGCACACGCCATATACCATATATCTGAGGACTATGAGGATCCATAGGAGTGTCGCTGGCTTGATGATGCCGGCGGTGTATGGCTACCCATTCCTGGGTTACCATGCCAGTGGTGAGCCATAGCCAGGCTCGCATGAAGTGTTCAACTACTGGATGAAATTGTACTGCTCTGTGTGCTTGTCCTCGGTGTAGATAAAGAGTGACACAGGCAATGGTGATTTGTACCATCACCAAGGTATAGATTATTGTAAGCATTATGTACTTATGGGTTTATTTACGGTTAATAAACCCACTTTATTGTACTAGGATTTGTTGCCCGGTTTGTCGTCTAGTTTGGTGGCTTTGTCGAACTTTTCGTTGGCTTCTTGCTCAACTTTCATCTGTTCCATAACACGCTCACTTTCGATGATTTTGCCACGCAAGTGTAGAACTGTGTTGACCTTTTGATTTAAACGAATCAAGTCGTTGTCCAACATACGAATACGATCAATAAGTGCTATTAGAACGGTATTGGCATCGTTGATCACTGGTTTGACTTCTTTGGTAGCCCATTCCCATACGTACTTGATAATATATCCCATGCCCACTGCCATGACAATGGGAAAACCATATTTGTTGATTAATGCTACGACGTCCATGTTAGATCACCATTCCTAAAAATAATCCTACTATAAATGCTATTGCTGAAAATTTAAATATGTCACGATCGTGCCATATACCATGAGTCTTTAAAGATGCTTGAGTGTGTGCAGGTAAACTGTTGTACCAGGCTGTCCATTTATTCATATCTGTGTTTTACGATGTTACTTAGTTTGTCGGCATCGTACCTTATGTTTTCGCTGAGTGTGCCCCGGCCTATGTTTTCTTCCAGCAATCGGGCCACATTGTGCATGGCAATCACAGCATCAGACAATTGTTTTTTAACATCATGGTCTAATGTTTTACCAGCAAGAAATTCTTGCAATTTTCGTGTTTTTAATTCTTCGTCGTGTTGTGCCATGTACATTTCGATATACCTTTTTTGATTTTTGACATAATATCTACGTTCTTCAGGAGTCATTAGTCACGTCTCGCATCGTTCTTGCCATCAGCACGAGCGATACGATCAACGTCGGGTTTTAGTCCTAAAGCATTACTAACGATAGTGTCGATACGTACCACATCATGATTCATGGTTTTGACTCTGTTATCTAAGGCTGTAATAATACCTGACATTCCTTTGATAGCCGATAATACACTGGCCAAAAGTAATTTAATAGTTAGGTAAACAAAGTAACCACCAGCGAGTGCGGCAGCAATTGGGAAACCTAGGTCTCCGATTATCTTGAATGCTTCATTCATACTAGCTCCTTGACAGTTTGTACTGTTCTCTTATTGTACTAGTATTTATTGTTTAAGACGCTTTTTTACTTGCTCCAGATAGTATTTGTCTAATTCAAATCGATAATGATAGCGACTGTGATTCCCAGGTTGTCGCCCGTTGTTTATTCTGCAGAGCACATGTTCAAAATTGTCTATCATTTCATCAATGATACGATCTTTGAAACTTGTATAAAAATGATGAAAATTGTGTTCCAACACCGGTTGCATTTCCCTGTGCATGTGTTCCAGTTGCGATCTAGACAATTGACACAGGCGATTTATTTCAGCAGTGATTTTTTCTATGCGTATATAATGATCAGGTTCTTGGTCGTAACTTTCATCGATCCACCGATCAAATGTACGGAATCCATAACTTCGTAAATAATCAAGGTTGCCTGGAGCCGCTGCCAAAAAGAATGGTCTCTTGGCCACAATGGGTTTGAATACTTTTTCTGTCAAGTGCAATTTTTCCTGAAAGTAAACTGTTTCTGTGACCACATGAAACAGGGCACTGGTCAAGTCGTCAAAGTTTACCTGAGCACTCAATGATCCTGTGGGAGTGCGAGTGTCAATGATCAAAGGTTCTGTGATGTTTTTGAGAGTTTGATATATCTTGACTCGAGCGCGAGAATCCAATGGTGTGTCAGGATTTTCAATGGTTTGTTTCCATGTACCTTCGTGATCTTGTAAAAACAAACTCACACGCCCGTGTTTGATCAAATCCTGTTCGATAAGATTACTGACCAGGTGCAGGCGATATGAACGATATTTTGATATCAAATGATTGTAACATATAAATACTTTATCAAATCGATCAAATGAACCTGAGTTCATGTACTGAAAATCCTTATACCAATCCAATGCTGCAAAACCATGAAAAAAGTAATACCAGTCGTACAAGTTTTGAGATTTTAAAAATTCTGATTTGATAGATGATTTTTCACTGTTGGCCAAAATATTAATACGTCGAGGACCTTGATATATTTTTGGTGTAAGTATTGTGTCTTGTACAATTTTTTTAGTATAATCGTATAGTGGTTCTTGATCGAAGAAGTAGCAATAAAAAAATGGTCGTTCCTCAAACCAGTTAGTTTTTTTAGCAACACTGGCCGGAACACTAATATCTATGTTTTGGTGCAAAACACTGGAATTTTGATAGGTACCAAAGGGATAAAAATAAATTGATTTGCCGTTGATGAACTGACTGATCAAGTTATTATGTAGAATATTATAGAATCTGTCTAAGGAGAACATTGAATGAACGTTGGTTTTATTGGAATTGGCAAATTGGGCATGGCCTGTGCCGAAACTATGGCAAGCAAACATGCTGTGACAGGCTATGATATTTATCCGCGTGAATCTAGCAAGATTAAGATTGCAGCCAAATTGGAAGATGCGGTACTAGGCAAGGAACTAGTTTTTATTGCTGTGCAAACTCCACATGATCCAATCTATGGTGGTGACCAACCAATTACACATTTACAAAATAAAGATTTTGATTATACTATAGTCAATGATGTATTACGTCAGGTCAATGAAGTAGCGACTCCTGATCAACTTGTAGTTCTTATCTCCACAGTTCTCCCTGGCACTACACGACGTGAACTGAAGAATAACATTACCAATGCACGTTTCATTTATAACCCCTACCTCATCGCCATGGGCTCGGTAGAATGGGACATGGTTAACCCTGAGATGGTTATTATTGGTACTGAAGACGGTAGCGAAACAGGCGATGCAAAGTTGCTGACCGACTTCTATAAAACAATAATGGAAAACAATCCTCGTTACGTAGTGGGTACCTGGGATGAAGCAGAATGTATCAAAGTATTTTACAACACATTTATCTCAGCCAAGATTGGTCTAGTGAACATGATTCAAGACGTTGCTATTAAGCAAGGCAATATCAACGTTGACGTAGTTACAGATGCATTGGCAAATTCAACTATGCGTATTATGGGACCTAAGTACATGACAGCAGGCATGGGCGACGCAGGTCCATGCCATCCACGTGATAATATTGCGTTGAGATACCTAGCACAAGAACTAGACTTAGGTTACGACCTGTTTAACACAATTATGAAAGCACGTGAACGCCAAGCCAAGAACATGGCACGTTTTATCTATGATCATAGAGAAGGACTACCTGTGTATATTCACGGTAAGGCCTACAAACCCAATGTAACATATCTTGAAGGTAGTTATAGTTTATTAGTTGGTTATTACTTAAAAGAGATGGGTATTGATGCAGTCTATATTGATCCACTAACTGAACCTAGTAATCCAGAAAGCATTAAAGGTTGCGTACTATTAGCACACAATCAGCAGGTCACTTATGGTTATGCAGGTGTGACCGATCAACAACCTCTTTACTGTCGCATTGAACCAGGCAGTGTTGTTATTGACCCTTGGCGCAAGTATGTTGCCCAGAATGACGTTCGGGTTATACACTACGGAAACACAAGGCAAAAATGATCATAAGGTATAAAATTGGTAAATTTTGGGATGATGAATACAAACATCTCAATTATGTATGGGAACCGTATCGAGATGCTGAACTAGTAGACCATTGGATGTCCATGGGATATTCAGAAAAAGTATCTGGGTGGTTGTGCGACATGCGTCAACAACAACCTCGGTGGAACAACAAATTTGTTGAGTTATATCAAAACATGGGTTGGAAAGATATCGGCACAGCATACTATCGCATGGATACCGGAACTATCATGCCCACACATCAAGATCACTATAAAAAATACATAGAAGTTTTTAATCTTCAAGGTCGCGAACATACCATACACAGAGCCATTGTATTCTTGGAAGATTGGTCAAGTGGGCATTATTTTGAAGGCCCAGGCAGCGCAATCACAGGTTGGCAGGCAGGAGATGTTGCCGAGTGGTCTTATGATGTTCCGCACATGGCGGCAAATCTTGGACCAGCGCCGCGTTACACACTACAAATAACAGGACACGTATGATCAGCAGTTGGAACGAATGGGGCACTTTACGAAGTGTGATTGTGGGTTCAGCCGATTATGCAAATTGGCCCAGCAACGATCCTGTGTTTTCACAAGAATCTTCAAAAACAACTTGGCGTGAAACACCAGTGCCTGCAGGACCAGTACCACAATGGATCATTGATGAAACCAACGAAGATCTATTGGCTTTGGCCAGAGTCTTACATGACATGGGAATTCAGGTTGAACGACCAGCACCACGTAATTTTCCCATAACTGGTGGAATGTACAATTACTGTCCCAGGGATCGACTGTTGGTATACGGTAACAGTGTGGTAGATTGCGCCATGATGTATCCATGCCGAGATCAAGAAATTGAGTGTTTGGATTTTGTAATCAGCAGATGTCATAATATTCGACGTATGCCGCGAGATCAAGGCATGGTATTTGATGCCGCTAATGTGTGCAGATTGGGAGATACTTGGTTGTATCTAGAAAGCGCATCAGGTAATCGTCAAGCATATCATTGGCTATGCGAAGAATTTCCTTCTGTTACCATAGAACTGTGCAATTTTTACTCAGGTGTACACATCGATTCGACCATAGTACCGTTGCGAGAAGGTCTGGTCATGCTCAATGCCAGCCGAGTCACTGAAGCAACAGTACCTGAGTGTTTAAAATCTTGGCAAAAGATATGGGTCTCAGACGTGGTGGCACAAGACTTTTATCAATACCCCTATGCCAGCAAATGGATCGCTATGAATCTGTTGGTAGTAGATCCGCATACAGTCATTGTAGACCGCCATCAAACAGACCTAATTAACACACTAGAACAGCACAAATTTACAGTTATACCTTTAGAATTACGACACAGTCGCACACTTGGCGGTGGGTTCCATTGTGTGACACTGGATTTAATTCGCGATTCTAATAAATAATTGTACTATGATATTTGCTGACTATACAGATGCAGTGTTATCTGCACTGACTTTTAATCCTAGACAAGATGATGTTGTTGCACGCAAACAAGAAATTCTTGACGGCGTTTATCGCACTGAAAATTTAGAGCCTACTACGGTGTTATTTGTTGGTTTCAATCCGGCCATATTGTCGTGCAAGGCCAAGACCATTGCGGTAACAGAAATCAGTGATTCTGCACAACAATTTCTCAAAAGTCAGGGTGTTAAATTTGACTATATACCACAACAAGATTTGTCCAAGTATCACAAACAATTTCAGTGTGTAATTGCCATGGAAGAGTATTTTACTTTTGCCAACACTGATCAAGAACAACAAGATAAAATTGCTAAAATTTGTAATTTGGCTACAGCATTTGTGATAAGTACACTGCGCGACTACAAAAATCAAGATTACAAAGATCGTGAATTTAGCCAACCTATAATGATAAGAAACAACAAACAAAACAAAATATTTGTTGAAAGTCATGATTGGGACTTGCAAGATCGCACACTGTGGAATACCATGGTTTATGAAATTGATGTTGCAACCAATGGCATGAAAACATATGGTGTGTTTGATCGACGTACCATGTACTTTAAACAGTTAGCAAAATTTAGCATGGACGCAGGAGCCGTGAATTTCCTCGTTCATAAGAATCTTATGTACAAGAGTCTAATCAAAAAGAACTACGAGCATGTAGTTAGCATACAATTCGAGTAAACATGGATATTGACCAACACGTAAACCAAATAGTACAAAACCTAGTTCAAGAAATAACAACAAAAGTTCAACAACAAGCAGCCGCCGCTGTTGAAACCAAAATTTCTGAAATACTATCTGCAATTGATACCACAGCCTTGCTGTCTGATCAATTGAATCGCAAGATTGAAGAACGTCTCAGTCGACTGCCCATTGACGCAAAAACCATACAAACAGAACTATCGGCCAGAGTCAACGACTTGGCTACCAATTTGGCCACACAGGTTCAAAGTCAATCAATAAAAATAGCCACAGAAACAATTAATCAACAAGTCAGTGCTGTTAATTTTCAAGAATTGTGTCAGTCAGCATTGATAGCCACCATACAGGCTAATAAATTCACGTTTCCAGATGACAGTGTGCCAGCCTCGGCTGTTCGAGCCAACGATCTGCGTTTGTCAGGCAACAACATCACTGGGGGTATTATTAAGAGTTTTGGCAGCACAGGTATTGATGACAAGGCCACAGCCTGCCAACTCAGTGTGTTTGACGATGTCACAGTGGTAGAAAACAATCTACTGACCAAGGATCTCACAGTCAAGGGATCAGCAGTGATTGAAGGAGATTTGATAGTAACAGGCACTGTGCCCACAGATTCATCCATGTTTGTAAACTTGGTTGATACTGTGACCTTGCATGTAAAAAACGGACTTAACCACGACGTGTTCAGTGGTTTCAGTGATTTGGTATTCAAACAGATTCGTGAAAACGGTCTAGATCTCAATAAGATCACACTAAACGGAACTGAAATAGTCAATGGCGGTAATCTTTCAAACAATATCACGTTCAGTAACCTACAGCGTGTGGGTACCTTAACTGAATTGCGTGTAGGCGGCGAAAGTTTGCTGAGTCAAACTCTATACACTACCAGCAAACGTGTGGGCATCAACACAACAGAACCAGCACATGCCTTGAGCATATGGGATCAAGAAGTTGAATTTGGATTTAGTAAACGTGAAACCAACGTGGCTGTGTTCGAAACGCCAAGAAATCAGCGATTGATAATCAGCACCAATGGCAAAAACAATTTGGTTCTCATGCCCACTGGTGGCGTAGTAGTGGACAAACTTTCCATTGGTGCCACAACCTTGTCCAGTGCCAGTGTACCTCCCAATTACGATGCACCACAAGGAGCCATTGTGTTTAATAGTAGTCCCAGTTTGGGTGGTCCTCTAGGTTGGGTTAGTTTAGGTGGTGCCCGCTGGGCAAATTTTGGGTTTGTTGACTAATCAAACAACACACGACTCAAGGCTCCGCCAAAGTCGTGTCTATACCAATCTCTTCCGTACATCAAATTAAAATTGTGATCTACTATGGGCCGGCACTTGGCCAAGATCTGTTCCTGCGGTTGACTGCATAACCATCGTAGTTGTTCCATGGCTGCCAATTGCCTGTCGGGATAGTGTTCAATTTCGTCGTAACTTTCATCAATGATAGAACCAAATGTTTGAAATCCCAAATCTCTCAGCATGGCCAGACTGTATCTGTTGGCTACCATGACAAACAATCTACGAGCCAAAATAGGTTTGACTGTTTTTTCAGTGAAAAACACACTGTCGTTGTCGCAGTTGGTTTCGCATACAAGACTATAGGCCGTTTGATTGTAAATGTTCAAGGGCATGACCTGACTTAGACTCATGCTGTAGCCATGGTATTTGACCTGTTCCACAGTCCATTGCACTGAATGGTGATTTTCTAGTCCAGCATCTTCCCACAACCATTGGTCACTGTTAGTGGTTTGAAAATCAATATTGTAGGTGTTTATGTAAGTGACTATGCCCTGAGAAGCCAAACCTTGTTCTTGTATGAAATTGTATGCGCGATCTCTGTGTAATTTTTTTCGTCCCAGCAAAGCATCAAACATCAGTGGTTTGACGCTGTAAGGATCCAATTGGTACAGAGTTGATGGCCTAACATGTTTGTAAAAATGCACACTGGTAGTAAACCAATCCAAAAACAAATAGGTGCGACCATGCAACAAGGGCGGAGTTAATCGACCGCACAGGAACCATCGCATTTTTGGACGATCATATCTGCGCATGAAGTCTACTGTGATGCCGTGTATTTCACTGCCTAACACAATTACTAGATCAGCCTGATTATAGATCTGATCTATTAGAGTTTCAACTGTGTTGTCGTAGGGGTAAGGAATTTGAAAACAGGCCACACGACGTTCATGTGTGGATTGATTAAACACATCAGTATCAGTATAATAAGTCCAGTTGTCTGATGTGCGGCCTGCTAATTGCCTAAAGTGATATCTAAAAATTCCGGCAGAAGACTCAGGGAAATAAATCCCAAGATCTCGTACTGCCATGAATTATTTTGCTTTGGCTTTTGTTGTGGCTTTTGTTGTGGCTTTTTTCGCACCAGCCTTGGCTTTGGTGGCTGTGGATTTGGCCTTGGCAACAGTCTTTTTAACTGCTTGTTCTACCTTGACTTCAGCAACTTCAACAGCGGCCTTGACTTCAGCAACTTCAACCTTGCCATCTTTGTTGGTATCAAGTTTTGGTGCAAACGCTTTGTAAGCAAAAAAACCTACTAAACCAATTACCACTAGAATAACGATTAATTCCATTTTTGAATCTCCTTGTTGAATGGATAATATATTTAGTGACTAAAAAAACTAGAAACTAATTTGTCCAAAATGTTTGTTTTTTGGTAATATTGGGTTATTAAAAATGTTGCACTGCAATAAGTAATTGTGTATAATAGAAGTAAAGTTAGATGCTGAATAGTTCGGGTCTAACAACAGTAAACTTGCTTAAAAGGAGAAAACTATGTTTACATTTCAATCTGTATTAGACCAAACAGTAAAAGGTGCCAAGAGCACATTGTCTTATGTTCAAGACAAAGAAGTTCGTACAAACCTAGAGGCAGTAATTGATGCCAACGCTGGTTTTGCTCGTACAATTTATGACACAAACTTGACATTGGCCAAATTGGTCATTGAAAAAATGGGCGACAGCGAGTACACAAAACCATTCGCTGATGCGGCAAAGAAATTTGTAGCAGAAACCAAGTAATTCTGTTGTAAAAATACAACACTCAAAACCCCCTGTAAAACGGGGGTTTTTTGTTGGCCGTTTAGTATTTGACCAAAAAATACCAAAAATAGTATAATAGTTGTATAGTAAACACAAGGAGCAAACAATGGCACATAGCGATTTTGCAGATTTATCAGTAGATGAGTTGCAAGGTATCTACAGCGACTTCCATAAGGATTTCTATGGTTGGCGTCCACGTGGTGCTACCCCCGAGCAGTGGGTCAGTCGTGAGTTTTTAGTTGCTCGAATCAACGCAATTCACGATGACATGGATGCAATGAAAGCCACTCCTGCGGGTCGTGAGGAATTGCGTCGTGCGGGTTGGGTCATTGATGACGAACCAGAAGTCATCAATCCTGCCGAATACGCTGAGTGGTCGGCGGAACTTGATGCACAATTTTATGGAGAGATGCAATAATGGGCTTTTTTAAAGATATCGAAATTCAAATCATGGAATGGCAGACACGTGGTCGTTCGGTAGAAGAAACTTATATCTATTTCAAAGACTATGTGACTCTTGAAGATGTGGAACGTATTTTTGCTTGCGAATACGATCAAGACCCAGTTGACCTTTAATTCAATAATCTATATACTACTTTATTATGAGACTAAATCCCACAAATTTCAAACTTAGCCATCATCACTGGAGCAAAAGGTTGTTTGATCCAACCAGTGCTCAAGACTTGAGTGAGTATCACGATTTTCTTCTAAACAGTCGCTGGCGTGATGGCTGTCCGTTTATTGTTGAGTGGCCGTTTTTGACAGTGACCGAAATGATCAAGCACAAAATTGTGTGCCAGCACATTGAAGGTTTGATTTCAAACGCCAAATGAAACTGGTGGCTGTGATAACAACCTTGACGTTGTTGTCGGCCTGTGCTACCAGGCCCACAGCCAACAGCCAAGCCATCAGTTTGGAACAATTGCAGAGTATAAAATATACCAATGCAGACTGTCCACAAATTGACAGGCATGTAAAATTTTTAGAAACTCAGTTGCGCCTGCGAGGACTGACCGATGCACAACCAGAAAAACTCAGTGAGCAGGATCGTGTGTACAATGCCACGGCTCGTATCCTGATCTGGAACTTGAGAATTGGTTGTAATAATCCCACAAGGTTTAGTAAACGATGAAATTGACCTTGGCCTTGGTATTGTGTGCAGTGGCCACCACATCGGTGGCCGAATGTTATCAACGGTCTGAGATCAATATCAGCCGGCAAAAAATCAACACAGCCGCCACAGACGTTCAAAAAATGGTAACACCTGATTCAAAAGGACAGCGATGTGTGGCACGTTATCGCTTGCACATTGGCAATGCCTGGGTCACTGTGGAAGGTTCGGCTGTGGCCCAAACTGAAGAACTGGCCTGTCAGCAGGCCTTGGATATCAAACAGGCTGTGGCCCTAGAGGAAGTTCCGCCAAACAGTGTGCGTGCTGATCAACAGTTAATTTGTAGCGACTTGCCTGATATTCGAGTGCGTGCCGTGCGAACCGGAGAACTGATCTGGGAAAGCGAAGCCGACTTGCACAGTCATCCGTTGGAACGTGGAGAACCCTATTTTTTTTGGAAACAGGCTCGTTGTCGCAAGTTCATTGAACGCACAGCACAAAACCAAAATTTAATTATCTATCAAGGTATTATGTGTCAGGCCACTACCACAGCCAATTCGAAATGGCTGGTGCTTGACAAATATTGAACCAAATGTTAAACTGTTGTTATTGTAACCCTACCGAAAGGTGATTGTATGAAAAAGTTAGTTGTTGTAATGGCCATGGCCGGTGTGTTGACTGCATGCGGTAGTGCCAAAAAGCAATACTCAAATTTTGACGAGCAGAATCAACGTCAAGAAAAGTATGTGACGCAGGCTATCGATCGTGCTCCTGAGTGGATGACCAAGTTGCCAAAAAGCGAAAACGCAGTGTATCAAAGTGCAGACGAATCCGGAGCCAGTATGAGTTCGGCCAAGATGTTTGCTGAAGCCAAGGCCTATGCTAAAATTTGTACAGCCGCCGGTGGTACTGTGCGTAGCCAAACCAAGTTTTTTGAAACAGACAATGGCTCCAGTTCCAGTCGAAGCAGTGAAATTGCTATCCGCAGTATTTGTCCAGATGTAGACATTACTGGTGTGCAAACTGTGGATGTAGTGTTCTTGCGTGAAGGTCCACGTGTGCGAGCCATGGTGTTGGTAGCCTTGCCAATTGGTTCAGCCAATGTGCTTAAATCTGAAAAAGAAGCCAAGCAACGAGCACCTGATGCATTCCGAGAGTTGGACGAAGTGGTCGAAGGCAAAAAACCCGTCAGCAACAACGATCAGACTCTGATTCTCAAACCTGCTGCGGATGCCAAGTTATTGGATATTCGAAATCCCGAAGCCATTGCTGCACGTAACGAAGCCTTGAAAAAACCTGGTGCTGTGGTAGGGCAAGTTACAGTTCGTTAAAACCCATTATAATTTAGTATTATAGCGATAGTTTAACGTTTCTGCTGTTTGGAGTAAATAACAGTGGAGGCGTTAAACCATGGCCAGACCCAATCCCATACGAGCACTGATGTCGCTCGAACTTCCACCCATAACTTATCAACGCAGGTTGATGTATCGCCCTAGTTATGCGGATATAAACTACGTATATAATATCTGCAATCGTTATCTGTTTGACAACCAATTGCGCCGCCCAAAAATTGTACAAGGCACACGACGTCAGACCTGGGGTTTTTGTCTCTGGGAAGATGAAGAGCAACACAACGGCAGTTACTGTACCATACACATCATGGACAAATGGTTCTGCCCACAGTGGTTTGTGCAGACTCTGGCACACGAAATGGTGCATCAGTGGCAGTGGGACATAGGACGATACGAAGGATATCCAGCCAGCCACAATCCCGACTCCGGCGCTCACGGTCCCAGTTTTTTTCTCTGGCGCGAAAGATTTGATCATTATGGTCTACACCTCAAAAGAAGTTATGGTATGAAACGCTGGTTCAAACACCAAGACTTTACACGCTGTTAAAATTCTGTTAAAATAACTCAATGTTTACTAGATTGCATATTGAATATGCCAATCCTGCTGACCTCAGCGACACTGTGGTACTGGATTATCGTTTGCGAGACAATCCAGTAACGGCTCGCTGGGTCAAAAAAGTGTTACAGGCTCAAGAACAGTATGCCATTGATGATCCAGGCAGATTTTATGGTTTTGGATCCTTGGAAAGTCAGCAACAAGATGCATTGAACAGAATAAATCAATGCATCACAGTTTTCAAACTGGATTATTCAGATATTGCTGGAGGATACATCACAGATGTGGCTGATCAAGAAAGCCTGAACTACTGGCACCATGTGTTTGAAATCTATCACGGCTTGTTGGACAATCAACCCGAAGGCGAGGCCTTGTTGCCGGTATTGGCAGATCTCAACATAGCAGTACATCGTTGCGAAAGTGTGGCTCGTGGAGCATTTCCCAGACACGTGGTCACCTGGTACGGTCTGCCCAAGACTGACATGTTGACCATGGACGACTACAGATACTTTGAAAATGCCTGGTCCGCAGGCACAGTACTGTTGAATTATGCAGAAATAGGCAAAACCATGCTGGATTTGGCTGTGGATCGAGACTCCTATATTGGACAAAAAGCCTTTCAACCGTTTAGACACTACAGTGCAGATTTTGTGGTGCAGATGTATGACAAATCTTTAGACCAAGCACAACAAGAAATGGCTTTGGCTCGCCAATATCATTTTGAAAATAGTCAACGTTTTGGATCTTGGCAGACCTGTTACCAACCTGGCTCAGTGCCGGTAGCAGATTTGACAAGTGCGTTGGATTTAAGTATAATTGAAACACATCAGTACGTTAAGTCAGTAATTTTTACATAGGAAACTCAATGCCACATTTTGTACCCACAGTATTAGAAAAAACCAGCAACGGCGAACGTGCCTATGACATTTATAGTCGCTTGCTCAAGGATCGTATTGTCATGCTAGACACAGACGTCAATGAGCATAGTTCAAGTTTAATTGTAGCACAAATGTTATTTTTAGAAAGTGAAGATCCAAATGCAGACATATTATTCTACATTAATAGCCCCGGCGGTAGCGTTACAGCAGGTTTGGCTATCTACGATACAATGCAGTTTATCAAACCCGATGTTAGCACCATTGTACTGGGCCAGGCTTGCTCCATGGGCAGTTTTCTTGCCCAGGCCGGAACAGCAGGAAAACGAATAGTCTTACCCGAAAGCCGTACCATGATTCATCGTGTGAGTTCAGGCACTCCGGGCACACGTGGCAGCGTACACGTACAAGAACTACAGTTTGAAGATGCCAAACGCAGTTTTGAAGAAAGCCAGCGTATCAATCAACGACTGACTGAACTGTATGTCAAGCACAACACCGCGGGTAAGACCTACGATGAACTGTTTGGTGACATGAAATTTGACACATTTTTGTCAGCACAGCAGGCAGTTGAGTATGGCCTAGCCGACCAGGTTATTGAAAAACGGTAATCTAATATTATTATACCTGGCACTGCACAATATAAATATCAGTAGAAACCATGAGAGGATATTGATATGAAAATATTGGGTTATATTTGGGAAGTTCTTTGTGCAGTGGGTCGTGCCAAGTATGCGGCCGAGTTGGCACGCAATCACAAGTGGGAACAGGCTCAAAATCTGTACAAGTAATGTTTGTCACAGAATTTTTAGAACCTACTGATTATAAACTGTATGGCCAATGGTTGGCTGAGCAGGATGCTGGCACACGTGAAATGTATTTTGGTGTGGCTGCAGGCACAGGTGTAGTTGACAGTTTGATGGGGCGCATTGAGGCCAATCCAGACCGTCATAAATTTTTAGTTGCCCGTAACTGTACTGCTTGGTTGGGTGTGTTGCATATAGCAGAAATTGATCCAACTTCTGTGGAATTTGGCATCATAGTCAAGCAAGAACTGCGCGGCGAAGGTATAGGCGGTTCATTGATCGACGAAGCCTTGACCTGGTGCCGCAATCGCGGGTATCGGGACTTGTTCATGCACTGTTTAGAGCGCAATCACGTTATACGACACCTGTGTGAAAAATACGGACTTGAGCCACGCAGTCAATCCGGCGAATCTGAAGTCAAAATCAAACTGTTGCCACCTAGTTTTATATCGCTCAACAAAGAAATTTCTATCAAACAGCGCAACATGTTTCACAGGTTCTTGCAAACCACTACTGCTCCATTTCAAGAAACCTACGGCTAAATATATCCGTAAACGGAGATTTTCAATGAAAAAATTACTAGCAGTATTTCTACTCTTACCGGCACTAGCACTAGCACAAAAAACACCACAAGGCGTCATGTACGACGCACAAATAGTGAGGGTCAACGATGGCGACACTGTGGTCATTGCCGCTCCCTTTCTACCCGCGCCACTCAAGCCCGAACTCGCGGTCAGAATCTACGGAGTTGATACCCCAGAAAAAGGATTTAGAGCACAATGCCCCGGTGAAGATGCCAGAGGACAGGCCGCCACCCAATTCACTAAGAATGCAGTTAACGCCTCAACTAAGCGTCAGGTCGTTCTCTACGGTTGGGATAAATTCGGTGGTCGTGTACTGGGGGACATCATTCTAAATGGTGTTAGCCTGCGTGGCGAACTAATCCGCAACGGCTTTGCTAGAGAATACTACGGCGACGCTAAACAGAGTTGGTGTAACTAAAACTCAAGTCTAACTGAACTCGATAAATACTAGGGTAGCGTAACTGCTACCCTATTTTTATGGTTTTTTATGAGATTAAGAGAATTTGCACCCAGTCCCGAGCGAGATGAGCAAGGGCCCAACGAAGAAGAAATACTTCACCGATTGGCCTCGCAGTGGTGGAACGGTGATGAAGATCCACGTGCTGAACGTGCTTTGGCTGCAATGGGATGGGAAATTGGGCAAGACGAAGGCTACGACAACGGTGGTGCGTTTGTTATTCGTTTTGGTGACATCAATGGTAACAGTTTTATCAGTTGGCCTGCTGAAGAATTAACACTGAACGAATTTGCTCCCAGTCCTGGCTACGGCGATGATGACTGGGACAGTGATGTGCCCAGATACTTGCATCATTTTGCCAACATATGGTGGAATGCCGCAGATCCTAAAATCCAGAAATACATAGAGGATCAAATGGCCACCGGAGGTTGGACGATCCGGCAAATCGGTGAAGAAATGGTGGAATTGCGTCATCGTGAAGGCACCAGATACAGAATAAGTTCAGATGAGTTTGACCCAGACCTAAGATGAGATATAAACATTTACTTTCCGAAGAACAACTAGACGAAATACGCATGAGTCCTGGCGCTCTGCGTAAGTTTGCTGCTAGTCCTGAGGCCCAAGGCATACGTGCCGGCTTTGAAGCCGAACTGGTATTCACTGGCTTGGGCACCGACGATGATCAAGAGTGGGAACCCGACTACGACTACGATGAACGAGTTACCGGCATAGACGAAGTAATTGATTTTTTCAGCAACGATGATTGGGGTTACGGTCTCACTGAGCGAGAAGCCGATCGCTTACGTGATAAATTAGACGAATCCTACTACGAGTGGTTAGACAACAAGATATACGATGCTTTCCGTGACGAAGCCTTTGATCGCATCAAAGAAATCTACGAAGAAGAGTGGGATCGTGAATATTTTATCAAAGACTATCTTAAAAACGAACTGGGTCTTTCTGATGATGAAATTGAAGAAGCCGAAGAAGAAGGTCGAAAAGCACCTAGGTTTACACGACTCAGCGACCAAGATGCATACAAGGAAACACGCCCAGGCTATGAACGTTGGTTGGAAGCCAACGATGCAGCCGACACAGAACTAGATGAACTAGCCGAAAAAAGTTACAACAAACAAGACGAATATTGGGATCAAGCACTAGAAGCATTCAGAGACAATTATTACCAAGATGACTACTCAGAATTTTTCTCAGATCTGGGATGGCGTTGGATGAGTGACATTGCCAACGAGTTTGATCTCATGTGGCCTTACATGACTGCCACAGGCTCAGGTGAAGGTGGATTTGATACCAGCAATGCTGAAATGCTGGCCAGTAGTTTGAGAGAAGCCCTGGGTGTTAAAACTAAGGTATCTGGCGGATACCATAGTGCCACTCGTGACGATGTGTCTTGGATTTTTGAACCTGACAGCAGTCTTGACAGTGATGATGCAGAAAACATGCCAGTGGAAATTGTAACCCCGCCCATGCCCTTGGACGAATGTCTAACCAAGATGGCACAGTTCTTTGAGTGGGCCGAAAGCAATGGTGCCTACTCCAACAGTTCAACCGGTTTTCACATGGGAGTGAGCCTGCCTTATACTGGTGGCAGTGTAGACTATCTCAAATTGGCCTTGTTCCTAGGCGACGAATATGTGTTACAAGAGTTTGGTCGCAGTGCCAATCGATTTGCTGAGGCCGCAATGAAAAAGATACGTCAGCGTATCAAGGGATCAGATGTGTCTGGTGCCATGGAGTTGATGAAAAATAATTTGTTAGAATTGGCTCAAAAACAATTGGAAATTAACAATCACGGTTTTGGAAAATACACCAGTATCAATCCACAGGGAGGTGTTGATTCTACCAGACCCGATAAAGAACGTCCAGCCAAGTACATTGAATTCCGCTCCGCAGGTGGTGTCAACTATTTTGAAGACATAGAAAAATTACAAAACACACTCATGCGTTATGCACGTGCCATGAGTATTGCAGCCAACCCCAATGCTGAACGCAAAGAATATTACACAAAACTTTACAAATTGTTAACACCGGCCAGAGAAGCTGCGGGAGGTGTTGAGTTGTTTGCAGAATTTGCCGCCGGTAAAATCAGCAAGCAAGAACTAAAACGACGCTGGGCTGAATCTGCTTTGGCTAAAGATGCTCCCGAACTGACCAAACAAGGCGACTGGGTGGTCATTGACAAAAACACAGGCAAAAAAGTTGTAGGGCAAGAATACAACAACTTTGTCAAATCAGAAGTTGAACAGCGTGCCAAACAAAAGTTAAGTCCAGGCTCCAGTGAAACTGAGTTTAACCTCAACTATGAGGTAGTACCAATGTTCACAGGCAAATGGGAAGTTTATGACGTTGATGATGACGATCAAACACTAGAAATAGTAGATGCTGACACACGTGGAGCGGCTGTAGATGCTGTATATGACAAATACAATTCACAAAGTATTCCATTCAAGGTGCGTCCTTACTATGGAGACTATGTGAAAAACAAACCAGCCGAGCCCAAACTAACACCACGTGCTCAGTTGGCCAAGCGTATCAAAAAACCTCAGGCGGCTCTGGACTACAACTACGAGATTGTTGACAGAAGTAACAATCAAGTTGTGGATCGATTCTACAGTGATGACGCCAACACTGCACACACTGTATATAATCGCTGGTTGGAGATCAAGAAGTTGCCATTGGATACAGAAAACTATGGGTATCGACCAATACAAATACAAGCACGTGCTGGCGCCGCACAAGCAGCAGGCGGTGTAACTGATGTACCTGTGAATGTGGCACAAAACTTTGATCAACCTCAACAGGCTCGTGATGCCAGTGGTGTTCCTATATGGGAAATATATCAACGAGACAACGGCCACGTGGTGCATACTTTTGCTAACCTAGAGCAGAGCAGTGCTTGGACGCAGGCCCAACAGTGGTTGAGAGACATTGGTGCTGAACCCACAGCCTACAGTGACTTCAGTGTTCGTCCTAAAATGACCACAAATGAAACTGTAGATCCAGTCAGTGGACGCGGTGCACAAACACCCGGACCGATCGCTATTACCAAACCAAAGTCTCAAGTACAACCAGTGGCTCCTGCAGTCAAAGTTGATATCAAAGATCGTCAGCCAGATCCTTATGCGTTTACCTACAAAAAATTAAAAGAGTGGGAAGACACAGTCGACTCTATGATCGGCAACTTGGGAAAATTGGGACAATGAGATTTTCAGAAATAGCCCGCATTCCGCAAGGTGACTTTGGTGACAAAGATACTCTTGTGTCACCAAAGTATTCTATAAAGAAAAAACCTTTGCCAGGCAGTCGGCGTTTTACCTACGCTGTGGGCAAACCCGATTCAGAAGAATTAGAAATCATGATCTTTGACGATGATACCTTGGCTGCTGAACTTGATCTGTTTTACACTAGAGATGTGACAAAAACCTGGAGAGTATCAACAGTGGCAGTTCAACCAGATTATCGTGGACAAGGATTGGGCAAGGCACTGTATCGACTTGCATTAAACACATTGAATCTCAAAATCGAAGCCGGAGACACACAGACTCGACATGGACAACGCATGTGGCTGATGTTGAACAGTATTCCAGGTGTGGAAGTGGCGGGCTACCATATGACTCCCACTGACAAATATCAGGCACACAAAAATGACAAGATCATTGCCCAAGACAAAAACTGGACAAGATATACCTTTCCTGTGAGACCTGGTATTCACGGCATGCGAAGTCAGCGTCCCGGCGTTGGACTTTATACCAGTCAAGCCAGTATGATAGCACGCAAGAAAAAACAATAAACAAAACACAAAACCCGCACTAGGCGGGTTTTTATTTGATATGTTGTTGTGGTTATTTTCAGAAATTATGATACCATAGCATAAACAATGGTTCTTGTGACACCGGCAGCATGAAGTCCAGGAACAAAATGATAATCCGCCCAATGATTTTCGGTAAAATCTGCACTGTTATCATATGTATGAACAGCAATTAACTGTGTGCCTGTATTAGTAAAACTTGTTAATTTGTCTGACGATTCAATCACATTTATAAAATTATCAAACAAAGGATAATCTGCAAAAACTGTGGCAGGATTATAGGTGTAGGTTGTAGTACAAGTAAACGGTGCGTCAATGCCGGTTAATTCATATTGTCCAGAGGAAGGATGAGTAATACCGTTGTCTCTGGCATATTCCATATAACCAAAATCGGAATCTATATCTACTAATGTTTCAACTTTGTTAAAAGATTCCAGATTAGAAAAAGTTCCAATTCTGGTATGCACCAATCCGGTTTCGTCGTAAAAACCCTCAAACACAACATTTCCATTATCTAACGACGCCTTTTTATGATCTCCGTCGTCAATTAAAACAGTTTCTGGTCCTAATAGTGCTTCAGTGCGTTCTTTGAGTGCAACCTGTAACGGGTGTTCGGATCGTTTGATAAACTGCACAGATGTATTTGGGCGAATTGATCTTTTTGTTTGTACAATTGGCATGTGTGAATTCCTTGTAATTATAGTATTTATCTGTCAACCTGTTTGTTTACGGTGTTGTTTTTGCGCAACGCTCGTTTGGTTGACCCAAAAATACCAAAATGCTATACTGTTGATATAGTATTTAACAAGAAGCAAAAACAGGTTTTGAAAAGCATGTTTGAAATGGTTGACCAAAAAATACCAAAAATAGTATAATATTACATATAGTTAATTGTTAGGAGTTGGTAATGAATATTACAGAAATTCGCGGTGCTATTGTTTCGGGTCAGTTTTCCAGCGATGAATTAGAAACCATTGCTCAGGCCTTGAAGTTTGCTCGTAATCAACTTTGCCGTCGTAACACCTTTGCATTTAGAACCGGTGACACAGTGAAATTTACCAGCCCAAGAACGGGTGTGACATTCCGAGGCACAGTGGATCGTGTCAAACAGAAATATGTGCTGGTTGCCACACCACAGGGTCGTTACAATGTTCCTGCTAATCTTTTGGAGAGTGCATAATGAATCAATCCTTGACCGAATTCAAGCGTCAGTTGCGTGAGTTACCACTCAAGGAACTTGAAGCGAAAATTGCTCTCTACCAAGATCTCAAAAGTATGGGCACTCGTGATCAAGTTTTACTAGGTTGTTATGAGTCTGAACTGGAACGTAGATTTCTAGCCTGGGAGGTGGTTGAAGCATGATCGTCATTGACGTTGGTATGGCACTAATTGCTCTGGGGGTTTGTGGTCTAATTGCTAGTTTTTTAATTTGGATTAATTTATAATGGATAACTTTTTGATTGGTATAGAATACGAGCCTGTTGCAGGTTCATATATGGCCTGCTACGCAGATGGACAAAATATCCTGTTGGGTGCTAACACTTATCATGATGCCGTCTTAGAAGCAGATTTGATTAACCCAGAGGAGTATGCATCGTGAAAATGTTTATTGCTGGTACCATTTTTGGTCTGGTTTTGGCTACTGTAGGTTTTTCAGGTATTGCCAAAATGCTAGACAAAGGTGTTGAGACTGTAAAGACTCAAAGCCAAGAATTAGCCAAGTAATTTTGGTAAAAGGAATTTCATATTATGGTTGACAACAATTTCGAATTAACCTATAATATGGAATATGCTCAGTGTGTGAGCATTGGTAGTAAATTTTTTAACTTAAATTGGAGTGTTTAAAAATGGACAAACTGTTCAAAGTTGGTGGTGTATCTAAGAGTGCTGGTGGTTCATACAAGGTGCGTTTTGCAACTGATATGACTCGTGTCAAGATTCTGGCCAAGACTGATAGCGATATCAATCTTGTGGAATTGCCAACAGCAATGACCAAGCCAGCATTGGTAACTTTCTTGAAGTCATCTGACTTGTATGCTAATGCCAACTATCGTGCGGCAATTGATGCTGCTGATGCCAAGTACAATGGCTCTGTGTCTGCCAAAGCAGGCAAGGTCAAGCCAAGCCTTGAAGCAATCAAGGCACGTGCTGAAGCAGTAGCCGAGTAATATACAGTGGGGGAAACCCCACTATATACTCAAGCACATTTACCCGAACCAGGTTCTTGGTAGCGAGTGGCGCAAGCCTGGTAAGTGTGCTCGAGTATATGGGAAAGTGTCTAAGACGAAAGTACAGGTACCGTTATAGGACGCTATATCTAGTCGGGCTGGTAGGGCCATCTTCCAGTCCTGAAATAACTGTGTCAATGGCTACGGAATTCGTCGCGGAAGACTCCCAAATTAGACACTTAGATGCTTTCCTATATAAATAATTTTACCATGACACAGCCACGCAAGCCTGTAGAGCAGTATTATTATTCCAAATCAGAATGGGAAAGATTAGGGTGTGGACCATTGCCGGTTGAACGTGATCGTGCTAGACAACACCAAGATATCATGGCACGTGGCAATCCGCCCATAGACAACAACATAATCAAAGGATACAACTAACCATGACCTGGGTAGCAGTTTTTGCGCTGGTTTCTGTGCTCATATATGTCATGATCGAACTCAAAGACTGGATCGATCAGGACTAGTGTTTGTTCAACCAATAAACAGTCATAAATAGTGATAAACATCGATTAAAGAGCAAAATTATGACTACACCATCTGGACAAATCACCATCAGCGATATCAACGTAGAAGTTGGTCTGGATGCTAATTTTTCGTCCTCGTTGAACTTTCTCAAGGATTACTTAAAGAGTCCCCCAGCGGCGCCCAGCATGGGAGATTTTCAAAACAAAGCCTACTATCAACGCAACGCCGACGGGAACTGCAACAATGGTAACTGCACTAATTCGGGTTCGGGCAATGGTAACTGTAGCAACTCAGGTGCTGGTAATGGTAACTGCACTTCAGATTGCAACTGCGGTAACATCAATTGTAGAAACTGTGTGATCACAGGACCCAGTGACTGTTCAAACTGTCAGGTATGTACGCCCATCAATTGCTCTAACTGTGCCAACTGTAACACCATTAACTGTGCCAACTGTGACACACAGAATTATCTACAAACCAATTGTAACTGTGCTTGTACCTATAACTGTACACAAAATGCGCCCAGTTTCAACTGTAGTACCGCAGCGGTCAGTTTTAACTGTACCACCGCACAGGTCAGTTACAACTGCAACTGTAACTGTGCTTGCGACTGCTTCTGGTCTGATGACACATTGAAAGTTCGACAGGATGTGATTGATGATCCCTTGGACATCATTGATCAACTGGAAGGATTCTTTTACACAGGAAATCAACGTGCCGCTCAAATGGGTCTCAACACTCAACTTGATGTGGGTGTCAGTGCTCAAACTGTTGAAAAAGTATTTCCCGTGGCCATGGGACCAAATCTCCCTGGCACACAAGTCAAACAGGTACGCTACGAACGTTTAGTACCTTTGTTGATTGAAGCAGTCAAACAGTTACGCAAACAAATTAATTCAAACAAATAAGGTCAAACATGATTTTTGAAATACATGCTGAACGAAATAATTCAGACAAGAAGATTTTCTATTACGATAATACAAACAACGTGCTCAAAGATGCTGCAGGCACAGTGTTTGAAGTCCCTTCCAACGAACGCACCTCGTTTGATTTTCCTGAGACCAAGCCCTTTGACAAAACCAATCCCTTGAAAAAATCCAACAAGATTGGCACGCTGAAAATTCAATTGGGACTGAGTTGTAATTATTCCTGTGACTACTGTTCACAAAAGTTTGTGGAACGTCCACCTGAGACCAGTAAAAAAGACATTGAAGCATTCATGCAAAAACTTGAGGTTCTAGAGTTTGACGAAAGCAAAGGCCTAAAGATTGAGTTCTGGGGCGGCGAGCCCTTGGTGTATTGGAAAACACTCAAGCCCTTGGCCGAAGCCTTGGTGGACAAATTCAGTCACTGGAAAAAACGACCTGTGTTGAGTGTGATTACCAATGGAAGTTTGCTCACTAGAGAAATTTGTTCTTGGCTGTACTACATGGGATTTGCTGTGGGTATCAGCCACGATGGCCCAAATCAAAGTGTGCGTGGACCAGATCCATTTGTGGACCCAGAAAAGAAAAAAATCTTGATGGAGTTTTACAAGATCATGCGTCAGCAAAATAGAATCAGTTTCAATGTGATGATGAACGGTCGTAATACCAGTCGCCAGGCAGTACATGACTGGTTTGTGGCATTCACTGGTGATCCCACTGTGCCCATTGGTGAAGGTACTATTGTGGACGCCTACGATGAAGATGGTCTAAACAACAGTTTGGCCACACTAGAAGATCACTTTGCCTATCGACGCCAGTCGTTTGGCGACATCTATGGATCACAAGGTCGCATTAACTTTGTAAACATCATACACAAAATTGACACATTTACCAAGGACATACTCAATCATACTGAAAGTCGTTTTGTGGGACAAAAGTGCGGCATGGATGATGAACATACCATTGCTGTGGATCTCAAAGGAAATATTGTTACCTGCCAAAACGTGTCTGTTATGGAAACCAGCAAGAACGGTGAAAGTCACTTGGGTGGTAACCTAGAAGATTACAGCAACGTTGAACTCAAATCAGTCACACACTGGATGAACCGATCCAAGTGTGCCAGTTGCCCTGTGTTGCACCTGTGCCGTGGTAGTTGTATGTACCTGGATGGCAAGTACTGGGACGCTACCTGCGACAATGCTTACAGTGACAACGTGCCTTTGTTTGCACTCAGCATTGAAAAGATGACTGGTTACATACCGGTTTTGATCAAAGGCGAAGGCTTGCCGCCCGAGCGTGAAGATATCTGGGGCACTGTGTACGAACACAAAGAAAAAACAGCCAAGAAGATCATACCTATCAAGGTAGTGTCCGATGTGGTTGCTGTGATTGACGATGTCAAGGTATATGGTAAATCCAGAGTAGAGGAATAACATGTCAGAGTTAGAAACATTTTTATCAGGGTGTAAAACACAGCCTAGAATTCTCAATGCATCGGCTCAAGAGCCCACAGATGTCATGATGGCTCAAATCACTGGTTCTTATCGGTTTTCACAAAAGCCCACACTGTTTAGATTTGTGGTAGAAAGCGAAAGCGGCACACCACAACACATTCATATCATTGTGCCTTACGAAATATGGAGCAAGATTCCTTACGCACCAGTGGACCAATTACTGTTGGCGGCCAATAGATTTCATGTGACAGGAAAACCTGAATTATTCTTTTTACGTCCAGACATTGTAGACAGTGTGTGTTTACAAGGTCACGAAATTGATCCTATTAAAAATCCCAGTTCAGAATTAACTACGCTGTTAAATCGACTCAATGATATCAAAAATGTAGAAGCAGTACGTGCCTACAAAATAGTAGATCCTGAAATCCTTGCACGAGCAAACTGTGACTATGCTGTTCACATCACCTGTGATCTCAACGAACTGGCCGGCGCCAGAATTGACGAATTAAACAATTTGACCGACACAGTTGAAGATCGCTACGAAGTTGTGCTACCAAGATCAATCTATGATGACACAGACATGCACGACAATGTGATTGACCTGGCCAACGAATTTATAAATCCAGTCTAATGAAGTTTCAACAAAAGAATTTATTCTATTCTCCTGTGTGGGAATTTGATGTCGACCAACCTGATCAACTCAATACCATGCTGGGCATGGATGGCATAAATTTTAGTCGTGCCAGTGAAACCGAGCAGTTAAACTTTATTGAATTTCCCGGCTATGGTATCAGTCAATTAAAAACACACATCTTAAATGCCATAGATACCATAGCCAAATCGTGCAATTGGCCTGCTTACACACCAGAAATTAGGTCAAGACAAAATGCCATACAGCCACTGGAGTGCGACAGTCCACATCATCATCCTGACGCTGACTTGGTTGCTGTGTATTATGTTTCTTGTCCAGAACGCAGTGGTGACATACTGGTGCATGATCCACGTGGGTCAGTCAAGGCCATATGGCAAGATCCTGCTGTGACCAACGATGCCAGTGGGCGCAGTGGTCGTGTGTTTTATAGAATTCAACCCAGGCCCGGACTGTTGGTCATGTTTCCGAATTACCTGTTTCACAGTGTGGAAACAAATCTCAGTGACCAAACTAGAATTAGTATTGTGTTGAACATAAGACTCAACATGGATTCGGTCAATGAATACCGTTAATGCATTTGGCCATACTATTCACATCACGCACTGTGAACACACAGAATATTACACCAACAGCGACTTACAGTACAGTGTAGAACGAATATTTGATTTACCTGAGATAAAAAATCGTGCCCGTGGCGCAGACTGGGACAGTCATTATGGAGAAGGTGAAACCAGTGAGATTATTCCCAGCCTGGGTCCAGCCAACATACCTGGAGCAGACTTGCTTACCAATTGGGTAATAGAACAGTGCGGTCAAGTGTTAGGCAAATCAGTTGTTGTTGATCGATCCTGGATGAATCGACTAAACACAGGTAGCCAAGGTCGTTGTCACAGACATGTTGGAGTAGATCGACCTGGCATGCAACAAACACCCGATCTAGTGGCCATATTTTATGTAAACAATCCTCCGGGCGGTAGTAGTTTGGTCATAGTTGACCATGGTATTGCCGGACAATTGCCCAGTGACATGACAGAATCCAACAAATACTATATTCGCCCCAATACTGGAGATTTGGTCATGCACGGCCCAGATGTTTGGCATGCAGTAAGTGAACATCTTGCTGTTGAACCTAGGATCTGCTTTGTTTACCAGGTATTGACAGATAACTAGTAAATACTGTATAATGTGTAATTGTTTGTTATATGTGCTTTGGATGCGATTTAGGTGGGGTGGTAAGATTCATTTTCATCGCAGTCGCACCTGGCGTGGATTTCACAACACATGGACCAGTCCCAATGGCAGTCAGTGGGAATACACGTTAGCCAAACCCAAACGACAACCTTGGTGGTACATACCTTTGTGCTATCATGGTGTTGTTAAACGAGTAAAATAATGGAAATGTTTGATAACTGGCATTGGATTTATTTGTGGGGCATTGTGGCCGCAGTCAATCATTGGTTTTGGTTGATTTATTCGTTGGCAACAGATAAGTAAAAGTATTGTTGTAATTCCTTCCAAGCGAAGGCATGTTGGACGTGGGTTCGATTCCCACCAGGTCCACCATAAGGGGATTGATATGGACGGAAATAGTGCATTGATCGGCTTTTTTATAGTCGGGGCTTTGTTTTTAATCTTTTTATGATGGGCCTGACCTGGTTTCGACAGCGTGAGATAGTACGGACGGCAACACGACAGGAGTAGTCGTAAAAAGCAAACAACGTAAACGCAAACGACGAACAGTTCGCATTGGCAGCCTAACAGCGCCTAGGGTAGGAAATACCTCGTAACAGAAACCACCAAACCCGCTTCGGCGGGTTTCTTTCAATAAATAAATTTACGGGCTGTGCTAGACAGCCATGCAATTCAAAATATAAATCCCAGGAGAAACTATGAAAAAAATGCTTGCCATTATTGCGGGTCTATGTCTGACAATGTCATTTGCATTTGCCGGTGACTTTGATCCAGTCAAACGACCTATAGAAATTGTAGTACCTTATCCACCAGGTGGCGCCACAGATAAACTGGCACGTTTGGTAGATCAAATGTTCCAAGAACATGGATGGAAAAGTTTTGTAACCAACAAACCCGGAGCCGACGGTGTGATTGGTGGCAACTATGCAGCCGCAGCCCGACCCGATGGACACACCATATTCATGAGTGGTACCGGACTGCTAGATGCCAACATAGCGTTCCGAGCCGCTGGCATACAGTACAATGAACGCAGTTTTGTTCCTGTGGTCCCTGTGGCCAATGTGAGTTATGTGCTTATTGTCAAAAAAGGCATGCCCATTGACAGTTACGAAAAGTTCAAGTTTTATGTCAAGGCCAATCCCAACCGATTCAATGTGGCATTTTGGAACGCCAACACAGCCAATGTGTTCTACGAGTGGGCACGTGCTGAAGGACTACCACGACCCAACATTATCCTGTACAAAGGATCTGGGCCACAAATGATTGATGTACTGGGAGGTCACGTGGATTTTGCTTGGGATACCTGGGTAGCCGCGGCTCCACATTTTGATGCCGACAAGATCAAGATCATTGCTACTTTAGACAATCAAGGACAGCAAGTGGTCAAACGTATCAATCCTGCCAGTGAAGTGGTCAGCATAGAAAAACAACATCCGGGTCTGGCTGTGGGTGTGTGGTACGGTGTGTGGGCTCCAGCAGGAACTCCACAGTCTGTGGTCAAAGAAATAAACACCGTGGTCAACCAGGCATTTCGCAATCCGCGCCATCAGCAGGCCATTGAAGCATTAAATGTCAAAAAATACGGCGGAACCAGTGAACAATTGGGACGGTTGCAAAATGGTAATTTACAACTGTTAAAACGTGTGGCACAATAGTGTGGCATAAAAACAACACCAAAAAACCCCATAAATTGGGGTTTTTTTGCGGCCAAAATTTTGGTTGACCCAAAAATACATTTAATCTATAATAGTAGTTATAGTGATAAACAAGGAGCAGAAATGAATACAGTTGAATACAAAGTTGGTGATGATGTAAGTTACGGTATTAATTGCGATCGTTATTACGATGGTAAAATCACCCGTATTACCAAGCGTTTCATTTTCACCGATTCGGGACGTCAATACACCCGCAAAGTGGCCCGTGATGGTAGCGTTCATTATACCCAAACTGGCTGTAAGTATTGCTATTTGATGTTGGGCAAACACGAGTATTTAGATCCACATTTTTAAAATGGTTGACTCGAAATTCCCAAAATTGTATAATATATGTATAGTAAACATTTAGGAGCTAAAATGGAATACACAGTAGATCAAATCAAAGCAATCGTGGCCGAAGCCCGAGCAGAAGCCCGCAAGGCCGCTGATGAATATTTTCAAACTCGATTGGGTGGGCAAGATCAATATGCCTGTGGTTTTGCCTGGGTAAACATTTTTGGCATCAAAGGCAATACCAAATTAGGTCGAGCCATGAAAGCCGCAGGTATTCGTCAAGATTACACCAAGGCATTCACAATCTGGAATCCATCAGAGCACAATTGCCAAAACATCGACACCAAAGAAGCCGGCGCTTATGCTGCTCAGAAGGTGTTTGAGAAATATGGTTTCCAGGCTTATGCTGGTAGCAGATTAGACTAATAAGGAGAGCAAAATGGCTTACAATCGAATCAAACACGTTAAACAAGTTGCCGCTGATTTAGCCGAAATGATCGGTGTAGAAATTGAAGATTTTGACGCCGAAGACATTGATTATGTCGCAACAGAATGTCAATGTAACTACGAAGGCATTTGTGAAATACTTGGCTTAGAGTTGCCAGAATCATTGAAACCGGTAGCGGCTTAATGAAATTTTATCAAGAAACTACGGTTTGGGATGGCAACGTTCCAAACCACATTTATCTGCTCAACACCGACAAGAGCAAGATGTTTGGTTACTTGCGTCGTGGTACTGAAGACGTAATGGTATTTAAGAAGGCCATACAGTTTGATCAGCGTGGTCGTCGGTTTCGAGAAGTTGTAGAGTTAGGTGAAATTGATTTGCATAATTTAGAACCGCAGGCCGAACAAACCTGGCAGTTCACAGGATCAAAAGGTGATGTTTATGTTGTCCAAAAAACGGACAATATGTTAAAATGTAGTTGTCCTGGATACACATTCCGCGGTGACTGTAAACACATTAAACAAGTTAAGGAGCAATAAAATGGCAACACGTTCAGCAATTGGTATCAAACATGGTGATCGTATC
>JACCDW010810886.1_pt1 | contig 35301 bp, 47 predicted proteins | sample 7449781 | NCBI WGS metagenome assembly JACCDW01 (sample SAMN15323449, study PRJNA562643) | freshwater metagenome | isolation source: river surface water | place: USA:Blue River Watershed | collected 2017-08-18
ATGAATTAAAGGACTTTAGAACGAACATGCCAACAGTTCAACAATTAATCAGAAAGGGCCGAGAGCCTAAAACGTATCGCAGCAAGAGTGCTGCGTTAACGTCATGCCCACAGCGTCGTGGTGTATGTACAAAAGTTTATACAACAACTCCTAAGAAGCCAAACTCTGCGTTGCGCAAAGTAGCGAAGGTGCGATTGACCAATGGTTTTGAGATCATTGCTTACATCGGTGGTGAGGGACATAATTTGCAAGAGCATAGCATCGTTTTGGTGCGTGGTGGTCGTGTGAAGGATCTTCCAGGGGTACGTTATCACATCGTGCGTGGTGCATTAGACACTGCGGGTGTAAACGGTCGTGGTCAACGTCGTTCAAAATATGGTACAAAACGTCCAAAGCCAGGTCAAGCGCCAGCGGCAGGAGGTAAAAAGAAATAAGCTTAAGTCATGAGAAGAAGAAAAGCGAAAAAAATTGCGGTCCTTCCAGATCCAAAATTCAATGATGTAGTTGTAACGAAATTCGTTAACAACATCATGTTGCAAGGAAAGAAAAGTGTTGCATTTACAATTTTCTACGATGCTATCGAGAAAGTAGGTGCTAAGACTCAAGAGGAAGGTTTAGAAGTATGGCGTCGCGCTTTGGAGAATGTTACTCCAGCGGTTGAGGTTCGTAGCCGTCGTGTAGGTGGTGCTACTTTCCAAATTCCATCTCCTATTCGTGAAGAGCGTAAGAGTTCAATGGCCATGAAATGGTTGATTGGATACGCTCGTAAGCGTAACGAAAAGAGCATGGCTGAAAAATTGGCTGGTGAAATTATCGCTGCTGCCAAGAATGAAGGTGCTGCTTTCAAAAAGAGAGAAGATGTTCACCGTATGGCTGAAGCCAACAAAGCATTTTCACATTTCCGTTTTTAATTTTTAGAGAGAAAGAAAAATGTCACGCGACCTAAAATTCACAAGAAATATTGGTATTGCTGCTCACATCGATGCAGGTAAGACCACTACAACAGAGCGTATTTTGTACTACTCTGGTGTAAATCACAAGATTGGTGAAGTTCACGACGGAGCTGCTACTATGGACTGGATGGTTCAAGAGCAAGAGCGCGGAATCACAATCACTTCAGCAGCTACTACAGTTTTCTGGAACTACCGTGGAGAAAAATACCACATCAATATCATCGACACACCTGGTCACGTTGACTTTACCGTAGAGGTAAACCGTTCTTTGCGTGTATTGGATGGTTTGGTTTTCTTGTTCTCAGCAGTTGATGGTGTAGAGCCTCAGTCAGAAACAAACTGGCGTTTGGCTAACAACTACAACGTAGCTCGTATCGGTTTCGTGAATAAAATGGACCGTCAAGGTGCTGACTTCTTGAAAGTTGTTAAGCAAGTAAAAGATATGTTGGGCAGCAATGCTGTTCCATTGCAGTTGCCTATCGGTGGAGAGGATGATTTCAAAGGTGTAGTTGATTTGATCAACTTCCGTGGTATGATTTGGAATGAGCATGACAGAGGAATGACTTATGAGGTTGTTGATATTCCTGCTGACATGATGGAAGAGGCTGAAATGTATCGTGAAAAGTTGTTGGAAGCAATTTCAGAATTTGACGATAATTTGATGATGAAGTTCTTCGATGATCCAAACTCTATCACTGAACGTGAAATTTTGGATGCATTGCGTAAGGCTTGCTTGAACCAAACTATCGTTCCTATGGTTTGTGGTTCATCTTTCAAAAACAAAGGTGTTCAAACCATGTTGGATTTGGTGATGGAATTGATGCCATCTCCGCTTGATAAAGAAAATATTCAGGGTACTCATCCTGATACAGGTGAAGAGATTTCTCGTAAGCCAAGCTACAGTGAGCCATTTGCAGGTTTGGCATTTAAAATCGCAACCGATCCTTTCGTAGGTCGTCTAGCGTTTACTCGTGCTTATTCTGGTAAGTTGGATGCCGGTTCTTATGTATTGAACACTCGTTCAGGAAACAAGGAGCGTATCTCTCGTATCTTCCAAATGCACGCGGCAAAACAAAACCCAATCGAATATTTGGGTGCAGGGGATATCGGAGCCGTTGTTGGTTTCAAGGATATCAAGACTGGTGATACATTGTGTGACGAAAAAGCTCCAATTATTTTAGAGTCTATGGTTTTCCCAGATCCAGTAATCGGATTGGCGGTTGAACCAAAGACCCAAGCAGATAGCGACAAATTAGGTATGGCTTTGGCTAAATTGGCTGAAGAGGATCCAACCTTCCGCGTTAAAACTGACGAAGATTCAGGTCAAACAATTATCTCTGGTATGGGTGAGTTGCACTTGGAAATTATCGTTGACCGTTTGAAGCGTGAATTCAAAGTTGAGTGTAATCAAGGTGCTCCTCAGGTTTCTTACAAAGAAGCTTTGACAGGTTCTACTGAACACCGTGAGATATACAAGAAGCAAACGGGTGGTCGTGGTAAGTTCGCAGATATCGTTTTCACTTTAGGACCAAATGAGGATCCAGAGAAAACAGGTTTGGTTTTCGTAAACAACATCAAAGGTGGTAACATTCCTCGTGAATTCATCCCATCTATCGAGAAAGGTTTCAAAGAAGCTATGTTGAATGGTATTCTTGCAGGATATCCGATTGACTCTTTGAAAGTTGAGTTGAATGACGGATCTTTCCACGCAGTTGACTCTGATGCCTTGTCTTTCGAGTTGTGTGCTAAGATGGCTTTCCGTGAAGCTGCACCGAAGTGTCGTCCAATTATTATGGAGCCTATCATGAAACATGAAGTAGTTACTCCAGCAGAGAACATGGGTGATGTTATTGGTGACTTGAACAAGCGTCGTGGCTTGATCGAAGGTACCAACGAGCGTAACGGAGCTACAGTTATCAATGCTAAGGTTCCATTGAGTGAGATGTTTGGATATGTTACAGATTTGAGAACAATCACTTCTGGACGTGCGACATCAACAATGGAGTTCAGCAATTTCGCTCCAGCTCCTAACAATATTGCTGAAGCGGTTATCGCCAAAGTAAAAGGTAAAAACGGATAATTAAGATTAGATAATAAATAAAATGGCGCAAAAAATTCGCATCAAATTAAAGTCTTATGATCACAACTTGGTAGATAAGTCTGCTGAGAAGATTGTAAAGACTGTGAAGAGCACCGGTGCCGTAGTGAATGGTCCAATTCCATTGCCCACTCACAAGCGTATTTACACCGTGTTGCGTTCACCACACGTAAACAAAAAAGCGCGTGAGCAGTTCCAATTGGACAGCTACAAGCGTTTGTTAGACATCTACAGCTCATCATCAAAGACAGTTGATGCCTTGATGAAGTTGGAGTTGCCAAGTGGAGTAGAAGTAGAAATTAAAGTGTAATCATTTAAAAACAAAAGCACATGCCAGGATTAATTGGTAAAAAAGTAGGGATGACTAGTGTCTACAGTGCCGCTGGAAAGAATATTCCATGCACGGTGATAGAGGCTGGTCCATGTGTAGTGACCCAAATCAAGACACAAGAAAAGGATGGCTATACAGCTGTTCAAATCGCCTTCGGAGACAAGAAAGAGAAGAACACCAGCAAGCCAATGCAGGGACACTTCAAGAAAGCAGGAGTAACGCCTAAGCGTTTCGTAGCTGAGTTCGACGGATTTGAAGGAGATGTAAAATTAGGTGACATGGTGACATTGGAAGCGATTTTCGCTGAAGGAGAAAACGTAGATGTTATCGGTACAACCAAAGGTAAAGGTTTCCAAGGTGTTGTTAAGCGCCATGGATTCTCTGGGGTAGGTGAAGCTACTCACGGTCAGCACAATCGTTTGCGTGCACCTGGTTCTTTGGGAGCATCATCTGATCCAAGCCGTGTATTCAAAGGAATGCGCATGGCAGGTCGTGACGGAGGAGCCCGTCGTACAGTTCAAAACTTAGAGGTAATCAAAGTATTGGCTGATCAGAATTTGATTTTAGTTAAAGGAGCTGTTCCTGGCTTCAATGGTTCAACCGTATATATCGTGAAATAATATGCAGCTCGAAGTATTGAACATGCAAGGTCAAAAGACCGGAAAGAAGGTAGATCTCGATGATGCAGTTTTCGCAGTCGAGCCTAACGATCACGCAATCTATTTGGATGTTAAGCGCTATTTGGCTGCTCAACGTTCTGGAACGCACAAATCGAAGCACAGAGGTGAGATTCATGGATCTACTCGAAAGTTGCACAAGCAAAAGGGAACTGGTGGTTCACGTAAGGGTAGCATCAAAAATCCTTTGTTCCGTCAAGGTGGTAGTATCTTCGGACCTCAACCACGTAACTACGATATCAAAGTAAACAAGAGTACTCAACGTTTGGCTCGTGCTTCTGCTTTGTCTTACAAAGCAAAAGAAAACGGAATCGTTGTTTTGGATTCTTTGACAATGGATGCCCCAAAGACGTCTGCTTTCATCGGAGTTTTGAAGAATTTAAATATTGCTGATAGAAAATCTTTGATCTTAGTAGGTGAAAAGAATGCAAATGTTTATTTGAGTTCTCGTAACATCAACGGAGCAAGCGTTCAATTGGCGAATACAGTTAGCACCTATGATATCATGAATTGCACGCACCTAGTGTTCGTAGGTAACTCACACGAAATTTTGTCTGACATCATTAAAAAGTAATCACATGAATCCAATCCTAATCCGCCCCCTCATCACGGAGAAAATGACCTCCATTCAAGAGAAGCAAGGTAAGTATGGCTTCATAGTAGATGTGAATGCCAACAAAATTGAAATTAAAAAAGCCATCGAGAGCACTTATGGTGTAAACGTAACCAAATTGAATACGCTTCGTTACGATGGTAAAGCAAAGTCTCGTTATACCAAAGCTGGTATTTTGTCTGGAAGAACAGCTTCCTACAAAAAGGCCATCGTTAAATTGGCAGCGGGTGAAACCATTGACTTTTATTCCAACATCTAATTAGCTGAGAAATGGGAATTAAAAAATTAAATCCAATAACTGCAGGTACTCGTTTCAAAGTAGCTCCTACTTTTGAAGAGATCACAGCAGATAAGCCATACAAGCCATTGGTTGTGCCTATCAAGAAGACAGGCGGACGTAACAACCAAGGAAAGCGCACCATGAGAATGATTGGTGGCGGGCACAAAAGAAATTATCGTTTGATTGATTTCAAACGTGACAAGCACGGTATCAATGCAACGGTAATGACCGTTGAGTATGATCCCAACCGTTCAGCGCGTATTGCATTGGTGGAATATGCAGATGGAGAAAAGCGTTACATCATCGCACCTCAAGGATTGACTGTAGGAACAGTGATTGTTTCAGGTGAGAAGGTTGCTCCAGAGATCGGTAATGCTGTTCCATTGAGAGACCTTCCATTGGGAACAGTAGTACACAACGTGGAGATGCGTCCAGGAAAAGGAGCTTCATTGGCTCGCAGTGCTGGTAGCTATGCACAGTTGTCTGCTCGTGACGGAGAGTATGCAGTAATTACATTGCCTTCAGGTGAGACTCGTAAAGTTTTGGCTTTGTGTATGGCAACTGTAGGTTCTGTTTCAAACTCTGAACACAACTTGGTTCGTTCAGGTAAGGCAGGACGTAGCCGCTGGTTAGGACGCCGTCCACGTGTACGTGGTGTTGCAATGAACCCAGTCGATCACCCAATGGGTGGTGGTGAGGGTCGTCAGTCCGGAGGATTGCCACGCTCTCGCAAGGGAACACCTGCAAAAGGTTATAAGACGCGCAAACCTAAAAAGGCGTCATCGAAATTTATCATTGAACGTAGAAAGAAGTAATAATCCATGGCTAGGTCATTAAAAAAACCACCTTTTATCCACTACAAACTTGCAAAGCGTGTAGAGGATGCACAAGCAAACGGCAAGAAAAGCGTTATTAAAACGTGGAGTCGCGCTAGTACAATCACTCCAGACTTTGTTGGATTGACAATTGCAGTGCACAATGGTAAAACGTTTATCCCTGTTTATGTGACAGAGAATATGGTAGGGCACAAGTTGGGTGAATTTTCACCAACACGTAACTTCCGTGGTCACGCAGGTAACAAAAAATAATAATACGCACCAACGATAAAGAATAGATCATGGGAGCTCGTAAAAAAGAGATGGCCGATAGGCTAAAGGAAGAACGCAAGAATATTGCATTCGCCAAATTAAATAGTTTTCCAACCTCACCACGTAAGATGCGTTTGGTAGCGGATACTATCAGAGGTAAAGAAGTGATTTCAGCTTTGAATATTTTGAAATTCACTCGTCGTAACACAGCAACTCCATTGGAGAAGCTTTTGCGCTCTGCAATTGCCAACTGGCAAGCTAAGAATGAAGGTCAAGATATTACTACTTCAAACGTAATCGTTAAAGAGATTAAAGTAGATGTATCACACACTTTGAAGCGCATCAGCGCTGCGCCTCAAGGACGTGCACACCGTATCCGTAAGCGCAGTAACCACGTAACCATCATTTTAGATAAAAAATAAGGATAAGAAATGGGACAAAAGTGTAACCCAATAGGAAATCGTTTAGGTTTCATCAAAGGATGGGACAGCAACTGGTTTGGCGGAAACAACTATGCAGATCGCATTGTTGAAGATGACAAGATCCGTAAGTATTTGATGGCTCGTTTGAAGAAGGCATCTGTTTCAAAGATTGTTATTGAAAGAACTTTGAAATTGGTTACTGTTACAATCAATACAGCTCGTCCAGGTGTTATTATCGGGAAAGCAGGTACTGAAGTTGACAAGTTGAAAGAGGAGTTGAAGAAGTTGACCGGAAAAGATGTTCAAATCAACATCTTCGAAATCAAACGTCCAGAATTAGATGCTCGTTTGGTTGCAGATGGAATCTGTCGTCAAATTGAGGGTCGTATCTCATACCGTAGAGCTACCAAGATGTCTATTGCTTCTGCAATGCGCATGGGTGCTGAAGGAATCAAGGTTACGATTTCTGGTCGTGTGAATGGTGCAGAGATTGCTCGTTCGGAATCTTACAAAGAAGGTCGTACACCATTGCACACTCTACGTGCTGACATCGATTACCATCATGCTGAGGCTCATACTAGTTACGGAAGAATTGGTGTAAAAGTTTGGATTTGTCGTGGTGAAGTGTACGGAAAACGCGATTTATCACCTAACTTTGGCGCCCCTCAACAGAGTGCTGGAAAGAGAGGTGGATCTCAAGGTGGCGGAGAACGTCGTGAGAGAAGAGGAGAGCGTAAGGGTCGTTAATCAAATATGGATCGCTAAAAGGAATTAGAAAATGTTACAACCAAAAAGAACAAAATATAGAAAGCAGCAGAAAGGCAAGATCAAAGGTATTGCCTACAGAGGATCGCAGTTGGCTTTCGGTAGTTTTGCAATCAAGACTATGGATGAAGGGTTTATCACTTCACGCCAATTAGAAGCTGCTCGTGTCGCTTTAACCCGTTTCATGAAGCGTGAGGGAAAAGTTTGGATCCGTATTTTTCCAGACAAGCCTATTACAGCCAAGCCAGCTGAGGTACGTATGGGTAAAGGTAAAGGTGCTCCTGACCATTGGGTAGCTGTTGTTAAACCAGGACGTATTTTGTTCGAAGCGGAAGGTGTTCCTTTGGCGACGGCTCAAGAAGCATTGCGTTTGGCAGCACAGAAATTACCATGCCGCACCAAGTTCATCGTAAGAGCAGATTATACTGAATAATAGAATTATGAAAGCCGCAGATTTAAGAAATATGACAGCAGCGGATTTGGCAGACCAAATCCGTGAAAGTGAAACTGCTTTGGCCAAGATGAAATTTGGACACCAAATAGCAGGCACAGAGAATCCAATGACGCTAAGAAATAAGCGTCGTGAGATTGCTCGCATGAAAACTGTATTAAATGAAATGAAGAATAAATAATAAGCCGTGATGGAAAGAAATCTTCGTAAAGAACGTATCGGGATCGTAACCAGCAACAAGATGGAAAAAAGCATTGTTGTTCAGGTTGAGACAAAAATTCGTCACCCGAAATATGGAAAATTTGTGAAACACACAAAACGATTCATGGCGCACGATGAGAAAGGAGAGTGTGGTATTGGTGATACTGTAAAGATCATGGAAACCCGCCCTTTGAGTAAGTTGAAGCGTTGGAGATTGGTTGAAATCATTGAAAAGGCGAAATAACGAATAAGGAGATTGAGTCATGGTACAAAATGAATCACGCCTAAAAGTGGCAGATAATAGCGGAGCTCGCGAAGTCTTAGTAATCCGTGTTCTCGGAGGTACTCGTCGTCGTTATGCTTCATTGGGTGACCAAATTGTGGTTACTGTAAAGGATGCATTACCATCAGGTAACGTGAAAAAAGGAGCTGTCTCTAAGGCGGTGATCGTTCGCACGAAGAAAGAGGTACGCCGTCCAGATGGAAGTTACATCCGTTTTGATGACAATGCTGTGGTATTGTTGAACAACAACGGTGAGATGCGTGGAACGCGTATCTTTGGTCCAGTAGCTCGTGAGTTGCGCGAAAAAGATTACATGAAAATCGTTTCATTGGCACCTGAAGTGCTTTAATACTTAATGCGATGTTTAAACGTTTGAAAATAAAAAAGGGCGATATGGTAGTTGTTACTGCCGGTGATAACAAAGGCAAGCAAGGCCGAGTTATCGAAGTAAATCGCGACAAGGACACGGTGATCGTTGAAGGAGTAAACATGATTACTCGTCACCGTAAGCCTTCGGCTCAAAATCCCCAAGGTGGAATTGAGAAAAGAGAGGCAGGTATCCACGTAAGTAATGTTATGTTGATGGATGCCAAAGGCACAGTTACCCGTGTGGGTCGTCGCCGTAACGAAAATGGAAAATTAGAGCGTTTCGCTAAAAAGACAGGGGAGGCAATCAAATGAGCTACAGTCCAAGATTACGTAAGAAGTACAATGACGAAGTCATTCCAGAATTGAAGAAGCGTTTTGAGTATTCTTCATCTATGCAGGTTCCACGCATTACCAAGATTTGTTTGAATCAGGGTATTGGTAAGGCAACTGCTGACAAGAAATTGGTAGATTCTGCAGTAGAAGAGATGACAATGATTGCTGGTCAAAAGGCAGTTGCTACTCAATCAACAAAGGATATCTCTAACTTCAAATTGAGAAAGGGAGTTCCGATTGGTGCAAAAGTTACTCTTCGTGGCGACCGTATGTACGAATTCTTAGATCGTTTGATTTCAGTTTCGTTGCCAAGAACTCGTGATTTCCGTGGTGTGAAAGCAAGTGGTTTTGATGGACATGGAAACTTTACCTTCGGTGTAAAAGAGCAGATCATTTTCCCAGAAATTGATTTGGATAAGGTAAAAATGATCAATGGTATGGACATCACTTTTGTGACAACAGCCAAGACAAACGAAGAAGCCAAAGCTTTGTTAGAAGGATTTGGTTTCCCATTAACGAAATAATAGTAACGGTAGATAAAGAAGTACAATGGCTAAAGAATCAATGAAAGCCCGCGAGCGTAAGAGAATTGCGCTTGTTGAAAAATACGCAGCAAAGCGCGCTGCATTAAAAGAAGCTGGTGATTGGGATGCATTACAAAAGTTGCCCAAGAACAGCAGTAAAGTACGTGTGCACAATCGTTGTCAATTGACAGGTCGTCCACGTGGATACATGCGCCAATTCGGTCTTTGCAGGAACCAATTCCGTGAATTAGCCCTAGAGGGTAGAATTCCTGGAGTGAAAAAAGCAAGTTGGTAATAATTGATTAAGAAGGATAATAGAAATGAATACTGATCCAATAGCAGATTATTTGACCCGCATCCGCAATGCGCAGATGGCTCGTCACAAGGTGGTTGAGATTCCCGCTTCAAACTTGAAAAAGGAAATTACTCGCATCCTCCATGAGTCAGGATATATTTTGAACTACAAGTTCGAAGAAGGCACTCCTGGCGTAATAAAAATTGCCTTGAAATACAATGCAAAGACCAAGCAACCTGCAATCGCAAAGATTGATAGAATTTCATCTCCTGGATTACGCAAGTATGTTGGAGTAGAAGAGTTGCCACGTGTATTAAACGGTTTGGGAATCGCAGTAGTATCAACTCCAAAAGGTGTAATGACCGACAAGTCTGCTCGTAAAGAGAACGTTGGTGGAGAAGTATTGTGTTACGTATATTAATATCATAGATCATGTCAAGAATAGGAAAATTACCCATTAGCATTCCTGCAGGCGTTGAAGTATCGATGTCTAATGGTGTGATTCGTGTCAAGGGCCCAAAGGGAGAGCTTACACAAGAAATCACAGGGGCAGTGAACGTTGAGGTTGCAGATGGATCTGTTTCAGTTACACGTTCATCTGAACACAAGGACGCACGTTCTAAGCACGGTTTGTATCGCGCTTTGATCAACAACATGATTGTTGGTGTTAGTACTGGTTGGACCAAGAATTTAGAGATGATTGGTGTCGGTTACCGCGCAAAAGCTACCGGTCAGCAATTGGAAATGACCTTAGGATATAGCCATCCTATCGTATTTGAATTGCCAACTGAGATTAAAGTTTCAGCAAGAGCAGAAAAGGGAGAGAACCCTACAATCATTCTCGAGTCATTTGACAAACAATTAATCGGACAGGTTGCTGCAAAGATTCGTTCATTGCGTGCTCCAGAGCCGTACAAAGGAAAAGGTGTTCGTTACGTTGGTGAGTTTGTTCGCAAGAAAGCGGGTAAGTCAGCAGCTAAATAATCATAGACTATGGCATTCACAAAAGAAGCAAGAAGAGCAAAAATTCGTACCCGCATTCGTTCAACGATTAAGGGTACAGCAGAGAAACCCCGCTTGTCTGTATTCCGCAGTAACAAGCAGATTTATGCTCAGATCATCGATGACAATCAAGGAACTACTTTGGTTTCAGCAGGATCTGCATACATCAAGGAATCTCAAAACATGCCTAAAATCGACCAAGCAAAGGTTGTAGGTAAGACTATCGCAGAGAGAGCAAAGGCAGCAGGTATCGAGTCTGTAGTTTTTGATCGTGGTGGTTACTTGTATCACGGAAGAGTTAAATCATTGGCCGAGGCTGCTCGTGAAGCAGGGCTTAAATTCTGATAATCATGGCAGAAGTAAAAAACGTTCGCTCTAGCGAAACAGAATTGAAAGACAAGTTGGTAGCGGTTAACCGTGTTACCAAAGTAACGAAAGGAGGACGTACCTTCGGATTCGCAGCTATCGTAGTTGTAGGAAATGAAAATGGTATCGTTGGTCATGGTTTAGGAAAGTCTAAGGAAGTTGCAGAAGCAGTAACCAAGGCAATCGAAGACGCGAAGAAAAACTTGATTCGTGTTCCTTTGAACCATGGAACTATTCCTCATGAGTTTTCAGGTAAATTTGGTGGTGCACGTGTATTCATCAAGCCAGCCTCTCATGGTACTGGAGTAATTGCAGGTGGCGCTATGCGTGCTGTATTGGAATCAGCAGGAGTAACTGACGTATTGGCTAAGTCCAAAGGTTCATCAAATCCTCACAACGTAGTTAAAGCCACATTAAATGCGCTAGCAGGTTTGCGTGATCCACGCGAAATCGCAAGAATGCGTGGTATTGCATTAGATAAAGTGTTCAACGGATAATATTCAGCAAAATGGCAAAAGTTGTTATAACACAAGTAAGAAGCGCGATTGATTATCCAAAGCGCCAGAAAGAAACGATTAAGGCCTTGGGCATTAAAAAATTAAACGTTTCTGTGGAGAAAGATTTGTCTCCCAATATTGAAGGAATGATTCGTGCGGTGAGTCATTTGTTGAAAGTTGAATACAAATAAACTTTAAAACGAGAACAATGAAATTAAATACATTAAAACCAGCTGAAGGTTCAATTAAGAACCGCAAGCGTATTGGTCGTGGTGAAGGTTCTGGTCACGGTGGAACATCTACACGTGGTCACAAAGGTGCTGGATCTCGCTCAGGTAACAAGAGAAAAATTGGTTTCGAAGGTGGTCAAATGCCTTTGCAACGTCGTCTTCCAAAATATGGTTTCCGTAATTTTAACCGTGTTGAATACAAGGGTATCAACTTGGACACTTTGTCTATGTTGGCGGATAAATTCAATTTGACTGAAGTTACTCACGACATTTTGGTACAACACGGGATTTGCTCAAAGAATGATTTGGTGAAAATCTTGGGTCGTGGTGAATTAAAAGGTAAAATGAACGTTTCTGCTCACGGATTTTCAGCAGCTGCAAAGACAGCTATTGAAAACGGCGGTGGAGTAGTTACAGTATTATAATCATATTGATCATATGAAAGGCTTTATTCAAAAGGTAAAAGACATTTGGCATCACGAAGAACTTCGTCGCAAAATCGGCTACACATTGATGTTGTTGTTGATTTATCGTGTGGGTTCGTTTATCGTTTTACCAGGTGTTGATTCTGCGAAATTAGATGCGGGTGCACAAGGCGGATTACTAGGTTTTCTAGGTTTATTCACAGGAGGTGCATTTACTCGTGTTTCTATCTTTGCTTTGGGGGTAATGCCTTATATCTCTGCATCCATTATTATTCAATTGTTGGGATTAGCTGTCCCAGCTATCCAGAAAATGCAGAGAGAAGGGGAATCTGGAAGAAAGAAGTTGAATCAGTGGATGCGTATGTTGACCATAGCCATTGGTTTGGTTCAAGCTCCTGGTTATATTGCTCAATATGTCCCTTCAAATGCACATCCTGCAGGTTCTTTGTGGATTGTATCTGCAGTTATCATTTTGACTTGTAGTACACTATTTGTTATGTGGTTGGGTGAAAAAATCACCGACAAAGGCATTGGAAATGGTACTTCATTAATCATCATGACTGGAATTATTTCGGACATTCCCAGAGGTTTCTACTCAGAGTTCGCAGCTCAGACTCCATTCTTCTTTTTGATTGAAATGGCTACTTTGATTGTGATTATTGGTGCCACCATCGGAATTATTCAAGCTGTTCGTCGTATACCAGTTCAAATGGCTCGTTTGAGTGCAGGATCTGCATCAGGAATGCCCACTGGAGAGGCCGCTCGTTCATTTATTCCATTGCGAGTAAATTCAGCAGGTGTTATGCCGATCATTTTTGCACAAGCAATTATGTTCATTCCTTTGTACATGCAGAATTCAGAAACTTTTCGTGATAGTAAAGTTTTGGCTTCATTGACTCGAATTGACGGTGTGGGATACAACGTGTTGTTGTTTGTGATGATTATTTTGTTTACATTCTTCTACACAGCTATTGTCACAAACCCAACTCAAATTGCGGATGATTTGAAAAGAAACGGGAATTTTGTACCTGGGGTAAAGCCAGGAAAAGAAACTTCTGAATTTATTGATAGAGTTTTGTCGAATATTACCCTTCCTGGTGGTATATTTGTCGCCTTGATTGCAATTTTACCAGCAATTTTAATGTTGTTAGGGCTTGCAAAAACGCAGCAATTTGCTCAGTTTTTTGGAGGTACATCATTGTTGATCACGGTAGGAGTAATATTGGATTTGTTACAACAGATTGAAAGTCACTTACTTTCACGCCATTATGACGGACTTATGAAGTCTGGAAGAGTGAGAGGAAGAAGTAATAATGCGGGTGCTGTTGGCACCGGTTATACGGTATAAAAAGTGTCGAGGGGAGGGAAGCCGGTTGTTAAAACCGAAGATGAGATAGCACTCATCAAAGAGAGTTCTTTACTTATTGGAAAAACACATGCAATGTTAGCCCAGCATATAAAGCCTGGGGTGTCCACCTTGCAACTAGATAAATTGGCCCATGATTTTATAAAAGATCATGGCGGATTTCCTGGTTTCTTAGGTTACAGTGGCTTCCCCAACAGCATATGTGCGAGTGTAAATGCCGCAGTTGTTCACGGCATACCCACAAGTGACCCTTTGAAAGAAGGAGATATTGTGTCGGTGGATATTGGTGTAATTAAGAACAACAAATGGGGTGATTCCGCTTACACATTTGCAGTAGGAGAAATTGCTCAAGAAGTAAAGCAGTTGATGCAAGTTACGCTTGAGTGTTTGCAACTAGGTATCGATCAGGCCGTTGTTGGTAATCGAATTGGAGATATAGGTTTTGCTATTCAACAGCATGCAGAATCTTTCGGTTACGGAGTTGTTCGGGAGCTTGTAGGACATGGCGTAGGTATTCAATTACATGAGCCTCCTGAAGTTCCGAATTACGGCAAGAGGGGCAGTGGACCGGTGTTGCAGGAAGGTTGGGTTTTAGCAATAGAACCAATGATCAACTTGGGTACGAAGAACATTCGTCAACTCAAGGATGGTTGGACCATTCTTACGGCAGATTTAAAGCCAAGTGCGCATTTTGAGCATACGGTTGTGGTTAGGAAAAACAAAGCAGAAGTGTTATCCAGTTTTAAAGAAGTAGAAGAAGCGATTGCTTTAAAATAATAAAAAGAAATGGCGAAACAGGCGTCGATAGAGTTAGATGGAACAATTGTAGAGGCATTGTCAAATGCAATGTTCCGCGTTGAGTTGGAGAATGGTCACGTGATCATCGCCCATATTTCTGGAAAAATGCGAATGCACTACATTCGAATTTTGCCAGGAGATAAAGTGAAAGTGGAGATGTCTCCATATGACTTGACAAAAGGAAGAATTAGTTTCAGATATAAATAAGAAAGTAAGAAAACATGAAAATAAGAGCCTCTATTAAGAAGCGTTCTGCAGATTGTAAAATCGTGCGTCGCAAGGGAAAGTTGTATGTAATCAACAAGAAGAACCCTAAGTACAAACAAAGACAAGGATAAACCCCAATAAGGGAAAACTAATATCAGAAAATGGCAAGGATTGCAGGTATCGATTTACCACGTAACAAAAGAGGAGAGATAGGTCTCACTTACATTTACGGAATTGGACGTAGCACAGCACGTCGCATTTTGAGCGCTGGAGGTATTGACTTCAGCAAGAAAGTATCAGAATGGAATGACGATGATTTGGCGAAAATTCGTGGATTCATCACAGACGAAATCAAAGTAGAGGGTTCATTGCGCTCTGAAGTTCAAATGAACATCAAGCGTTTGATGGATATCGGATGTTACAGAGGTGTTCGTCACCGTTTGGGTTTACCATTGCGTGGACAATCAACAAAGAACAACTCTCGTACTCGTAAGGGTAAGCGTAAGACAGTTGCGAATAAGAAAAAGGCTGTTAAATAATAAATAGTACCATAGATATAGATCATGGCTAAAGTAGAAAAAAAGAAAAAGAAGAATGTTGTCGTTGAAGCTGTAGGTCAAGCACACGTGCAATCTACGTTCAACAACATTATCATCAGTTTGACCAACAATAGTGGTCAAGTGATCTCTTGGTCTTCTGCCGGTAAAATGGGATTCAGAGGGTCAAAGAAAAATACACCTTATGCAGCGCAAATGGCTGCTGAACAATGCGGAAAAGAGGCTTTCGACTTGGGATTAAGAAAGGTTAAAGTATTTGTAAAAGGACCTGGAGCTGGTCGTGAATCTGCGATTCGTACGATTCATACAATTGGTATCGAAGTTACAGAGATTGTGGATACAACGCCACTTCCTCACAACGGATGCCGTCCACCCAAAGCCCGTCGTATCTAATAAATAGTAAGTAAAGAAATGGCAAGATATATTGGACCCAAAACAAAAATTGCTCGTAAGTTTCGTGAAGCAATCTTTGGCCCTGATAAAGGTTTAGAAAAGCGCAATTACCCACCCGGACAACATGGTCCGAACAAGCGTCGCGCTAAGCAATCAGAATATGCTATTCAGTTATCTGAGAAGCAAAAAGCTAAGTATACATATGGTATCTTAGAGCGTCAATTTGAGAATTTGTACAAGAAAGCGTCAGCTCGTCCAGGTGTAACTGGTGAGATTTTGTTGGCTTTGTGTGAGTCTCGTTTGGATAATACTGTATACCGTTTAGGTATTGCTCCTACACGTTCAGGTGCTCGTCAATTGGTAGGACATGGTCACATCACTGTAAACGGTGAATTGGTGAACATCCCATCTTACATGTTGCGTCCTGGCGATCGTATAGCAGTTCGTGAGAAGTCAAAGTCTTTGCAATCAATCGTGTTGTCATTGTCAAGCCGTACCAATTACGATTGGTTGGATTGGAATGAAGCAGACAAGCAAGGAGTTTACATCAAACATCCAGAGCGCGTTCAGATTCCTGAGAATATCAAGGAACAATTGATCGTCGAATTGTACTCTAAATAATCTTTTAATTAAATACATTATAATAATGGCCATTATAGATTTCGTAAAACCAGACAAGGTAATCATGCTTGATAGCAATGATTTCACTGGTTCATTCGAATTCCGTCCGTTGGAACCCGGATTCGGAATTACCATCGGTAACGCATTGCGCCGTATTCTCCTTTCTTCATTGGAGGGGTTTGCCATCACCTCGATTAAAATTGAAGGTGTTGACCACGAGTTTTCTACTATCAAAGGTGTTGTTGAAGATATCACTGAAATCATTTTGAATTTGAAACAAGTTCGTTTCAAATGTCAAATCGATGGAACTGATTACGAAAAATTTTCAATCACTGTAGGTGGACAGGATCAATTCAAGGCGGGGGAAATTGGAAATTTCACAACAGCTTTTCAAGTATTAAATCCTGATTTTGTGATCTGTAACATGGATCCCAAAGTGAAAATCAAAATGGATTTGGTAATTCAAAAGGGTCGTGGATATCGTCCAGCTGAAGAGAACAAATCAAGCAGTGCTCCAACAGGTACCATTTTCATTGATAGTATCTTCACACCAATCAGAAATGTGAAATACAGCATCGAGAACTACCGTGTTGAGCAGAAGACGGATTACGAGAAGTTAATTCTTGAGATTCAAGGTGATGGTTCTATCACACCTAAAAATGCACTTCAAGAGGCTGCTAAAATTTTGATTCATCACTTCATGTTATTCAGTGACGAGAGAATTACTCTTGAAACAGAAATCAAGCGTGAATCGGAAGAGTTTGATGAGAGCAGCTTGCACATGCGTCAATTGTTGAAGACCAAATTGGTTGATATGGATTTGAGTGTACGTGCGTTAAACTGCTTGAAAGCAGCGGATATCGACACATTGGGTGACTTGGTTTCTTTCAACAAGAACGACTTGTTGAAGTTCAGAAACTTCGGAAAGAAGTCATTGACAGAGTTGGAGGAGTTGGTAGAAAATAAAGGCCTTCAATTTGGAATGAATGTATCAAAATACAAATTGGATCGCGACTAATCGATCAAAATAGAGTAAAGAAATGAGACACGGAAAGACAGTAAATCATTTAGGTAGAAAGGCAGAGCATCGCGAGGCTTTGTTAATGAACATGGCTTGCTCCTTGATCGAGCACAAGCGTATCAATACCACATTGGCAAAGGCCAAGGCTTTAAAGAAATATGTTGAGCCACTTTTGACCAAATCAAAAACAGATAGCACGCACAGTCGTCGTATCGTATTCAGTTATTTGAAGAACAAAGAAGCGGTAACAGAATTGTTCCGTGAAGTTTCTCCAAAGATTGCGGATCGTCCAGGTGGATACACTCGTATCATTCGTTTGGGATATCGCCCAGGTGATAACGCTGACATGTGTATGATTGAGTTGGTTGATTTCAACACAATCTATGGTAACGATGTTGAGAAGGCAGCGGCTAAGAAGACCACACGTCGTGGTGGTGCTAAGAAAAAGGAAGTAGAAGGTACAGTTGAAGCTTCAGCTGAAGGTTCTGCTGAGGCAGGTGAAGAAAAGCCAAAGGCAAAACGCGCTCCTCGTAAAAAGAAGGATGATTCTTCAGCAGAATAATCCCTCAAAAAATACTATGAAAAAAGGCCATCGAAAGATGGCTTTTTTGTTTTCAATTGCTACCTTTGTCCCACAAAAAAAATGGATACATGAAGATCTTGGTTTGCGTCAGTAAAGTACCTGACACCACAGCAAAAATCGCATTCTCAAACCCAACAACTTACGATGAAAGTGGGGTTACGTTTATCATTAATCCATATGATGAATGGTATGCGTTGGTTAGGGCTTTGGAGTTGAAAGAATCATTGGGAGGAACTGTGGTTGTTGCTTCTGTTGGAGGCTCTGATTATGAACCCATTATTCGCAAAGCTTTGGCAATTGGAGCAGACGAAGGGGTGCGCATTGATGCGCCTGAGACGGATGCCTTTTCGGTAGCTTCAGAAATTGCATCTTATGCCAAAGACCAATCTTTTGATTTGATTCTTTGCGGTAAAGAAACAATCCAATACAATGGAGGAATTGTTCCTGGGTTAGTTGCGGAAATGTTATCCTTGCCATATGTTGCTGGAGCTTCCAAGCTTGATTTGAATGGAACTACGGTGAAATTGGAAAGAGAAATAGCAACGGGTGTTGAGGTTTTCGAATCATCATTGCCGATGGTAGTTTCTGCTGCAAAAGGTATGGCTGAACAAAGAATCCCCAACATGAGAGGAATCATGGCAGCACGCACCAAGCCTTTAGCGACAGTTGCAAGCGCTAATTCATCTGCTCAAACGAATGTGCTGCAGTTTAGCATGCCACCTGCAAAATCAGGTTGTAAGATGATAGCACCAGAAGATGCGTCAAGTTTGATTCAAATGCTTCATGAAGAGGCGAAAGTCATTTAATAAAATTGTTTTATGAAAGTTCTTGTTTTTGTAGAAAATAACAACGGCAAAGCCACAAAGGCTGGGTTGGAGGCTGTATCATATGCCAAAGCATTGGGTGCTGATGTAACCGCCGTAATGTTTGGTAAGGTTGATGGCGATGGTGGAGTTGGCGAATGTGGTGCAACCACATTGAAGGTTCAAGCTGATAATGGAGATAGTCGTGCAGTGGCTAAGGCAATTGCAGCTGAAGCATCTGAAGGGAATTATCAATTGTTGATAGCCAGCCAAGACAATCTTGGGAAGGAAGTAATGCCAAGGGTAGCGGTCATGAATGGATATTCGTTGATCAGTGGAGTAACAGAGTTGGCCAATGTTGCCAATGGTTGCTTGGTGAAGCGCAATGTATTTTCAGGAAAGGCCATTGCTGAAGTTTCTTCCGCATCAGCCATATCAATTCTAACAGTTTTACCCAATTCATTTGGTGTGAAGAAAGTTGGTGGGTCTGCCAACGTTGTAGCCATGAATGGTCAATTGGAAGCTGCGCAGGTTAAGCTTATTGAAATTAAAGGTAACCATGCGGATGCTGGTATTCCATTGCCTGAGGCAGATTTGGTAGTGAGTGCAGGTCGCGGTATGAAAGGTCCTGAGAATTGGGGAATGGTGGAGGAGTTGGCGTCTTTGTTGGGCGCAGCTACGGCTTGTTCACGTCCAGTGAGTGATATTGGTTGGAGACCTCATCATGAACACGTTGGTCAAACGGGTATTGCAATTCGTCCGAATTTGTACATAGCCATTGGTATCAGTGGAGCAATACAGCATTTGGCTGGAGTGAATGGAAGTAAAGTTATTGTGGTTATCAATAAAGATCCAGAGGCTCCATTTTTCAAGGCTGCGGATTATGGTATTGTTGGTGATGCTTTTGAAGTATTGCCTCGCTTGATTGACGCCGCAAAGCAATTTAACGCTAACAAATAATCGTTGTAGCGTGTCGCGTCGAATAGAGTTGCATGTCTCTGATATTAGTCCAAGTGGGACCACTTCTGGTGCATACCAGATGGTTCTGACGGATTTAGAAGGGATTTGGCGTTTACCGATCATCATTGGAGGAACGGAAGCGCAAGCCATAGCGATAGCCATGGAGCGAATAGAGCCATTGCGACCACTGACGCATGATTTGATCAAAACACTTTCTACCTCTTTCTCCATTGAAGTCATCGAAGTGGAGATTTACAATTTCAAAGAAGGGGTTTTTCATGCCAAATTGGTGGCGATTCAAGACAGTAGACAGGTAGAGATTGATTCTCGTACCAGTGATGCTGTAGCCATCGCATTGCGATTTGATTGCCCTATTTTTTGCCAGGAGTTTATTTTGAGGGAGAATGCCATTACCCATCATGATGAAAAAATGATGAGTTTGGATGATATGGATGTGGCTGAATTGGAAGACGAGCCTGTGGAATTGTCGATTGAAGAATTGCAATCTGCTTTGAATGAAGCTTTGGAAAATGAGGATTATGAGCGTGCTTCGCAACTTAGGGACGAAATTGCACGTAGAAAACCTGAATAGCTTATATTTGAATCATGAACAACGAGAGTAAACAGACACCAGAAGAGTTGGACACATTGAAGCGTGATATGGAGGCCTTGGCTGAACAGAACGCTAAATTGCAACGCGAGTTGGAAGCCAGAGAGGAGGTTATGCAAAGTTTGTTCTCTTATTTTACGACCAAAAAAGAAGGTGAAAGAAAGCAGGTCGAAAAGTAGTTGTTGAAACAAAAAATGATTTATGTTAGAGGGATGAAAAAGTTTTTATCCCTCTTTTTTTTGAGCATTGTTGTAAATGTCTCTTTCGCTCAGGCAAATCTTGAGCAATCATATGATAGGAATGAAGTGCTCCCGGAGTCTTGGAGACCTATTGATGTTGTCACTCAGCAGCAATTGAGAGAGCAATCCAATTGGAAGAATTATTTGCAATTACACCCAGGTTGGTTTGTGCATTTTAATGAAATTACGCAGTCTCCACATCGAGCATATGGAGCGGGTATTAGTCAAACACCAGAAGCGTTTATTCAAGAATTGAAAAATATTTTTGGGCTGCAAGGCAATTTGGAATTTGTGGGAATGTTTCAGCAGGGAGAGAGAACCACATACAGATGGAAGCAGAACATTGAGAACATTGAAGTGTTGTTTTCTGATGTGAATTGCGTTGTGTATAATGACAAAATAGTTTCTTGGGAGTGGGATGTCTTTTATACTGATAGAATGGGTGCATTCAATGTAATGTCAGATATGACTTTGCGTCATAGCGCAATTTCCAATATCGATAATATCATAGACGATGTTATTGAAGTTGAAGGATTAAGGTATTATCCTCATTTAAAGCATGATGACATTCAGTTGAGAAGAGTAAAGACATATCTCGTAAAGTCGCATAATGCTTTTGGAATACCGCAGCGTTATCGTGTTTATGTAGATTGCGAGAATGGAGAAATTTTGTATCGTGTCAATGAGATAGCACACATTGATTCTAAAATGCCTAAAGGATCGATTACGAATTTGCCATTTGTTGTATCTGCTCAGGTGCAGAGTACATATTATTTGACTTCGCCTTGGGATGCTCCTGTCGATGGCAATTTGCCCAATTTACGTTTGAGTATTGGTGGTGTAGATTATTTCACAGATGCCGATGGGAACGTTGTAATACCGCAGGCGGGTCCTTTGAGTGCAAATATTTATTTGGAAGGGCCATGGGCCAAAGTGTATACAGGAACTGTAACTCCCAGTTTTGCTGCAACCCTTTTGGAAGGAGGTAATATTGTTTCTTTTGACAACAATTCCAACATCAAGGAACGTACAGCCTACCGCAGTGTTCAGGATATTCATGATCACATGAAGTTTTGGATGCCTGATTTTACGGGAATGGATTTTCAGTTGCCTACGAACATCGATGTGACCGGGGGAGACTGCAATGCCTTCTACGATGGGACATCCATTAATTTCTATGATTTGGCTAACGGATGCAATGCGTCATCCAATATTCCTGATGTAGCTTATCATGAATATGGTCATGGTATAAACGATAACTATTATCAGTCGCAGGGAGGAACATTTATCAATGGAGCTATTGGAGAGGCATACGCTGATTTCTGGGCAATTTCTTTGAGTAACAATCCTATTCTGGGGTCAGGGTTTTATGTTGATAATCAAGATCCCATTAGACGTTATGATATTGATCCTAAAGTTTACCCCATGGATTTGGTTGGTGAGGTGCATCAGGATGGTGAAATTTTAATGGGAGCTTGGTGGGATACCCACTTATTGATGGGGGCAGATTGGAATATTACGATTCCTTTATTTGTAGAAGCTTATGCAGGATTGCAGGCGCAAACGATGAATGGCAATGAAGGGCAGGCTTATACCGATATATTGATAGATGTTTTGCTTGCTGACGATGATGATGGTGACTTATCCAATGGCACACCGCACGGAAACGCCATTGTACAGGGTTTTTATATGCATGGCATTACATTAATTTCAAACGCAGAATTTGTTCATTCGCCCCAAATGTTTTTGGATAGTAATACAGAAGTTGTCATCGAAAGTGGACTTGATTTGACTTTCCCTTATTTGAATTATTTGCAGTCGGTCAAATTGCATTATCAAGTGAATAACGGTGTTTGGCAAGAGTCGGAAATGTTTGATATGGGTGGTCAGCAATATTTTGTTTCTTTGGGACAATATCCCAATGCCACTGTTATCAGATATTATATGACGGCCCAAGATGTTAATGGAAGTATAGGAACCGCAAGTCCATTTGGCGCCCACCTTTCTGTTTATCCCAATTTGCCTCACGTTACTTTGGTCGGCGTTAGTCAAATGGCTTTGCAAGACTGTGACAATAATGAGAATTGGGGCGCTTGGACATTGGGAGTTAATGGAGATAATGCAACAACAGGTATTTGGGATTTGGCCCAACCCATCAGTAGTTTGACAGTTGATGCTGCTCCAGGAACAGTGGTGCAGACAGGGACTCAAACAACGCCCAATGGCGAGTATTGTTTTGTCACAGGAAATGCGCTACCCGCAGATGGAATTGGAGTAAATGACGTAGATGGAGGTCGTACGACGTTACAATCACCGACCATAGACATGACGAGTTTGATTCACCCCATTATAGCTTACAACCGTTGGTATACCAATAGTCCTCCTGGAGGAGCCAATCCAGGAGCAGATTGGTTTCAAGTTCAAATGTCAAACGACAATGGGGCAACCTGGGTATTTATTGAGAACACCTCCACGAGCGATATGAGCTGGAGAACCAATGCTTTTAGAGTGGAGGATTATCTCCTGCCCAGCGCTGAAATGAAGTTTAGATTTATTGCTTCAGATAGTTTACGTCCTGACGTTAATTTGAGTGGCGGGTCCTTGGTTGAGGCAGCCATGGATGACTTTATTCTATTTGATGAATTTGATCCCAATATTGAAGTTGCAGAAAATAACAACGAGCTTGATTTTGTATTCCCCAATCCAGGAGTGGATTTTGTTGTTATTCAGGGCAACGATGAATTAGGTCGTGTTCAGATTTGGGACGCTACGGGTCGTTTATTCATTGATCAATCATTTAATGCGAAGCAAGCCCAAATATCAACGGAAAGTTGGTCGAGTGGGGTGTACCAAATACAATTGTCCAATGGCAAAAACTACCGTTGGCTGAAACTGTAAAGCATCATAAGGTCATTTGAAATAAAAGACAATGGCCTCTTGATTTTTTAAATTTTCGGGAACCGTAAAAGACCAGTTCATTCCGTTTTTCCATTCATAGTTAACAGCTATGTTATCGGCACCAAGGACATGCACGGCACTTTCGGGTTTTTGAGGAAATTCTATTGGGAAAAGGCTAGGGAAATCTTGGCCTTTTTCTTTGAAATAGATACAATAAGTAACTCCGTTTTTATAGGTGTAGAAGTAACGCGCAGTTTCAGTGATAACGGGGTGCCTACGGGTTCCATATATGGCATCTCCATTCACTGCCATCCATTGGCCAATTGATTTCAAATTTTCATAAGCTTGACTGTCCCATTCACCATTGGAATTGGGCGCAATGTTGAGCAAATAATTTCCTCCTCTGGAAACAATTGTGCAAAGATTTCTGAGTATTTCTCTCGTTGATTTGTACGTGTCGTTAGGTACATAACTCCAGCTGTTGGCCATGGTCATACAGGTTTCCCATGGATAATACAATGGCTCATCTGCTGGAGGGATATGTTGTTCAGGTGTCCAGTAATTTTCAAATTCACCACCTACACTTCGATCAACAATCAGAATACCAGGTTGATTTTTTCTCGCAAGTGCCGCGAGTGATTTCATGTCAATGTCTTGGTTGTATGGACTATTGACCCAGCTTGGATTTTTTTGCTGTTTGGGTCTAACCCAACCGCCATCCAGCCAAAGCAAATCGATTGGTCCGTAATTGGAAGTAAGTTCATTGATTTGTCCATAAGTGAATGCCTTGTACGCTTTCCATTTCTCGGGATATTTCTCTGGGTTGTAATTCACATTTCGGTCAGGGGTGGCAAAATAGGGCCACCAGTATTCGGGACAGTGCCAATCTGGTTTTGAGAAATACAAACCCAGGAAGAAGTTTTTGTTTCTGAAAGCATCAACTATTTCTTTGGTTGGATCAAATCCTGCGGGGCAATTGGGTGAGGTTATCTTGTAATCTGTGAGTTGGGTGTCGAACATGCAAAATCCATCATGATGCTTCGTAGTGAATACGACATATTTCATTCCTGCGTTTGACGCTGCATCTGCCCACTTTTTTGCTGAAAAATTTTTAGGGGCAAATGATTTTTGAATCTCCTCATATTTGGATTTGTACATGTCGTAGTCTTCAGCGTATGGACCTCTTCTTTTACACCAGTCTTCATCTTCATTGCATAGACTCCAGCTTTCAACAATTCCCCATTGCGAGTATGTTCCCCAATGCATCAAAAGGCCGAATTTTAAATCAACCCAAGATTCAAGTTTTTTTTGCACCAAGGTGTCGGTTGGGAAAACATAAGGATCTTGGGCATTTCCTATAAAAAAACAGCCTGCAAAAAACAGGCTGATTATTACTTTTTTCATTGATGATAAAATTATTTGGTTCTGGTCCAGGTTTGGGTTCTGAATACCCATCCCCAATATCCGCGAACCTCAAGTGTATTGCTATCTCCGGGTTTTAGCCACATTTCACAACTATATATTGAACCATTTTTAGGATCACAAATGGTACCGCCTTTGTACATCGATCCATCCCATTTCATGTCTCTTAAAATCTCCATTCCCATGACCAATTTTCCTTTTCTATCATCTTCACATTCCCAACATTTTGGATTTTGATCCTCTTCAGGCAAACGGAACAATTGAATCACTTTGCCATAAAGCAATCCGTTACGTTCTGTAATTTCCACTACACTTTTTACTCGACCTGTTTTGTCGTCGATGGTTTTCCATTTGCCAACAGCGGATTGTGCGATGATTGCTGTTGTGCTGAAAAGTAAAACAATAGAAAAAATGACTTGTCTCATATTTTTTTAATTTGAGTCGAATTTACGATGAAAATCTTTTTCTTAGTTCGATCCGTTGAATACTTCGTTCAATTATTTTTTGACAGTAGATTACCGCAAAATTGTATTGATTGGCATTGGCTAGAGCTTGTCCCATCTCATTCTCAGAAATATTCATTCTGTAAAGCAATTCAACCAGCATACTGCGATCTTTCACAAACATGTCTTGGATAAAGGCGACGAGTGATTCTTGATTGGGGAATAGTCTAATGTCCACTTTCCATCCCAATAAGTTCATGTCTTTTGAAAAATCATGAACGATATCAATCCATTGCGGTTGAGGGAGTGCGATGTTATGATTCTCTTTTTGCAAGTGCCAAAATGATATTTTGTAGTTCTGCTTTGCGATTTTGTGTAGCAGGAATGGAATCCAAATGACTCAGCGCACTCTCTATATAGGATTGCGCAATTTGGATGGCTTCCATGTCAATTCCATGATTTATCATGAGGGATTTGATTACTTGTATCTTTTTCTCGTCGCTGTCAAATTTGGAATTCGCAAGAATTTTTTCTTCTTCAGTCATGCGCTCATTGAGCAGAATGCGCAAATATGTTTTCTTATCTGAGATGATATCTCCTCCAACGACTTTACCAAATTTTTCAGGATCGCCAAAGGCATCGAGATAGTCATCTCTCAATTGAAAGGCCAATCCCAACTCTTCGCCAATCTTATACAAATGATTCTGCGTTGTTTGATTGGCTCCAGCGATTATCCCCCCAAGTTGAAGGGCGCCTCCTAAGAGTATGGCGGTTTTTAAGCGAATCATCTCAATATATTCATCGTGATGAACCTCATTCCTCGACTCAAATGACATGTCCAAATCCTGGCCTTTACAAACACCCAATGCCACCTCATTAAAAGTTTGTAACAGCGATTGTAGGTGTTGCTGAGGTGATTGACTTAGTATTCTATAAGATTCAATCATCATGGCATCACCGGACAAGATTGCGGTGTTGGTGTTCCATTTTTGATGCACAGTCTCGTTGCCTCTCCTGAGCGGCGCTTGGTCCATAATGTCGTCATGCATCAAAGTGAAGTTGTGAAATACTTCAACGGCCAATGCGGCTGGTCGGGCCAATTCTAAATTCCCCTCTAACATCTGATTGGCAATCAATACCAAAGCTGGACGCATTCTTTTACCGCCTATTTGTAACAAATAATGTATGGGTTGAAAGAGGGGATCCTGATTTTTATATTGCGCGTAGTTCTTTAAATCCTCAGCGATAAAACTTTGAAAATCGGATAGGGTGTATAGGTTATTGTCTGCCATGTTTCAGTTGTTGTATCAAGTATCGGCCATATCCACTGTTCATTAGAGGTTTTGCAAGTTCCGAAAGTTGCTCATCGGAGATGTAACCCATTCTCCAAGCGATTTCTTCTATGGCACCTATTTTCAGACCTTGTCTTTCTTCAATAACCTGAACGTATTGTCCGGCTTGCATAAGAGAGGCAAAGGTTCCTGTATCTAACCAAGCGGTTCCTCGATCTAATTTTTGAACCGTTAATTTTCCGAGTTCTAAATATTTTTTATTTACATCTGTAATCTCGTACTCTCCCCGTGCACTTGGTGCAAGATTTTTCGCTATTTCAACCACTTGATTGTCGTAAAAATAGAGACCAGGAACGGCATAATTGGATTTTGGATTTTGCGGTTTTTCTTCAATGGAAATGGCTTTGTCATTGTTGTCAAATTCAACTACACCATACCGTTCAGGGTCGTTGACATGGTATGCAAATACCAATCCGCCTTCAATGTCGTTGTGATTGCGGAGAATTTTCCCCATGCCTTGACCATAAAAAATGTTGTCTCCAAGTACCAAAGAAACTTTGTCTTTCCCGATGAATTCCTCCCCCAATACAAATGCCTGAGCCAATCCATTGGGAACAATTTGCTCTTTGTATTCAAATCGACAACCAATTTGGCTGCCATCACCCAAGAGTCTTTGAAAATGAGGCAAGTCTTGTGGAGTAGATATGATCAATATTTCATGAATTCCAGCCAACATCAATGTGCTCAACGGATAATAAATCATGGGCTTGTCATAGACAGGCATAAGTTGTTTGCTAACCGCTTTGGTCAAAGGATATAGACGAGTTCCGGATCCTCCAGCTAAAATGATTCCTTTCATTATGGATGTTCAGGTTTAGGCGTTTTCACTGATTTGCCTTTGTGTTCAAGAAGGTTTTTCGATTTTTTGTTTCTTTTTCGCGTCTCCTTTACACGTTCATTGTTTTCTTTTCTATGCTGCTCGTAATTGTATCCTTTGGATTTATTCTGAGAGCTGCAGCCAGCAAATAGAACTATGCCACAGATTAATGCAATCAAGCTTAGAAAAGAAATAAATGCGGGTCTTGTTTTCATCGTAACGAATTTAGAATGGAATGCTTGGCTGGTATCTTTTGTACTGAATTTTGTCACGGGTTAAAAATTGAAAACGTCTTTTATTTTCCGATTTGCTTTTTTTCATTATGGCTGAACTCTTTTTTCGATGTTCAGTTGATGTTGGGAACCCTCTTTTTGAAGAGCAGGCAATGAGGCAAATGGTTAAAATGAATAGGACGGATAGCCTTACCCAATATGACCTTTTTGTTTTCATTCATTATCAATTTTTATTTCAGCGTCTTCCAAATCGCCAGGTTCAGGTGTGGTAAACTCCTCTGTTGTTGCTGATTTTTGGAAGCTCAAAAGCATAGCGGGTAACAATACGAGATTCGTAAACAATGCACTCAATAAAGTCAAAGCAGTTAAAATGCCTAATGCTCGCGAACCATCAAATTGTGAAAATGCAAACATTCCGAATCCGAAGAAAAGAACGATGGATGTGTAAAGTATTGAAGCTCCTGTATCTTTTACGGCTATCAAAACGCAGTCATACAAATTGTACTTTTTGAGCCAAAGTTCTTGTCTGTACTTGGCTAAGAAGTGGATGGTGTTGTCGACTGTAATTCCAAATGCGATACTAAAAACCAAGATGGTAGAGGGTTTTAATGGTATGCCGAAATATCCCATCAAGCCTGCTGTAATCAATTGAGGAATGATGTTGGGTATCAACGAAATAAAAACCATGCGAGGTGACTTGAACATCCAAGCCATCATGATGCTGATTACGACAATGGCAAAAAGCATCGAGCTGAATAAATTGTCAACCAAGTAATTGGTTCCTTCTAAAAATACAATTGATGTTCCGGTGAAGAAAACATCAAACTTATCCTTGGGGAAAATACTATCAACTTTAGGTTTGAGATCTTTTAAAAACGCGTCCATCTCTTTTGTTCCTATGTCAGCGACATGCGCACTAACACGGGTTTGTGTTTTGGTGCTATCAATAAAAGCTTTTTCGGAACCCTTGGCACCATATTCAAACCTAAAAAATGGCGCGATATAACTTTGCTCGCTTCGTTGTATTAAATCATAACGTTCAGGGTCTCCGTTGTAAAAGGCTTGTCTTGCAAATTTGGAGGCATCTGCGATCGATAAACTTTTTGAAAGCTGCGGATAGGTAGCCAAAGTATCCTGAAGTTGAGATAGCTTGGCAATGACTTGGGGTTTGGTAATCACACCTTTTTTCTTGCTTTGGATCATGATTTCAAAGGGCATTACTCCGTTGAAATGTTTTTCGAACCAGCGCAGGTCGGTGATTACACGGTCTTGGTCAGGCAAGTCATCTACGATATTACCAGTGGTTTCGACCAAAGTCATACCATAAATACTTACTCCAGTAATCGCGATAGAAATGCCATAGATCCATCTTCTTTGCTTGGTGATTGTTTTAACCAGTCCTTCCAGCAAACGGTAAAGCCATTCCATATCCATATGCTTCAAGTGACGTGGCCCTGGAGCTGATGTGTAGGAGAATAAAATAGGGAATGCGATTAATGAAATAAAGAACATCAGCATGGAGTTCAATGCTGATATGACACCAAATTGTTTGAGTAGTTCACTGTCAATGAATATGAATGTGGCGAACCCGACAGCGGTTGTTGCATTAATCATGAATGATGCTTCACCAACTTTCTGAATCACCCGCGCCATGGCTCTCATTTTGTTGCCATGAATCACAAATTCAGAATGGTATTTGGTCAGCAAGTAGATACAATTGGGAACACCAATCACAATCATGAGCGGCGGAATAAGACCCATGAGCATCGTAATGGGGTAGTCGAACAAAGCGATGGTTCCCATCGAGAAAATAACACCAATGCCGATAATTAAGGTGCAAATCAATACAGCTCGAATACTTCTAAAGAAAACCAGAATGGATAGCGCAGAAACAACCAGGGAGAGTATCGTGAAGAATTGAAGTTCTTTTTTGACCTTGGTCATCATGGTATTTCTGACAAAAGGAAGACCGCTTACATATACGGGTATTCTCGTTTTGTCTTTGAATTCATCTGCTAGAGCGACCATTCGATCAACAGCGTCGCCTCTGTTTTTGGAATTGAAAATTTTGGGATTGATGAATACCATCAATACTGTAGCATCACTTTTTGATTTATACAGCAGACCTTCATAAAAGGGTAGGTCATGTAATTTTTGATAGATACTGTCTACTTGATTTTGGGTTTTGGGAGTATAGGGAACTATTTTCCGAAAACTGAATTTGTACGAGGTATCCGCTCGATCATTCTCCGATTGAATCAGCGATTTTGAAATGACCGTATCGGCATACATTTCGTAAGCATGAGCGATGGAAAAAATGCTGTCTACGATTGGGAGTTCTTTGGTTACGGTAACGCCATTTTCCTCAAACTGAACAGGTACTTTGATTTTCTTCATGCTCTCACCGAGCGATTTCCAGGCGTTGAAATTGGGCAACTCCCAAATTTCAGGGTCGTTGCATCCAAATACCAAAACATTTCCGTCTTCTGAGAATTGTTTGGTGAACTTCTCGTATGCTACATACGTACTGTCATCATGAGGCAATACTCCTGAGAATTGATAACTCATTCTCACATTCCTTGCCTCCCAACCCATCCAAACAGTTAGAAGCACGAGTACAACCCCCAATGAAATTCTATTACGTAAAATAAAGCCAGCAATGGATCCCCACATATCGATACAATTTACCTAGTATAAGCCACAAAGAAACGAAAGGAAACTTACAGAAATGAAATAAAAATCATTAATTGAAGAGGACAAGTTGAGCGAATATTTATTCTATATTCGCCCCGAATTTGATTCATTAAAATAATTATTATGTCAAACAATTACCAAGCACAGGTGGATGCCTTTATGGCCAAGGTTAAGGCAATGAACCCTAACGAGCCTGAGTTTTTGCAAGCTGTACACGAAGTTGCAGAGGCAATTATTCCTTTCATGGAGTCTAATCCGAAGTATAAGGAAGCTAAGATTTTAGATCGTATTGTCGAGCCAGAGCGCACCATTATTTTCCGCGTTCCATGGGTAGACGATAAGGGCGAAATTCAAGTTAATCGTGGTTACCGCGTAGAGTTTAACAGCGCAATTGGTCCTTATAAAGGTGGTTTGCGTTTTCACCCTACAGTTAATTTGAGTGTATTGAAGTTCTTGGGATTTGAGCAAATTTTCAAAAACTCTTTGACAACATTGCCAATGGGCGGTGGAAAGGGTGGATCTGATTTTGATCCAAAAGGAAAGTCAGATCGTGAAGTAATGGCTTTTTGTCAAAGCTTTATGTCTGAATTGTCTCGTCACATTGGTGCTGACACAGATGTACCAGCAGGTGACATCGGCGTTGGTGGTCGTGAGATTGGATACATGTTTGGACAATACAAGCGTTTACGTAACGAATTTACTGGTGTATTGACTGGTAAAGGACGCAACTGGGGAGGGTCATTGATTCGTCCAGAAGCAACTGGTTATGGTACTGTTTATTTTGCTCAAGAAATGTTGGCTACAAAAGGTCAAGGTTTTGCAGGTAAGACAGTAGTTGTTTCAGGTTCTGGTAACGTGGCTCAATATGCTATCGAGAAGGCAACTCAATTGGGTGCAAAAGTTGTTACAGCTTCAGATTCTTCAGGATATGTTTATGATGCCAATGGTATCGATGCTGAAAAATTGGCTTTCTTGATGGAATTGAAGAACGTAAAACGCGGACGTATTCAAGAGTACGCAACCAAATACGGATGTGAGTTTGTTGCAGGAAAGACTCCTTGGGGTGTTAAATGTGACATCGCATTGCCATGTGCAACTCAAAATGAGTTGAATGGTGATGATGCAAAAGCTTTGGTTGCTAATGGATGTATGGCAGTTGCTGAAGGAGCAAACATGCCATCTACTCCAGAGGCTATCGCTGTTTTTGAAGCTAACAAATTGTTGTTCTCACCAGGTAAGGCGTCTAACGCAGGTGGTGTTGCTACTTCAGGTTTGGAAATGTCTCAAAACTCATTGCGTTTAAGTTGGACTCGTGAAGAGGTTGACGAGCGTTTGCATAACATCATGAAGAGCATTCACTCTGCATGTGTGCAGTATGGCAAAGATGGAGATTATGTTAACTACGTTAAAGGTGCAAACATTGCTGGTTTCGTGAAAGTAGCCGATGCAATGATTGACCAAGGTGTGGTTTAATTAAGATACAGGTGCCAAACCCTGGGAGCGTTTAACGCTCCACGAGAGGCGGTCTTCGGACCGCCTTTTTGTTTGTTAAAACATCACTTGGCGTTAATCCAAATATTCTTTTGGCATAGTATATTTACAGCATGTACAGATTTCAGATTCTGTTGATTGTATTTCTTTTAGGTACCTGCAATTTATCGGAAGGCCAGGTTTCTATAGGGGGGAGTGGTTTGTACAATTTGCAGACTGAGAGTATGGGTGTTGGAGCAAGGGTAGTCTTTAGAAGCGAAAAATCTTTGCAGTTTGTTCCGCAATTTTCGTATTTCCTTCCCTTCAATAAAGTCAATGAATGGACAGCTGGATTGTCTCTTCAGCAGCGCATTTTTAAGTACAGAAACTTTAGCGCATATGGTTTGACACATGCTGGATACAACCGGTGGATCAATTTTCAGGATTCAAAAATGAAGGGTGCTCAGCCTAGTAATTGGAATGCTGAACTCGGAGCAGGCCTTCTATGGGGAAGAGGGGTAAAGGTCTTTGCAGAATGGCGATACAATGTGCATTTTCAAGAGGCTCATCTTCAATTGGGGTTGATGGGAGCTTTGAAAAAAGCACGCGGAAAAAAAGAAAAGTGCGCTGCATACAATTGAATAAAATACATGTAATATGAAAAAGTCTGTTTTGTTTTTAATGTCAATAATGGGTTTGGTTGTGATTTGGTCTGCTTGTTCGCGCGATCGCATTGAAGAGGATTTGAATGAGTACGAGTCACCCAATACCTATTTAGATTCCAAGAAGCAGGATGAACAAGTATTTGTCATTGATTCGGCGGGTACTGGTCCTATCATTGGAAACCAGGGTACCGCGATTTGGGGTGGCATTGATTGTTTACGTTTGCCAAATGGCGATACCATAGATTATCCTTTTGTTGTGAAGTTGGTTGAACTGTATTCAGCAAAGGACATGATTTACTACCAGATGCCTACTGTAGGGCAGGGAAACGCATTGGAATCCGCAGGTGAAATTCGTTTGAGAGCGGAGAAAGATGGACAACCATTGAGTTTGGCGGAACCATGCGCATTCAAGGTCAGTATGCCCAATTTGACACCACAGCAAAATTATATGAGTGTGTTTTATGGCAACGAAAGTGTTTCGCCTGTAGATTGGAGAACGGATTTGAGTTATTGGGGAATTACAGTTTTGCAGAGCGGTATTTTTGATGTGGATACAATTGGGTATACAGCATACATAGAAAAATTAGGTTGGATTAATGCAGATCGTGCAGTTGTTTCATCTACTACGCGAACAATTACTTTTGATTCAGAGGTGGATGATTTAACCAATGTAGCCATGTTTATTTACTTGCCAGAAACGCATACCTTGATGCAAGCCCAAAATGGAGTGGTGCAGGGAATTCCCAATGGCGCGCAAGCCAAGATTATTGCTATCGCAGTAAACGGAAGCGGAACATTGTTTCACTATTACGATGAGCTGTCTGTTTCTTCCAATCAAACAGTAATGATTGAGATGTCTGCAATTGGAGATCCAGATCTTACAAATATTCTGGATTCTTTGTAAGAATCAATTGCCGTAATTTTCTTGATAGAATCGTTGGTATTCACCGGTAGTTACCGCGCTAACCCATGATTGATTACTCAGGTACCATTGGATGGTTTCTTTCAGGGCTTGTGGAAAGTCCTGGGTTGGCTTCCAGGATAACGCTTTCTCTAATTTCGAAGCATCGATGGCATATCGGTGATCGTGACCCAAACGATCGGTCACATGTTGAATGAGTGCAATGGAATTTCCATGTGGATTGCCTAATAGCTCGTCGGTGATATTACAAATGAGATGAACCAAATCGATATTCTTCCATTCGTTATTTCCTCCGATGCAATAGGTCTCGCCGATCTCACCCTTGTCCAGAATCAATTCGATAGCGCGTGCATGATCTTCAACCCAAAGCCAATCACGGACGTTTGTACCAGCGCCATAAATTGGGATATTCTTTTTATTCAGAATATTATGGATAACCAATGGTATTAGTTTTTCAGGGAACTGATGGGTCCCATAATTGTTGGAACAGTTGCTGATGACAATCGGTAAACCGTATGTGTCGAAATATGCCCGAACCAAATGATCACTAGATGCTTTGGATGCTGAGTATGGACTGTGCGGATTATATGGGGTTGTTTCTGAGAACATGCCCTCATCACCCAAAGCACCAAATACTTCGTCGGTAGAAATGTGATAGAATTTTTTATTTTCCCAATTGCCATTCCAAAATCGCTTGGCGGCATTCAGCAGATTGGCCGTGCCAAGTACATTTGTTTTGATGAAAGACAATGGGTCATGTATCGAGCGATCTACATGACTTTCGGCTGCTAGATGAATGACGTGGGTAATTTCATTTTCTTTGAAAATTTCCAAGACGTGTTCTTCATCTGTAATATCCGCCTTAATAAACTTGTAATTCGCCGAATGCTGAATGTCTGTAAGCGACATCAAATTCCCAGCATAAGTTAGACTGTCCAAATTGAATATGAAGTCTTGCGGATAGTGTTTAACCATCCTTCGGACAACGTGAGATCCAATGAACCCAGCTCCACCTGTTATGAGAATTTTCCTCGACATTATTTCAATGTATACTGTACGCCTAAGTTGAAAAATCTTCCTGGCATGATAACAAACTCCGTCAATTTGTATTCTTGATTATTCAAGTTTGTGATGTCTGCAAAGACAGTCCAATTGGCGCTGTTGTATTGGGTTCTCCAATCCAAAATCAAACTGGGCTTTTCAGTATTGAAACGTTGATAGTGACGAGCAATAATTTGGTGTTGGATGTACTTACCTGTGTTGAACCCTAACTGCATAACAGCTTGATGAGTCAAGTGATCATTGATGTATTTACTAGATGCTCCTTCGAATTTGATGTTATTCGTTAACAGCGTGTTTCTGAGTGAGACGTTGCCAATATTGAACCAACTCTTTTTGTTGGTATTGTTCCATTTTACAGCAAATTCAGAACCTGTAAATTGACACTGAGTAAGATTGCCAGCCACGTATTTGTTGGTTTCTGAATTTAAGATCCAATCGATTTGATTTTTAACATCGCGGTAAAAATAGCTTCCTTGTATCAAGAAATTTTGATTTTGGTATTGGAATCCGGTTTCGGCAGTGAAAGCATTTTCAGGTACCAATGAAGAATTCCCTTGATTACCAGAATCTGAGTAAAACCAGTCGGTGTAGGTTGGAAGACGTGAGCCGGTTCCGGAATGCGCAAACAAAAGACCTTTTCCTTTTTTGTATTGAATGTCAATTGCAGGATAGTATTGAATGCCATTGCTTGAATAATTCATGGGATGACTCATGTTGCTGAATTGCAAATTCAATCCGACAATTACTTTTAAGTCTTTCCATTGATTGAAGCGCTGTTCAATGTATCCGCTGTAGAATTGTCGATCATGTTTGCCTAAATTGTTACTGTTGATCCAATCATTTCTGTTTTCTATCCCAGCTCCCCATAGTCCCCAAGGGTTGGCATGAGAAGCGTGTAATTCAACACCACCTGTGTTGCTGAAGTGATGGTTTTGGTAATAGCTTGGATTGTCTTTGATAAA
>JACCDW010028993.1_pt1 | contig 35251 bp, 64 predicted proteins | sample 7449781 | NCBI WGS metagenome assembly JACCDW01 (sample SAMN15323449, study PRJNA562643) | freshwater metagenome | isolation source: river surface water | place: USA:Blue River Watershed | collected 2017-08-18
AGAATATCAATTGCTTTTATCTTATAAGTGGTATTTATATTATTACCAGTATCAGGCATTGGGATTAACAATTCCACATTATTGGTATTGTTTTCCATCCACTTTAATATAGTACTTCTATAAGCCGCTTGCTCGTCTCCGTTTATAAAATAACCTTTTTGATTAGGTACAAATGCAATTTGTGAAAAAGGAGCTAATATAGAGTATTCATTATCGTCAAACTTAAATCTATAACTAAATCTTACATACTTAGATTCTAAATACGCAGGGTCACCAGGCCATGCAGGATTATCTTCCTGGTTTGACATGGTTGAAATTAAAAACGTTAATGATTGATCTGTAATTATCGGGGTAATAGGTGCAGAATACAAAGTTATTTGTGTAGGGCTATCTATGCTAAATATAGTTATATTTTCCCCGCCCGATATAAGTCCTGGAGAAACTAAAGTCATACCTACTTCTAATCCGTCTGTGTTATTTACATCAACGATTAAAGGATCTATTTGATTTGATGTAGCAAATGTTTTTACTTCTCTGTATAGAATAGGACTTTCTACAGGAGCATATTTGGCTACAGATATTTGCGTTTCTGTTGTATAATAATTTGGATTATTTATACAGTTGCTATAATTTATTTTTCTTGGCTGATTTCTATTGTCTGTCCAATATAATAATCCTTCAAGCAAATTTATACCTGTAATAATATTGGTTGTTGAAAAGTTTAGGAATGTTCCTTCTACCAAAGTACTATAAGTAGCTGTATTAAAATCGTATACAGTTATTTTCATTATCCATCCTCCATCAGGGAAATATGGTAATGATTCACATAAAGTTATTTCAGAAGGTGTAGGGTCAGTATAGTTTGTTAAAAATCTGTATATCCTATTATTTTCATTATCCATGAAATAACCTATACAAGTTAATCCCGCAAAACCAAATTCTTCGCTACCATAGATTTCTTGTGCAGCTGGTATACTTACATTACCCAATACATTTTGCAATGCACCTATATCTGAATTTTCTGATTTCCCAACAGATATATTTAATGCATCTCTATATTCATTACTAGGAATAAGTCTATCATCTAAATCTTTATTCATTTTAGATGATAGAAAACTATTTTTAATTTCAGCCATTTAATTTAGTGTTTAATCCATTTAGATTTACCTCTCAATACTTGAGTAATTTCTTCTAACTTAATATTAGATAATCTAATTTTAGCATTTCTTAATTTAGCGCTTTTCTCTTGTTTAAGGCGTTGAATTATATATTCGGGTTGATTTATTCTAAGCGACATTATCGCATGAATAATGTAAGCGTACATAGCTTCTTCAGCTAATTTAGGTACTCTTGTATCTAAATCATATGCTAAACCATCAGAAATATATTCAAGTACTATTACTTTATGTATTAAGTTGCTGCTAAATGATATTTTTCCTTCTCTATCATTAATTGTAAACCAACCATTACTATTAGAATATTGCGGATCTAATCCATAACGTTCTCCAAAGAAACCGTAATATAACCATGAATCATAACCATAGCCATAGCCCATAGCGCCCCATCCATTATCTCCCCATCCATCTGCAACACCTCTATTGTTTAAATCCCATCTTCTTTGAGTTATAGATGTTCCTTCTATATTATGCCCAAAATTGTCTTGTAATGGCTCTCCATTATTATCTTGTAATGGCTTTTCGTAAGGTATAGTTGTTAAATTATTTGTAGGATATATTGGATGTTTAATACCATGATGGTCTATCCATGCCATTTTAACATAATTGACATAATCCTGCGGTAATATAACACTTAAAGAATTAGGAACCGTTAATTCCTGCGATTTAATACTTCTTAAAGTATCATAACTGAATTCTTGTAAGCTGCGCTTTGCATGAAATATTACGTCAGTTCTTTTAACTTGAGCTATTAATTTACCTTCGCCAACATAAGCAACCATAAAGTTGTTTATAATATCGTTTAAAGTAATATAAGCATAACTTCCATAATTATCCTCTGTAGTCTGCCCATAAGCTTTTTGTGCTTGATTAAGACCATAAAGTCCTCCGTCAAGCTTTTTTAATTGTACTACAATATATAGATCCGCGGCAGGAGCTGTGGCAAATACAATTGCATTATTAACAACACTGTACTCATTTAAGTATTCATCAAAAGTACCAGGTTGAGCAGACAAACTTGTATACAATTTAAAATTATTTAAATCATAATTTACATCTGTTGGATCCCAGCTTCCTAATATTAAATCAGTATTAAATGTAGTTAAGAAAGATGTTGTAGTGCCATCTCCTATAAAACCTTGCGCTCCTTCGTAATATTGTCTATTTGTTTCGGTTATTAAACCGTTATTTGGTATTGGCATACTTTATTAGCTTTTTGAATTAATAGTTTCAGCCTGTGCTTGTTGTGCTGCTATTTGGATTATCTGAGGATCTCTTATAACTATCCCAGAGTAAAGTAATATTCTTGTTATTAAATTGGTTTGTTCTGTTGGATGTAATTCAAAATTAACCGAAGTATTTGGATTATATAAATATTGAGAACTTGAACCAATAGTAAAGTTCCATGTAGGATTTAATGGCTTTCTTAGGTAAGTACATGATAATACACCATCCCCAGTAATAGTAGTTGGGTATACTTTTATTTTAAAATCTTTATATGTATATACCGGCCAATATGTTGATGGTTTTGTTAATGGAGATAAATTAAGCTCCAATAATTCATTAGGTTGAACATATTGAACTTCTTTTTCGCCTTTGTAAATAACTGTACCTAATTTATAGAAATCATATGGATAAACGGATATTAATATAGTTGTTCCCGCTGTTGGAGGTGTTGTTAATATTAATATATTACCATTAATATTCCATGTTGAATCATCCTGTAAAATACCGTCAAAAGAGACAGTTACTAAACCGGATGCTAACTGGGATGCAGTCAAAATTGTTAATGTGTAACTTGTAGAGGATCCTATTGAAGTTATTGTTTCACTTGTGGAAACATTGGAAGTTGAGGGTACATTAAAATATCCTCCTAAGCTATTCCAAAGGCAGTCACCTTCCGTTTGGAATATTGAAATTTTTTCTTTTAAATTTTTTAGACGATCAGCATATTCGCTGTCGTTATCAGGCACACGTAGTTGTTGATTAAGATCCTCAAAATATTCATTAAATATTTCAAGTTGAACTTGTGTTGCGGTTTTATTAAATTCGTCAGGGGTTAAATAACCTCGCTGTTCTTTATTAATTATTAATAAAACAGTTCTATAAACTGTATCTACATTTATTGCCATCTTGTATCTTTATTATAATATTTAGGCGGTAACCACAGCCACCGCCTATATATTAGTATTACGTATTATTTAAGTTTTTTCTCTATTGCCTTAAAGATTTCTACGCCTTCATCTGTTTTGAAATATGCAGCCATTGCTGAGTATGGATTTTCATCAAATGGAACAGTCATTAACTTTCTACCATTCTCACCCCAAGTAAATGTTCTTTGATCTTGAGATAATCTTATGATTCCAACCTCCGACGCTCTAATAGCTAAATTTCTTAGCGGAACATTCTCATCATTTGCTAAATCTAAAAATAATGCCGGGTTTTTCTTAGCAAGCAAAAGTAAATCTCTTTTGATTTCTTTAGAACTCATTTTACTTACTCTAGATCCAACCTCAACTCTTACAATAGCTTCTGCCATATCGATGTCCATATCAAAAGCAGCGTTCATTGCTTGAACCTCTAATTCTAAATCATCCAAATTATCTTCTGCAATTGCAACAGGATTAAATTCTCTGTATTTATTATTTAACGCTGGATGATATAGAGATAATAATTTTTGTAAATTTTGTTTTTCTTTAGGAACATTTAATACTCCATTTTCAAACATAATATGTCCCAAAGTAACTTGTCCTTTTTGTTGGCTTACTAATGGAGAATTTTGGTTTGTAGCATATCTTAATTCCTCTTGCTCTCCGGTTTCTTGATTAAACCATATTAATGGGTATCTTGCAGAGTGTCTGCTTTGTAGTGTATAAGTTAAAGGTGAATGATTATCAGCTATAATATATGTTCTATCTTTAATTTCCCATTCTGGTTTTTGTGGTGCTTTTTTTACCGGTCTCGGAGTTTCAACCACCTCGGTATATTCTTGTGTTGCGATTTCTTCGTCAACTAAAATTTCTTTTGCTTTTGTTGCTGGTTTTGTTGCCATAATATAATATAATTTAATAATTGTTTTAAAGAGTAATAACTACCCCCACCAGTTCAGTGAGGGTAATCATCACTTAGTTGTTATACAGTAGCTGTAAACAATACGAAGTTATTAGCTCCTTGAGTTACTAAACATCTTTCTGATAAGAAGTGAACTTGCATTGCATCTAAATCAGATGTGTAAGCCCCTCCAACAGATCCAGTAATCCAAGATTTCATACGTCTGTCATCGGCTTGGTTAGCTCTATAACGAACGTGTAAGAATGGACGGCGGATGTTTGTACCTAATTGTTGATCGTAAACTGTAGAAGTACCAGCTGGAACTAATACACCGTCAATAGAAGTATTAACCATACCACCACGAGTAGATGCATCATTTAAGTATTTCCAGTCAGTTTTATAGAAATCGTAAGATCCTCTTCTGAATCCAGAGAAACCTAAGTTAAGCGCCATTTGCTCAGAGTTTTCAAATAAACCGTAAGCAACCCCACCTGCAGCACCTGAAGATAAAGAAGCAAGCATATCATCAAAATCTAATGAAGTGGCTCTGTTTAAGAACAACATGTTTTCTTCAATAGCTCCTTGAGTATCTAAGTTTTTCAAGATTGAATCGAAATCAGATAATCCTGAAGCAGCAGTAAAGTTGTTAACTACGTTACCTCTATCTTTAATTGCAGCAAATAAACCTTGAGTTCCTTTAAGTCCATTTCCAGTATCTAAAGTAGATGTTCCAGAAACTAATTCACCCTCAATTACAGACATTTCTAAATAATCTTCAAAACGTAATCTTGTTTCAGATTCAGCTTTTAAGTACCATAAGAAACCGCCTGTTCCATCTTCGGTAGCAACTTCAACCCATCCAATTTGAGCAGTATCAGATCCAGATACTTGGTATCTTTCTTTAATAATGATTGGAGAGTTACTAAATTGTGTAAATGACGGAGTTACAGAGTTTAATGAAGCATCAGTAGTTCCTTTTCTAAATTCAGAACCATAAACAAAGATTTTAAGATCAGTAGCACCTGTAAAATCTACTGGACCACTAACTAAAGTAGCTTGAGTATATGGCTTAACTTGTAAAATAGCTGGGTTTGTATCCCCACCAGTTCCTGTAGCAGCATCTGCGGTAGAAGCATAAACATAAACTTTAAGTTCTTTTCCTGTAGAAGGGCTCATTACTACTAATGTTTGTCCAACAGAAATTACGTTATTTACAAAGTTTGGACCATTTGTGCTATCAGTAACAAATGATAAATCAGTACCGCTATCACAAGATACTTCTTTGTAAGCAATGTGTAAACGGTTTTGTTCAGACCAAACTACTTGGTCAGAAGACATTGGCATTTCAGCTCCTACCATTCTTAAGAAACCAGAAAGCGTTCTATTTCCATAACGCTCTACTTCAGCTTCATAAATTTCTGGTAAATATTGTTGCGCGAAATCATTCCCAGAACCATCTGTAAAATTTAAATAGTTGGTTTCTAAGGCTTGTTGTTTTTGAGACGGTTTAATTGAACCGTACATAGGAAGTACATTTGACATAATCCTTTAATTGTTTTTAGTGTTAATTATCTTTTTATTCTTAATTTTGTAGAATCAACACCGTTAATAGCTTTTACCTTCCATCCATTAATAAATCCATCACTAGCAGGAGCTTGTCTTGCGGCAGTTGGTATATTATTAGATTTAGCAACAACTTCTTTAATTGCATCGGCTTTACCCTGCTCATAAAAATGTTTTGCAATAGTATCAGCGTTCTCTGCAGCATACATCGCTTTATGGTATCCTTTAACATCCTTAACTGATCCATCTTCATTTAAGAACTTCTTAATAAGATTGGTGATGTTGGATTGTCTCTCTGCTACCGCTTCTGGATTTGAAACTCCATATCTAAAACTTTTTTCGCCTAAATTGAAATCAAAACCTTTGAATTCTTGGGTAAATAATGTTTTAGTTTCAGCTTTAAATCTAGAATGTTGCGTTTCTGCTTTCTGTTGATCCTGATTGTATCGGTTGAAAAAGTCCATTGCTTTTTGTTGTTCTTGAGTAATACCAGGACGAGCTTTTATCTCATCATAGTATTTACTTTTAACAGTCTCCAAATAGTTTTTGGCTTTTGCAACTTCTTCTTTAAATGCGAGTCTTTTTTTTCTGACATCTCGCTCGTCATCAATATCTTCATCATAGTCGAATGTGTCTTCAATTAAGAAGTCAATTTCTTCCATGTTTAAGTGTGGCCTTGTTTGTTTGTAATATTCTTTTAACAAAGTATCACTATCTGCATTGGAGTAATCCGCATTAAGACGTACATAGTCTTCAACAGTTCCTCCTGTTTCTTCCATAAAGGAAACAAGCTTTTCTATATTCTCTGGTAATTTTCTACCTGTTGTTGCTTGCTCTTGAATATGTTGGTCTAATTCTGCTGTTACATTTTCAACCTCATGAACTATTTCTTGTTCAACGATTTCTTGAATAACATTTTCAATGGCCCCTTGGTCTCCTTGTCCCATTTCTTGCAATTCCACTTTGGGCTGTTCATCGCGTAACACGCTTTCCGTTGGGCTTGGCTCTTGAATGGCATCTTCTGTTTGTTTAGGGATTACTACTTTTATTGGTTCTTCTACTTTTTTAGCTGCAGATAAATCTACTTTAATAGGTTCATCTGTTTTTGCTAACTTTCTAGGGGTAGCCTTTTTAGCTTTAAGTTTAAATTCCCCTTCTTGTTTTACGGGTTCTGACATGATATAATATTATAAAATTGGTTAATAAAAATTTATTTTGGTTCAAACTGGGCTAAATCAAACCCGTCCATATTATCAAACCCTGATGACTCAAAGTTTTTTGGAGGTAAGTTATTTTGTCTTTGATCATTCAAATCAGACTGGATTGTTCCTCTTAACTTCTCTCTTTGATCTTTTTTATCCTCCATCATTTGAACTCTTGAGTTTGCTGTTTGAGCGGATAATTGAGCTAATTGCATATTGTATTGGAATTCTAATTCCATCAACTGTTGTTTTAATCTAGCCTCGTGTTCCATCTTTTCTATCTCAAATTGGTTCTTAGCTTGTGCAACTTGAATTTGTGTTTGAGATAATGCTTGTTGTTTTTGAACTTCTGACATTGCTGCAGATTCTGCTACTTGAGAATTTGCTTGAGCTTGCGCTTGAATATTTGCTTGTTGTGCAGCTTGTTCTTGTAGCATTTTGCGTTTACGCTTATATTTCAATGCTTGGTTAGCTAACTTGATATTATTAATTTCTCTAATATCAATTGCATCTTCAAGATCAATTCCACCTGTTTGCAGTGCAACCTGTATGTTTTGTTCTAATTGCGCTTTTTCCTCTTCGTCTGGTTCTACCTCTAAAGAAATACCAAAGTCATGAATATCTAATTGTTCTAATTCTCTAAGTGTTTCTTCGTTATATAAAGATATACTATTTCTTAATGAATCCGCAGTTAATGGATATTTTAATGCATCCCCAACTCTTTTAGATATATTTTCACATATTCTTAAAGTTAAAAATAAACTTCCATCTAATATGTGTTTTGTTGCAGTATTTGATGAAGCCGCTGCCATTTTTTGTAAACCAACTAAGGAATCTCTATTAGGCATACTTCCATCTCTTGCTTCATTCAACCCCGTAACATCCCTGATCATTTGTAAATAATATTGGTATGCTGAGATTAATGATTGAATTTTTGCACCAGCTGCAGATGTTTGTAATTCTTGAATAGGCACTTTGCCAGCATTCATTCCTCCTTCTTGCGTCATTGATCTACCAACAATACTACCTGTTTGGAAATACATGTTTAATGCCTCAGCTGGATTATAATTTGTTCCATTACCTAAATCAACTTCTGCTAATCCATCAACATCAACAAATACTCCGTCTGGTACCATTTTAGCAAGTACCTGTTGCAGTTTTAAATGGGTTAATTGAATCATATCGGCAAAAGTAGTAATTCTACTTACCAAAGATTCAATTCTTCCACGATACATTCTAGGAGCCACAATAGCATAGTTCATATCTACTTTTGTAGTATCAGCTAAAGGTCTAGTCATATTTTCAGCTAGTTCCCATTTAAGCATTTTATTATGACCTAATATTTTTGCTCCTGAATATAATACCTCGATACTTCTAGAAACAACATTAAAGTTGTCACTTGGTGGCGGATTAAAGAAATCAGTTTTTTGTAATGCTTTTTCTAATCCTTGTTCTGTTTGTTTTATTTTAAATACCTGGTTTGAATATGTTTTATATTCAAAATATAATACTTGTACAATATTACCATCTTGGTATGCGCCATTATAATTTCTTGTGTAACTTGTATTACCTTGGTATTTTTCTATTTCTTTTAATTCATCAACGCCTAAATATGGGAATTCTTTTTTCAATTCCTGTAAGCTAATTGATTTTACTTCTCCAACATAATATATGTCAGAAAAGTTTGGATCTTCAGTATAAGAATAAACTAAGTTAACTGGATCAACATAATCAATTGTTATACCATTAGATTTATTAAAATTAGTTTTTGCGCATGCAATACCCAATACCGTTAAATCATAATTTAATCTCTTATTAATTAAATCATATTTGTTATTAGCTAAAAAGTTGCTAATCAATTCTTCTTCTGCAATCTCAACTGCCTGTTTGTAAGACAATTGCATATGTAATGCTAATTGCTCATCATCCTCTGGTAATAAATCGGGATTTGCGGATTGGTATAAATCGGCTCCAAGTTTACCTTTTAATTGGGCAAGCAATTCCTTAGCTTGCATGTCATTGGTAAGAGCTTGTGTATATTTTGTTTTTGCTGCAACAGAATAAGGATCCTGTGCTACAGTTTTTACTTTATAATTTCTACTTGATATACCATTAACAACAATGTCAACAAATTTAGGTATAACAGGTACTGGTTTCCAGTCTATATTTAAATAAGATAAATCGCCATTAATAGCCATTTCATCTTTATACTTCTGAACGCTTTGTTCTCCTCTTGCGTATAATCTTAAATTGTGGTATCTTTGCCAGTTGTTATTCCATCTGCCATTTGCTCCACCTGTACCAGTATTTCCATTAAACCATTCGTGCTCTATAGCTTGTCCAACTAATGTGCCGTATTCTAGACTTTGTTTTTCTTCATCTGGTACCACCTGACTTGGGAAAGAACTATTGCTATTGGTATAAATCATTTATTATATTATTAAGGAGTTTTCTCCGTTATTGTTATATTTCTTAAATCCTAATTCAAATTTAGGTTTTTCATAAGGAGTTGTAGGAACATATAAATGTTTGTTACAAGCCATTATAGCTAAACCAGAACTAATAGAAGCATCATGCTTTGTTCTATTATTAATATTAAATCTTGCCCAATCTTCTAATGTTCTTTGAAAATACATATTGCCATAACATTCATTATTATAGCCTACATTATTTTCTATATATGTTTCAATTGCCGAAGCGTGAGCTTGCATTATATCTTGCGAGGAGTTTGGTATACCACCTATTTCTTTTTCAGCTGGGGATAATTTATTCCAAATTTTGTCAGGTCTATTCATTGAAAACCCTCTATAACCTCTTCTTTTTAAATAGTATAAAAGTCTTGGTTTATTGTTCTCTGCTAACAATGGCATACCGTAAAAAACTAAAGCCATTAAAACATCTTCAAAAAATATCTCAGCAGTTTGAGGTCTTGCAATATATTCTAAAAAGAATTGGTTAGGTGGAACATCTTCCATAGTGAACTTTGTTAATCCATGAAGAGCACCATTAGATCCTCTACTTGCGTCAACTGTTCCTGATATATCGTAACTATCACATCCAAACGCACCACAGTGTTCATTGCCTGGATATTTAAGCCCATTCCTTATAATTACGCGATTTTGTAAGTGTTTAGGTGGTATCCAAGAAATTAAGAATCTACCGTCTTTATGAGGGTAAAATATAACTTGGGAATCTTGTACACCGTTTTCCCATTGGAAGCTCCCACGTGTTAAAACATTAGAGTTCCTAAGATCATCATTATAATCTATTTGCTCGTATATTTTGGTAAGATTAAATAAGGATTGTTTTGTTTCATCACGAAATGCATGTTGCTCTGTTCTTGGAAACTGACGGTAATATTCATTTAAACCGTCTTGATCGCTTTTTAAACCATCAACTTCATTTTGCCAATGCTCAATAACTCCATACTCAATCCAATTTCCATCTACACCTTTTATCGGGGTTTTTGGAGTGTCGAATACAGGTAAGCCATAAGTATCAATGAATCCCTCGTACGACCATTCCATAGGTATGAACAAACTATATAATCCTGAGCTAGTCTGACCATTGCGGTTTCTCTTTGTGACGTCGGAGTCATAATATAATTTTTTAAAGTTATCCCCTCCTTTATCTAAAGCATTTGATGTTGATCCCATCATACACTTACCAATAATTCTACTACCTAAACGTAAACAGGTTTTTGTAACCCTCCAGTTATTTAATATGTTATCAGGTTTTAACCATTTACCACTTTCGTCATGAACAAGAAGTTTTAATTTTTCCCCATCATAACTGTTATCACCGGTATTTTTCCAATCTATTGTAGTATCTAATCCCTCTAATTCTTCTGCCGTTTCATTAGTATCTAACTTTTTTCTTGTAAATTTAGAAGCCGGGATACGATAAGCTAATTCTGTTTTTGGACGGTCCATACCGTCTTGAATTGGTTTGAAAAAGAAAGGGTAGTTAATAGAGATTGGAACAACTTTATCGGTAAACATTGTTTTGGCGTCAGCTCCAGACTTTGATAATATACCAAATCTGGAATCACTAGAAATAGTTGCTTGATTAACCAATTCCGCAGAAGACATAAATGAAAATCCGGAACGTCTATTTTTTAAATAACACATTCCATAACATCTTGGATCCGCTTTACAGGCTTCCCAAAATATAAAGAATAATCTATTTGATTCTCTAAAATCTGGTGCGCCAACGTCTATCTTGCTCCATTGCAAGTACATATAATGTGTACCGGTTATATAAGTTGGATTACCATTGTTGTTAAAAAATATTCCTTCATCTCTATATTTAAATTCAGCATCTACATAATCGTACCACTGCTCTTTAAAATGATCAGGATATTTATTCCAATCAAATACACTTTTTATTTTTTCCAGTTCTTTAGGATATTCTATTTTCTCCCAATACTGTTCTTCTTTTTTATTAGACCTTGAATAAACTTTTTCAACTAAGGGTAAAGCTATCTTTAAATTTTGGATTTCATATATTTCACCAATCTTTCCAGTCTTACTAATAATAACCACATCATGGTCTTTATTATACCCATATGCCCATTTATTATGACGATTATTTTGCTTTATAACGCTTTGCTTAATATGGTCAGGCACAATTCTAAATAGAGTTTGTTCGTACATTATTTAGACCTCCCTTCTGCAAAACCCTTAAATACTTTTTGGGTAGTATCTTTTGCTGTTTCTTCGTCGTTTATTATTCTTTCTTCTAATTCAATTCTAGTAAGTATTTCAAACGCATCAAATATAGCTAGCTTTTTTGTAGCCGCTGCATTCTTTAATTTGTCTGCAGATAAATCATCTTCGCCATTATCTAAAATAGCTTCTTCAGCTACTTTAATTAATTCCAATACTGCTTTATGCCCAGCTTGGATTATATTCAGCTTCGTGTCCTTTATATTCATACTTAATTACAATATCATTAGATTTCATACAATATAATCGCTCCCCATCTATTATAAAGTCATATTCCCCATAAGGAGTATAACCAACTAAGTCTCCAGGATTGATTTTAAGCTTGTTTAAGGAATCATTTCCATATTTTAATACTCCAATAAGCTTTTGTTCTTTATCGAGCTTTAAATTGTCGGTATTCCTTAATGGTTTTATAAAACATCTATCTCCAAATGCTTTCCATTTAGAATCTGTTTTATATAAATATATTTGATCAAGATCGCAAAAGTATAAATCGTCTTTAAAATAAGCTCTACTATTTTTTATTTTGCCTCTTATATCATAAAATTTTCTAAATACATTATGATGTATTACAACAATGTCTCCAACTTTTATATCCGTATTATATGCTAATGGTACCGAAACCACCTCCGCAAAATTATTTACAGATTTAAAACTTTCTATTTTGGTATTTAATACGAGTTCTTTATCTCCTATTTTGACTTTATTGTTATATCGATCTCCGTTTACCGGACGAACAATAAAACTAAAAACACTTTTCATTAGTACTCTAAATCATATTCAATAGCAATAGCCATGTTTGGATTAAACTTTTTCCAAGGCATGACTTCTTCTCCTTTTTTAATATAGATTTTATAAGAACTATCTGCGTTTTCAAGTATGCAAGAGATTTCATGCCCCCCGTATACTTGTTGCCCAACTGAATAATGCATTGCTTCATTCTTATAGTCTACACCTATACTTATTTTTCTGATAACCGAATCCATTATTCTTTTTCTTCTAATTCAGTATAAGTACCATCCTCTAAATTAATATTGATAGCTCCGTACTCTTCTTGCAATACATTTTTAAAATCTTCAATAGCTTTATTAACTTCTGCTAATTGGTGTAGGTATCCATGCTTTTGTGATTCCAATACTCCAATGTTTGTTAACAATGCATTAAGATCTTTTTGTTGACCCACAATAGTATCTAATTGTTCTTTTGTAATTTGTTTTACTACTTCCATTTAATTTAATTTAATTGTTTTTTATTATGATAATGTTAAAAGATATTTTGTTTTTGCTGCTTTACCAGATAACTCTTGGGCCATATTCGCTACATCCCAAAATTTGCTAGTTTCTGCATAATTCATTAACTCTTCTGCAAACTTACAGATTCTATCAGCTACCTCCATTGAATCGGCTTTATTACCAATTAATTCAATTTTCATTCCTTGAATTCTTTTTCCGGTATAACCCATTAGTTTTTCAACAACTTCATCTTTGAAGTCTTGTAGATATTCATATAATTCCCCAGTTGCCTTATGCTCTGCATAACTCCTTGTTTCCCAATGTATCATGTGGACCTGCTCGTGGAAAAATGTTAATTTACCCGCGATTTCTTCTGTTGTCATATTATTTTATTTATTTATCTGTATAATACTATTTTATCTGCGGCTATATTCGTTCCGTTTGAAACATTAGTTACCATTATAGGCAGAAACATACCTTGACTCAATCCAGAAAAAGTAGTATCTACACTATCTCCAACTAATCTAACAGTAATAGACGCGGGATTACCACTATTAATAAGTTCCCCAATAAAAACTGCCGAAGGTTGAATTGCTTGCTCAGGAAAGTTACTTAAGGTTTGTGATATTGATGCAAAGTCTGGTTGGTTTCCAAATTGTCCCATAATTTATTTTTTAAATATTTTATTGTATATTCTATTTTTATCTTTTGTATCAAGCTTGAACTCTAATACAGTACTTCCAGGAAAATTAATTTCTTTTTCTCCCGGTTGCATTAATTTTTTATTACCTAAATTGTCAATACCTAAAACGGGGAACTCTACGTTTTCCATAGTGATGTCCCCGCTCGGTATTACATTATAAGGTCTATCTTTGTCAGGACTATCTTTTTTATAACCTGTATGTGATAGGTTTTTCATTTGGTATATTATTATCTACCAAACATTTCTTCAGCGGCTGCTTTAGCTCCACCTTTCTTTACATTAAAAGATATTTCTTTTAATTTCTTTTTCATTCCTTCTACTTCAGATTTACTGAATTTTTTAGGAGCACTACTATCGTAATTTTTACCAACAGCTTCTCTTACTTTTTCAGGAAATTTTCGCACAGTATTTAAACTATCTTGTGTTCTCAAAACTTCTTCTGCTGCTAAATTAGGATTGTTTTTTACTCCACCTTCTTTAGAAACCAGATTTTTTGCTTGCTTGTAACCGCCAGCTCTTAATACGCCTTCAGCAGTTGTTGATACATCATAATCTTCTTCTTGCATGAAAGGAGTAGGGAGACCATGACCAGTTTTTTTGAAGTTACCTCTAGGGGCTTGTTTGTATGCCATTTTGTTAATTTGTTTTATTGTTTAATACTCTTTTGTAAATAGTTTGTCCAGAGAATTCACTTGTTATATCAGCAACCATTGTATTATTGTCAATAATATAATATTTACCGGATGCTACATACTTAATTCGTTCTAAGACGGTATCGATACATAAAATTTCTTTATCTATGAAATATCTAGTTACTTTTAATGTGTCTCCTTCTTGCAAAGTTTTATTTATAATTAAATTACTTTTATTATCTACTTTTATAGTCATTTTAGTTCCTTCATCAGAAACCCATTGGCCTTGTAAATAAGAAGATGACATTTTTTGTGCATTTGCATTTAAAAAACCTAAACCTAATAATAATACCAATACTTTTTTCATAATATATTTAATTAAAGTTATATAATATTATAATTACGCAAATTTATTGTTTTTTATAAGCCTCGATTTCCCAAGGTAACTTTTTAGATCCTTCTTCCATTTTAGCTCTCGAATACTTTTTGCCTTTCCAGATAACATGGGAATACGTATAATCCAAATCCCCACGTTTCATCTGATCTATATGCACCATTTCGTGCGATATTGTTTTATTCTTTTGTAATTCTAATGGGGATACATTCTTATTAATTAAGATAGTTCCATTGTTCTGTGCCATACCTAATATATTATCATCCATATCTACTTGGTAGATTGGGGTATTATCACAATTATAAGGAGCACCCTTCATTACAAAAGCCATATTAGCATTTTTTCATTTTAGCAACTGGTTTATTTTTCATTGCTGCTTGAGCATTCTCAGCATAATGTTTTCTAGCCCCTGCTGTTAATTTTTGATTACTTGCTTGTTTAATATCGTAAGCTGTTTTCTTAGATACTTTTTTCATCATGACTGGAGACTGAGCTTTGTCTACGCTTGCTTTAGCTTTTACAGCAGGTCTAGTTTGCATTGGCCCTTTAACTTTACCGTATTCTTTTTTCATTTCAGCTTTTGATTCACTTTTCTCGTGTTTCATCATAGCTTTTTTAGAAGCATACTTTTCTCCTGTTTTTTTCTCTACAATCTTTTTAGTTGCCATGTAAAATTATTTATAAGATTATGCTAATGCAATTGCAGTACAAACAACATCAACCGGTAAAGATACCGCTACAGTTTGTCCACCAGGTACAGCTGTAATAGCAGCATTGATTGCGTCTTTTACAGATGGAGTAGTTCCTGTAGATGTGTGTGTTAAAGTAACTTGATCAAATCCTGATCCTGCTTGTCCTAATGTAATTACTGTAGTAGTAGCTGCAGTTTGAGCAACCGTTGTAATTTGCTCTGCATTGATTAAACGCTCTCCAGCAGTTAATCCTGTGTTTGTAACATAAATTGAAAGAAATTTTGCCATTTTGTTTTTGTGTTTAGTTTAGTTATTAATTTTTAAAATCTGCCTTTTGCTTTTTGCGTTATAGGCTCTGGATTATAAGTAGGTTTATCATTATTAAAAATAATACCTTTTATACCCGAGCTACTACCTTTTCCTTTTGGATAGGCGGTAGTGTCTAATGGTCCAGCCCATAGAGCGTTTGCTCCAACTCCTGACATTTTTGCTTCTTTGTCAAATTCTGTTACAGGATGTAATTTTGCTTTTAAATTCATAGTTATTGATTTTCAATTCCCATTACTGGTGTTATAGATGTTTGTACTCCGTTAGGTGGCATAATCGGTTGTGATTGATTATATGCGCTACCTGGGTTTAATGAATTAATTGCATCCATATTTGAAAACAATTTTGGGTTAATTGGCGATGGCTTAACCTGATTTGGATTTACCATACCTACTCCACCTGGGTTAATAGCATTAACTGCTCCTGATGCAGGGTTAACAACACCAACATCTATCATGCCTGGATTAAAATTATTCATAGTTTCTTGTTTTATCTTTATTAACGTTTTCTATGGCTGTTATCATAACAGTATCCATATATGTTTTTCCCTTCATTATAACATTGCGGTGCTTACTTGTTGGTAAGTCTTCTTTACCCAGCATTATACGGTACATTTTACTTATTAGTTGTTTACACTTAAATGAAACTTTATATATATTATATTTTTGGGTTGTATGGTTTCTATTTCGCCATACTACTATCCACCCTTCTTTTAATAAACTGTTCCAGCGCTTATTGTCCCAACTATATGCGTATGTACCTATCTTATAATCCTGTTTTGTAAAAAATTCTAAACAGTCAAAGTATATTAGTAATTCTAAATCAGCATCCGTTAAATTGTTATTTCTACAAGCCCAACGTCTAATAATTCTGTAATGCTTTAATAATCCAATTTCCTTAATGTCATTTGGTTCTAGTCTCATTACAATACAACTACTACATCACCCAAACGTATAACGTGATATGTTTCTTTTTCTATATCAATTTTATGGCCAGCATGACGATCATAGAATATACGATCGCCTTCTTTTATGCCAACTATTTCTTCGCCTACTGATACGACATTAGCTTCTATATATCTAATATCTTCTCTTTGATTCTCAGCAAGCATTAAACCACCTTTTGTTTTAGTGGTTCCTTCTTTTATTTTTTCTATAATCAATACTTTACCAACTGCTTTCATTATGCTCTCAAATTATTAATTACACAATTAGTCGATAAAATAGTGGTTGCTACAGATACTGCATTCTTCAATGCGCTCTTTGTAACTAGCAATGGATCAATAATTCCAGCCTCAACCATATTAACGGTTTGATTAGTTATTACATCAAGGCCGTACCCAACTTTTGATACTATTTCTATTGGAGCATTTTCAATACCCGCATTATCTAGAATAGTTCTAAAAGGAGCTCTTATTGAATCTAAAAGTATTTCTTCACCAATTGAGAAAGCGTCAATATTATGAGAAGCATTTAGCAAAGCAATTCCTCCACCAGGGACAATTCCTTCTTTAATAGCTGCTTTTGTTGCGCAAATCGCATCTTCAATTCTATCCGCTTTTTCTTTTAATTCTATTTCAGAGTTTGCACCAACTTTTACAATTGCAATCTTAGCCGACAATCTAGCTAAACGCTTTTCAAGTTTTACAACTTTTGGTTGTGGGTTATTTTCTAATAAAGCTTTTTTAATGTCTTCTATAATTGCATTTATTTCTTCTGTAGGTTCTCCTACGTGTAATACGGTATCCTCATGTGAAGTAATACTTCTTTTACAAGTCCCGAATACATCAGAAGTGAATAAATCCATATCATCTCCTAAATCTTCATTAATTACAGTAGCTCCCGTTAATAAAGCTAAATCATCTAAAACTTCTTTCTTACTTATTCCATAAGTTGGAGCATTGATAACGTTAACCTTTATATTGCCTTTAACTTTATTCATTGCTAAAGGAGCAATAACATTTGGCTCTAAATCAGCAATAATAAGTAATGGTTTGTTATGACGTATTACATATTCTAATGCTGGTTGTATTTGTCTAATATTATCTACAGGAGATTCTATTATAAGTATTAATGGGTTTTCTAGTTCTGCTGTTTTTGTTTTTGGATTTGTAATGAAATGACTGTTTGTTAATCCTTTTTCATATTGTACTCCTTCAACAACATCTAAACTACATTCTGAATCATTTGATGTTTCCATCATAACAATACCAGTTTCCCCAACTGATCTAAACGCATCCCCGACTAGTTTACCTAATTCGGGATCATTGTTTGTAGATATTGTTGCAACTTGGTCAATCATATCTCCTGTTACAACAATCTTATTATTTTCTAGGTAATCCACAACTTTGTCGCACATTGCTTCAATACCTTCTTTTACTTTTCTAGTATTAGTTTCATTTGATTTATAAGCTTCGCTTAAAATTGCATGAGCTAACACTGTTGCGGTAGTTGTTCCGTCACCGGCTTCTCTTACTGTTTTTCTTGCGGCTTCTTTTAATAAAGTTGCACCCATATTTTCAACTGGATCCAATAAGATTATAGAGTCAGCCACAGTAACTCCATCTTTAGTAATTACTGGAGCGCCTGTATGGTCTTCTAATAAAACACATTTACCACTTGCCCCTAAGGTAGAACCGACTGCTTTAGCAAGTTTCTCTATACCTTTAAATACCTTGTCACTAGCTTCTTTCCCAAAGCTTAGATTTTTAACTATTGCATCTGCCATAATTTGATTTGATTTGATTAAATTGTATACTGTATATATTACTTGTTATTAACGGTTTTTACCTACCCTGCCCTTTATAACTTTTTTTATATAACTTAGAAGATTTTAAATTAGATGTTTTGCTTTTTGCATGAACACCTGGTCTTGAGATACTCTTTACAGTACGTTTAGTATCCGTTGTTTGTTTCGCCATAATAAATACATAATTAATAATAACAATAAAAGCCAAAGCAAACTCCAATAATTTGCTTCTTTATCTATTTTCTTTGTTTTGCCAACAACATTTTCTTTTACTGATGTTTTAGATGCGTTTGTAGAGTCAATACGCTTAATATTAGACTCTGTTTTATTATTTGTATATAAAGTATTAACTTTATTTTTTTTGATCTTTAAAACAGCGTTTTTATAAACCTTCCCATTAACAACCATTTCCTTAGTAGAATCCAATGGCTCAATACAAACTTCATCCGTGTTTACCTCCGTAACTATATTTGTTGAATCTGTGGTGTTTTTTACTTCTAAAGTTTTAACTTCAACCTTAGCCTCAATAACACTATCTTTTTTTATTTCTATCTTGCTTACATCAACTTTGCGGGATGCGCATGATGTTAAAACTACTAATAATAATAGTATAAGTTTTTTCATTTTATTGAATTGTTATAGTTATGTCTTTTGCTGTTTGCATTTTTTTAAATAATTTATCAAATGCTTTTCTAGATTGCCCAATAAAGTTTTTACTTCTTGTTTGACCAACCAATATGCAGCCTTCCGTGTCGTGATTAGTATTTCCACTATGAATACGTACTCCCTCAAAATTTGGTACATTTAATAATAAAGGCATTAATTTTTTAAATCTATTAGATTGATTTATTATTACTTTGTAGGTTCCTTTTGGTATTGCGGTTTCACACTTTATTTTTACTTCTCTTTCTATATCCTCTAATGTGTAACATTCAAATATTCCGTCTATATATAATTCACCTATAGTTGAAATATCAGTCTTGTGAATTCTCTTTACTGTTATCTTCATCTTTATTGCATTTTATTCTTATTTGCACCCAATCCCATATTTTCATTGATGTATATATTATTGATATTAACAATAACATAATTTTTAATTTTGCTTCCAAATTTGTAAAACTCATCATGAGCGTTAAAGCATTTAACAAATATACTCGTAAACTAGGTTGATCCATTATCTTTTTAATTTATTAACAATGTCCATAAATCCTTGAATACCAACATATGCCGTAGCAATTATTACCCAATCAGATGACGTTAAATATCCTGAGAATAACCCGCCACAAGCAACTCCAAATACGAGTAGCTTTCTACTTATCCATTTGTTTAGTAATATATCTAATTGTTCCTTACTCATTATCCTAATGATACTATATCTGTTATTATTCCGTTTTCTACAGTTACCCCTTTTAAATCGGTTGTTTCAAAATACCCCGTTGCTCCGGTCGCTCCGATTGTATTTATAGTAAGGTTTACTAAGTCAGATACTAAAAATGATTTAGTTGGTTCACCAATTTCTACTGTTTTTGTACCGATAAGAAGATCACTTGTTTCTACTTGTGCTATTGGATAGCTGTATAATATTGCCATAATTTATTTTTGTTTATTGTTTTTGTTTTTAAATACTATAAGCCGCTATTTGGCTTCCTGTTGTTGCAACTGTTGATGCGTTTTGTAATCTTTCCCCTATACTTCCAACGCTAAATCCTCCGGATATTGCATAGTTCCAAAAATCCGCGGGAGTCATTAATAAAGTACCAACTGTATTATCAACAGGAATACCTGCTAAAACTTGAGCAGGAGTAGGAACATTTAAAGTTCCTGTGTATAAACCTGAACCATAAGTTGTACCTAATCTTACATTACTTACAGCAGGATAATTAAGAGTAGATTGGTCTACATAAGTAACATTTGTACCATCTGATTTTCTAAATTCAAAATAAGGATTATATGCAGAGTTAATTTTTAAACTTTGACTTGCCATAGCTACAATATATCCATTTCTTAAAAAAGGCCCTGTAGCTATCAAATTAGCTGTAGGAGCACCTCCTACTAATGCACTACCAAATGCTGACGCTTGAGCTGTTCCAATATGATTTAGAGTTCCTGTTCCACTTGTCGATGCGCCGCCTGCTGTTGCAGCTGTTCCACCTGTAATAACACCTGTTATATTCAAATTTCCTGCATTAACATTAGCCCCTACAACTTGACTTCCCCCTGTTACATTTCCTGTTACATTTATTGTGCTTGTTGAATTATTTAATCCAATAGCCGGTGAAGTTAATCCCCCTATACAATTTCCCGTAACATTAACTATACAGTTTGCGTTTGCTATTACCGCAGCCCAACTTGTAGAACCCGCTGTGTTTGAACCATATAAATTACCTACAATAGTGCAATTTGTACTTGTTATATCTAATCCGGTAGCATTTGCACCTCCCCCACTTGTTGACCCTGTAACATTTCCTGTTATATTTAAAGTTCCTGATAATTGAGTGATTCCCTTTGCAGCAACACAATATACACTACCTATTATATTTACAACTCCTTGTGTAATATACATTCCGTGTTGGTTATTGTTGTTGCTTCCACCATAAACATCACCTGAGAATGTCAAAACGCCTGCGGAAGATTTATATAATCCGTATGCCGGGTTTCCAACAGAAACATTGCATCTTAAACTTACACAGGACATTGTAAAGTTGCAAGCACCTGTATAATTAAACATATTAACATTTGTTACGTTTGCAGAGGATATAATTGCGGTGGAAGCATTAAATGTAACTGTTCCTGTTGTAGCAGTTATTAAAATAAACGATGTACCCGCAGGATTCATCGTAACATTCCCTCCTGTAACCGTGCCTGTAACACCTGCTGTATTAAATGTAAATGTACCTCCTGCTGTTATTCCTGTAGTAGCAGTAGAAGATAAACCTAATATTGTAAAATTTGTATCTACATTAACATTAAAATTATTAGCATATACAACGTCTGCACTCGTAGGTAAAGAACCTGTATTCCAAATAGCTGTATTACTCCAATTTCCACTTGCTACTGCATAAACATTTGCCATAATTAAATATTTTTAGCAATTATAAAATCTTGTATTGCACCCATTATTGTACTTGTTGCTTTCAATAAGTCGGTATCTCCTGCTGTAAAAACATCTAAATAGCTAAATGGTATTGCATCATCAGGTAATATTTCAAATGTACCATCTTCTTTTACTCTATAAGGTGTTAACTTCATAGCACAACTTGCACCTATAGTTGTTTCTTGAACTAAAGGGCTGATTGCTAAATTAACTAAAAAATATGGATATTCTATTCCATCTTTTACTATCGGGTGTGTTGATGTTATTGGCATAATTTCTATGTATAAATTACTGATTCTCTATTTGTCCAAGCTACATTTGTAGCAGTACCTATTGTTACACTTCCACTTGAACCTATAGTTAATCGCTCTATAGTCCAAACTGCAGAAGATTCTGCGCTTCCTTTGTCAGCAGTTCCACAATAGTTTATATTGTTATTTGTTGAATTATTTGCGTTTCTTCTCTCAGGCAATACTTGACTTACATTTTTGTTTTCCCATAAACTTGTAGCAGAATTATAAAAAATTCCATCATAATTAGCAAGTGTTGCAGGATTTATATAAACATTATGTAACTCTTGAAGTTCATATCCATTTTGTACTTTAACGTACATTCTTCCGGCGTTCCCATTACTTGCTGTAGTTACATATCCTAAATACACTAAATGGTTTGGAGCTACAGGCTTAACATTTGTAATAGTCCCCGGAGTTGCTCCTAAATATATATAATCCCCATCAGCCCAAGTTGATGTTGGAAATAAACTAAGATTATCCAATTGCCCCTGAACAATTATGATACCTTTTTGATTTGCTGCAATGGACGCGGTTGATACTATCCCTATTGTTTGAGCGGAAGTTAAATCGGCTGTGTTATATGCAAGTTTAACTTTTACTCTATCCCCAACACCGCCTGATACATAGACAGCTTGTCCCCTTGTAATTGTGGTAGTCTCAGCGTTTGTTACATATGCTAATAAAGTGTTTGGGGCAACCCCAATACATTGAAATATATTTGATGTTGAATTATAAACACAAAGCATTTCTCCATCTGCTAAAACATCACCTCCAATTAAAGGACCGTCATTATTTCTATATAATGCAATAGCCCCTAATCCATTTATATTTAAAGTAGCACTCGTTGTATTACCGTTTGTAAATCTTATTAAGTAAGCGTCACCGTCAGCATATGCCGCAACTCCAGTGATTGTCACCGTATAAGTATCCGTTCCAGAAGCTGTCCCGTGCTGTATCCCAGGCGATATGCCGCTTGAATAATCCGGTACATTTAAAGTAGATCCAACTAACGTAGCAGGGCCACTTGATCCAGTAGTGGTTAATGTTATTGCACTAGGTATATCTGAGGCTAATGCAATCGTTCCCGATGCATCTGGTAATTGATATGTTCTTGCCACTGATGTTAGCAAGTCCGCTTTAATTCGTCCCCCTGCTCCTGTTGTTATTGTTTTTAATAATAACCCATCAAAATCTAAAGAGAACTGTTGCGTTGTTATATCGTCTACTAGTGAAAAGCCTGAAGTTGAAAATATAGAACCATGGGAGGATAACGATTCAAACAATATACCCCCATTTGTAAAAGTAACCAAAGAACCTGCCCCGTTACTAATAATAATATTATTACTAGTTGTATTCCCCGCCGTTGTTACACTTTGAAGTGTTGGTGTTGGCGTCGTATAATTTGGTATATTTAATGTATTACCTATTAACGTAGCGGATCCAGATGTACCAGTTGTAGTTAAAGTTATAGCTCCTTGGTAAACCGGTATGTTTAATATATTATCTGTTAATGTTGCAGGACCCGATGTTCCGCTATTAGTTAATATTAAATCTCCACCGTTAATAAAAGTCTTTAGTTCACCAAGAGTAAAGTTTTTTGTTACTTTACGCACCTTACCATCATGCAATGTTGTAGCTGTTCCAACAAGCATGTCGGACAACCTCAGTTCATTATTTTCTTGGTAACTATATATTATTGCCATTTATTACTTTTTACGTTTTGTCTTAGCTTCTATCTTCTTTGCTTCGCTAAGCATAGCTTTGGTTGGTTTTTTACCACTACCTTTATTTGCTCTTATATTGTCCCATAGTCCACGAGGGGACTTTGATCCATCTTTTCTTTTTAACAATTCCATTTATCTAACGCTAATTTTTTTCTTGTAGGTTCACCATTTGGTTTTTTCAAAGGACCTGGCATACCGGACATTCTAGCGCAAAATGATTTTCTACGCTTTGCATCTTTACTACCTGCTTTTAATTTAGAAGGCGGTGTTGTAACCGCAGTCTGTAATTTACTTCCTGGGTTTTCTCTTCTATAACTTGCAACACCTTTAGCATTCAATCCCCCTTTAGGATCTTTGCCCTCTTTACGTGTCCAAGCAGCAGTTTTATGCAATGGAGATTTATCACAATCACATTTGTGTTTCATCATATCATTGTTTTCCGCAAAATGATTTAAAATAGTTGGCCTCATTAGTTATATACCCTTATTTCTATTGAATTTGATGCAAATCCTCCATATAAATTATCTTGACTATTATAATTATAATATGAATTAATAGCTACTATAGAAGAACCTGCTGGAAAACCATTAAAATTATATAAATCACTTGGGGATTCTATATATTGATTTGGCATAAATGCAGTAGTTGTTTTATTAGATGTAAATAAACCATCAGAATTTGCCATATAAGCTCCAACACTACCGTAAGTAAACCATACATTACCAATAGTGTTTTCTAATACAGTTGCTACTGGAGCACCCGTGTTGTATGTTAATTCAACTACTCCAGCAGAAGGATTTGTCCCCCAGCTAGTAGGGGTTGTTCCTGTAGCTATAAAGTAAGTTCCAACATTATTGTTGGGCGCTCCCACATTAGTAAAATCACCTTCCAGTTCGTTTTGACTAATCATATAGGTAACACCAATTGTTAATGGTTGTATTGCATCTGAAGATATTGCGCTAGGAGAATCTCCACCACTTTGAGTTAACAAAGCAGTGAATACTTTATAAGGAGTGGCCGCAGCCACGCTATCCGCAACATCTTGCATTGTATACCATTGTTGCATATCTTGTAATGCTTGACTACCACCATATACTGTGTTAGTTCTTTTGTCTACCATAAAGACTTTTTCATCTGCTGGAATAATTGCCATATCTTTTTATTTTTTAGTTATTTTATATTTCTTACCGCTCTCAGCTTTTGTGCCATTTCCATCGTTGCCCCTATTTCTAGAAGGTTTTTCCCAATGCTGGTCTTCATGATCCCAATCCATACCTTTCCCATTAGGATCTGCTCGATGTTTTCTTTGATTCTCCGCTTTCTTCATTCTTCTATCATCCGTCTTAGCATAAGCCAAATCCCTCTCCGCTTTAGCCTTAGCCGCCTTCGGTGATAATTTCTGCTTTAACAAAGGAGATTGTGAACGTAATTTAAAAGCCATAGTTAATCATTTAATCATAGTTTATACAATCACGTATAACACCCAACTTTTACAACGTGACATTAGCCTACTACTTAATATTATAACTACCTAATGTCGCATTATTCGTTTAAAAATTATAATCTATTGATGTATATTTATTATAATTTAATGTATACCCAATAAGGTATATCTCATATCGAAATATGAAATATCATACCCTAAAAGGTATAAAAAAAAATATTAAAAAAATTTTTTTGAGCAGGGGGTATTTTGGAAAAAGCATTACAAATATAGAAGAAAGGGGCTACCTACCTATTTCTACCTAGTTCGTCCAAAAAGGAAACGCGTTTGGTTTGACCGGGTCCCCCGACTTTCATATGATTGTATTGAAACGTTTGGAAGGCATTTGATAATCCTGTGAAATGTTTCGGAACATTCGGCACAACGACTTGTGCTGATCATACGATCGATCTGAGCATGATGAATAGATGCAATGCGATGGCAACACGTTGATTGTATAATGTAGATAGTGATTGCAATCCTACCTCAGCACGCTGTAATCATTGGTATAAGTACAAGCGAGCGAAGCGAGCAACGCGAAGCGTGTATAGCACTTACAGTCCGAGTACGGATGGTATTTGATAATATAAGTGTAACAAATAATAAATATAATATGAGAAAGTTTAAAAACACAGGAGAAGTAGTAATAGTATCATACCAAGTAGTGCTAACTGGATTAGCTGTGTATGGAATTGTCAGAGTAGCAATCGGTGTAATCATGGGTGAGTTTGCAAATGCATCCTTCGGCCTACTGGGGTAACCTCAACACGCTGTAATCTTATTATGTGAGTAACTTACTTACAAACTAAATACGAATAGTATTTGATAATATAAATGTAAATAAATAATAACAATATAAAAATAAAAATTATGAGTAACAAAGAATTATTAGCACAAGCTATCGCAAAATTAAGTCCTGAAGAATTAGCAGCAATCTATCCACCGATTGAACGAGCAAACTTCGTAGTACGTAAATCATGGTTCGGTCGTAACCAAGTTATCACCTTCGTGAATAACAAAAACCAAAAAGTAACTTACAACCACGATGAGGTATTGAAAGTAATGCTACCTAAGCTATCAATCATGCCATGCTGGATTAAACGTGAATACTGGTCACAATCTACTGATATGCCAGCTAATGTTAGACATCTAGCTACAGTTGAACAACTTGAAGCAGCGGATGTGGTTGAATAACCACCCGTTGTTTTAACCTCAACACGCTGTAATCATTGATTAGTTTTATTACAGAGTAAATACGAGTATAAAATGATAATATAAATGTAACAACCAAGGTTTGGTGTTGGAAATGGTAAACAAGCGCGATGATTTCGTGTGGAGCAATCCTTACAGGTTCGAATCCTGTCCAGACCACTAATTAAAATTAAATAATATGAAAGCAAAAGACAGAGAAATTGTAGCAATTATGGTCCTTATACCGTTATTGTTTGCCTTAGGGCTGTTCATTGGATACACACAAGGAGTATCTGAACACAACGAGCATTGTAAATTGGAAGTAAGCAAGTAAAAATATGCGACGTTAGCCTACTATTTTATTAGTTTAATAAGCTAATGTCACACTTTTACAACAGTTCCGAAGGAACCACCCGCAGGGTGTATAGCATACAGTCCAAATACGACTTTTTTTTGATAATTTATGTGGTCTGGCCTTGAAATATGGTCGAAAGAGTAGACTCCGTCCTACCCCGTACTCAAATTTTTGGAGCGCAGCGAAAAAAGTGTATAGCAAAAGTTCGCTAAGTTCCCTTACAAGCCGAACACGAACTCAATTTGATAATATATGTGTAACAAAATAACAATAATAACAACAAAATGATAAAAATTAGAGTGAATTTTAATAATTACTTAAGATATAGTGAGATACTCTATAATAACTGTATCCACTTTTTTTCGAGTAAATAAAGTTCAACCTCTTTACAGAACGAATACGAGAGTAAAATGATAATATAAGTGTAAGTAAAACAAACTAAAATAACTAATTATGAGAAGCTATAACAATGCTATTAGAGTGGTAATATTAAAATTTAAAAAAGTGTTCTTAGAATACGCTAATGGAGCCGGTGCGGCACTACGTGGATAAGTTATTAACTAAAAAAAATATAAATTATGAAATATCAAGTAAAAATAACCGAGTATTTAAGTAAAATAGTTGAAGTAGAAGCAGATGACGAAATTGATGCAAGACTACTAGCGGAAGAGATGTATTGTGGCGAAGAAATAGTATTAGACTCTAGTGACTTCGATGATGTTGAATTTGAAATATATAATGATTAATTATGGAAGAATATAGTGATTGCTGTGGAGCAGGTAGACACCACATATTTGATGAATTGTGTGGTGATTGTTTAGAACATTGCGAGTTTACCGATTGGGATGGTGAAGATGAAGATTAGGACTTACAAGCCTAACACGAATGTGAATTGATAATATAAATGTAAATAAAAATATAACTATGAAAACAAAAAAAGTATTAACCCTATTATCTACCGAAGTACAAACTAAAATCCTTAATAATACTATTAATGATTGGGATGAAGATGCTAAAGGAGCAATGGGTTTCTACCAATATAAATTAAGTCGTAAATTTGACCGTCAAGGTTTATGTGGCTTCTTTAGATTTGGAAACACCCCAGAAGGTTTCAAATATTGGAATGAATTAAGCGAAGCATTAGTAAAAGTAATATATACCCTATAATAATTATGCAAACAGAATATAGAATAATAAGCTACACTCACCCTTTAAGGCCAGAGTTAACAATGTACAAATGTATGGTTGGCGGTAACGGTATACACTCACAACACTTATGTGTAGTTAATGAATGGCGTACCGACCAAATCAAGAATAAGTTTAAGCACTCTAAAATTGCTGAGCTAAACTATAATGCAACAGTATCATTCTTTGATAATAGTAATACAAGTAAAGATTAACTTACAATCCAAACACGATAACAAATTGATAATATTAATGTAACAAAATAAAACAACTATGAAAAAAATTAAATTCCTAAAAAACCAATTGATTAGAATTGACGGCGTATTATATACACCATACTTTGTCGGCGAATTACCACCAACATTTGGTTTCATTAACAACGCGGATAAAGACCAACAAGGTATCACTGAGTTCTTTAACTTTAAAGGTTTAACATACATTAAAAAGTAATATGAGAAAGTTTAATAAATATAAAGAAAACCTACGAATGGACGGTGATAATGTATGGAGCTACTCAACAATCGTTGCAAAGCGTGAGGGTAACAACTTAAGAGTATTAGGTTAGTGGTCAAGAACAACAAGTAAACATATAAACTATGTAGCTAACGAATTAGGTTTAATTTTAATAAAATAATATGATAGTAATAGCGAGTAACATGAAAGAAGCGTGTCAATACCTTGAAGAAAAGAAAGCACGTAACCGAGCAAATAGAATCAATGCAGTAAATACTGATGGCTTATGTAAAAGCTTTACTAGCGACGACTATAAACAAGTGAAGACTAAAATGAAATCTTCCTTTGGAGCTAAAGCAAAAGCCCATAGTCGTAGCGCATATTGGAACCACTACCACTTAACATTAACAGAAATTAAATTAAAGTATTAAAAACAAATAAGATATGGAACAAACAGCAGTAGAATGGTTAGCAAATGAACTTTATGAAAAGTTTGAAATGAGAGTAGATGGTATTTTATATTATGATATATTTGAACAAGCAAAAGAAATGGAAAAGCAACAGATTATAAATTGTAGTATAATAACAATACAAAGTTATTTTATAGATTCAATGAATTGGTTAGAAGAAGAAATTGTTTTTACTGAAAATGATTTAAAAAAGCAAAAAAAATATGCAGAAAAATACTATAACGAAACCTTTAATAAATAAAAAATGAAAAAACTATTAGCAAAATTTGTTGAGTATAGATTTATAGATGTTGTAAATGGCAGAAGTGTTTATTTATATGAATGTAAAGATGGCACAAGATTTTTAGCACATTCAAAATTAGAATCTATATTTTTTAGTGTAACAATTTAAAAACAAATAAGATATGAAACAGTCAGCAGTAGAATGGTTGGTAGACAAAATACTTGTAGCTAACGAAGTCCATAATGATAAAGCAGGAAATTGGATTGACGAACCAAGAACAGAATATTTAAATGCTTATAAAGATTATGTGGATTTGTCTGAATATGTTGAACAAGCCAAGCAAATGGAGCATGAACAATTAAAAGAAATATATATAAATGCTATCGCAAACTATCCAATGTAAAATTTTATGAAAGAACAGTATATTAAAATGAGGAATGAGCACCGTATTGATGCGGCTGTGCTATACACGTTTGCTCGTGAGCAAGGCTTTGACGGTGACCCCACGGCTTTCATGACTGCAATGCAATTCATGGATATTAACGAAATGTTAGGTACAATCGATCGAAAATTTGAGTTAACCCTACTATTTGACAAAAACAATAAATTTATAAAAGTAATAGAATAGTTTACAGTCTAAACACGAGATTAAATTGATAATATAAATGTAACAAATAAAATACAATAAAATGAGTGAAAAAATAAATTTAACCGCTAGAATTGCGGACCTTTCAAAAACTGTAGACTTTCAAGACTTTTATAATATAAATATAGATATTCACCGATCTAGAATTACTTTGCAAGGGCATATGTCGCCAATGACTATAGATACAGTTAAAAAACTGAATGTACTTTTAAAGTTTGATAATGAAACAGGCATGCTGATTGGCGAATCTGATGATGATAAATTACGAATCGTTTTAACATAATAACTATGACAAAAGAAAAATTAGCACATCAAGAAGCGTTGGCATTCGAAGTATGGATGCGTGAGACTGTAAAAACTGTACACTATGCAGATAATGATAGAATGGCGGAAGCCTATAACCGAGTGTTTAACAATACATTAGAACTAACTATATATGAGAGTACTGACAAGAAAAGAAGAGAATCTAATTAAACTAGCAATCTTTGAAGCAAACGAATTATTAATGGACCAAATTTACAGAGACTTTGGTATAACATTAAAAAAATTAAAAATTGAGCAACAAACTAATCTCCAACAGGTTTTTGAGTTATTATATACAACCCTTGCTGACGTAATTGAAGACCAAGGCAATTTACAGTCTGAATACGATAAATAAATGATAATATAAATGTAACAAATAAAATATAATAAAATGGATAAAATAAATGAATTATTTGAATGTCAAATTGGTGATGCAATAAATGCTTTCCCAAGTGTATTCAGCAAAGATGATGTAGTAGATATATTAAGCAAATTACGAACTAATGTACTATATGCTGCAAATGAAATAAAATCTACTGTTGGTATTACTGAAGAACAATTCCAAGAATTCAATGCAAATGTGCATTATGCATTAGAGCGTGTACTTTGTGATAGTAATGAAGTTGTGGATACTCATTCAGCAGAATTTAGCATTGATTATGATAATCGTATATCTATTGAAAACGTAAGCATAAATACGGATTTTATTACAGAAGAATTAGATGAAATTATGTTAGATAGATTTCAAGAAGCATTTGGTGAATTAATAATTAATAACAAATAACAAATATGAATTTAAGTAATTTAGTGCATGAATTAGCCTTAACTGGTGGCTTTAGTTATAATATAACAACTGGCGAATCAAATCCAAATACTGGATATATGGTAAGCCTACGTAATTGTGAACAACAGTTTTACTTTGACGACTTTGATAATAAAGATCTTAAAAATTATGTAGCAAGACATGCAAATACATTAAGCGATGAAACTGCATTTTTAGGTGGATGGGTAAATGATAATGTAGTCTTTTTAGATGTTAGTACAAATATACCTAATCTTGCTGATGCAATATATTACGGTATGTATAACAATCAATTAGCAATATATGATTGTGCTAATGCTAAAGATATTTTATTACCAAGTCCTCAAACGTCTGGAACAATGACGCAAAACAAAACATACAATGAAATGAAAGCAAAAGAAATGGCTTATCAAATAAGTTTATCTAGAGCTTAATCATCTGTCTTATGGTGTAACGGTAGCACTAGTCACTTTGACTGACTCAGTTTAGGTTCGAATCCTTATAAGACAACTAATAATTAAATTAAATAACTATGACAAATGTAAATTTAGTGGAAACACTATCGGTTGAAAGTAGTGCGATCTCAGAAGTATCTTACTTTCCAAATGTCGAAAGACTTTTTGTACAATTCAAAAATGGTAGAGAGTACGAATACTTTAATGTACCTAACCATGTAATGACAGGCTTAAGAGAAGCGCCTTCTAAAGGTAAATTCCTAAAAAAATATGTATTAGCTTTCTACAGATTTAAGAAAGCATAGTTGCTATACACAGTTGTCCTGCTGATCCGCGCGGTAAGGTAGTGTAGAGGCTGTGTTTATTGTTGATTGCGCTGGCGCTACGTGAATATTACCAAGTTTGATCGACTGGTTGTAGCGGAAAAGAGGGATAAAGAAAATAACCGGTCCTCAGATCAACAAAAGAACTAAGTGCTGGGCCTTTTAGGCAATGTCACGACCGACGGGTTTTGGGGTTCGATTCCCCTTTTAGTTCCTAATTAAAGGTGCTTATAACTAATCTTACAAATGATTATATGTCGTATAAGCTAAGTACTATTTGTGAAGCCTTTAATAAGTCAGGTGGTGAAATTGGTAAACACAAAAGCCAACTCGTAGGCGAAAGCGAGTTTAAATAAAACGTCTCCGGGGTTCGTGGATTGTTATTATACATCTGGCACCCTGGCTTGCAGGTTCGAATCCTGCCCTGACTACAAATTTAAAATTTTAAAATTATGCAAATCAACAAATTAAACGAAGAAAAATTCTTTAAATATAAAGAACAGCACATTGGCGAAGGTGGAAGTGCTCCAGATGCGTTTGCTATAACTCAGCTGATAAAAGAATCCCTTATCAAAAAAGATTATATTATATACGAAGGTGGAGGTCCATATGATGAAAATGGAAATCTATTCCTTAAAAAGTATGATGTTGTTTTGACTTTTACCTGGGGTAACGATCCTGATTTTATGGTTGTTATTGACGAGGATGGGGATTTCTGCGATTTATACTGCAGTGACAGAAATGGAAATTTATTAGTAAAACACTATTAATTATCTATAGTCAGGTGGCGGAATTGGTAGACGCACATATAACAAGAGTTCTCGAGGCTCGACCATAAACAGAGTTATATGGTGGTATAAATACAGGTTCGAATCCTGCCCTGACTACAAACAGTTAACCAGGTGTGAATTCAGTAATCCTCCCATTTACACATCGAAAGGAGGTAGTTAACTACTAAGGTGCTTATCGCTTCTGGACATTTCCCGGTAGTATCTGGATATAAGCTAAGTGTGAGTTCGTCAAGCCTTACAGTCTAAACACGAAGAACAAATGATAATATTAATATAACCAATTAAATTAAATTATGAATATATTTTATCTGTCTACAGATCCCGAAAAAGCGGCTAAGTATATGTATAATAAGCATGTAGTAAAAATGATCTTAGAATCCGCACAATTATTATGTACCGCTCATATAATATCTGACGGTCCTGATGTTGATGTACCTTATAAAGTTACTCACAAAAATCATCCATCTGCCATATGGGCACGTGAATCTAAATCTAATTACAAATGGTTATATGATCATATGATGGCGCTTGGTGAAGAATATACTAGACGTTACGGCAAAAAACATTTGACAATATTAAAATGTAGTGGCGTACTAAGTAAAACTCCGGCTAATGTAACTAAAACCGAGCTAACTCCAATGCCACAATGCATGCCTGACCAATACAAAGTTCCTGGCAATAGCGTTGAAGCATACTGGAATTATTACGAAGCTGAAAAAGTTAATGTAAAAAATGCAAACGAATCTGTAATAACTAGACCTGCAATATTATGACACCAAAAGATAAAGCAAAAGAATTAGTAGGCAAATTTTATGTAAATATTCCTTTAAGAGATTGTGATAATAGAAGGCCACATAAACTAGCATTAATAGCGGTTGATGAAATACACGAAGCGTTAAAACAAACATTTCATCAGGTACACAAGAAAACCGAGATGACTCCTAACTTATATTTATCAGAGTCAATAGCGGTTCATTATTATCAAGAAGTTAAACAAGAAATAGAAAAATTATGATACCAAAAGATAAAGCATTAGAATTGTGGTGGAAATACTATAATAGAATTGAACATACATTATCCGAAGAATATTCTCCTCATGAAAGTTTTATTACAAAGCAATGCGCGTTAATAGCAGTTAATGAATTAATAGAAGAATCATATTATACAGATGGATATTATGAGAGGCCTAATTATTGGCAAGAAGTTAAACAAGAAATAGAAAAGTTATGACACCAAAGGATAAAGCAATGGAACTAATGTTAAAGTATTATAATTCAATTCCAATGAATACAGTTAGTTTTGCAAAACAATTTGCTATAATAGCGGTTGATGAAATAATTAAAGAACTAATAGAAGAGATAAGCCCAAGTGTTCATGGATTTAGACATAACTATTGGAAAGAAGTTAAACAATATATAATAGAAATATGACAAAAAACGAAATAAAAGAAAGAGCAAGCGATAAAATTTATGCTAAATATCTGGATTCTTTACGAGAAAGTTTAGATCCTGATCCATATTGGAGCATTGATAAAGATCGTGCAAATGAATTAAAAAAATGTCTTGATAAAGAAGTAGAAGTATATAGTTACATTTTAAGTTTAATAGAAAAAGATAACAAATAAAATATGAAACAAACAGCGGTAGAATGGTTATATAATAACCTAAAGTCACATTTCGAACATGATGGTGATTTATTAGAAGCTGTGCAAATTAGTTTCAATATAGCCAAAGAAAAAGAAATGAAGCAAATTATGGACGCTAATATTGTTGGTATTAATCAAGGCTTATATGGATATAGAAGTGCAAAAGAATATTATAATAAAACATTTAAAAAGAAATAATATGGTAAGAACAAAAGATTTAATAGATCAAATGATGGATTATGAATGTGGTATACTTTCAGATCCAGATACATTAGAAATGTTTTCAACAATTGTAAAACAAAAAATGCAATATAGTTTGCAAGGACATTATGGAAGAACGGCAACAGCCTTAATACAAGACGGTTGGATAGATCAGCAAGGCAATATATTAAAAGAATTAGAATAACTTACAGTCCGAGCACGAATAACAATTGATAATATTAATATATAAAAAAAATAATATGACAGAAGGACAAATCGAAAGACTAGCAGAATTAGTATTCCAAAAGATATTAGCCAAGCAAGATGAGTGGGAAAAACAATTCTATTCTAAAGTTGATAGAGACTTTTTAATAGCGGAAATAGTAAGACTTAATGTACTTAAAATTGATGCTGTTGAAAGTGAAGACTATGAAAGAGCAAGTGAAATACAAAAAGAAATAAATAAATTGAGAGAATCATTAAACAATCAAAAGCTAGAGTAATTAAAAATGCGACACTAGCTAATTAATATAATAAAGTAATAGGCTAATGTCACACGATAGAAATTTAGATTATTTAAATAAACGAAGAGTGATATATAGGAGAATACCAATTAATGATAAGCCCACACAAGAGTATAGTTGGGGATATTTCTATGAGCAAGGTACAAATGAATGTTATGAACTATTCAGAAGTAAAGCTAAGATACCCACATATAAAGCATTAAAATGGCATTTATATGTTATTTGGTATTTGAATCCTAATATGGATCAAAATGAATTTGAAAGTATTGTGAGACATATATGCGATAAAAAGAATAACTTTGTTACATTTAATGTAAGTGAACAATTATTACAAAGCATGATGTATGATGTGTCCTTACAAGATCTCGAAGAACCTCCTTATAATAAAACACGTAAGATTATATTTAAGGATAACAGTGGTTTAACATTGAATGAAAAGTTATCCATTGTAGGACAGATGATTGGTAAAACTAAAAAGGTTAACGAATCTGACATATATGATGCAATGCTATACATGCATGATCTCAATCAGAAAATTACGATCAGCAAGCTTGCAAATCATTTCGGTTGTACAACAAGAACAATACATAGAAACATGAGCAATGAACTTAAAAAAGAAAAAGAACTATTAAACCAATCGTTAT
>JACCDW010972042.1_pt1 | contig 35224 bp, 33 predicted proteins | sample 7449781 | NCBI WGS metagenome assembly JACCDW01 (sample SAMN15323449, study PRJNA562643) | freshwater metagenome | isolation source: river surface water | place: USA:Blue River Watershed | collected 2017-08-18
CCTTCGGCTTCTGTTTCTAATTTGATGCATTTAACTGTGCGCGCCATGGTATTCCTTGATGTTGCTTAAGATTGCTTGTCTATACAGATATAAAATTATTGTATTTCCAATACTTGCAAATAAGCCTGAAAATGGCATGTTTTGTTTAAATTCCCCTAGGTTTTATGAGTGCATTTCTAGAAGAAAAGGTCCTGAGTGTTCACCACTGGACCGATCGATTGTTCAGTTTCACCACCACGCGTGATCAGGCTTTGCGTTTTTCTAATGGTCATTTCACCATGATTGGCTTGCGTGGTGAAAATGGCAAACCTTTGCTTCGCGCCTACAGCATTGCCAGTGCAAATTATGAAGAGCACCTTGAGTTTTTGAGCATCAAGGTCCAAGACGGACCGCTCACTTCCAAACTGCAACACATTCAAGTGGGCGATACCATTGTGGTGGGACGCAAACCGACAGGCACGCTGCTCATTGACTATCTCACACCCGCCAAGCGCTTGTACTTGATTGGAACAGGCACTGGCTTGGCCCCTTTCATGAGCATCATCCGCGACCCCGATACCTATGAGCGTTTTGAGCAGGTCATCTTGTTACACGGTGTGCGTGAGGTCAAAGAGTTGGCCTATCACGACTTCATCACAAAAGAGCTGCCCCAAAATGAATTTTTGGGTGAAATGGTCAGCAAGCAGTTGCTTTATTACCCCACCGTCACGCGTGAAGCCTTTGCACATCAGGGCCGAGTCACTGATTTGTTGCAAAACGGAAAAATTGCGGCTGACTTGGGCGTACCTGAATTGAATCCTGCAGAGGATCGGGTCATGATTTGCGGCAGTCCTGAAATGCTTCGCGACCTGAAGGCGCTCTGTGAAGGCAAAGGTTTTGTCGAAGGCAACACCACAACGCCAGGCCAGTTTGTCATTGAGCGTGCTTTTGTTGAAAGTTAACTTCCGTCCATCCAAGGCATAGAATGACTCGCATGAATGCAATCTTTCTGATGCTCATCCGTTGGCCAACCCGTGCGTGGCTTGCCATTGTTGCCATGTCTTGCATCGCCATGATGGCCTTTGGTGTTCTTTATTTGCAATACCACTTGGAACTTGAACCTTGCCCCATGTGCATTGTTCAACGCTACGCCATGCTGGGCGTCATTCTCTGGTGTTTGTTGGGGCTCAGCAAAAAATCACCCATCCGATCTCTCGTCATGTCTTGGATGGTTTTTTTGACTGCAGGCTTCGGGGCATTTGTGGCTGCTAGACAAACATGGTTGCAATGGTATCCCCCAGAAGTCGTCAGCTGCGGTAGAGACTTTTACGGCATGATTGAAAACTTCCCTTTGCAGCGCGCCATCCCCATGATTTTTAAAGGAAGTGGCGATTGCTCAAAGGTCGATTGGACTTTCTTGGGCGGCTCAATTGCCACTTGGTCCTTCTTTGTATTCAGCAGCATCCTGATTTTGATGCTTGCTTTGAGATGGCGCGATGGTTTTTTTCGGGCGCCAACGCCTTGAGCCCATTCAGAAAAGCTTAGCTAAGTTTTTTAACCAAGACCTGGCTGCGACGGTCCCAGTTGTACTTGCGTTTGCGTCCCTCTGGCAGCCAATCGGCTTCAACCTGAACAAAGCCACGTTTGATAAACCAATGCATGGTTCGGGTGGTTAAGACAAAAATACTTTTTAAGCCCATGGAGCGAGCTCTTTGCTCAATGCGTTTGAGCACCTTTTCGCCATCACCTTGTCCCTGTGATTGGGGTGAGACGGTCAGCGCTGCCATTTCGGCGGTTTTGGCTTCAGCGTAAGGGTATAGCGCTGCGCAGGCAAAGATCAGTCCGTCGTGTTCAATGACCGTGTAATGGTCGATGTCACGTTCTATTTCTGTACGGTCGCGCTTGACCAAAGTGCCGTCGTTTTCGAAGGGCTCGATGAGTTGCAAAATGCCGCCGACATCATCGTGCGTGGCTTCGCGCAGCTCTTCAAGTTTTTCGTCCACCACCATGGTTCCAATGCCGTCATGGACATAGATTTCTAGCAACAATGCACCATCCACAGCAAAGGGCAAGATGTGGCTGCGCTCGACACCTTGTTTGCACGCTTTGACACAATGCTGCAAATAAAACGCATGGTCTGTTGGTACAAGGGGTGATGGCAATTTTTTGAGCAAGCTTTCTGCATCTGCCAAAGGCAATTCGGTATCAATCGGGTTGTCTTCAGATTCTGCTTCGAGAGGTTTGACGCGCAACCCTGCAACCTCGGTCAGGAAAATGAGTTTGTCAGCTTGCAGTTCGATGGCGACACTGGTGGCCACTTCTTCCATGCTGAGATTGAACGCTTCACCGGTCGGTGAAAAACCAAAGGGTGACAACAACACCATGGCACCCATGCCCAAAGTTTGTGTGATGCCTGCCACATCGACTTTACGCACCAAACCAGAGTGCTGAAAATCAACGCCATCCACAATGCCGACGGGCCGCGCTGTTAGAAAATTGCCGCTGATAACGCGAACGGTAGAGCCTGCCATGGGGGTGTTGGGCAGACCTTGGCTGAAGGCCGCTTCAATCTCGTAACGCAATTGACCTGCCGCTTCTTGCGCGCAATCCAGGGCAACTTCGTCTGTAATTCGAATGCCATGCGAGTACTTGGCTTCATGGCCCTTGGCCTTGAGTTGTTCATTGACTTGAGGTCTGAAGCCATGAACCAACACGATTTTGACGCCCATGCTTTGAATCAGTGCCAAATCTTGGGCCAAATGTTGCAACTTACCTGCTGCGATCGCTTCACCCGCAATGCCCACGACAAAAGTTTTGCCACGGTGCATGTGAATGTAGGGCGCCACTGAGCGAAACCAGGGCACAAAGGTAAAGTTGAAGACAGTGGACATGGGCTTTAGGGTCTCTCGAAAAGGGCCAAGACAGCGGATAATTCAGGCCTTACGCCATCCCTGATTTTTACAGAAGTTTTGCCATTGTCCGCCACCCCCTTGAAAATCGAGTTTCCTGAGTCCTTGCCAGTGTCTGCAAAGCGCGACGAAATTGCGCAGGCCATGGCAGAACATCAGGTCATCATTGTGTGCGGTGAGACGGGCTCGGGAAAAACCACCCAACTCCCCAAAATAGCGTTGGCTCTGGGCAGGGGACGACTCAATGCTTTACCCGGCCAGCGCGGAAAATGGATTGGCCATACCCAACCCCGCCGTATCGCTGCCAGCAGTGTCGCCAAGCGCATTGCTGAAGAATTAAAGACCCCTTTGGGCGAAGTGGTTGGCTTCAAGGTCCGATTTCAAGACCGTCTGTCTAAGGATGCATCCGTCAAACTCATGACCGACGGCATTTTGCTTGCAGAGACTCAAAATGATCCTTTGCTGGAAGCCTATGACACATTGATCATTGATGAAGCGCATGAACGCAGCTTGAACATTGATTTTTTATTGGGATATCTTCGCCAAATTTTGCCAAGGCGTCCAGATTTAAAGATTGTGGTGACCTCGGCCACCATCGATGCCAATCGATTTGCCCAGCACTTTGCGTCACGCAAAGGACCTGCACCTGTCATCATGGTGTCTGGCAGAACATTTCCTGTCGAAATGCGCTGGCGGCCTTTTGAGGAATCGCGTGAACACGATTTGAACGATGCCATTGCCGAAGCGGTCGACGAACTATGGATGGGCCATGCCTCAGGCGATATTTTGATCTTTCTGCCCGGTGAGCGTGAAATTCGTGAAGCGACCGACCACTTGCGCAAACATTTGACGCACAACCCTGTCACGCGAAATGCCGAGGTTTTGCCTTTGTTCGCACGTCTGTCGCAAGCTGATCAGGATCGGGTCTTTGACAACCATACGGGACGTCGCATTGTGTTGGCGACCAATGTGGCAGAAACCTCTTTGACAGTTCCTGGCATTCGTTACGTCATTGATGCAGGCACCGCACGCGTTAAGCGCTACAGCCTTCGAAGCAAGGTTGAACAGTTGATGGTGGAACCCATCAGCCAAGCAGCCGCCAATCAGCGTGCGGGTCGTTGCGGACGGGTTGCCAACGGCATTTGCATTCGACTCTACGATGAGGCCGACTTCAACGCACGGCCTAAATTCACAGATCCTGAAATTTTGCGATCCTCGTTGGCGGGTGTGATTTTGCGCATGAAATCGTTGCATTTGGGTGTGGTTGATGATTTCCCGTTCATTGAAGCCCCTTCTAAACGCGCCATTACCGATGGTTACCAACTGTTGGCCGAACTGGGCGCTGTGGACGATACCAACGAGTTGACGCCCATTGGGACAGAGTTGGCCAGGTTGCCTTTGGACCCACGGGTGGGTCGGATGATCTTAGAGGCACGCAATCGACAAGCGCTTGACGAAGTGCTGGTGATTGCCAGTGCACTGTCTGTTCAAGATGTTCGCGACAGACCCATGGACGCGCAATCGCAAGCAGATCAAGCTCATGCCAAGTTTGACGATGAAAAAAGCGAATTCAGTGGCTACTTGAAATTATGGAAGTGGCTGTCTGAGTCAAGAGGCGGTAAATCTCCCGCTGGTGCAGAACACAAACTCAGTAACAGACAACACGAGCAACTACTGCGTCAAAATTTCATCAACATCAGACGTGTGAGAGAGTGGCGTGACACTTACACACAATTGCATACCACGGTCGCTGAGCATCGCTGGGCCTTGAATTCAAAGCCCGCCACATACGAGCAAATCCATTTGTCCATGTTGGCCGGCCTGCTTGGCAATGTGGGATGCAAGCAAGACGAAGAGGATGTTTATTTGGGTGCCCGTGGCATCAAGTTTTACCGACATCCCGGTGCTCATTTGTCCAAAAAACCGGGTCGCTGGACGGTGGTCTCAGAACTGGTTGAAACGACGCGTTTGTTTGGCCGTGGAATAGCGGGCATTGAGCCTGCGTGGTTAGAGCAGGTGGGCTCACACATTCTTAAAAAGCAATTGCTTGATCCCCATTGGGAAAAGAAATCTGCAGAGGTCATTGCCCTTGAGAGAGCAACTTTGTACGGGCTGGTGGTTTACAGCGGACGACGCGTACCCTTTGGAAAGATTGATCCTCAGACGGCCCGTGAAATATTTATTCGGGAAGGCTTGGTTCAATCGCAGTGGGACACAACCTTGCCGTTTTTGTCAGCCAATCAAAAGATGATTGCAAAAGTCGAAGAGCTAGAGCACAAGTCCAGGCGTCAAGATGTGTTGGTTGACGAAGAACTGATCTACGCTTTCTACGACCAACTAATTCCGATGGATGTTTGTTCGGGACGGACGCTTGAGGCCTGGTACCGACAAGAAGTTAAGCAGCAACCCAAGTTATTGCTGTTAACTCGTGAAGAGTTGATGCGACATGAGGCAGCAGGAATTACCACCCAAGCCTTTCCTAAAACCATTCGTTTGGGTGGGACCGATTGCAGTGCAAGTTATTTGCACCAGCCTGGCGATACCAAAGATGGCGTCACGGTGACTGTTCCTTTGTTTGTCTTAAATCAAGTCAATGAGGATCGTTGTGAATGGTTGGTGCCGGGCTTGTTGAAGGACAAAATCCACGCGCTGCTGAAAAGTTTGCCGCAAAAACCAAGATCGCGCTTTGTTCCTTTGCCAGACTCTTCCGCCAAGTTGGCTGAACAGCTGTCGGTACCCGAAGTTTTTGGCCTTGGGTCATTGACCGATACCTTGTTGAAGAAAGTTCGAGATGTCACGAGCTTAGACGTCAAACGTGCCGATTTCAAATTGGACATGCTTAGCCCGCATTTGTTCATGAATCTACGAGTGGTTGACGAGCATGGTCGCCAATTGGGGATGGGGCGAAATTTAGGCGCTTTGAAATCGGAATTGGGATCGCAGGCACGCGGCGCTTTCCAGGCATTGGCACAACTCAAAGTGCCTTCGTCAGCGGCCTCGAATTCTGGCAAAGATTCGATGTCACAAACCAAGCCAATGCCAAAGAGTGCATCGGATTCATCGCTGCCAGATCATGCGCAAAAAGACAGTCGTACCAAGTCAAACAAACTCAATTCTCAAACCAAATACACGCAATGGACATTTGGTGACCTACCTGAAATCATGGAAATCAACAAAGGTGGACAAAGTTTGATTGGTTTTCCCGCTTTGGTGGATGTCCAAGATGCCGTTGTCATTGAGGTCTTTGACGAACCCGAAGTGGCAGCTCAAAAACATCGCGAAGGTCTTCGTCGATTATTTGCTTTGCAAATCAAGGATGCATTGAAATATCTAGAAAAGAACATTCCTGATTTACAAAAAATGGCGGTTTCTTACATGCCGCTAGGAACATCTGACGAACTGCGTCAACAAATCATTGAAGTTGCCCTCGACAGAGCTTTTTTGTTAGACCCGCTTCCTGCGGATGAGTTCGCTTTCAAGAAAAGAATAGAAGAGGGCAGAGGCAGATTGACCTTGATTGCCAACGAAGTTGCCAGATTGGCAGGGTCGATCCTCATTGAATATGCAGCAGCAACGCGCAAGATCAAGGACACAAAAAATGCAGCGGACGCTGCGGTAGATTGTGTTCAGCAACTTCAGCGATTGATGCCTAAACGCTTTTTGGCCATCACGCCATGGAGCCAGTTACAGCATTTTCCAAGGTATCTCAAAGCGCTTGTTTTGCGATTGGAAAAATGGCGCGCTGATCCTTCCCGCGATGCGGCCAAACAATTGGAACTGAAGCCTCAAGAGCAACGCTATTGGCGGTTGGTCGCCGAAAGAAAAGGCGCGGTGGACGATCGGATGATGGAGTTCAGATGGCTCTTGGAAGAGTTGCGTGTGAGCTTCTTTGCGCAGGAACTCAGAACGCCCCAGCCCGTGAGCATTAAACGCTTAGACAAAGCCTGGTTGCAGCTGACACACTAAATGCGGCATGGCGTCTTTGATGACGCAAAATGCCATTTAAACCTTTGCCAAGGTTAGCAAGGGAATGTCTTTGTCATGGGCCAGTTTGTCTAATTGCTGTCGTGTTTTACTAGCAAAGAAAGTGGCGATGGCAAGGTGCGTTTTTGAATCGAACATGGTTCTGGCATCTGAAGATGTGAGGCCAGCAGCTTCGCACAGAGATTTTGCAAAGTGTGATTCAAGTGCAGCCACGGCCACACGACCATTTCGACATTCGTAAATTTTGTACCCGGCATGCGCTCCACCGACAGGGCCTTTGGGCAATGTCATGCCCCATTGCCTGGGTAAAGCAAGCCATGCGGCAGCATCACTGAGTGCTACCTCATAAAAGCGACCTTTGCCTGTAGCGCGTTGGCCAATGGTGGCTTTCAAGATGGCTTCACTGGCCATCATGGCACCGCCCATGTCTGCAAACAAACTGGCGGGGAGTTCGAGTCCAGGGACTAAATTGACTTCGGCCTGATACGTTAAGTCGTGTCCCGCAATTTCTGCCAAGGGCCCCGGCGCTCCCACCACACTGACACAACTCAGATGCGGGTACAACTTGCTTAACGCTTTCCAACTCAAACCCAACTTATTCAGGGCGGAGGGCCTGAATGACGTGAGTAAAACATCGGATTTGCTCAGCCGCTGATGAATGTCTTTCTGGCCAGCCGCACTCTTTAAATCACAGCTGACTTCCTTAATGCCTCTGTGCAAGTCTGCGTAGCCACCTTGCGTGTAGAGAGCCATAGGATCGCCGTTGGGCGGATTGACTTTGGTGCATTGTGCGCCCATTTGGGCAACTCTCAATAAGGCGGCAGGACCCGGCAAATTGAGGGCCAAGCTCAAAACTCGAACGCCTTTGAGGGTGTTGTCTTTTTTCATGCGAATGCTGAATTCAAAACCAAATTTGACTTAAACACCCAAGTGTTGCGCCAAAATTTCTGGTTGCGACTGAAGTGTTTCAGAGCTGCCTTGAAAAACCACTTCGCCCTTGACCAAAATAACATTTCGATCGGTTATTTTGGTGACGTGTTTCCAGTTTTTGTCGACGATGATGCTGCTGATCCCACTCTCTTTGATGACACTGCAAATTCGCCAAATTTCTCTGGCAATGAGGGGTGCTAAACCTTCCGTTGCTTCGTCCAAAATGAGAACGTCGGGGTTGGTCATCAAAGCACGCCCAATGGTGAGCATTTGTTGCTCTCCGCCTGACAATTGTTGACCGCCATGCCCCAAACGCTCTTTTAAGCGAGGAAAAGTTTCAAGCACACGTTCGTAGGTCCAATCACGCTGACCTTGGGTACCCGGTCTGGCTGCCATCTGCAAATTTTCAACCACGCTCAGATTGCCAAAGATGCCTCGTCCTTCAGGGACATAAGCAATGCCTTGCTGCGCAACTTCATAAATTGAGCGTTCGTTGGTTCTTTGACCTTTCACGAATACGTCGCCAGAGCGCGGCGTCACAATGCCCATGATCGATTTCAGCAAGGTGCTTTTGCCCATGCCATTGCGACCCATCAAGCCAATGGTTTCTCCCGCCTTCACTTCAAAATCGATGTCTTTGAGTATGTGGCTGGCACCATAAAAACTGTTGAGCCCTTTTACTTGAATCAGAGTTTCTGTCATTTCAATGATCCTCACCCAAGTATGCCGCTTGAACATTCGCGTCTGCGCGCACAGAGGCAGGCAGCCCACTCGCAATGACCGTCCCGTTAACCATCACTGTGAGCTGGTCGGCCAAAGTAAAAATAGCATCGATGTCATGTTCAACCAACATCATGGCATGTGATGGTTTCAGTCTCAATAAAAGCTGCACCATACTTTCTGCTTCTGCGACACCCATACCCGCCAGTGGTTCGTCCAACAAAAGTACTTTGGGCTCGGTGGCCAAGGTCATGGCAATTTCAAGTTGGCGTTGTTCACCATGGCTGGCAGCGCCCGCAATGGCATACCTTCTGTCTTGTAGACCCGCCAATTCGATGGCGCGTTCTGCACGTTGATTGACATCTTGCATGCGATCTGCATTCACAAGCCAGGCAAATGGATTGAATGGCAAAGGCTGCGTTCTTGATTGGGCAGAAAGTCGGACATTGTCCCAAACCGTAAAGCTACGGAAAATGTTTGTTTTCTGATAGCTTCTGCCAAGACCATTTCGAGAAATTTTCTCTGGTGTCCAGCCTGAAATATTTTCGCCTTTCAAGCTCACATGGCCAGATGTCGCGGGCAAGTCGCCTGTGAGCAAATTGGCCAAAGTCGATTTACCGGCACCATTGGGGCCAATGACCGCATGAATTTGGCCCAACTTCAAATCGACGGAAACTTCATTGACAGCTGTGAGGCCACCAAAACGTTTGGTAACTTTGTGCGCACTTAAAAGCAAGTCGTGGGTGTTACTCATGACGAGCCTCCTTCGACTTGAGGAGGGTTGCAAACAAACCCAAAATGCCTCTTGGTGCCAAAATGACCAAGGCCACAATGAACAAGCCCATCCACAGTTGCCAATGTTTGCCTAAATGAAAACTTCCAATTTGTGGAAGATCTTTAAAGAGGTGTAGCAAATATTCGAAAGAGAACGCGCCCACAATGGCGCCCGCAAAATTGCCCATGCCGCCCAAGATGATCATCATGATCACATGGGCACTCATGTGAAAACCAAGCAATTCTGGATTGACATAACCCGATTGCGCACCCCACAGAAAAACTGCCAAGCCTGCCAACGCACCTGCTAACGTAAATGCGGCCAGTTTGTGACTGAAGGTGCCAAAGCCCAAAGCACGCATGCGATGTTCGTTGACTCTGATGCCTGACAAAGCGCGGCCAAAAGGGCTCCAAAGAAGACGCCTTAAAAACAAATAGACCAACAACATCATGGCCAGCGTGAAGAAATAGAAAGTAGTTTTATTTTCTAAATCAAACAACAGGGCTTCTGGCTTGAAATTGATGTAAACGCCATCGGATCCACCCAAGGCCTTGTTGTCAAAGAAGGCATAAAAAACCATCTGTGAGAAGGCCATGGTGACCATGATGAAGTAAATCCCGTGTGTCCTGACCACTAAAAAGCCAATGATGAGTGCGAGGAGGGCAGATACACCCACCGCAGCGGGCAAGGACCACCACAAGGAGATCGGTTCGCCTGCAGGTGTGAAGAACGCCAAGGCATAGCCTGCCACGCCAAAATAAGCGGCATGCCCCAAGGACACCAAGCCCGTCACACCCTGCAATAAGTCAAGGCTCATGGCAAAGATGGCCAAAATCATCATGCGGGTCACCATCTGAAGGTAGTAATCAGTGCCAACAAATGGAAATGCAGCCAATGCAACAAAGGCGAGAGCCAACAGAATGTTCAAACTGCGCGGCAGCGTTTCTAAGGGCGCGTGCGTATCGCTCATGTGCCCTCCTTTAATTCTTGAACAAGCCTTCAGGCTTGTAAAGTAAGACCAAAGCCATCAAGACATAAACCAACATGCCGGCCACTTGCGGTAGCAGAACTTTGCCGAAAGTGTCTACCAATCCAACCAACAGTGCAGCAATCAGCGCGCCTTTAACAGAGCCAATACCACCAATGACGACCACCACAAAACACATGATGAGTACTTGCGAGCCCATGTTGGGATAAACGCTGGAGACGGGTGCTGCCACCATGCCTGCGATGGTGGCCAAGCCAACACCCAGCGCAAATACCAATGCATGGATGAGTTTGATGTTGACTCCCAAGGCTTCTGTCATTTCATGGTTGAAAGCACCTGCACGAATTTTCATGCCCAAACGCGTTTTAGAAATGAGCAAGTAAAGGCCAAGCGCCAATAACAAACAAATACCCGACATGAATAAACGGTAGACTGGGTAGGACAATGTTTCTGTCAGTGGAATAGAAGCACTTAGCGCATCAGGAATGGTGACGCCGTGCACATCATCGCCCCAAAGGATGGAGCGAGTCTCTTCAAAGACATAGATCAAACCGAAGGTGAGCAACACTTGGTCTAAGTGATCGCGTTTGTAAAAATGTCTGAATAAAAGCCATTCAAGAAGCAGACCAAAAAGCACAGACAAGATGGTGCCCAAGATGATTGCCAGCGTAAAGCTTTGCGTCATGGCAGCCAGAGACCATGCCAAATAAGCACCCAGCATGTAGAAACTGCCGTGGGCTAAGTTGACGACACCCATGATGCCGAAAATGAGGGTCAAACCTGCAGCCAGCATGAACAACAAAAGTCCATATTGAACGCTGTTCAGCAGTTGGATCAAAAAATTGACGAAATCCATATCAGCTTAAAAAATTGCAAGCAATGCGCACTGCGGAAAAGAAAAAGCGGCGGAAAAATCCGCCGCTTTGGCGTGGAAAACTCCACGTCGATTAACCCATTCTGCAACCTGTTCCAGGATCAGCCAAAGCTTTGGCAGCAATGCCGATCACTTTGTTTTCACCTTTTTCTGCGACACGCAGATACATGTCTTGAATAGGATTGTGTGACTTACTCATCGTCCACTTGCCACGTGGGCTGTCAATGACGGCACCTTCCATGGCTTTATAAAGATCTGGCTTTTTGCTCAAGTCGCCTTTTACAGCGTTGGCGCCTTGAATTAACAACAAACCTGTGTCGTAGCCTTGAACGGCGTAAACATCGGGTTGCATCTTGAATGCTTTGGCATATTCCAAACGGAACTTGTTGTTGCGAGGTGTGTCCAATGAATCGCTGTAATGCAATGTCGTCATCACGCCGTCGGCGGCAGGACCTGCCGCTTCCAGAACGCCTTCTGTCAAGAAGCCTGAACCATAAAGTGCAATTTTTCCTTTGAGACCTGCAGCTGCAAAGTCCTTCATGAATTTTGCGCCAGAGGGGCCAGCAAAGAAACAAGCCACTGCGTCGGGTTTGAGGGCTGCAATTTCTGTCAGCAAAGCTTGGAATTCAACATTGGGGAAGGGCAAGCCCAGCTCTTTGACAATGGTGCCACCCGCCTTGGTGTAGCTTTCTTTGAAGCCTTCATAAGCCTCGTCACCTGCTGCATATTTCCAGGTAATCCAAACGGCTTTTTTGTGCCCTTTGGCCACCATGGCTTGACCCAATGCAAGCGTGGGTTGGCTGTTAGAAAAGCTGGTGCGGAAAACGTTGGGTGCGCAGAGTGCGCGAGTGGCGGCGTGAACGCCAGCATTGGGAATTAAGGTGAGCACACCCGAGTCGCGAGCCACTTTGTGGATGCCCATTTGCACGCCTGAGTGAACGGTGCCGATCAGAACATCAACCTTGTCGCGTTGGACCAGTTTGTTGGCGTTTTCAATGCCTTTTGAGGGGTCTGATTCGTCGTCAACCTTGAACCATTCGATTTCTCGGCCGGCCAATTTGCCACCTTGCTCATTAATGGCCATGCGAACACCATTTTCAATGGCAACGCCAAGGGGTGCGAAGGCACCAGAATAGGGCAACATCAGGCCCACACGAATTTTGCCGGATTGGGCGATGGCCAACTCGGGCAATAACAAACCAGAACTGGCTGCACCTACTAAGGCGGCACTGCGTGTTAAAACTAGTCGACGTGAGGGTGAAGTGGTCATGTGAAATCTCCTTGTAAGATGCATTATGTTGCATCAATGACAAGGGCGACCCTAGGCAAAACCCTAGTAAATGGCCTGCCCGGAGGGACTCGAACCCCCGACCTACGGCTTAGAAGGCCGTTGCTCTATCCAGTTGAGCTACGGGCAGATAAAAAAGGCCCTGAAACCATGATGGTAGGGCCTTTTTAATGGATAAATGGTCGGAGCGAAAGGATTCGAACCTTCGACCCTCTGGTCCCAAACCAGATGCGCTACCAGACTGCGCTACGCTCCGACAAGCCTCATATTCTAATGCGGGATCCATTGAAATCTGAGAACTTGATTAAAAAGTTCTTCAAAAATCCAATGAAAAACACCAGGCCAAGAGGCTTGAATGGTTGCGATTTAAATTAAGAGCCTCTCGTGACCGGCATTTCAACATCACCTGGCATCAGCATGTGCTTGGCCAACTCAAGTTTTGCCAATGAGTTGCGGTGTACTTCGTCAGGACCATCGGCAAACCTCAATGTGCGCTGATGTGCGTAGGCATATGCCAATGGAAAGTCTTGGCTCAATCCGCCTGCACCATGGGCTTGAATGGCCCAATCAATGATTTGACAGGCCATTTGTGGGGCCACAATTTTGATCATGGCAATTTCAGCTTTGGCAATTTTGTTGCCAACGGTGTCCATCATGTATGCGGCTTTGAGAGTCAGCAAGCGAGCTTGTTCAATCATGCAACGAGACTCCGCAATGCGCTCTTGCCAAACGGTTTGCTTGGACACTTGTTTACCAAAAGCGACGCGGCTGTTGAGGCGCTTGCACATCATCTCTAGTGCGCGCTCTGCAATGCCAATGGTTCGCATGCAATGGTGGATTCGCCCTGGGCCCAGACGTCCTTGGGCAATTTCAAATCCACGGCCTTCGCCCAAGAGCATGTTGGATGCAGGCACGCGAACGTTTTTGAGGAGAACTTCCATGTGACCATGGGGTGCATCGTCATAACCAAAAACAGACAGCGCACGAAGCACCGTGATGCCGGGGGTGTTGGCCGGCACAATGATCATGGACTGTTGTTGGTGACGACCTGCTTCGGGATCTGTTTTGCCCATGACGATGTAGACCGCGCAACGTGGGTCACCCGCACCAGAGGACCACCATTTGCGACCATTGATGACGTATTCATCGCCTTCACGACGAATTTCACACTGAATGTTGGTGGCGTCTGAAGATGCCACATCGGGTTCTGTCATCAGGAAGGCTGACCGAATTTCGCCGCGAAGCAGGGGCTCAAGCCACTTGTCTTTGAGTTCTTCACTGGCATAACGCTCAAAGGTTTCCATGTTGCCTGTGTCGGGCGCTGAGCAGTTAAAAACTTCTGCAGCAAAAGGCACACGACCCATGATTTCGCACATTGGGGCATATTCCAAATTGGAGAGACCTTGAGGTGCTCGATTGGACTTTGGTAGAAACAAATTCCACAGGCCTGCTTGTTGCGCCAATGGCTTGAGTTCTTCCACAATTTTTGTAGGAACCCATGCATTGCCTTTGGCCCGATTTTCTTCAATCTCTTGAAAGAAGCGAGCTTCGTTCGGGTAAATGTGTTCGTCCATGAAAGCCAACAAGCGGGCTTGCATGGCTTTCACTTTGTCTGAATATTCGAATTGCATAAAGTGTCTCCTGTTAAATCGTAAAAATTAAGCCTGTGAAGCAATTTGCCATGCCAATTGGGCCATGGGTTTTGCACCCGCCCCTGAGGCTTTTGCTTGGTCACTGGATGCGGTACCTGCCTCAACGCGCTTGGCAATGCCTTGCAAAATGGCCGCCATTCGGAACAGGTTGTACGCGATGTAAAAGTTCCAATCGACGGCCAGTTTTTCTGGCGTTGTAAAGCCTGTTCGTTGGCAATAGCGTTCAATGTATTGGGATTCAGTAGGGATGCCCAGTGCTTGGTGGTCCAAGCCGCCAATGCCTCTGAAAGCGCCAGGTTGAATGTGCCATGACATGCAGTGGTAACTGAAGTCCGCTAAGGGATGCCCCAGGGTTGAAAGTTCCCAATCCAAGACCGCCAAAACTTTTGGCTGTGTTTCGTGGAACATCAAGTTGTCTAATCTGTAATCACCATGAACAATGCTAATGAGGCCTTCATCTTTGGCACTGCTGGGCATATTGGCTGGCAACCAGGCCATTAGCTTGTCCATCTCAGGGATGTCTTGGGTGATTGAAGCCACATACTGTTTGCTCCATCGACCGATTTGTCGCTCAATGTAGCTGCCGGGCTTGCCGTAGTTTGCAAGACCTTGTTTTGCAAAATCAACTGAGTGCAGGGCCGCAATGACGCGATTCATTTCGTCATAGATGTCGGCACGTTGTGGGTTGGTCATTTGAGGCAAAGACTGATCCCACAAAACGCGACCAGCCACAAATTCCATGACATAAAAGGCTCGCCCGATGACTGATTCGTCTTCGCACAGGACATACATTTGCGCAACGGGTACGTCGGTCCCAGCCAAACCACTCATCACAGCAAACTCTCGCTCAATGGCGTGAGCTGACGGCAGCAGCTTTGCAACGGGTCCTGGCTTGGCGCGCATGACGTAGGCCCGTTTGGGTGTGACAAGTTTGTAGGTTGGGTTGGATTGACCGCCCTTGAACATCTCGACGGTTAAGGGTCCTTCAAAATCGGGAAGGCGTGTTGATAACCAATTCTCGAGGACTTGAACATCAAAAGCATGGCTGCCTGTGACAGGGCGTGTGCCCACAAAATGATCAAACTGGCTCATATCTCATACCGTTGCTGTTTAGCCATTGGCCATGGTTGTAGGTGGCCATCAAATGTCTGAATTGACAATTTTGAGCAATGCCTGTCTGTCGAGTACGGTTAAACCGCTGGGCTCGATCTTGATGACATTTTCTCGCTCCATCTGTTTCAGTTCTTGATTGACCCTTTGTCTGGAAGCGCCCAAAAGTTGCGCCAATTCTTCTTGCGCTAGCTGCAAGCTGATGCGAATCGCTTTGGCGTCTGAGAGACTGGGGACACCATAACTGCGAACCAAATGGTTGAGTTGCTTGGCCAAGCGCGCTCGCAATGGCAAGGTGTTCAGATCTTCGACCAAGCCGAACAGCTGACGAATTCGCCTTGCATGCAAGCGCAACATGGCATCGTAGAGTTCGATGTGTGTATCCAATATCTTTTTGAAATCTGCCTTGGCGACATTCAATGTGGTGGTCTCGCCGTGTGCATACACGTCGTGCGTTCGCCTGTCGCCGTCGAAGATCGAAACGTCCCCAAACCAAATGCCAGGTTCGACATAGGTGAGGGTAATCTGTTTGCCCGACACCGATGTTGAACTGACTCGAACCGCCCCCTTGGCGCACGCAATCCATTGCTCTGGCGGTTCGCCGCGCGAAGCAATTAATTCGCCGTCTTTGTAACGTTTGACGTAAGCGCATCGAAGGATATCGTGTCGGAGTGATGGTGAAAGTGATGAAAACCAACGACCAGCGTTGATGGCTTCTCTTTCTTCCATCGTAAGAATGGGTTCGTCCATGATGTGTCTTTTGAGTGACTGTTTCTCTAAAAAATGTCGCCTGGGAGACCCTACGGACTTTATTCGTATTGGGGTTTTGCTTTGTTTAAGAAGGCATTGATACCAATACCGCCATTGACGTGGTGCAAATTCTTTACAAAATGATCTCTCTCGGCTGCCAACTGCTGATTCAGTGAAGCACTGTCAGCCTCGTATAACAATTCTTTGATGCTGGTCATTGAGTTGGGCGCTCTTTGATTCAGCTGGTCAGCCAAGGTCAATGCAGTGCCAAGAACTTGTCCAGGTTCACAAATTCTGTTGACCACTCCGAGTTCGTGAAGTCTTTCTGCATGAATGCGCTCACCCAGCATCAATAACTCCGTTGCCAATTGTCTAGGGAGGGCCCGGCTCAAACTCCAACTGGCGCCACCATCGGGGGATAAAGCAATGTTGCTATAGGCCATGACAAACACACTGTTGCGAGCGGCCACAATCAAATCGCACGCCAGGGCCAAGGAAAACGCAGCGCCTGCGGCTGGGCCTTCCACTGCCGCCAAGACAGGTTTGGGAAAAGCGCGAATGGCTTCAATCCAATTGTGCAAGCCTTCAATGCTTTGGGCTTGGTGTTCTGGCGGCAATTGACGATTGTTTTGTAATCGCTGAAGGTTGCCACCTGCACTGAAAAGCCCACCATCGCCTGTGATGATGACACTTCGAATGTCTGTACTGCTTTCGGCCACGTTCAAAGCTTCTACGCCTGCTGCATACATCTCTGGGCCAAGCGCATTTCTGTGCTCGGGGTTGCTGATTGTCAGAATAAGCGTTGCGCCTTCGCTGGTACTTAGCAGTTGAGAAGACATCGCATTAATCCTCTGTGTGCAACAAAGACAAACCGATGGCACCTCGGCGACGTAGCCATGGACTTGGGCGATAGCGGGGGTCGCCATAGACAGTTTGCAAATTAAACAGAACCTCTAGAACGTTGGTGGGGCCCAGTTTGTCGCCCAAAGCCAAGGGGCCAACGGGATAACCCAAGCCCAAGGTCACAGCAACATCGAGGTCTTGTGGTGTGCAAACTCTTTGTTGGCACATGTCGGCAGCAATGTTCACAATATTGGCAACGACGCGTTGGGTAACAAAACCACCGCTGTCCCTGATGACGCTCACAGCTTTACCATCTTTGGCGAAAAGAGCATGTGCTGCATCGCGAATGTCACGACGTGTTGCAGGATTGGTTGCCAATATGCGACGTTTGGTGGCCGCGTCATCAAACAACATGTCTATGCCAACGGTGCGGGCAGGGTCTAGTCGCTCAACGACAGCGACCGTGGTGACATCGAAGCCCAACGGTGCTACCAGTGTGAGGGCATTGGGTGACGGTGAAGCGCCTGTTTCAATGGTGGCGCCCAAATCTTTGAGCAATTGCAACAGCTCTAAACGACGTGAGGCTCTTGGCGAAACCCAAACAGGCGGAAATTCTTTAACGGATGGCACTTCCGGTTCGGGTGATAGGTTGGCTTTGCCCTCGGTGTAAGAGTAAAAGCCTTCGCCGACTTTTTTACCAACCACACCTCCCGCTAAGCGTTGTGCAGTGATTGTGCTGGGTCGGTAGCGGGGCTCTTGGTAATACTGGTTGTAGATTGATTCCATCACAGGATGAGAAACATCCAATGCGGTTAAATCAAACAACTCAAAGGGGCCCAATTTGAATCCCACTTGGTCTTTCAAAATGCGATCGATGGTGGCGAAATCTGCAATGCCTTCAGAAACAATGCGAAGTGCTTCAGTGCCATAGCCACGGCCTGCATGGTTCACGATGAAGCCAGGCGTGTCATTGGCCTGAACGGGGGTGTGCCCCATTTGTTTTGCAAATTGGGTTAAACGATCACAGACTTCAGGATTTGTTTTGAGACCTGCGATGACTTCGACTACTTTCATGAGTGGCACAGGATTAAAAAAGTGATATCCCGCAAAAAGTGCAGGGCGCTTCAATGCAGAAGCAATGGCCGTGACGGACAGTGAAGACGTATTGGTGACCAAAATGGCTGATTCAGAAAGAATGCTCTCTAATTCAGCGAACAAAGATTTCTTGATGTCCAAGCGTTCAACAATGGCCTCAACGACCATTTCGCAAGTTTTGAGGTCCTGCAATGTGGAAGCGATGTGAAGTTGGCCTTTGTAACGCTCGACTGTTTCTGAATCAAGTCTGCCTTTGGCAGCCAAGCTGTCCCACATTTGATAAACCGCATCCTTTGCTTTGAGTGACGCTTCTGCTTGCGTGTCATAGAGCCAAACATGGCTACCTGCTTGTGCGGCAATTTGCGCGATACCGCGCCCCATAGCACCTGCACCAATGACAGCAACTTGATTAAAGACGGGTTTCATAAATGTTAATTTTTTAAAAAACGGTTAAAACTTCAATGCGAAGTTAACAAAGAAATGTTGACGGCGATTAGCGTCTGACTTGCAAAGCGCCAGGGTTGACGATGTTGGTTGGTGTACCTTTGATGAAGTTAACCACATTGTCAAAGGCTGCCCCAAAGTACAACTCATAGTTGTCTTTTTCGACATAGCCAATGTGCGGGGTGCAAATACAGTTTTCAAGCCGCAACAAAGCATGACCTTGCAAAATGGGTTCATGTTCAAAAACATCGATGGCCGCAAGACCAGGTCGGCCTCGATTCAATGCGCTGATTAAGGCATCGGGTTCGATCAGTTCAGCGCGCGAGGTATTGACAATCATGGCGCTTGTTTTCATGCGGGACAAATCTTCAAGACTGACAATGTTTCGTGTGGCGTCGTTCAATCGCAAGTGCAAAGACAACACATCACTTTGCTCGAATAAAGCTTCTCGACTGGAGGCTGGGATAAAGCCATCTTTGGTGGCCTTTTCTCTGGAAGCTTCGCTGCCCCAAACGACCACTCGCATGCCAAATGCTTTGGCATAGCCAGCCACCAATTGACCAATCTTTCCATAGCCCCAAATACCAAAAGTACGGCCGCGAAGCACTGTACCTAAGCCAAAATTACTGGGCATGGATGCTGACTTGAGGCCCGATTGTTGCCACGCACCGTGTTTGAGGTTGCCAATGTATTGGGGGAGTCTTCGTGCGGCAGCCATGACCAGGGCCCAAGTGAGTTCTGCAGGTGCAAAGGGTGAGCCTGATCCTTGAGCCACTGCAATACCGCGTTCGGAGCATGCTTCTAGGTCAATGTGGGTTCCCACATGACCTGTTTGAGAGATGAGCTTCAAACGTGGCAATTTTTCCAATAATTGCCGGTTGAGGTGAGTTCGCTCGCGGATGAGCACCAAGATGTCTGCATCTTTAAGCCGAACAGATAACTGTCCAAGGCCTTTAACCGTGTTGGTATAGACCTTGGCGCTGTAGGCGTCTAATTTGGACGCGCAATCTAGTTTTCGGACGACATCTTGGTAGTCGTCAAGGATCACAATATTCATAGGCACTATTGTGCCTTGAGTTGCTGTGCTCAGTGAGGCAGGGACGTCTTGTTTTTGGCTTCAAGTGCGACCAAACGGTCTAGTTCGGCACAGACGTCGGCCATGCGACCTGAGATGACCATTCGGCCGGCTGCGTTGCTTGTGTCGCCATGTTCGGCGATTCTGACGACTCGCAATGCACGTTGTGCTGGCAAATTTACCAATGGTGCTCGAATGGCGGTTTGGGCGTTAATTTGATGCAAATTGGCAGAAGCATTCATGAACTTCTGAATGCCGTTGTAGATGCTGGAGATACCGAAAAGTGCGATGGACATGGTGAGCCTTTGAAGAGGTGAAATTACATCAAGAGGGTGTTGCGGATGAGGCCGACGGCCAAGCCTTCGATATCGAATGGCTCGTCTGGATTGACCAAAATAATGGGGTAATCTGGGTTTTCGGGGAGTAATTCGATGCGATCTGATTGACGGCGCAGGCGCTTGACGGTGACTTCATCGCCAAGCCGGGCGACAACAATTTGCCCATTTCTGACGTCTTTGGTGGCCTTGACGGCCAGTAAATCGCCATCCATGATGCCTGCATCGCGCATGGACATGCCCCTGACTCGCAGAAGATAGTCTGGTTGTTCTTGGAACAAGTGACTTTCGACATGGTAAGTTCGGTCGACGTGTTCTTGCGCCAAAATGGGAGATCCGGCAGCAACTCGGCCAATGAGTGGCAAAGCCATTTGTGCAAATCCGGGAAGCGGCATGCTGAATAAATCTGTGGAGTTGCGCATGGCATCGCGTGATGAACCCTTTAGGCGAATGCCACGTGAAGTGCCGCTGACCAAGTCGATGGCGCCTTTTCTGGCCAATGCTTGAAGATGTTCTTCTGCTGCATTGGCAGATTTGAAACCCAGTACATTGGCAATTTCTGCCCGTGTGGGTGGCGCACCAGTTTCGGCAATGGTTTTTTGGATGAGTTCCAAAATTTGCTGTTGGCGTGCCGTGAGTTTGGGATGGTCCATCATTTTTCAGTCCTTTGAGTGTCTGAGTTTGCTGGTCACTGTTTTCTTATCCAGTAACTGTATTTTTAACCAGTCTTTTTAGAAATGCAAGCAAAAAATCAAAAAATTGTTGTTTTGGGCACAGGTGGAACCATTGCCGGTGTATCAAATTCAGAAAACGAGGGCTTTGCATATCAAGCTGCACAAAAAAGCATCAACGACCTGATGCAGGCGGTTGCTGGCAAATTCAACTCGCTCCCAAATGCCTTGACAGGGTTCCAAATTGAAACGGAACAGGTTTGCCAAATCGACAGCAAGGATATGAATTTTTCAATCTGGCAAACGCTTGCCCAGCGATGTGACCATTGGTTGAGCCAGTCTGATGTTCATTCGGTAGTGATCACCCATGGGACTGATACCTTGGAAGAAACAGCTTATTTTTTGTCTCAAGTTGTGCAAAGAAACAAGCCGATTGTTTTGACTTGTGCCATGCGACCCGCCAACTTCAAGGATGCCGATGGTCCACAAAACATGCGGGATGCCTTAAATGCTGCTGCACAGTTGTCAGGCCATGGCGTTTGGCTGGTTGCCGCGGGTGAAATACATCACAGCCTTTATGTTCAAAAGGTACATCCAACCCGAATCAATGCTTTTGATTCAGGCGAAAGAGGCCCCGCTGCCATTGTCAGTGAAGATCAAATTCATTGGCAAACTGATGCAACGCACAACACGTTTAATCAGAGTCTCAATGCGAGTTTGAATGTTCACACATTACCAAACCACGCTGAATGGCCCTGGGTAGAAATCATCTTCAATTGTGTGCAATCCAATGGTCGGAAAATCAAGCTGCTTGTAGATGCAGGATTGAAGGGGCTTGTTGTGGCTGGAACGGGCAATGGTTCTATCAGCCAAGCCTTGAAAGAGGAACTGCTTTTAGCGCAAAGCAGGGGCGTTGAAATACGCTTAGCAAGTCGATGCAATCAGGGGCCTGTGGTTAAAACAGAAAATCATGCATTCTCAACTTCTGATGTATTGAACCCTGCCAAAGCAAGAGTGGCTTTGATCTTGGAATTGTTTTCCAAGCCTCAAAGCCACGCCAATTAAAAGGGTGAGAATTTCACCCAGGATGAATTAAGCACCGAGCGCTTGCATGGCCCTTTGTGTAATGTCTTCAACTGAGCCCATGCCACTGATAGCACGGTACTGAGGCGCTTCTTTGGGTTCACGATTGGACCACTCAGAGTAGTAAGACACCAAAGGACGAGTCTGTTGGCTGTAAACATCCAAGCGCTTTTTAACGGTTTCTTCTTTGTCATCTTCGCGCTGAACCAGTGGTTCGCCTGTGACATCGTCTTTGCCTTCCACCTTGGGTGGGTTGAACTTGACATGGTAGGTTCGGCCCGATGCTGGGTGTGAGCGGCGACCACTCATTCGTTCAATGATGGCTTCAAACGGCACATCAATTTCAAGGACGTAATCCAGTTTGACACCCGCAGCCTTCATGGCATCGGCTTGAGGAATGGTGCGAGGAAAGCCATCAAACAAAAAGCCGTTCGCGCAATCTGCTTGTGCAATCCGTTCTTTCACCAAATTGATGATGAGGTCGTCACTGACCAAGCCACCCGACTCCATGACCGCTTTGGCCTGCAGGCCTAAGGGCGTACCGGCCTTGACAGCCGCCCGCAACATATCACCCGTAGAAATTTGAGGAATGTTGAATTTGCTGCATATGAATGCTGCTTGAGTACCTTTGCCAGCGCCAGGTGCACCTAAAAGAATGAGTCTCATGGAAGTTTCCGAATTGTTGTTAATCTTTCGCCACAGGCTGCATGGCTCTATTGTGAGAATAGCACGGTCAGCCTAAATTTACCTGACGGCATGTCCCAAGGCTGTTTAAGCTGAGAAAAGCGCTTGAACTCTGGCGAGATCTTCTGGGGTGTCAACACCAGGCCCGGGCGCTTTGTCCGTAACGTGAACGGCTATTCTGTGGCCATGCCACAGGGCTCTTAATTGTTCAAGTGCCTCGCATTGTTCAACTGGAGCTGCAGGCAACTGGGGAAAGCTTTGTAAGAAACCAACACGGTATCCATAAATACCTATATGTCTTAAAGCTGCAGGCTTGGGCAGTGAGCTGATACCGTTGGCATAGCCATCTCGCCACCAAGGTATGGGGGCACGGCTGAAATACATGGCCAATTGCGCTTGATCGATGACAACCTTCACCACATTCGGATTGGTAAATTCTGCAAGCTCATGAATTGGGTGAGCTGCGGTGCTCATGCTGGCATGCGGGTGTTGATTGAGTAAGGCGGCCACATCATTGATGAGTTGAGGATCGATGAGCGGCTCGTCCCCTTGGACATTGACCACCATGTCTTGTGCACTCAGCCCCAGCAATTGGCTCGCCTCTGCCAATCGATCACTGCCGCTCGGGTGATCTACCTTCGTCAAAAGTACGCGGACACCATGTTCTTCGCAAGCTTTTACGATTTCGGGACTGTCAGCAGCAACCACCACTTGAGTGGCAGCAGACAAGGCGGCTCTATGGGCAACTCTGACAACCATGGGGACACCATGGATGTCAGCCAAGGGCTTGTTGGGCAGCCTGGTTGAGGCCAATCGCGCTGGCACGATGACTGTGAATGGATGTGACATGCTGTTTAAACCAAGGGCGTACGCGGCTTGAGGCTTTCTAACTCCTCATCTGAGAGTGTTCGAGCTTCGTTTTCTAACAAGATGGGAATGCCATTTCGAATAGGGAAGGCCAGACGAGCGCTCCTCGACCAAAGTTCTTGCGCATCTCTTTGATGGTCAAGGGGGCCTTTGGTGACAGGGCAAACCAGCAGTTCAATTAATTTGGTGTCCATGGGTCAATGATAACGAGGAGTGGCTTGAACGAGTGCATCAAACTGAAGCCAAAACGATTCTTCAGGCTGAAAAACAAGGGGGACAGCAAGTGCCTCAGGGTGAGTTTGCCAGACTTTGACGGCGTCTTTTTCGGTACACAACAGGGCGCATTCAGGACATTGGGCTTGCCACTTTGAAAAATCATCATGGTCAGGCAGCGCTGTTTGATGTTGAATTTGAAAGCCAAGCGCCACGAGCATGTCAATGAAAGCTTGGGGCTTTGCGATGCCAGAAACCACCTCAATGGGCTTGCTCTTCAATTCTGAAATGCTAACGTGTTGACCCTTTTGGTTGAGGGCATGGGTGCTCAGTTGTCGAACTGATTCAAATCCTTCTTTCAAAGTTCTTTTTTGGGTATGAAGCAGCAAATCGACGGGTCTGGGCCATGGTTCGCGCAGTGGGCCTGCCGGTAATAAATGGCCATTGCCAATGCCTTGGGCATCCATGACGCAAATCTCTATGTCCCGAGCCAATGCCAAATGTTGAAGACCATCGTCGCACACAATGATTTGGGTCTCTGGAAATTGATGCAGGAGATGCCTAGCCGCCTCAAACCTGTTGCTGCCAACCACCACCGGAACGGCGCATTTTCGATGGATGAGGAGTGGCTCATCGCCAGCATCACTAGGCGCACTGTTGTTGGTAACGACGTAAAGTTCAGATGTCTTGCGGCCATACCCTCTGCTCACAACACCTACCTTGTAACCTTGATGAGCAAGGCGTTGCACAATGGCGATCGTGAGTGGCGTTTTACCACCGCCACCCGCAACCACATTGCCAACCACAATGACCGTGGCCTTGACCCGTTGACGCTTCAAAAAACCTAATGCGTAAAGCCGGCTTCTCAACATCATGGTGAAGCGGTAAGCAATTTCGACAGGCCACAACAGCCAAGTGACCCCACGGGTCGATTGCCAATATTGAGGAAGTTGTTGGCGCCAAGACATGGCGTACTATGGCTTTTTAGAGGGTGGTTGATTGCCTTGCTGAGTTGCAAATGCAATTTTAGAAATGCCATTGAGTCTGGCAGCTTCGAGCACATTGACAACAGCTTGGTGGCTGGCCGATGCGTCTGCCTTGATCAATAGACTGCCGTCTGTTTTTTCCAAACCCAGCAAGCCATTTTGAAGATCTTTAATTTGTCGACCTTCAAGCAGGCTGCCGTTGATGGCATAAGCACCTTGTGCGCTCACTGCCACAACCCATGTTGCGTTTGGAGACGAGGTCTCGCTACTTTGTGCTGAAGGCAAACTCAAATTCATTTCATTGAATTTGGACCACGTGGTGGTCAGCATTAAGAAAATGAGCACGACCAACAAGACATCAATGAAGGGGATCAAATTGATGTCAGGTTCTAGTGGGACGTTTTTTTTAAATTTCAAATGAAACTCTCTGTGATGAATATCAATTGAAGCCTAATCGCGCATGGCACCCAAATGCCTGGCAAATCGTTCAGAAGACCATTCCATTTGCAAAACCAAACGGTCGATCTTGGCTTTGAAAAATCGCCATGCCATCAAAGAAGGAATGGCAACGATCAAACCCAGAGCCGTGTTGTAGAGCGCTATAGAAATGCCATGCGCCAATTCCACAGGGTTTTGTTGTCTGGGGGTTTGAATGCCAAAAATTTCAATCATGCCAATGACAGTTCCCAACAAGCCTAGCAGAGGAGCCGCTGATGCCAAGGTTGCTAAGGAAGTCAAGTAACGCTCCAGATTTTGAGCCGCCATTCGGCCTTCCATTTCCATACTTTCTCTGACATCGTCATGGCTCGCGGAAGGATTGCTTGCCAATGTTTGCAGTCCTGCAGAAAAAACTGACCCAACAGCGCCAATCTTGGCAATCTCATGAATGGTTTCTTCGGATGGAAAGCCTTGACGGGTACTTTCGATGGCTTGTTCGAGGGCATTCTCAGGAAGTACTTTGTGGGTACGCAATGCAATGAGACGCTCAAAAATAATGGCCAACGCAAGAACCGAACATGCGATCAATGGCCAAATGGGCCAACCGGCGGCTTGTATGATGTTGAGCAAAATGAAACTTTCTAACTCTGTATTCAGTTTTGATTATGTCTGATCAAATTGTCCTGCTTTTCTGTGGATAACTTTGTGAAAAACACGGTGCTGACTCACGCCAATGCCGCATATTTATTGAGTTCTTTGACGCTGCCACTTTTTTAATCAAAAAATAATGCAATAAAATCAATGAGTTACGTCGAAGTATGGGAATGCAAGCTGTATTCTGATGCTCGCAACCGCAATTCTCCTAACTGTGGACTCTTTGCCCCTGACTTGACAAGCCTCTCCAATCGAAATGTCTTCAAAACCCCATCAAAATAAGGCCATTTCATGGCGCGTCTAGATTCTGAGCCCCGTGTTTGGACGGTTGGTGCGCTGTGCCTTGCAATTTCAGACACTTTGAATGCAAGGTTCAACCCGGTCGCGGTTAAAGGCGAGATATCTGGCTTTTCCCGTGCAGCCAGTGGGCATTGTTATTTCAATCTGAAAGACGACAGCGGCCAGATTCGTTGCGCGATGTTCAAAAGAGCCGCCAGTGCCCTCGGATTTTTGCCAAGAGATGGAGAAATGGTTGAGGTGAGGGGCAAGTTGGGCGTTTATGAAGCGCGCGGTGACCTGCAATTGATCGTCGACAGTATGCAGAGAGCGGGTCAGGGCGACTTGTTTGCACAGTTCCTCAAACTCAAGAACGCTTTGGAACAAGAGGGTTTATTTGACCCAGCCAGAAAAAAAAGATTGCCAACTCATCCGCGCGCCATTGGGCTCATCACTTCTTTGGGTGCCGCTGCATTGCATGATGTCGTGACTGCACTTCAGCGAAGGGTGCCGCACATTCCTGTCATTTTGGCGCCAGCGTCTGTTCAGGGCAGCAATGCGCCAGCTGAGTTGCTTCAAAGTCTCAAAAACTTAGTCGCGTGGCAAGCGCCTTCTAATTCTGTCGATCACTCACCCATGGCCGTCGATGTCATTTTGATTGTGAGGGGTGGAGGATCTTTAGAAGACCTTTGGTCATTCAACGACGAAGCTTTGGTCAGAGCGGTCGCCAATTGCCCTGTGCCAATTGTTTCAGGGGTGGGTCATGAGACTGACTTTACCTTGATCGACTTTGTCGCCGATTTAAGGGCGCCTACACCCACCGCTGCTGCTGAATTGGTTGCAGTCGATCGGTCTCAGAGAATTTTAGAATTGGAGACTGTGCAGCAAGCCCTGGCTGATTCGGTCATGACCACGCTGGACAGAAAAAACCAACGGCTCGATTGGTTGGCTGGTCGATTGGGGCGGCCCTCAGGGCGAATCAGTGATCAAAACGCAAAACTGCAAAGAATTGGGCAGACTTTGAAGTTTGCAATGAAGACCCAAGTCAATCAGCACTTGCAAGGCATCAAGGACTTGTCTTTGAATCTTCCCAAAGCGCTTCAGAGTAACTTGCAAAGCCAGCAAAGGGGCTTGAATCACCATCAAACCCGTCTTGAACTGCTAGACCCACACCTGGTTTTAGAACGTGGTTATGCTTGGTTAACGGACGATTCCGGAAAAGCGCTGACCCATGCAAAGGACTTTCAGCCTAACCAAGATGTTTCGGCCACATTGGCTGACGGACAGGTTAAATTAACGGTTAGATGACCAAAATGGTGATCGTTATTCAAGGCGTCTCAACCCTTTAAATGATGTGAGAATATTTTGTAGTTCGCTGACGAACTTGTCCGATCAACCTACAATAAGCTTTTGATTTTTTATTGAACCGAAACGAGGATCCCATGGAACATACATTGCCCGCACTGCCATATGCCATCGACGCATTGGCACCGCATTTCAGCCAAGAAACCCTTGAGTTTCACCATGGCAAACACCACAATGCGTATGTCGTCAATTTGAACAATCTGCAAAAAGGCACAGAGTTCGAATCGATGTCTTTAGAAGAAATTATCAAAAAATCCAGCGGTGGTATCTATAACAATTCCGCTCAAATTTGGAACCACACATTCTTCTGGAATTGCATGAAACCCAATGGCGGTGGCGAGCCTACAGGTGCTTTGGCTGCTGCCATCAACGCCAAATATGGTTCTTACGCAGCGTTCAAAGAAGCATTTGTTAAAAGTGCAGTTGGTAACTTCGGTTCCGGCTGGACTTGGTTGGTTAAAAAAGCGGACGGCTCTGTTGACATCGTGAACATGGGCGCTGCCGGCACACCCCTGACAACGGCAGACAAAGCACTCTTAACGGTTGACGTTTGGGAGCACGCTTACTACATCGATTACCGCAACATGCGTCCTAAGTTTGTTGAAACATTCCTCGACAAGTTGGTGAACTGGTCATTTGCTGAAGCCAATTTCGCTTAATCAAATACTGTTTTCAAATTTAAAAAGCCCCAGTCGTTTGACTTGGGGCTTTTTTTATTCAGCGAATCATCATGCCACCATCGGCAACAATGGTTTGGCCGGTGATGTATTTTCCGGCCGCACTGGACAGCAGTACCGCGATACCGCCAATGTCATCGGGCTCGCCAATGCGTCGCAGTGGTGTTTCGTTTTCGACCATGCCCGATTTGACGGGGTCATCGGTCAGGGCTTTGGCAAAATCAGTTCGAATGAGTCCTGGGGCTATGCAGTTGACGCGAATATTGTCTGGGCCCCATTCAACTGCCAAGTTACGCGCTAATTGCATGTCCGCTGCTTTAGAGATGTTGTAAGCGCCAATGACCGCCGAACCATGCAAACCACCCACAGACGAAACCAACACGATGGCGCCGTTCCTTTTAGCCTTCATGTCGGGATAAACCATGCTGCACAACCAATTGCTCGACAAAACATTGTTGTGAATGATTTTGTTGAAGACTTCGTCACTCACACCCGTCATAGGACCATAGTAGGGATTGCTGGCCGCATTGCAAATCAGAATATCGATGGGCCCCCAGGTGTCGCGTGTTTTTTGCACCATGGCTTCTAGCTGCGTTTTAATGGCGATGCTGGCACTGATGGCCATGGCTGTACCGCCTTCCGCCTGAATTTCTTTGACCACGGTTTCACAGGCATCCAACTTGCGACTTGAGACAACCACTTTGGCACCTGCTCTGGCAAGTTGGAAGGCAATTGACCGCCCAATGCCTCTGCTTGCACCCGTCACAATGGCCACTTTGCCGGTCAAATCAAATAAGTTCATAGGTTTCCTTCATCATTCATGAGGGTTGGCACAATATGGCACTGTGACATGACTCTTCGTTTGAATCTGTCATCCGTGTGTCAAGAACCCATTTATAAATTATCCTCAATCATTCATCACCCAATTATTCAATATGGATGCTGTCGAAACGGTCATTGTGGGCGCTGGCGTTGTTGGGCTTGCCGTAGGGCGTGCCATGGCATTGGCTGGCAAAGAGGTGCTGATTCTTGAATCTGAAGATGCATTTGGAACGGGCACCAGTTCGCGAAATAGCGAAGTCATTCATGCTGGTATTTATTATCCTGCTGGATCCTTGAAAGCACGTCTGTGCGTGTCAGGTCGGCACATGCTTTACAACTATTGCGTCGAGAGAGGGATCCCGCATCGACGCTGTGGCAAGTTGATCGTTGCAACTTCGAATGACCACATTGAACGTTTGGCTGAGATCCAAAAAAAAGCGCTTGCAAATGGTGTCGTTGGCTCAGACGCATTGCAAATTCTGACTGCCAAAGATGCCAATACGATGGAGCCCGAACTTCAGTGCTTGGCAGCACTGTGGTCTCCCAGCACTGGCATAGTCGACAGCCATGCCTTGATGCTGAGTTATTTGGGCGATTTTGAAAACGCTGGTGGTCTTCTGGCCCTTCAATCAAAATTTGAATCTGCAGAGGTCGTTCAATCCAATTCAAAAACTCAATTTGTTGTACGTGCTGTGGATGGCACTGAAATACTGGCCAATCAAGTGATCAATGCGGCGGGTTTGTATGCCCCCCAAGTGGCCAGACAGTTCAGTGGGACCCATTTGGATTTAATTCCCAAAGCTTATTTTGCCAAGGGCAACTATTTCAGCCTTTCCGGTCGATCCCCTTTTTCCCGTTTAATTTACCCCGTACCCGAGGCTGCCGGTTTAGGTGTCCACCTGACTTTGGACATGGCAGGGCAAGCTAAATTTGGGCCAGATGTCGAGTGGGTAGATTCACCCGAGCACTTGAGTGTTGATGCTCGCAGGGGCGACGCTTTTTATGCAGAAGTTAGGAAATATTGGCCTGGCTTAAAAGATGGTGCTTTGATACCAGCGTATGCGGGCATTAGACCCAAAATCAATTCACCCCAAGAGGCTGCCGCTGACTTCTGCATCATGGGACCTCAACAGCATGGGACACCTGGCCTCGTGCATCTTTTGGGCATAGAGTCACCCGGCCTGACAAGCTCCCTGGCCATTGCAGCGGAAGTGGCCCAATTATTGGGCTGACAATTGCTTCAAAGCCTTGGCCACTTCGTGGACCAGAGCAGGGCCTTTGTAAATCAAGCCAGTATAAATTTGTACGACATCGGCACCCGCTTCGATTTTGCTGACAGCGTCATAGGCAGACATAATGCCTCCCACACCAATGATTGGAAACTCGGGGCCCAAATGACTTCGTAAAAGTCGAATCACCCGATTGCTTGCCGCCAACACAGGTGCACCCGATAGCCCACCCATTTCGTCGCCATGGGGCATGCCCTTGACAGCTTCTCGCGACAAGGTGGTATTGGTGGCGATCACGCCATCGATGTCGTGTTTTCGCAAACTTGTGGCAATGACAGAAATTTGTTCGTCGTCCAGATCAGGCGCAATTTTGAGAAAGACGGGCACCTGCTTTTGATGCAATTCAGCCAATTCCTTTTTTCTTTCATTCAGGGCCGAAAGCAATTGATCCAGAGCTTCGTCTGTTTGCAAAGACCTCAAGTTCTTGGTGTTTGGGCTAGAAATGTTGACCGTGATGTAGTCAGCATAGGCATAGACGCCGCTGAGACCCAAAAGGTAATCGTCAGTGGCACGTTCAATGGGGGTCAGCGCATTTTTCCCAATGTTCAAGCCCAAAAGTCGGCCGTGTTGCCTGAATTTTGATTTTTTAACATTGGCCACAAAGGCATCTAAACCGTCATTGTTAAAACCCAAACGGTTAATTAAGGCCTTGGCCTCGGGCAACCTGAACATTCTGGGTTTGGCATTTCCCGGCTGCGCCAAGGGTGTCACGGTGCCCACTTCTACAAATCCAAAACCCATGGCACCCAAGCCGTCGATGCAGCGTGCATTTTTGTCTAAGCCTGCGGCCATGCCCACTCGATTTGGAAATGTCAAGCCAGCCAACTGAACAGGATCGGAAACCCAAGGTTGCCTGTATGCGCGATCAAATGGCGTATTTTGGGTGTTGGCGAGTTGATCGAGTGTGAAATCGTGCGCCGCTTCGGGGTCTAGCTTGAATAAAAGAGGGCGGGCGAGTGCGTAAAGGTTCAGGGACATTGGATAATCTCGTTTAGAACATGCATTGTCTCAAATTAAGTTTATGAATCAAGACGAACTCAAAACATTGGTCGGTCAAGCGGCACTTCAATTTGTTGTCCCAGGACAAATTGTTGGCGTTGGGACGGGTTCCACGGTGAACAAGTTCATCGATGCCCTGGCCAGCATCAAAGATCAAATCAAGGGTGCGGTTTCTAGCTCAGAAGCTTCAACCGTGCGCCTCAAAGCCTTAGGCATTCCGGTGTTTGACAGCAATGAAGTGAGCGAGTTGTCGGTTTACATTGATGGTGCCGATGAAATCAACAGCCTGGGCCACATGGTGAAGGGCGGCGGCGCAGCGCTGACACGCGAGAAAATTGTGGCAGCACAATCAAAGATGTTTGTTTGTATCGCGGATGAATCGAAGTTGGTAGAAACCTTGGGCGCTTTTCCGTTGCCAGTGGAAGTGATTCCCATGGCCAGTTCACGCATCATGGCTCAATTTGCTGCGATGGGCGGGCAAGCTCAAGTTCGCATGAAGGATGGCGCACCGCTCGTGACAGACAACGGGCAGCACATCATTGATGTCAAAGGTTTGAAAATCCAAGACCCAGTCACTTTTGAGACGGAAGTCAGCCAGTGGCCAGGCGTTGTCACGGTGGGTGTCTTTGCTCATCAGAAAGCCCAGGTTTGTTTGCTAGGCACATCTGATGGCGTTAAGACATTGAAGTTTTAATTCACTGGCGGTTTGACACTGCTGATGAATCCATCCCTTGGTGTCGCAAGAGGGCATTCAGCGATGGTTCTCTGCCTCTGAAGGCGACAAAAGATTCCAAAGCAGGACGACTTCCGCCTGCTTCCAAAATGGCCTCTAAATAACGTCGACCTGTATCGGGGTTGGGGCTGCCATCTGAAAGCGCTGTTTCTTCAAAAGCGGCATAAGCGTCAGCAGACAAGACTTCTGCCCACTTGTAGCTGTAATAGCCAGCCGCATATCCACCCGCAAAAATATGGCTGAAGGTATGCGCCATGCGGTTGAAAGAGGGTGGCTGGATGACAGCAACTTCTGCACGCACTTGATTCAAAACTGGCATGAAATCATCGTTTGGATTGTGTTCAGAGTGCAGCAGCATGTCTAGCAAGCCAAACTCAATTTGACGCAGTGTTTGAAGGCCACTTTGGAAGTTCTTTGCCGCCACCATTTTGTCAAACAGGGTTTGTGGCAGAGGTTCTCCTGTTTCAACATGCGCAGTCATGTGCCTCAATACGGACCATTCCCAGCAAAAATTTTCCATGAATTGGCTAGGCAATTCAACCGCATCCCATTCAACACCGCTGATACCCGACACATCACGTTCATTGACTTTGGTGAGCATGTGATGCAGTCCATGACCAAATTCATGGAACAAGGTGATGACATCATCGTGCGTGAGGAGTGGTGGCTTGCCGTCGACGCTGTCTGCAAAGTTGCAGACCAAATGCGCAACCGGTGTTTGAAGTTGCTGGCTGTCGGGTCTGAGCCATCGGGCACGAACATCGTCCATCCATGCACCACCACGCTTGCCTGAGCGCGCGGGTGGATCCAAGTAAAACTGACCCACCAATTGTCCTTGTCGTTCGATTCGGTAAAAAGAAACAGAAGGGTGCCATACTGGGGCTTGGTCCAGACGAATGCTCACATCAAACAATGTTTCAATGATCTTGAAGAGTCCTTGTAGAACCTTGGGCGCAGTGAAGTATTGCTTGACCTCTTGTTCACTAAAGCTGTAACGCGCCTCTTTGAGTTTTTCACCGATATAGGGCCAATCCCATGCTTGAGGATCTTTCAAATTGAGTTCTTTGGCGGCAAATTGACGCATGTCTTCAAGGTCTTGAAGTGCATAGGGCTTAGCCCGTTGTGCCAAGTCGCGAAGAAAGCCGATGACTTTGTTAGGAGAATCCGCCATTTTGGTGGCGACTGAAACTTCAGAGTAGTTTTGGTAACCCAATAACTTCGCTTCTTCTTGTCTCAGTTGCAGTATTTCTTGAATATTTTTGCTGTTGTCGAGCTCTGCAAATTCACTGTCGCACTGGTCCGAAGCACGCGTGACATAAGCCCTGTAAAGTTTTTGGCGCAGTTCACTGCGTTTTGCAAATTGCATGATGGGCAAATAGCAAGGCATCTTCAAAGTCAGTTTGTAGCCTGCCTGACCTTCTTTTTCTGCAGCTTCACGGGCTGTGGTTTTGACATCATCAGGAACGCCCTCTAAATCTTCTGCCAAGACATACAGGGCAAATTTGTCGGTGGCATCCAATGCGTTTTCACTGAATTTTTGGCTGAGTTCTGCCAAGCGTTCTTGTATGGCGGCATAGCGTACCTTGGACTCGCCTTGAAGTTCTGCACCACCAAGAACGAAATTGCGAAGGGCATTGCGCAGTGCTTGTTTTTGAGCTGAGTCCAATGTACTAACCTGGACTTGTTTGTATTTGGCATAGAGCCGTTCATCTGCACCCAAACGAGTCCAAAACTCAGTGACCGCTGGCAATGATTCGTTATAAGCTGCACGCAATTCTGGACTATCAGCCACACTTTTGAGGTGGTTAATCGCTCCCCATGCTGCACTGAGCCGCTCCGTGGCCACATCCAAAGTTTTGGCGATGGCATGCCACTCTGCTGGGAAAGATGAGGCCGTCACCGTCTCTAGTGCTTGGGATGCCAAATCTAGCAACACATCGATGGCAGGTTTGACATGTTCAGGCTTAATCTGATCGAACAAGGGCAATCCACCTTGTTGCAATAGGGGGTTGAGATCGCTTTGCAGAGTAACTGTTTGTGACATAGGGAATGCTTCAGTGAATAAGTTTGTACAGATTAGTGCCTTGAATTAAAGACGTTCAGCCGCTTCCAATGTGTTGACCAACAGCATGGTAATGGTCATGGGGCCGACCCCACCAGGAACGGGGGTGATGTACCCTGCAACTTTTTCTACGCCATCGAAATCGACATCCCCGCAGAGTTTTCCTTCATCGTTGCGATTCATGCCCACATCAATGACCGCAGCACCAGGTTTGACCATGTCTGCAGTGAGTACATTGCGTTTTCCCACGGCAGCCACAATTACGTCGGCCTGAAGCGTCATGGCTTTGAGGTTGGGTGTTGCGCTGTGACAGATAGTGACAGTCGCATTTTTCTGAAGCAACATGAGGGCCATTGGCTTACCCACGATGTTACTTCTGCCAATGACCACGGCGTGTTTGCCTTTGAGATCGTAGCCAATGCTGTCCAACATTTTCATGCAACCGTACGGTGTGCATGGCCAAAAGCCCGGCATACCCGTCATCAGTGCACCGGCACTGGCGATGTGAAAACCGTCCACGTCTTTGTGGGGGGCAATGGCTTCAATGACTTTTTGAGCGTCAATGTGTTTTGGCAAGGGTAACTGAACCAAAATGCCATGAATGCTGGGGTCTTGGTTCAGTGTTTCAATCCGTTCCAAAAGGACTTTTTCAGTCATGTCTTCTGGATACTTTTCAAGCAAAGAGTGGAGGCCACAATCTTGGCAGGCTTTGACTTTGTTTCGAACGTAAACTTGGCTTGCAGGGTTATCGCCAACCAAAACAACAGCCAATCCGGGTGTGATGCCTTTTGCTTTAAGGGCAGCTGCGCGTTCAGTGATTTGAATGCGTAACTTTTGTGAGAGTGCGTTGCCGTCTATTCTTTGTGCGGTCATTGTTAAGTGCAGTTTTGAGGTGGTTCAAGTAAAAACGCCCGCGAGTACGAAGATCACGGGCGTTTTGAGTAAGCGTTGCATTAGGCTTTGGGAGCGTTTTGTCCTAAGGCTATTTTGAGCAAATCTGCAACTGTGTTGGCGTTCAGTTTTTCCATGATGTTGGCCCTATGGGCTTCAACGGTTTTGATGCTGATACCTAGATCGTCGGCAATTTGTTTGTTCAATCGACCGGCCACAATTCTTTCCAAGACCTGCGCTTCACGTCCAGTGAGCTTTGACAGCAAAGCATCGCGGTTGGCAGCGTTTTGATGGTCAGAAAATGAGTCTCTGGCACTTTCAAGCATGCGTTCGACCAATCCAACAAGCTCGTCTTCCTTGAATGGCTTCTGAATGAAATCCATCGCACCTTTTTTCATGGTGTTGACGGCCATAGGAACATCACCGTGTCCAGTGATGAAGACGATAGGGAGGGGAGAGCGTCGTTCTACCAATTTGTCTTGCAATTCAAGACCGGTCATGCCACCCATGCGGATGTCCACAATCAAGCAAGCCACTTCACGGGGGTCGTATCGGCTAAGAAAAGACTCAGCAGAATCGAAACAACGGACTCGATAATCTTTGCCTTCTAGCAGCCACTGGAGTGAATCGCGTACGGCTTCATCGTCATCAACGACATAGACTGTGCCTTTTTTGGGTATCAAGCTCATGGGGTTTTCCGCTTCATTGATCAATCAAAGGTTGTTGGGGGCTGGTATCCAAAAAGAAAAGCAACATCCCACCA